>Ga0302320_10030148_pt1 | contig 10350 bp, 11 predicted proteins | sample Bog_T0_3_FD_202130 | JGI IMG/M metagenome (GOLD analysis project Ga0302320, IMG submission 202130) | Peat permafrost microbial communities from Stordalen Mire near Abisko, Sweden - Bog_T0_3 | ecosystem: Environmental > Terrestrial > Soil > Wetlands > Peat | place: Sweden: Abisko, Stordalen Mire... | reverse complement strand
AGAGATATAGCCTGTCAGGGTACTTCCTCCAGAATGCCCCCGGAGCGCGTTTCTTTTCCGGGATGACCTCCAGGCCCACCTTGCCCCTCGCACGCGATCCTAGGGCCATTTCCGGCCCCGCAAAGGGCATTTCTCGCGAGCACCGCAACCCTCAGTTGCAACCCTTTCGTGCTCTTTCCCTCCCATATCTCCTAGTTACAATAGATTCAACAACTTAGAGAGAAGTGCCCCGGAGGGCGGGCATCTTTCCCCTGCCCGCGACCATCTAAGTCATTGAAAAGGCATCCACTCGGTGAATTTTATGAAGAATCGCTTCCCACGCACAGTCGTTTTCAGCGTAGTACTCGCCGTTCTGGCGACCACGCTCGCCCTCGCCGCCGATAAAGCCCCCAAGCCCGCGCCTCCGCAAAATGTTCCGGCCTTCCCCGGGACTCTGGTGAACGCCCGCTACGTCTTCGTCACCAGCTACGACGGCGATCAGTTCAATCCCAACCTGCTCCCCGACGATCGCAAAGCCATCGCCACGGTGCAGGATGACATTCAGAAGTGGGGAAAATTTATTGTTGTCTATAAGCCGCGCGAGGCTGACATCGTGCTGATGGTCATGAGCCGTCCGTCAGAAGACGTGCTCGCGCTCTACGACGCGCACGGCTGGCCCGACAATGTCTACCTCTGGCGCATGATGGGCCGCAGCGGCCTGCAGCCCAGCGAAGCGCCGTTCGTTACCAATCTGGAGAAGGCCTTCGACCAGGCCACGGCAGGGAAGTAGGAACGGGATCGCTTATTGCGATGAGTCGAGTCCGGTGACTGTGAGATTGCGGGCGCCGTGAATCACTCGCTCCACGCGAACTGTCTTCTCGACGACTCTAAACAGGATCAGGTATTTTCCGTGCACCGCCATGCGAATGCCGGCGGCGAGATCGTCGCGGGCGGGGAAAGCGGCGGGACGCCGCGCGATGGCACGAAATTGCCGCTTTATTTCTCGAATGAACGAAACGGCGCGCGTGGGATTATCCCGCGCAATGTACTCGCCGATTGCTTCCAGGTCCCGCGCGGCGCTCGGGGAAACGGAAAGCTTCAAGGCTGCCCGCTACTTCTTCGCTTTTCTAACCATAGCGACGTATTTCGCCTCGAGACGCGATAAGACCGGGCCAGCAGGGACGGCCGGGCCGCTCGCCATGCCCTCCCGAACCAACCGGCGGAGTTCGCTCAGTTCCAGAGCTTCGAGGCTGCGCCTGTGCGTCCAAGCCCGTAGCGCATCCCGGACCGCTTCGCTGGCGCTGGCGTACTCGCCGCTATTAACGGCGTCCCGAAGTTGCCCTGCCATCTCTGGGGGCAACGCAATGCTGAGTTTCTCGACCGTGGGCATAAAGTGATGGTAGCAATAATTCCTACCAGCCGCAAATATGAGACCAAGGGTGGGACTAGCCCACTTGACATGCAATCCCACCTTTGCCATTTTTCTGTTATGGCAGCTTCCGAAATCCTGAAGAACTCCGATTTCCGCTTGATCTCCGAGTTCGCCCAGCCCGATGCCAAGAAGCGGTTGTCGCTCGGCGAGGCTCTCGCCGGTGCTACCGCGTACAACGTCTACCGCAATTCCCTCGGCCAAGTCATTCTTGACCCGGTCAAGGCCGTCCCTGCTTCTGAAATGTGGCTTTATGAGAATCCGGAGGCGCTCGCCAGCGTGAAACAGGGCCTGAGAGAGTCGGCGGAAGGGAAGAGGGTCTATCGCGGATCGTTCGCCAAGTACGCCAGGGAGTAGGCGTGCGACGCAAAATCGAGTTCACACCAATCGCGGATCGGCAGTACTTAGCCCTGGCAAATGCATCCTCGAAGATTTCGGTCTTCCAGCAAGTTCGCAAGGCCCTCAGTTATCTGGAAATAAACCCCTATCATCCCAGCCTGAATACGCATGAGTTCACGTCTCTGGTCGGCGCAAATGGCGAGAAAGTGTTCGAGGCCTACGCGCAAAACAATACTCCCGGCGCGTACCGCATTTTCTGGCACTGCGGCCCCGATGAAACCAAAGGTAAGAAAAGAATCCCCGTCATCACCATCGTTGCAATTACGCCTCATCCGTAGCGAATCGCAGCGCGGTACCTGAGCCTTAACTCTTCTTCCCGGCGATCATCAACCCGCCGCCCACTACCAGCAGCACGATGCTCACGGCCGGCGGAACTTTCTCGTCGTTGTGGGTGGTGACGCCCACATGCGCGTCGCCCACACTGACGCCGTGGTGTTCGGAATGCGGAAAGGGAACGAAGAACGAAAGAATCCCCAGCACTACTACTACGATGCCCACCAGCATTAGAGCCTTCATGGAACCCTCCGCGGCATAAGATGACGTTCGCCCGCAAAACGCTGTGACGAAAACGAAAAAAACCTCTCGGCGTCCTCCGCCGCTTTCGTTCCTAGCCCGCGAAGCCCTTCACGAACTCCACCAGACTGCGCAGCGCAATGCCCGACGGCCCCTTGGCGATCCACGGCTTCTGATCTTCCATCCAGGCCGTGCCCGCGATGTCGAGGTGAATCCACGGCGTATCTTCGGCGAACTCTTTCAGGAACATGGCCGCGTTGATGGCCCCGGCCCAGCGTCCGCCGGAGTTGACGATATCGGCGATGGTCGATTTGATGTTCTCTTTGTATTCGTCATCCACCGGCAGCCGCCACATCTTCTCGCCGGCGTCGGCACTGGCTTTGTGGAAGCGCTCATACATGGCGTCATCGTTGCAGAAGATGCCCACGTTTTGAAAGCCGAGCGCCACCACCACTGCGCCGGTCAGCGTGGCCGCATCCACCAGATAAGTGCAGCCCAACTGCTTCGCGTAGAAGAGGCCGTCCGCCAGCACGAGGCGTCCTTCGGCGTCCGTATTGATGATTTCAATCGACTTGCCCGACATGGCGATCTGCACGTCGCCCGGTTTCTGCGCCTTGCCGGAAGGCATGTTTTCAGTGGCGCACACAATGCCGATGACTTTCACTTTCGGCTTGAGCAGCGCGATGGCGCGCATGGCGCCGATCATGGTCGCGCCGCCCGCCATATCGTATTTCATCTTCTCCATGCCATCGGCGGGCTTAATCGAGATGCCGCCGGTGTCGAAGGTAATCCCTTTGCCCACAAGGCCTAAGACCGGTTTGGCCGGAGCGCCCGCCGGCTCATAGGTCATCACAATCAGCGCGGGCGGCTCATCGGAACCCTGGGCCACGCCCCAGAACGCGCCCATCTTCAGTTCTTTAATCTTGTCGGCGCCGTAAACTTCACATTTCAAACCGACTTCGTTGCACATCTTCTGGGCGCGCTCACCCAGAATCGTCGGAGTCATGCGGTTCGAAGGTTCGTTGACCAGATCGCGCGTGAAGTTTTGCGATTCGCCGATGACTTGCGCTTCGTGGGCAGCTTTTTCAAGCGCGGCTTGATCGGAGTTGCCACTGGCGAGAATCGTAAGTGCATCAATCTTCTGGTCTTTGCGGTCGCTGCGGTAGTAGTCGGGATCGAAGTTGCCGACCAGCGCGCCTTCGACAATCGCGCGCACCGCTTCCGCCGCGGGAATGCCGGTGGGGGCGATGAAGGCGAAGCTGCGGATGCCGCGCGCCTTCAGCGTGCGCACCGCCGCGCCAGCGATGCGGCGCAACTCGTAGCTGGTAAATTTCTTGGCTGCGCCGCCGCTGATCAGCAGCAGGCGCTTGGCTTTCAGCCCAGCGGGCTTGTGCAGCAGGTTGCTTTCAAACGGCTTGCCCGCCAGTTCGCCGCTAGCCAGCAGATCGGCGCCTGCCGCTTGCACCGCGCTGTCGCCGGTGGCGAGCTTGAGTTGCGGCTTGGCGTCTTTGTTCTTTTCTTTTTCTGTCGCGTCTAAATGGTCGAGCACGACGGCGACGAGAGATTCGGTTTCCAGTTGCGTAGGCGTAGAGAGAGAAATTGTCGTTTTCATAGTTGTATAAACGTTTTAAGGGAACACTCCAGTATCGTCGGCGGAGAGGGAATTGCGCAAGCGGGACACTTGAGAAAGTGTCCCAGTCCGTGCGCAGCAGAGGGCGAGCGATTGACTAGAATGGCCGCCATGAGGTGGAGAATGACGACTCCGGCGTGGCTGGAAAAAACCGCTGGGCCTTTGATACTCCTCGCGCTTGTGTTGACGGGCGGTTGTGGAGGCGGGCAGAGCGGCTCCCAGCAGCAACCGCCTCCCCCCCCAGTGATGACCCTTGGCGTTCTTGTGCCTTCGTACACCGTAGCTGGAGGGGGTAGCCTCAGCATCTCCTTGGGCGGCACCGGATTTACTAACTCATCGGTGGTGCAGTGGAATGGAGTTCCTGTCCCCACGACCTTCGGCACAGCCGAGATTCTTACCGCCACGGTCGCGAGCGATCTGGTCGCGCTCCCCGGGACCGCCACCATCACGGTCACGGACCCCTCCTCGGGCGCAGCGTCCAACACACAACCGTTCGGCATTGCGTCGCCTGCGGCGGCGACTGCGGGGGTGATTCAACTCATCACGGTCGGGACCGACGGTTCGCCAGCCAATGGGAATAGTTTGGTTGGCCCTTCCGTCAATTCCGACGGAAGATATGTGGCCTTTCAATCGGCGGCTACAAATCTGGTTTCCGGCCCAGCGAGCGGCTACCAGGACATTTACCTGCGTGATACCTGCCTTGGTGCCTCGGCTCCTCCCAACTGCATGCCCAGTACTATCCGAATCTCTGTAACCTATGACGGCTCACCCACGAATGGCCACAGCCGAGACTCGTCGGTCAGCAGCGACGGCCGTTTCGTCGCGTTCGACTCCCAAGCTACCGACATACTGCCTAACACCTCGATCTGCAGCGATATCTGCGTTTTTCTACGCGATACCTGCAATGGCGCATCAGCAGGCTGCGTTCCAACCACATCCCTGATTTCGGCCGCCACGGACGGCGCCGCGGTGACCGGCAGTTCGCCTTGGATCAGCTTGGGCGAGGAGTTTATTGCCTTCGGGTCGGGCGCGACGAATGTCGTTGCCGGCGGTGCCAGCGGTCTTGGGGACGTGTATGTGCTTGATACATGCTTTGGGGCACCAGCCGGATGCATCCCAGGCAACACCCTAGCCTCTGTACCGTCCGCAGGAGGGCAGGGAAGCGCAGTGAGCTACGTCCCAACGATAAGTTCCACCGGCCGTTTCGTTGCCTTTGAATCCTGGGCAACAAACATGGTTCCGAATGGGGCCGTTGCTCCGGGCGATTACTGGCGTGACACATGCATCGGAGCTACGCCCCCGTGTACTCCTAGCACAATCCGCATTGATCTGACGGCAAGCGGAGCACAGCCGAACGGATCCACTTTCACTGCTATACCCCTGCCCATCACCGCGGATGGCAGACTGGTCGCATTTGGCTCCGCGGCCACCAATTTGGTTTCGCAGAACGTCAACGGCAAGGGAAACGTGTATGTCCGCGATACCTGCACCGGCGCCCCGGCGGGTTGCGTACCGACAACAAGCTTGGCCTCGCTGGCTAACGACGGCACAGTGGCAAACTGTGGAAGCCCCAGCCAGGGAGTCTCGATGAGCAGTGACGGCCGTTTCGTGGCCTTCGACTCCATTGCCACCAACCTGGTGCCCGGCGACGGATTTCCGGCGTGCAGCTTCGAAGACGTCTTTGTGCGTGACACCTGCTTCGGGGTCACCACCGGCTGTGTCCCCAGCACGGTCAGAGTTTCCGTGACCAATCAGCCGAATCCTGAGACGCCGGGCTTCAGCATCAGCGGTTATCCGGCGATTAGCGGCGATGGTCATTACATTGTTTTTCTTTCCGCCTCCACAAACTTCTTTGCAGGCACGAATGGCAACCAAATGGTCTTCCTCGCCAAGACGGGCTTCTAAGCAATCTTTATTTCGCGTGCGAAACGCTGGGCTTGTACGTCGCCACCAGGTACCGTCCTTCGTCCGGATTGACCGCCTCGAGATCCAGAATCATGTTCGCGGCCTTGCCGGCGCTGGAGTAGGTGATGCGCTCGCGGAAGTAGTACACCTTGCCGGCTTCGGCGGTGAAGCCGGCGAACGCCGCCAGCTTCGAGAGCCGCTGCCAGTGCGACTGCCAACTGCTGCACAGGTGGTGCTCGCCGGGTTCCACTGCGAAGGCGAGATACGAGTTGGTCCGGGTGGCGCCGACCCAGGCGCCGTCCATGCCTACGCGCAGCGTGGGATTGTCGATTTCTCCCGGCGCTTTCGTGAAGTCCTCGGCCACATAGACCAGGGCCTTGCCGGGCTCGGCTTGAGCCGAAAGTTGAGCAGAAAGTTGAGCCGCGGGCTGGCCGGCCTCAGCTTGGGCGTCAAACTTGGCGTCCAGCGGACCGCAGGCGGTTGGCGGTTGAGGGCTGTCTTGGGCAAAGGCAGAAGCGGCGAGAAACAAAACCAGAGCGAGAGCGGACTTCATGGCGTTTCCTCCGGCTGGATGCTGCGCGGTCCGGCGATCACGCGCTTGCCGTGATCAGCCGTGTATCCCGGCGCAGCTCAGCTGGGTTTTATGATAGGCGAAAACCTGGCGTGGGATGTATGAATACCGTCTATTCTTGCAAAGATTCGTCAGTTTTAGGGCGCCGAAAGCGATGGAACATTCGGCGAAGGACCCGCGTATCTTACCTCGCGCGGGGGATGACGGCCTTTGCCCGTCTAGCGTATGATCTCATTCCACAGCAAGAATAGGGGTTGAGGCATGAAGACACGATGGTTGATCCTGTTTTTCCCGGTGGTTTCGGTGGTCGCGCTCTCACTGGTGGTGATGCAGCACAACGCGAAGGCGGCTGCCCCGCAGATGAACCAGGCCGCGCCGGCATCCACCGCCATTCCCGCTATGGCCGCGAACGGCGCCGGCGCGATGGCGATCCCCGATACGGTGCTGGCCATCAATTCCGACAAGCCCATGTCGGAGCGCATCGTGCACTACGAGATTGACGCTCACTACGATGCGGTCAAGCATGTGGTCGATGCCACGGAAGTCCTTACTTATCACAACCTAACCGGGCAGGCGCTCGACCACTTTCCCTTCCATCTTTACCAGAACGCGTTTCAGCAGAAGGCCACCTGGGTGCGCGAAGCCAAGCGTGACGGCAGCCGCGACACCAATTACGCCAAGTGGGAAGACAAAGACTACGGCTCGGAAGAGATCAAGAGCATTGAAGTGGTAGGGCAGGGCGATCTGACCGCGAAGCTGCACTACATCGCTCCCGACGATGGCAACAAAGACGACAAGACCGTGATCGACTTGCCGGTGGCGAAGCCCATCGCGCCCGGTGAGACGGTGCAGTTCAAGATCGCCTTTCGTACGCAGTTTCCCGAGACCCAGGCGCGCTCCGGATACAAGCGCGATTTCGTGCTGGGCGGACAATGGTTTCCAAAAGTCGGCGTCTTCTGGCATGGCGCGTGGAATTGCCACCAGTACCACAACACCACCGAGTTCTTCGCCGACTTCGGCGTGTTCGACGTGAAGCTGACGGTGCCGCAGTCTGAGACCGTGGGCGCCAGCGGAGTGAAAGTCAGCGAGGTCAGCAACGCCGGCAACACTAAGACCGTCACCTATCACGGCGACGATATCCACGACTTTGCCTGGACCGCCAGCCCGCACTACAAAGTAAAAGACGACGGCGTGTTCCAGGGCCAGATGGGGCCAGTGCGCATGCAAATCCTCATGCAGCCCGCGCACTGGGACCAGGTGGAGCGCCACGAAAAAATCCTGCGCGAGTCGCTCGACCACTTTGAGCGCTGGTATGGGCCGTATCCTTATAAGACGATCACGCTGGTCGATCCCGAATACGATTCGGCGGCCTTTGGCATGGAATACCCCACGTTCATTACCGGGGGCACAAGTTGGTTCGTGCCCAAGGGAGTGTATTTTCCGGAGCTGGTGATTGAGCACGAGTTCGGCCACCAGTACTGGTATGGCATGGTCGCGACCAACGAATTTGAAGATGCCTGGATGGATGAGGGCATTAACAGCTACACCGAAGTGAAAGTGCTGGATTCGATCCTCGGGAAATACACCTCGGTTCTGAATATGGCGGGGGCCACGGCGGGCGAGCGGGAAATACAACGGGGTTCGTACGCGGGCGTGGCCGATCTTGACCCCATCGCGCAGAACGCCTACGACTATTACAGTTCCAACTCCTACGGCGGCATCACCTATGGCAAAACGGCGAGCGTGCTGCTGACCCTCGAAGGCATCATTGGCCAGGACACCATGGCCAAAGCCATGCGCGTTTACTTCATGAAGTACCGCTTCACCCATCCCACCAAGGAAGACTTCCTGAAGACGATTGAAGAAGTTTCGGGCCAGAACCTGCGCTGGTACTTCAACCAGGCGATCTATGGCACGCCGGTGATGGATTACAAAGTGCTGCGCATCGATTCGCTTCCCGTGAACTGGTACGAAGAGGCGAAAAGAGGTGCGGGCAAAGACGATACGGTGTACCGCTCCTACGTCTGGCTGCAGCGCAAAGGAGATTTCGTGATGCCGGTGGAGGTGGAGATCAAGTTCGAGAACGGCGACAAGGTCCGCGAACACTGGGACGGCGCGGCCCGCTGGGTCAGGCTGGGCCCCTACGAAAAGAAAACCAAGGTCGCGTCGGCCGAGCTCGATCCCGATCACACCATCCAGATCGACCGCAACGATTTCAACAACAGCTACACCGCCGAGGCCAACGGCAAGCCCGCGCGCAAGGTGCAGAATTACTGGCTGTTCGCCGAGCAGTGGCTGAGCCAGGCCTTGGCCTGGTGGGCGGTATAAACGGGTTTCGGCTTTCGGGTTTCGGCAGTTCCGGTTTAGCGATAAGAATCGAGGTTAGAGACAATGGCAGGGAATCAAGGATTACTCAGCAGCGGCTGGAGCATGGTGGGCCGCAACAAACGCTACCTCATTTGGTTCTACGTGTTGAACCTGGCGCTGGCGTGGTTTGGCACGGTGGCGTTCAGCACGCAAGCCCACCAAATGCTGGATCACAGCCTGTATGCGGAGCGGCTGGTTAAAGGGTTTGACCTGGCCGTGTTCGTCGAGATGATGGCGCAGCCCGAGTTTGGATCGACCGCAACTTCCGGCGCGCCGGCCATCGACTTTGCCTTGCTCTTCTTCTTTTTGACCGCGCTTTTTGTGCCCGGAGTGCTGCAAGGTTATGCTTCCACCTACCGCTTGCCGCGTGAAGATTTCTTCCGCGCCTGCGGCCGCAACCTCTGGCGCTTTATCCGGCTGATGATTTTGGCTTTCCTCGTTTTCCTGATTGTGGGTGGAATCCTGTTCGCCATTCGTGGCGCATTGATCAAGGCTGCGGGCGAGAGCTCCAACGAATTGCTGCCGGTTTATGTTTCCTTTGCCGGTCTGGCCGTGATCTACCTGGTGATGGCGACACTGCGCATCTGGTTCGATTTGGCGCAGGCCGACGTTGTGTTGAGCGATCAGCGCGCGGTGCGCAAATCGATTGGCTCGGCCTTCCGGCATACCTTTCGGGGGCTGGGGCGACTGCTCGGCAGCTACGTGCTGATCAGCATCGTGGCCGCGATCGTGCTGCTAGGCGGGATTTGGGTATGGATGAAGTTTGTGCCCGCCGAGAGCGTCGGAGGCGCGATCTTCGTCAGCCAGGTGACGCTGCTCCTGCTGTTGATTCCGCGCTTCTGGCAGCGCGGCGTCGCGGTCAGCTACTACCAGCAGAATATGGTGCAGCCCATCGCGGTGGTGGAAACCTTTACGGCCGTGACAGTAGTGGAGCCGGTGGTGACCGAGCCGGCGGCTGCGCCGGTGATTCCGGTTCCGCCGACGGAAACGCAAGCTTCGTAAAGGGAAGCCCGGACGCCCCGTCCGGGGCCGGTTTCGGGCATGTTTTTTCCGGGCATGTTTTCGAGAAGGGTAGGCCCCGCCGTCTCAAGCCGTCTTCGAGCTCAGGCGCGCCTCAATCGTCTCCAGCAACGCAGCGCCGGCTTCTCCGGCATCGCGGGTGGAAAACTCGCTGCCCAATTCAATCACCTGCAGCTTGGCGCAGGCCGCCTGAAAGGCCTGCCGCGCGGACTCGGACGCAGGTATGTCCGGGCCGACCAGCACCACGTCGAAATGCGTGATGCGCATCAGCAGCATGGCGTCGCGCAGATGGCTGCTGGTGTGCACGTCATAGGCGGCGCGCAGCAGTTCGCGCAGGTAGGCGAGCACGTTGGCGTCGGTGTCCAGGCACAGCACGCTGCGGCCGGTAGGGACGACCGCATCGGTGCGGGCCTTGGGGCTGTAAAACGCCGCGACCGCTTTCTCTTCCGACTCGTGCGCGTCGAACAACTTGGTCAGGTGCGAAAGTTCTAAAACCTTGCGCACATGTTCGGGCACGTTGCACAGCTTCAAGTCGCC
>Ga0302320_10030147_pt1 | contig 10350 bp, 3 predicted proteins | sample Bog_T0_3_FD_202130 | JGI IMG/M metagenome (GOLD analysis project Ga0302320, IMG submission 202130) | Peat permafrost microbial communities from Stordalen Mire near Abisko, Sweden - Bog_T0_3 | ecosystem: Environmental > Terrestrial > Soil > Wetlands > Peat | place: Sweden: Abisko, Stordalen Mire... | reverse complement strand
ATAGCGGCCGGGGTTGCTCATCTGGCCACCGCCGAGCGTCATTGCGTACTTATCCTTATCCCACCAGAAACGGAGATAGCTCATCCAACCGACAAACATCTGCTTGGGCACGCCAGTCTTGGCCTCGGAACCATGGCAGCGGACGCCGCCGTTGTAGGTGTCGGTGGTGCCTGTCACCGGAGATAGCCCTTTGGGGTTCAACGCACCATTCGCAGTGGCGAATGACGGTCCACCGCCGCCGTATTCGCAGCCAGCATCTGCGGTGACGGTCATTGCAATCTTGTCCAGCATCTTCTTTGGATTGTCATAAAGCTTGATTTGGGCGCTGTAATCCGCATGGACGCGTGAGCGGCCGGGATAACCTGCGTCGTCTTCACCCAAACCGTAGTTGTTGAAGACAAAGTCCAGGGAAGGCGTGGGGCGCCAGAGAATTTGACCTCCCAGGCCGCCGTGGCCATTGTAACGGGCATACGACTGCCAGCCATTGATGATCCATGGCTCGATTTTCAGCTTAGCTGTTGGAAAGTATTGGATTCGAAGGCCGTTGAAAAACCACGGCGTATTCGAAGAGACGAACGAGGGCTGATAGGTCCAGTTGTCGAAGTTGTAGTAGCTAAACAGACCGATATACGAAACGAAGATTCCGGCGTCCACGTTGAGGCCGTGAGCCACATCCCAGTGATACCCACCCCAGCCTTCGGAGATGTACTTATATGCGTCGGCAAGATCCCACTGCCCACGGTTCGGGCTTGCATCGTTACGCGGGGTGGTTGTGGCGAACAGGCCGTTCATGGTGAGGATGCGTCCGCGCACATTGTCGATGCGGATGTCGCCACCGATGCTGACCTGCTCCAATTGCCACTCGTCGGAGCGAAATGTCTCCGTCGATCCACCCAGGGTGTCGTCTCCGGGGTGGTTATAGTCGAGCGTGTAGTTCGCGTCGGCACGGAACTCCGGCGTGAAGTATTTGGTAGCCATAGGGCTGTCTGTCTGGTGCCCGTTGCTGTTCAGCCAAGTCCAGTCACCGGGGAAAGGCGCCGACTTGGTGAGACGCTCCGCAGAAATCTCAGGCGGCGCAGGAGCTGCGGCAGGAGGTGCGGCAGCGGCCTGCCCCATGGATGAAGAACCATCCGCATCGCCGTTCTCTGCCGAACGCAGTGCGCCGGCGTCCCGCTCCGCGGAGACCGAATCTCCCGTCGCAGGATTCGTATCCAGTTCGCTTTCCAACCTTCCAATCCGCGCCTTCATCTCAGCTTCCATCTGCGCGAACTGCTTCTTCATATCCGTGAGTTCCTTCACGACCGCGTCATTCTTCAGCGGCACTGCAACTGTGCCAGGCGTCGCGGTTGCCGAACTGGGAGAAGTGGCGGCGGGATTGGTAGCCGCCGGCGTTACCGCAGGCGCAGCGGAACCGTCATCCTTGACGACTGGATTGCTGGGGCCAGTTGCGGGCTGCTCCAAGGCAGCGAGGTAAACCGGAGTTGTTTGAACTGCGGGTGTGCTTATGGCTGCTGGCTGCTCATGCTGCTTGCCAGGGGTCGAAGCCGCGATTTGGGCTTGGCAAGTCAGTTGTATGGCGAACCCGCAGATTCCACCACCCAATACGATGGCCGTCCTCAAGGTACTCTTCATGCGTATCTGATCTCCACGACGCTAGACGCCGCTAGGTTAAGAAGCGTTGGCTCTCTCTGAGGGATAACTGTCTTTTTCAGCATCCCTCATTCCTCAGTGTTACGCGAAGCGACATAAGGTTGCCGTAAAGAAAAAGCAGAAACTTACTAACTCAAATGCCATTCAAGTTATAGGACACACGATCCCTGAGGCTATTGGTTCGCAAGGAAGAAACAGTCAATTTGCTTCTTAATAGTCCAGGTTACTTGTAATCTAACTCGTCAGGTGTAAAAGAAGCATGAGGAAACCCTAAAATGATTATTGTGTTTTCGACTTGCGTCGCCTCGGCGGTGCTCTGCGCCTTAAAAGAAATGTTAGAAAAGTGCGTTCAGCGAGGAGTGAGTCAGGAAAAAGCACTCGTGGCAACGAGACTTTATTTTTGAATAGCGGGAACGGTTATTGACGGGATTCTCTGCAAAACTTGCCTGATTGCATTTCCAGGTTGTAACCGCTGGCATTCAAGCGCAAACCTGGTCGCTGAATTCACATGCAATCCGACGTCGCTTCAGTGAGCTCAACCTTGCGTCTTCTTCTGTTGAGTCGGCGTGAGGAAAGTGCCCCTCGGCAGGAAGTCTAGAGCGAGCCATCCGTCACCTCGCCAGCCTCAGTTTATCGTTAGGTAAAGCGCGGGCGTCCGGCATCGACACCTTGAATAGTTCTCGATACTCCCAATCGCAATGCCACTCAATGAGATTTTGCTCTTACATGCGAACGCAATCAGGAAGTTCCATCGAATTTCTTCGTGCGCCATTTGCCCCCGCTTCAAGCAACGTTCTGGCCGAGGCGGGAAGAACCTGTCAAGGCTCTGCGCTTTGCTTTGAACGCAATTCGGCGCCTGCGGCGACCTGGACCGAGCCTTCCCGCCCGGCCGTTGGAAAAAGCCATGAAGCGGGAGCACTCAACGAAATGCCGCGCTGTTGCAGAGCGCTGTGGAATTCGGAAATGTCTTCCGGCACGATTCCGTCGGCGTACTCCCGACCAATCACCTGCAGGAATTCGTCGCAGGCGAGCTTGTAAACCTCTTAGGCTTCCATCGAGCCGCGGTCGATGGCGTCTGCCAGAAATTGCTTGAGCTCGGCTGCCAGGGTCTTGCGTTGGGGGTCAGCTGGCACCACCTGGATTCCAGCCTTCTTCGCGATCGCCCGCGCGGACAACTCGTCCGCTTTCCTCTTGCGCTTCACTTCTGCTGCGGTTGGTGTTGCGCTTCTGAGAGCTTCTTACTCGGATTTGTCTCCTTCGTAGAAACGGAGTTCGTAGTAGCCCGTCTTGTGCATCGCTTCCTGGCCAGCTACGATGACCACTCCCGCGTTGACCTTGCCATTGGCTGCGTAACCGGCCGGGTAATGGCTCCAACCGTGGCCGGTCTTAACGCGCATCGTCAGCACGACTTTGGTGTTTGCCATTGCTTTTCTCACCGAAAACCATAACGCCCGCACCGAACAACGCATTTTGTTGAGGTCTTACGACAGACGCTGAGAATCCGGCTCTCTCCGCCAGCACCCCTTCCAAACACATCCCAAGAAATCCCGTATAGAGCTTATGTCTTGAAATTGACCTGGAGCTCACGCGTGACGATCGGTTCAACAGGCTTATCGAGGCTGGATGCGTCATAGCCAAGGTAGGATTCGAGAAGCATGCCGTAGTATAGCGCCGTAAATCCCCAGAAACGAGTCTGACCGAGGCCATCACCGGTCTCAGCGTTATAGTACTCGCGGAGCACGGGGTTCTTCAGAAGGGCCATGTTGAAAAGGCGGGTTGCCAGTTCACGAGCCTCAGCGTGATAGCCATAGGCCTGGAGCCCCTGGAAGATCATGTAGTTGGTGGGCGCCCAGGTTGACCCGCGCCAATTGCATTCGTTATGCGAGCCCTGATAGTAGTCGGGTTCTGTTTTGGCGTAGCTGGCCACGGGATACGCGAGCCAGAACTCATCGGGATTGAGAAGGTGTTCGCGAATTATGCGCTTTGCTCGATCGGGTGTGGCCGCGCCGGCAAACAGCGGCATGAAGTTTGTTGCAGACTTCACGTAGACGCGTTTTCCCGTCTTCTCGTTGCGGTCGAAGTACAAGCCCTGCTTCTCATCCCAGAGAGCGAAGTTGACGATCTCGACTACCTGATCGGCGTGCCGGGTGAAGGCCGCGCTGTCGTCTTTCAGGTTGAGGTGAGTGGCAATGACCGCCATGGCGCGCAGCTCACGAATGAGATAGGAGGCGAGGTCAACGCCTTCAACTTCGAATGAACTGAGCGCGCCGGCGCGAGACCACTGATTGTCAGTTCCGGCGGCATCGGCAGAGTTCCATACGGGCAGGCCGTTGTGGTCGGAGTCGTAGGAAAACCACTTGTCAATATACTTCACTAACCGGCCGTAGTAGTTTCCGCGGAGCCACTCAAAGTCATCGTGGTTTTGCCTGCAACCAAGCACAGCGAGTTGAGCAAGGAATGGCTTGAACTGCTGGCGGTCGCGCTGCTTGATCAAGCTGCGATTGACGTAGCCGTCGGGCTGTTCGCGGTTAAGAAACTCCTTGAGATTCGTGAAACAGTAAGGCCAGACGCCGTAGTAGGAAAGGTAGAGGTTTTCGAAGTAAAGATCCCAGTCGTAGAACTCGTTATATGGGTAGCCTGTGAGGAACGTCCCTTCGACGCCTGAGATATGGCGCAGGCCGTGTGCCTGAATATCCGCGTTCACTGTCTGCAGCCGGTGGTTCAGTTCGGCCCAGTTGGCCGCACCAATGTCGCCGTAGAGAGCCTTCGCCGCCTGTGTGGTGGCGGGCGGAATTGCACCGACGTCAGCCGTGCCGTCAAGAACAGCCGCAAGTGCATTCCGTTGCATGGATTCAAATCCGAGAAGTGACGCGGAGCCGAGCATGAGTTCACGCCGGGTGATGGACATGGTTGTTTTCCTCTTTCGTTCAAAATGGTCTTGATTATTGCTCGATTCCGGACACGCTGAGGCGTCTTCCCTCACCGCGAAACGGTCACTCGGAATCATACAAAGAAATATCTGCCGCCAGCGAGCAGCCCACAAGGTCGATGCAGATCACAAGTCAGACGATTCAGCCTCGGCGGCAGCTGCGTACGCCAGCAGTAGATTGGCAAGATGGCGTGCATGACGGGGCGAGAAGACGATGCGACCTCCGCCCGGCGCATCCTTCTTCAAGTCCGGATGACTGAGGACGATTTCATTGGTGTCCAAGGTCAGCCAGACCTCTAAAGATCCCGCGACTCTTTCCACTGTCAGCCTCCTTCTCTCCTGAGGTAAGCAGATCCCCTACTCCCAGATGAGGAGCCACCGTCAACCGCGTCAGCAGGATAAGCCCAATTGCTGAAAACCCAATTGCGAAACTAGCCTGATCCCGATCGATCCACCGCCGGGGATGGATCAACCTCTGACCTCGAATCCTGAAGAGTACGTTTCCAGCTCTGCTGTGGGCGGTGCGGCTGGTTCATCGGCGCCCGGCAATCGGGAACGAGCAGCAATTCCATTCACTGCGATCGTGAGAAAACTTTCGATTGCGAGATGCGGACGGAAATATCGAATGCATCAGGTTCCCAGGATGTGCCGTCGATTCCGGCGGCACATCCTCGGGGTTGAATTGACAGGTGTTAGAAGTTGAAGTGGCCTGCCATCTGCCAGTCGCGTGGCAGGGTGCCAGGAGCGGAAACCTCTCCGAAGGTCGTGGAACCCGCGCCCCAACCTGCGCCTGCGCCGCCCCAGATCATCAGGTTCAGCACGTTCGAGATATCCGCTTCAACGGCGAGGCTCGCCCTGTCGTGAAACAGCGGGAAGCTGCGCTTGATTGCGGCGTTGTTGGTTTGATTGGCAGGGCTCCGTATCCCATACGCCGCCGTGCGTGGCGCATTGCCAATCAGGTACTGTGAGGTGGCGCTTGCGGTGGAAATGTTGGCCGGAGCCGAGAATGCATTGATGTCGACGTACTTGATATTGCTCGCATTCGCGAAAGTGTAACCATTCGGCCCGCTGCCATATTTGCCGTTGATGCGGGCGGTGCCCGCATATCCCGGCGTCAGAGACGGCATGCACGTGTACGCATTCAGAGTTACGGCTCCGTTGGCGCATTGGCCGCCCGAGCTCCACGTCACCCCAAAGGGTCCGCCCGAGTTAAACGTGTAAACCGCGGACACCTGCCACCCGCCTGCAAGTTGCCGCACCAGCCAAGAATTCGCGCCGATGCCGTTCTTGCCGAATGGAAGTCTGTACACACCATAGATATTCATGATTCTCGGCGAGGAAACCGACGTCCACGAGCGATCGATTCGGTCTTGTTTCCACGACTGAGCGTGGCCGTCGATCGCTGCCGCCGGGATCGGGAATCCGCTGCGGAAGTTACCATCGTCTCCAATGTTCTTCGAGAAGGTGAAGTTGAAGTTGAACGACAGCCCGTGCGACATGCGCTGGCTCAGGGTAACCTGAACGGCCTCATACGAGTAGTTCTCCACAAATGCCCCGCCCCAGCCGTCCTGAAGACCGCTGTACTGCGGAAATGCCGTCAGCATCTGCTGAATTGTCAGGTTGGAATTTGCTGGAAATGCGTTGGCCGCATTCATAAAGAACGCGGGCGCTGACGCACCGGCCATCGCCGAAGTCAATGTGGCCACATTCGCTGTAGTTGCGGGCGCGGTCAATAGTGAAACGGTCTTGCCGGATGAACTTACGCCGTTGACCGGTCCGAGGGCAGCGCGGTAGGCCGGATTCAGCTCATTGTTCCAGTATCCACGCGCATTCTGGGCGCCGCTATCCCAGGTGTGGTGAGCCTCGTCCCCAACATAGTTGACCTGCAGAGTGATGTCCCTGGTAATTGTCCGCTCAATACCCGCGTTCCAGAAGGTGTACATCGGCGCGCGGCCACCCGCATATGGATCGTCGTATCCCATCGACGAAGCTGTCTGAACCGCGCCGGAGCCGTTAAGATAGTTGCCCGTATCGAGGATCGTGCTGGCTGCGCCGGGCGTGGGGGCCGATGGGTAAGTAAGTCCGAGTGCGCTGTTGGAGCTGTTCAAGTAGAAGGATGGGCCGGCGTTCGGTCCGGAGAGAGTGTCGCCTGCCGCTTGGGCTGTGGTGTTGAACCCGAGAGCTTGTCCCGCGCCATTTGAAGCGCCGGGGCCCCCGCTTACGCGTCCGCCTCCAACGCCCCCGCCCTGAGAGTAGACGATCCCCGAGGCGATCCGAATGACAGTTTTGCTGTCGAGCGCATAGTCAATACCAAGCCGCGGTCCCCAGTTCTTCCAGTAGGTCTGCAAGGGTGTCTTGCAGCCGCAGCTAAAGCCTGAACCACCGTAGTTTCCCGCAAACTCCAGCGCGCCTGGCGTCCCGGTTGCCGAGTTCGTGGCAGTCGGATTCAGGAATGTAAAGTGGTTGAACTTCTCGTGCAGGGGCGGCAGGTAATCCCACCGAAGCCCATAACTCACGGTCAGCTTGGGACTGAGTTTGAAGGTGTCCTCAAAGAACGGCGCGATTGCTTTGATACGGCTGTAAATCGTGGCCACGTTCTGAAGTGGCAGCGATACACCCACCGTGCCGCTGCTGGTTGCGCCCACAGCGCCCAACAGGAAGCTGGCGTATCCGTAACCGGTTGACTTCTGATCGATCGTCGAGCCGCCGGCCGCATAGTTGGCCGTCGCATACTGGTCGAAAGGAAGAGACAGAACGCCGGTGTAGGTCGCCGGGTTCGCGTTGTTCAGGCCTTCAAACTGGTAGGTGATGCCGAAGGTGAATTGATGCTTGCCCTTCAGCAACTGAACGTTGTCCACCAATGCGTAGTTATTGGGAATCGTAAGCTGCGTTGAGGCCGAGTTGCTGTTGGTTGTCCAGGTCGTTGGGTTAATGGTAGTTGCCGCGGAAGTCGAAAACGACACGCCCGGAAACTCCTGGCCCGCCTGGCCCGCCGGCAGATTGGTAACGCCCATCGCGCCGATCTCGTAGTTCGCAACGCCCTGCGTGGGGTTGGTGATCGGCATGTAGAAGCGCGTGTAGCCAATCTTGAACTGGTTCGTCATGTGATCGGAGAATGTGTGTACTTCCTCGATGTTGTATTGCTTCGGAACAATCGTGGCATAATCGCCGACCGCGTACGGAAGCGGAAGATACGGCGAGCCAAAATTGTTCAGATACACAAACTGGCCCATCGCTCCCACCGAAGAGAGACGGTCCTTCGGGCTCAGGTCGTAGTCCACGCGCCAGTCGTAAAGATGGCTGTCGCGCCCGTTGATCTGTGTGCCCAGATAGTTATTGTTGAGCACGGCAGTATTTACGTTGCCCGACAGGTTCGCGTTCGGCGACCCTGGGTAGTTCGGCATGAAGGATTCCATCTTCTGGGTAATCGGCGAGATTCTTCCCGGAGGAATGACGTTGTTTTTTCCGCCATAGACAAAGGCCGTTCGCGTGCAGACGCCGCCCGCGCAACTGTTCGATGCCGGATCGTAGATGAAGGGATCGTTGCTGGCGTCGGCCAGAGCGGAAAAATCCCCCTGTTCCTGGGCGAGGGTGGGAATTGTAATCTGCCCCGGGGGGTCGTTCAACCGGGAATGGTATTTGTCATATGCGAAGAAGAAGAACAGCTTGTTCCCTGTATGTGGAACGCGTCCTCCTACGGACATCGACAACTCATTCCCATGCTCGATGTTTTTTGGCGCCGGTACGGTAAGTCCCGCGGGTGTCTTTACGGTAGCTGCCTTCTGCGAGAATTGCCATGCATCCAGAATCGTGTTACGAATGAAATCGGAGACCTGGCCGTGATACTGCTGGCCGCCGGACTTCATCGTGTAGTTCGATGCGCCGGCGCCCATATACTCCGCCGGTGGCACGCTGGTCATCACCTGAAACTGATCGACGGCCTCCATGCTCATGCTCAATGCAACCGTGCGGTTGTCGCCCTGCTGGTTGATGGTTTCAGACGGCACGCCGTCCAGATACAGATAGCCCTGATAGTTGGAAAGACCGGCAACCAGCGGGGTGCGCGAACCCGACTGCGCGCCGGGAACTAGCGATGCAAACGCAGTTGGATCGCGCTGCTGGGTTGTCGACATCACAATGGGCAGATTGGTGTATTCCGCATTCTCCATTACCACACCCAGAATTGGGCTTTCCGTGTCCAGCACCGGCGGCGCGGTGGTCACGGTCACCGTCTCGGTCGCCGCACCCACTGACATCACCGGGTTGAAAACCAGTTCGGCCAATGCATCGACGTCCAGGTTTTCCTGTTTCAATGCCTTGAATCCCTTGGCCGTCACAGTGACAGTGTAGAAACCCACGGGAAGGGGCGCGATGGTGAAAAGGCCCGCGGACGAAGTCGTGCGCACCGTCGAGACGTTGGTTGCGTTGTTCGTTGCCGTGACGGTGGCATTGGAAACAACGGCCCCCGTGCTATCCGTGACGGTTCCGGTGATGGTGCCCTCACCGGCGGTTTGGGCAAGCAGCGCCTGGGGAACGGCGCATGCCAGCAGAACCAGCAACATCATAATTTTGAGTCCCACTGGTGCGAGCCTGTGGGGACGAGGAATCCGTTGCAGCATCTGTGACCTCCAAGGTAGAAGCTGTGAAAAAGCATGGTTTTAGAGTCAGCACAGGAGGGGAACTGCGGGAGTTTCCCGGCTGAATTACTTTCGAATGGGAATGTATGCTTGCGATTCAGACGATGTCAAGAAGAAAATGTAACGTTAACGTATAACGTTACATTTTCTTATTGATTTCAATCACATAGCGAGTCTCGGAGATCCCGCGGTGGTCAAATTTGGGTGGGGTCGAACACCAAGGCGTTGGGAGTTTGTTCCCGATTCGCTTGTCTACATCGCCCTGCTTCGCCGCAGAGAAGACTGACGAACTACCAGCGAAGGCTGCAACACAACGTGGCGGGGCTTGCTGGATTTCTTGTCTTTCAACAGCCTTAAGAGCATCGTTGCCGCTCGAACTCCAACTTCGCTGCTGTGATGATCGATGCTGGTCAGAGGAGCTTTGAGGCTGGAGTCGTAATGCAGGTTGTCACATCCCACAAAGGCAATGTCCTGGGGAATCCGCAGGCCAGCCTCCAGTGCCACATCGATTGCGGCAATGGCAATTGGGTCGTTGTAGCAAAAAACTCCGTCGGGGCGTTTTCCGGCAAGCAGATTGCGCATGGCAGTGAAGCTTTGCTGCCAGTCTCTTCCATCCGCGGTCACGTAGGGGCTCACCAGGTCCGGGTCGAACTTGCGTCCATGTTGCTTCAGCGCCAGCTTGTATCCTTCAAACCGCCCAAGCCCCGTCGTAAACTCCAGACCGCGGATGTGCGCGATCCGTTTGCACCCCATGGCAATCAGGTGTTCGGTGGCTATCCGGCCCACTTCTACATCGTCCACACCGACGAAATTTGCCGGAAATCCTGGAAAATAGCGATCAATCAGGACAAACGGGATCTTCTGATCCTTCAGTTGCTGGAATTTCGTTGGCGAAGAACTGCAGGATGCAATCATCAAGCCGTCCAAACGATGCCCCAGATGCTGTTCAATCGTCGCTTCTTCGCGCGCAGGATCTTCCATCGACGACGAGATCATGAGTGCATACCCACCCTGCATCATGGTCAAGGAGAGCGCTTCCAGAACTTCGGCAAAAAATGGATGAAGCAGAGTGGGAACGATCACTCCGACTTGGCGGCTGCGTCCGGTAACCAGCCCCCGCGCCGTAAGATTCGG
>Ga0302320_10030145_pt1 | contig 10350 bp, 11 predicted proteins | sample Bog_T0_3_FD_202130 | JGI IMG/M metagenome (GOLD analysis project Ga0302320, IMG submission 202130) | Peat permafrost microbial communities from Stordalen Mire near Abisko, Sweden - Bog_T0_3 | ecosystem: Environmental > Terrestrial > Soil > Wetlands > Peat | place: Sweden: Abisko, Stordalen Mire... | reverse complement strand
GAAATTCCCCACCGGAGCCTGGGTGGATTCCTCGCCGGCCATCGCCGCAGACGGCGCGGTTTATTTTGGCTCCTGGGACAAAACTTTCTACGCGCTCAACCCGGACGGTTCCCTGAAATGGAAGTTCGCCGTGGGCGGGATTGTGGATTCCTCGCCGGCGGTCGCCGCGGACGGAACGATCTATTTTGGCGCGCACGACAAAAAATTTTATGCGCTGGACCCGGGCGGCAAACCGCGCTGGACGTTTTTGACCGAGGCGGAAATCACTTCGTCACCGGCCATCGGTGATGACAGCAGCGTTTATTTCAGTTCAACGGACGGCAACCTGTACCGGCTGAAACCGGATGGCACCGAGATATGGCGCTGCCGTACCAGCAGCGGTGCGGACGGTTCACCCGTGGTGGCGGAGAACGGGAATATATTTATCGCGACGCAAAACAAGACCCTGATCATCTCGCCCGCGGGCGCTGTTGTCTGGCACCGGGATACGGAGGGCTGGGTTGACGAGACGCCGGCGGCCGCCCAAGGCGTCGTCTGTTTTAGTGTTCCCTGGCATCAGCTTATGGCCACCCAGCCGGATGGCACCTTTTTGTGGTCTGCGAAACTGGGTTATGAAGACCTCTCCTCATCTCCCGTTATCAGCAATCAAGGCTTGGTTTTCTTCGCTTGCGGCCGGGCCGTCTGGGCGTTTCAGCCGCCGATGGGATTGCAACCGTCCAAAAGTTCCTGGCCCATGTTCCGCGCCAATGCCCGGCACACCGGCCGCGTCCGGAGCGATTAAAGCTTTCACAGCCGCACGTTGTCAATCAAGCGGGTCTTTCCGAAAAACACCGCCAGCGCCATGTGGACGCCGGGTTTTACGTGGCGCACGGGCTGCAAGGTTTCTGGATGGAAAAACTCAATATAGTCCACCCGCGCCAGCGGGGCGGCGGTGAAGAACACCTGCAAATCTTTCTTCAAACGCGCGGCGGAAACCGTTTTTTTGGCCACGGCCGCCCGCGCGGCCTGCAACGCGTGGAACAAAATCACGGCCTCCGCCCGTTGGCCGGCTTCCAGGTATTTATTGCGCGAACTCATCGCCAGGCCATCGGGCTCGCGGCCAGTGGGCGCCACCACGATTTTCACGGGGAAATTCAAATCCGCCACCATGCGCCGGATGATGGCCGCCTGCTGGTAATCTTTTTGCCCAAACACCGCCACCTCCGGCAAAACGAGGTTGAATAATTTGGCGACAACCGTGGTGACGCCTTGAAAATGCGCTGGTCGCGACGCGCCTTCCATGACGCGCGAAAGATTTTCCTCCACCACATAGGTGGTGAAACGATTTTCATTTTTGCCCGGATACATTTCGGCATCGTCCGGGGTGAAGACCACATCCACGCCCAAGGCGCGCAGCAGGGTCAAATCTCGCCGCAAATCCCGCGGATACCTGGCAAGATCCTCCGTCGGCGCGAACTGGGTGGGGTTGACATAAATACTGACGGCCACCTTGCCCTTGCTGCCCACCTGCTTGCGCGCCTCCCGCACGAGACTCAAATGTCCCTCGTGCAGATAGCCCATGGTCGGCACGAGTCCAATGTTCACGCCCGCGCGTTTCCAGCGCTGGGCCAGCTTTTGCATCCGGGTGGCGGATGAAATCTTTTTCACGCGGAAAGTTACCAGTGGACTGCCCCCGCCAAAATCAAAAACCGCGCTGGGATTAACCGGCGCGGTTTTTAAAATGAAGCGTTTCAGCGACTCAGGAAATTCAGCGGGGTGCTCTGCGGCATCTCATGCGCGCAGGGCTGGTTGATGGGCGCATCGGGCACGGTGTCATTCGGCGTCACCACTTTGTTCGCCAGCATCCAGGCCTCGACTTCCTCGCCGCTGATGTCCGGCAGCATGTGGCCGTTGATCTCCACGCAGGGGCTCAACATCTGGCCGCTTTTTTCGATCATCTCCTGCCGCTGCACGGGGTCGTTGATGATGTCGCGATCCTCGAAAGGCAGGTCATATTTGCGCATCACGGCGCGCACGCCCTGGCTCCATCCGCAGCTCGGTTTTAGATAGGCAATGATTTTGGGTTTGCTCATAGGTTTGTAAAAGTTGTTCTCGCCATGGCAACATAGTGCCATAGATCGGGGCGGCGGGCAAATCGTTTTAAGCAACAACGAACAGTTAAGAAGCGCGGAACGAAAATGCCGGCACCGCAAATTTTAATGGGGCTCGGGGATTGCATGAAGGGTGGCACCTGACCCGTGTCCGATTACAGTCATCAATTATCCTTGCCAACCAGCGGGGTTCTTTTCAAGTTGTAAGGAGAAAAATTCAAATGATGCTCAAATCGCGAACGCTGCGGCCAGCTTTCTTATCGAGGAATCCGCCGTGCCCGCAAACAAAACTTTTTGCCGTATGAAACATTTTTCATCCATCATCCTCGGTGCCGTCTGCGTCGTGCTGGTCATCGCCCTGATCATGACAAAACACAGTGATAATACCCAGCACGATAGTGATGTGGGCGCGATCAACGATTTTTCGAACCAGTTGGACCTGGCGCAAATGCACGTTTCGATTTGCAACGGGACGGCGCTCATTTTTTCCAACAGCCTCAATGAAAGCGTGTCCACCGCCTTGACGTTTTCAAACCAACTAAGCGGGGCCCAATCCACCATTGCGCTCGACGCCCAGCAAATTACGAACCTAAGCCGGCAAGTTATGGAGGCTCAAGCGGAGAATCAAGCGTCAGTCCAGCGCCTGCTGGATTTGGCCGGCAAAATGACCAATGAAGTGGACCGCCTAACCCGGCAGCTCGCCGCGGCCCAGGCCAGCCTGTTGGAAACCAATAAAAATCTGGTGCAACTCGGGAAAGACTATGCCCTGCTCGAAAATCGTTTTCGCGTTGACGTGGCCGAGCGGGTGGTCGTGGAACGAAAATTTAACAATCTTCATGAGTTACAGGTGCAACTGCGCAGTGTGAAGCAGAATCCCCCCGGCACGATTACCACCGCCGGCATCTATGCCGGGTTGAATGTGGAGGTCAAGTCCGACGGCACGTTCCATGTCATTGCCCCGAAGTAATCCGAATCCTGTTTGTTCGCAAACTGCAGTCGAACGCTCCTTGCATTGATGCTTGCGAACCGGTTTATACACCGGGTCAGTCTCCCAGTCGGCGGCGCCAGTGTTTGTCATCACGCGCAGCGTGCAGAACAGCCACCACCACCACTATATGTTTTGCTTCCAGAACCTCGTAGATTATGCGATAGGGAAATCTCTCTGGGTAACGCCACCGGATATTCTTTCGTCAATCTCGGCGGGCATTGAGCAGGGGGTTTTCCGTCAATTCATCCCACACCTGGATGATTTCCTCCACAAACTCCACCCCAAGTCCCGGTTGCTGTTGATTATACCAGCGCGCGGCCGCGGCCACGTCCGATTCGACGTCAGGCCGGATCTCCACGCGCCAGTTCATTTTTTGAACTGCGAACGCAGGCGCGCTTTCATGATCTCCAACGGCAGGGCTGAACCGGGATTTTTACGATGCGCGGCAAGTCTTTCTTCGATCAAAGCTTGGTCAGCGGGCGGCAGCCCCGGATCATCCAAGTCAAGAGCGCGACAAATCAGCAACTGCCGCTGGCTCAAAGTAAGCAATGGCAGTTCTTGCAAGACTTCCGCGAAACTCATGCCGAAATTTAATCTGTTCCAACCGTCCGTCAAAAGAATTATTTTTCACTTTCTCTTTTCCGCTGCGCCAAAACTCTCTCCGATGGCTTAAAATTGGCAATGAATTCGCGGTAATATTCGGCGAAAGTCCCGGCGGCCAGATGGATGCGGGCATCGGCCATCGTTTTCAAATACATGTGGGTGTTATGGACACTCAACATACGCAGGCCGAGAATTTCATTTACGTTCAGCAGGTGCCGGAGATAAGCGCGTGTGAACCGTTTGCACGCAAAACAATCGCAACCCTCCTCGACCGGCCGGAAGTCGGCCTTGAACTGCCCACCCTTGATGCCGATCGCCCCGCGCCGTGTGTAGGCGGTGCCGTTGCGGGCGACGCGCGTGGGCAGCACGCAGTCGAACATGTCCACGCCGCGCGCGATGAGCTCGATCATTTGCGCCGGCGTACCCAGGCCCATGGCGTAGCGGGCCTTGTTCGGCGGAAGATGCGGCACGGTAAATTCCACCGCCTGTAACATTTCCGGTTCCGGTTCGCCCACGCTGACGCCACCGATGGCGTAGCCGTCAAAATCCATCGCGGTGATGGCCTTGGCGCACTCCTCGCGCAACGCGGCGTTGTTGCCGCCCTGCACAATGCCAAAAACCCTCTGTCCCGCGGCGCGCGGCTGTTCCCGGCACTCCAGCGCCCAGCGGATGGTGCGTTCCACGGCGTTCCGCTGGTCGCGCGCGGGCGCATCGTGCGCCGGGCATTCATCAAACACCATGGCGATGTCCGAGCCGAGCACACGCTGGATTTCCATGCTTTCCTTCGGGCCGAGAAACAAGGCGGATCCGTCCAAGTGTGAACGGAATTCGACCCCGTGCGGTTTGATTTTGCGGATTTTGGCGAGGCTGAAAACTTGGAAGCCGCCGCTGTCCGTCAGAATCGGCCCTTCCCAATTCATGAATTTATGCAAACCGCCGCCCGCCGCGATAATTTCCAGGCCGGGCCGGATGTTCAGGTGATAGGTGTTGCCGAGAATGATTTGCGTGCCGCACTCGATCAATTCGCGCGGGTCCATGGCCTTGACGCTGGCCTGGGTGCCCACGGGCATATAAACCGGCGTGTCTATGACACCGTGCGCCGTGGTCAATCTGCCCAGGCGTGCCCGGGTCACTGAATCCGTTGCGATAAGTTCAAACATTTCAATAATTCAGGACTGGTACACCGCCCCATTTGCAAATCAAATTATCGCGGGTAACCAGGGTCAAGCGGTGGACCATGGCAGTCGCGACGATAAGTTGATCCGCCGGGTCCTCCGTTTTTAATCCTTGTGCCGCCAACCGGCATGAATGGTCGGCAATCTCCGGTGTGATGGCCGTTCTTGGTGAGCGCGGACTGCATCCACTCCAACGGCGGCATGGTTAAATCCAGTGTTTTATGTTCTACTGCCTTGCTGATTTCCCAGAGCGAAATATCCAGCAGGAACAAGGGCGTGTTTTCCTCCGCCAAAAACCTGGCGGCCGGTTTGAGCCTGCCGCCCACGGTCAGCCATTTCCAGGCATTCGTATCGAGCAGGTGGCTCACCGCATGGCCTTCCAATGAACTTTCGGTTTGCCCGAATCACGCCGGATGGAACCGCGCAGGCAGCCGTAGAGTGCGCCGGTGCCGGATTTTTTGGTGAGAATGTATTCCGACTTGCCGCGGCGGATGATCACTTTTTCCCCGCGGTCAGCGGCGGAAAAAACGCGCTCCGGAGTCCGGTAAAGTAGGGTCGCGGTCGCAGTCATCAGATAAATAATATGATTGATGCCCCGCGGCGTCAATTGGCAACTGCCGGGCAAGGGTGTCCTTTCGACGGCCAAACCGTTTCGACCGGGGTTCCCGTCTGCAACCGGTCACGAACCTCCAATCAAGTCAACCAACAGCCGGGATTCCAAAAGAAAAGTCCACCACCAGACCAGAAAAATTCCGCCGCGCAGATAAAACGTCACCGCCAGAATCCCGCCCCCGACCCGCAGGGCCAGCAGCGCGGCCAGCAATAATGGCGAAACGGGAACCGCCAGCTTGTGTATTTTCAACGCCTGCACGCCCGCGCCCAGAAGAGCGGTCACGGTCACGGCCACCCAGCGGTTCTTCGCCAGCCGCATCAGCCAGTCGAAAGGCGCAAAGGTTGAAAATAATTGGTTGAAGCAAAGCACATACGGCAGCGTGGCCAGCCAGTGGGGCAAATCCGGCGGATAATCTTCCGGGAATTTTGATTTGATCAATGGATCGAGCCACAAGTAATAAACTGCGGCCATGACCACCCCCGCCATGGTCGCTGCCGCCACCCAGCCCGCATCCAGGTTAAAAACAAAAACCGGCCGCTTCGTGTACGGCGTGTGCCACGCAAAAACAAAGCCCCACAGCATGATGCAGCAAACGAAAATGGCCGCTTCCGAATACCACATCGGGCCGGGGCGATGCTGCCATATTGACAGGCGGGGATAACACGCCACCGCCGAAACCAGGGCGGCGACGCTCGCGAGATTCAGAACCCGGGGTTGGAGCAGATGGCGCATGGCGCAGGTTTGCCCTCCGGCGGGCCAAGCCGGATTCCCTAATGATTTCCTAGGTCGGCAAACGAAACATCCACCAACAAATCGGCGGCGATTTTTTCCATGTCCTTTTTCAACGCGGCGAGGTCGCAGCGGGCGGGCAGGCGCAAACGCGCGGCGGCCTTGAACAAGGTTTCTCCCGACATCGGCGCGCTGGCGACTTCGCTGGAAAATTCCTCCACGTTCACGCCGGCCCGGGCCAGCGCGCTGGTGATTTCGCGGACAATGCCCGGGCGGTCGGCACCCACGATTTCGAGTTTCGTCTGCCGGCCCTCCACGGCTGGAACCGGCGCGTCATCACGGACAACGATTTGGAGGCCGTTTGTTTGAAGTTTGTCCAACGCGGCGAGCAGCGCGGACCTTTTTTCAGCCGGAATTTCCACGCGCAGGATGCCGGCGAATTCTCCGCCGAGCCGGCACATGCGGCTTTCGAGCCAGTTGCCGCCATGTTCGGCCACGGCACGGGCCACAGCTTCCACCAACCCGGTGCGGTCGGGACTGATGATGGTCATCACCAGGGGAATTTGCATCGGGAAAGCAGGGTGGGGGTGAACTACGGCTGGCTGGTGATTTTGCGCCAATCCACGCCCTGCTTGCCGGCGTAGATGGCGAATTCTTTTTCGTTCTGAATCAGCACGGCGCGGACCACGCTGGAGTCATCCGCCCGGCCCAGTTCCAGGACACTTTCCGGAATGACTCCCATCTTTTTATGGGTATAAACCAGCGCAAACACCGCCTGCGCCACCGCGCCGTAGGGCAGGTCTTTGTAAGCCCCCTCCACAGCGTCTTCCACGGCGTCGGCGAGAAACTCAAGCTGGTCCACGAGGTGCGGAAACTTCGGCGCATTGATCTGCGTGAACTCCAGCTTCCACTGCGGCAAATGGCGCAGGACTTGTTCCGCCACGGCGGGGCTGATGCTCGTGGCGCCTCGATTGACAAATTTCGCGATCTCGGACATGACGGCAATCTAATGAAAGCTGCGCCGCTGCAAAAGGCAATTATCGCCCAAAATTTTCAGGCAATGCCCGCCTTTTGGAGGGCCAGTTCATAATCGTACTCGGTCTTGCGCGCTTTGCGGCTACGCAGGGCGTTCGCCGCCTCATCGCCCACAAACATTTCTGTCGTGGCATCCCAGGTGAGTTTGCGCTTCAATTTCATCCCAATCCACGCCGCCGCACACGCCTCGAGGCTGCGCGCGGACTGCTGGATGGGGGCGATGGGCTGGCGGTTGGCGGCAATGCTCTCAAGCCAGTTGCCATGATGCGTCCGGCTGGGCATCCAGCGAATTGCGTTGTCCCCAAGCGGCGAAAGAACTTTCGGATCACTGGCGCGCAAAGGCAGCAACGCTTCGCGCCCGGCCGGCGTAGTCGGATCGCTGGCCGTCACCTTTTCCTCGCTGCGGGTGCAAAAAACCCAGCCATCATCGCCCTCGAATCGGATGCCGTTTTCATATTTGTTGTCGAGGGTGAGCTGCACGTTTTTTGGGTACAACATTTCGACGTGATAAGTCGTATGGACCGTCCAGGCGTCATTTTGCATGAACTCCGCGCGCGACTCCACCGTCAACGGGCCGCCCAATTCCTGGCCCATCGCCCAGTGGGCAATATCCACATGGTGCGCGCCCCAGTTGGTGATCATGCCCAGCCCAAAATCTTCCGTGGTAATCCAGCCCGGCCGGCCTTCCAAGCTGTTTTGCGGATGCACGCGGTAATCCATGTAAGCCTGTTCTGGCGCGGAACCGAGCCAGCGCTCGAAATCCAGATTTTGCGGCACCGGCATCGGCACGAACGGATGGCCGCTGGGTTTGTCCAGTCCGATGCCAATCTTAATGGTCTTCAACTGCCCGATGCGGCCGTTGCGAACCGCTTCGCTGGCCGCGCGAAAACTGTGCCAGGGGTGCTCGGACCGCTGTTGTGATCCCGTCTGCAAAATGATCCGCGTGCCTTCGACCGCCCGGCGCAGGCCGATGGCTTCCGCAATGTTATAGGTGACGGGCTTCTGCACATAAATATGCTTGCCGGCTATGGCTGCATCAATCGCCAGTCGCGCATGCGAATGATCTGGCACCGTTACGACCACCGCATCAATCTCATGCGATGCCAGGACCTCGCGATAATCGTGATACGTTTTTACGCTTACCCCGGCTTCACCTCGTTCCGAATAAAAACTTTCCGCCATCTTCTTGCCCGCCGCCAGACGGCGTGAATCCAGGTCGCACACCGCCACCACGCGGGCCAGTGGTTCATTCAAAACGTTGCCCATGTCACTGCGGCCCATGCGGCCGCAGCCGATTTGGGCGACCTGGATTTTCTTGCCGGGCGCATCCGCGCCCAGCAGGCGCGCGGGAATGATGTTTGGCAAAACGGCAAGGCCCACACCACCGCGAACGGCGGCTTTCAAAAAACTGCGACGTGACTGATGTTTCATGGATTCAATTTCCCGATGACGTTGTAGCGTCGAAGCGTTTGTTTCAGTTAGACAGGACGCGGATTTTCACATTGCGGAACGAGGCTTCGCTGCCATGTTCCTGCAACAGTATATGGCCGTCGGGCCACTCCCCGAAACCAGGAATGTTCTTGAACTTGCTCAGGGCCACGGCGGCGCGGAAGGCGTCCGACCCCCGGTCATATTCCAAAATCTTCCGGCCATTGAGCCAGTGTTCCACGTGGTTGCCGTGGGAAACGATGCGGGCCCGGTTCCATTCACCGACGGGATTCACGGGCTTGGCGGGATCGCACGGTATCAAATCATACAACGCGCCGAGTTTGCGGTCGCCATCCCGGCCGAGCTTGGCATCCGGGTGATGGAGGTCGTCGAGAATTTGATATTCCAGGCCGATGGCCGAGCCAACGCCGGTGGGTTTGCCGGTTATCTTGTCAATGGGCGAAAGGTTTGGTTGCACGAAAATTTTGATGCCGCTGTTGCAGCCGGTTGAGGTCTTAAAATCAGCCGTGAGTTCAAAATTGGAATAGCGGTCGCGCGTGATGATGTCGCCGCCGGACTGCGCTTCGGCCTCTCCGTTCGTCAGGCGGGGATCCACGGTCAGCACGCCATCCGCAATTTGCCAGCTCTGGGTGGGGAAAGAATCGGATTTCGGGCTGCGCCAGCCTTCAGTAGTCTTCCCATCCCAAAGCAACTTCCAGCCGTCGGCTTTTTCCTGGTCCGTCAACGTATTGTCCGCCGTTTTGATTTCACGCAGGCGGATGTTGCGAAAGGAAACCTTCAGGCCAATTTTGCTCTCGTTGGTGCCCACGCCGTGAACTTGCAGGCCGATGACCCCCGTCGGCGTCACGCTGTCAAAAATTTCCGCGCGCGGGACACTGTTCAGCCAGGTCTTGATGGAAGGTCCGTCGGCCACAATGCGCAGGGTGTTCCATTCGCCATTTTTGCTGACCGTGCGGCCTTGCTCAGAAAACGCCATGCCTTGCCTGCCTTTTTCGCCGTCCGCCGGGAACAGCCAGCCCCGCCGCGCTTCGTCATAAATCCCTCCCGACCACATGCGGCCGCGCGCGGCGTCCATGTCTATCTCGCACTGGTAGCCGTGGATGCGATCGGCTGCAAAATGAAACTCCTTGCCGTGAATGGTGGCGCTGGACGCCTCCGGAAAGACTTCGCTGCGGATTTGCACGCCGGAATTCAGCAGGGCGTCGCACTTGTATTCGAGTTCCAGCTCAAAATTGTCGTACTTCTCCCTGGTGCAGAGAAAGCTGTTGCCCGTTCCGGAAACGGATTCGCCGGTCAACACGCCGTCCTCCACGGTATATTTGGCCTTGCCACTGTGTTCCTCCCAGCCATCGAGGTTTTTGCCGTTGAACAGGTTAATCCAGCCGTCCTGGGAGTAAACGGTGGAAACGGTCAAGGCAATTGCCGCAATGGCCGGTGGGAGGAGTCGGAGCATTTTCATGTCGTATTGGTTAAGGACGCATTATTGCAAAAGCAGGTTGCGATAAAAGTTTTTTGCATCATGCATTTGTTCCGCCCGCTGCGGCCGGGAAACCAGTATTTGTATATCCGGGCACGGGGCCCAAAAACAGCCCGGCACTCCAAACGGGCGAACTTCGCAGTTTTTCATTTCCCGCGGTCGGGTTCTACGGCAAGATTGATACATGGGCA
>Ga0302320_10030144_pt1 | contig 10351 bp, 7 predicted proteins | sample Bog_T0_3_FD_202130 | JGI IMG/M metagenome (GOLD analysis project Ga0302320, IMG submission 202130) | Peat permafrost microbial communities from Stordalen Mire near Abisko, Sweden - Bog_T0_3 | ecosystem: Environmental > Terrestrial > Soil > Wetlands > Peat | place: Sweden: Abisko, Stordalen Mire... | reverse complement strand
ATTCTTGCGGGATTTTCGAATCATCACAGGTGCAATTTTGAAAATTGAAAATCATGCATTTTATTAATTTTTGTCTATGGTATCCTTTCACGCCCTGAAAAAAGCTCATCTATCCTGTCCCTATTAGTCATCGCTGGTATGGATGAGGTAATCATATCCCGGAAAAACACCACTGAAATATGCCTTGAAAAAAGCCACACCCTTCTCCAGAAGTGGAGACACAGCTACATCCTTCTTTCCAAGAATCATGCTTGGAATGAATGAATTGCGAGCAGCATTGACTAGAGTGGTGGCAATTCCCTTCTTGCGATGGCTTTCGCGCACCCAGATACGATCGACGGAAAGGAGAACATTGTGGAGAATGCCAGTTGGAATGCCGTCCTCCACATCGCAATACATATATTGGCCGCTAGATGCCCAACCAACGGTTACTCGCTCGGCCAAGAGGTATCCAACTGGTTCATTGCCAATAGCATAGATGTACATGTTATACCGATCTACCTTTCTCGTGCCATCACCAGCAGGGTCCGGGATCTGGCTCCACAATTTTTGAGCGTTGAATGGAGGCGAACCACAGTCCTCACGACTGCGTTGGAATTCAATTTCGGCCATGCCTTTCATTGATTGTGGGCTTTGACGGCGGATACGAAGTACTGTGTGGATAATGCCATCGATGGAATCCTGCCAGACCTTGATTTCAGGATGCTCTCGCAAGGCTTCTGTAGGGATGAGGTTTTCGTGGACTTGGTAGTGGCTTTCCCGCTCAGTCTTCAGAGACATATCGTAGCGGTACTCACACTCTCTGCACGTTGTAAACCTAGCACGCTGACCCAAAGCAAGCTGCGTTTGGTAATACTCGGTCTCATTGACCGGATTCTTCTTGGCTGGAATCTCGATCGGTTGACTGGGCTCGTTGCCTCGAGAAGCTGACATGGTGTCTAAAGAGGGAAGCACCGGTTTAGTAGTTAAGCGGCGTCGGGTTTTTTTGGTAAGCGTAGGAAATTGAAATGGACTGCTTTCCGGTTGAGGGGGCGACGTGGGTGGTGTGGATGGTGGGTCGAGACTGTCAGAGGACCCTAGATAGGAGTTGGGACTTGACGGAGGCTGCGTTAGAGGCTTGAAGTAGCTTTCGATTGTTGGATTTTTCCGCTTTGTGGGAATACCGTGCTTGAGAGAATTTGAGGTGTCAATTGGCTGCTTTCTCTTTGAATTCAGCGCACTTGGATTGGTAGACCCTTTTGAAAAAGTGACGGTGCCAACGGGTTTTCGACTGAGAATTGGTTTTGTAAGATGTCTGCTGGCAGTAGATGACGATCCAGTAGTGCTCAACCTGCTTACTCTAGAAGAATCAGAGACAGATGCTTTTGAGAGATCGTGACTGTGCTTGATATTATTCTCCTTTTCTATATTGGATGGCATTAGCTTACATGGCTCCCTGATGACTCGTATTTTGGTAGTTGGAGCGATCTTACCTTGTGATAATGAAGAATAGTCAGTACCCGGTAGATTTGGCAGCTTGTTGATGGATCTGGGGGAAATATTTGCTAGTGGGTCGCGAGATAGTGCTGGGTGAAAGGGATTTGAATTGGAGATGTCTGTCGCCAGAGATGCTTTGCTGCTCTTTGATTCTGGTGATAGAGATCCAGATGCAAGAGAGAACTGCGAAGAGTATTTCGGTTGGGAGGGAGAAGGTGTGTACGGCTGAGTAGAGGTATGAGGTAGGTTAGAAGTTGGCACAGACTGTCGCGAGTTTAACGAAAGACCTCCGTTCTCTGAGGATGAAGCCTGCCTGGACTGCGACAAAACGCGTCGCTCCTTGTAAGAAAATGATAGATTGGACTTCGTAGGAGATGATGAAGTGGGAGACGCTGATCTATCGCGTGGAATTGTGGTTGTGAGAAAATTCTTCTGGCGCGTTGGTGGAGAATAGATTGAAGAAGGATCTTTGCCACGACGTAATTTGGAATCTTGCTTAGGACTCAAAGCCTGGGAGGCTGAATTCCATAACTGGGCAGTCTCAACACGCTGGCGTTTGTTTGCAGTAGTGTTGTGATTTTCTCTGACTCTTTTGGAATATGTCTTGAGAGAAGAGCTGGATGAGAAGATTAGAAAAGGGAGTCAACGGGAGGGGAAGCTGGGGAATTACCTCCGCCTCGAGTGAACGGCAACCATCGCGTCATAGCTCGCATCATTCTCATCGGCTAATGGTGCGTTCCGCATCGTCGGCGTCGTCATAATTTCATCGCGATGTGGTGTTCATGCTTTCTTGAAGTTGTAAAGGAGTTTAGATTTCTCGGAATGCGGGGAGCACTAAAATTACTAGTGGATCACGTGACTTTAGCGACTCACCCCTTTTTAGAAATGAAACCCGCTCTGCAGACACCTCGCTTTCAGAGTTCCCTTCAAGAATGTCAAGCCGATGGAATCATTGTCCGGCGGCAATGAAGGAGTCATCTGTCAGGCCCGCAAAAATTTGTTCTTCTGCCGCTCGTTAATTTCCAATGTCTAGATCTTGTTCTCAGCTTTCAATGCGTTTGAATTAGATATTTTCTAGTCAATAAACAATTATCTCAAGCGTCGTGCTCCTCACATTGGTCCCACCTCAATAAGACTTTCCTTTCTTGTAAAATCATTGCTGTATGAGGTAGTAATTCCTGTGCTGTATTTCTCAAGCTGTCCCCGCATGCAAGCCTATTATTTATGCTCATCCTCCTCTTCGCTCGTGCAGTCCAACTTTCTTTTTCTTGCGGGGATTAAGAAGGGACAGCAGGAATACAATAATTTTCATTGTGTATTAGGATTGTAATATGCCTGGAAGTTGTCAAGAGCTCAGTCTCATCATGGTTCTTGATTTATTATGGTAGTCAAAAGTGCTCATATAGAACCGCGAGGTTTCAAAGAAAAAAAGTGTATAGTACTGAAGACAGTCAGTCATTTGTAATGAAACATATGTGAAGATCTGAATCTACTTTTAAATAATACGTATATTACAAGCACTCTACATAGTTCAAAGAATTGACATCTTCAGCCAGTCAATAGTTGAACCAAGCCGAGAATACAGATCACTTCATTTTGGTGCCTTCATCAAGGGTGAAATGTTTTACTAGTGGTGCATTAGTTTTTTGAATAGAAAATGAATAATAAATGAAAACAGCAGGTTATGCTGAAAGGGAGAATCGCCATTGATTCATGAATGTGTTGAAAATGAAACGGGGAGGCCCTATCAACGGTTCTGTTTCAAAGACAAGAAATACGAATAGTAGAACGAGGTGAAGATAGTCGTAGTCAAGATCATGAATTGGCGTGTCAAATCATGTTGATGAAATGTTTATGGTCAAACAAGCCACCGAAAAAGAGAGCTCATTCACCAGCTCAAACAATGTAGGCATCAATCGCATAACAAAATATTGTTAAAGAGAAAGAGGAATGTCTCGTTGCAATATCTGAATGTGTTGAGTATTAAACCTCTATCCCACCAGCCAGATTCATGCATTTTGTATATAATACAACCGTCCATCTATTCGTTTTCATCTATGCAAGCCCGTCCTAATACATAAGTAGTACAATCAGACAATCACACATTACTTCCTTCGTTTCAAAGTCTTGACAGCCATCTCTACCAAGCCTTCCTTTGCTTCGCTTTCCGGGAACCCGTCAATTGCTGCAATGGCTCGGTTGGCATACTCTTCTGCCAGTACACGTGTTTGCTCTAAGCCGTCACTGTGCATCACCAGTTCTCTTGCCTATAATATCGTTAATAAATGCATGTTTCATACTACGATGAAAGAAACCTACCCTTGCAACATCTCCCTCTTTAGCAAATTTTCTACCCACCAAAGATCCCAGCTCCCGATTGTTCTTCCATGCGAAAAGTAATGGCGCAGTTGCGAGTCCTAACTCAAGATCTGCACCGGCTGGCTTCCCCAATTCCTTTTCACTAATAGTATAATCTAACATATCATCTACTAGCTGGAATGCCAATCCCAAGTTCTTCCCATACAAATATGCCGCATCTACAGTAGTTTCATCCGATCCCCCAAGAAGTGCCGTTGCACGACAGGATTTCGAGATCAGGCTTGCGCTTTTTAGATATGTCTTTTGAAGGTAGTATGATATAGTATCCTCAGTCCAAACAGGATTCTTCTCATCGCGAGCAGTGTTTTTCAATTGCATGAATTCGCCCTCGACAAGATTGGCGATGACTGTGGCAAGCAGTTCTGTGACTTCTGCATCACGGAGACGCGCAAGAGCGACAGAAGCTCTGCTAAGAAGGAAATCCCCGGCTAATACTGCCATCTTATTCCCGAATTCAAGGTTTGCAGAGGGGTTTCCACGCCGGGAAACGGAGTGATCGATGACATCGTCATGTAAAAGGGAGGCAGTGTGTATCAACTCGGTGATCTCGGCAAGTCTTCGTTGGGAAGGGAGGATGTCGCTTTCAGAGGCTGAGTAAGATGTCGGGACATGTGCGAGCGGGTTCATGGTGGGTGAGTTGGGATTGACATCTGAGAGTATTTCAGATGGTGATATTGAATTGTCGATATCGGGAGTACTTGATTGTCGGGTATATCTTGGGGATTTTGGTGCAAGAGCTGTAGCTCTAGACATCAAAAGTACAATCAGAGGTCGTACATGCTTCCCTTCTCCCTGTGTATAGTATTGTGCAACCGTATCGAGTGAGGGATGTCCGGAACCAAGCAATTGCCTTATATTTCCTGTCAAGAACTTCATCTCCTTCGCTACCATCCTTAGAGGATCAATGGTAATGTTACCATGGCTGGTGGCGCGAGCTGTCGCATGGGAAAATATATTCGAGGCAACGGATACAGCTTGGGCCAGGGTCGATTGTCTCCGCCGAGTTGGATGGTGGTAGGAGGAGCTGCGGAGAGAACGGAGTGATTGTTGAATATTCAATTGACATCGAGAACATTGGGTATTTTGTGAGACCAAGGAGCTGTTGAGCACCGAAGCTCGAGGTAATCGGAAGCTCATATCCTCTATATTAAAACCGTCTCTTGGGGAGCTGACGTATCCTCCCCTTTTTCCCGAATAAAAAAAGAACGAAAGAGATAGAGAGATCTAGTACAACATGGAGCTGGAAAGGAAAATTGAGGACCCGGTACTGTGCTTGTATCGCCAGCAAAGAATTGTATACCGGGAAAACAGTAAAAAGCATCGTCAGTCCGTCCTTCTCCGAAATCTTTTTTATCTCGGCTGCACTAAACCATTGTCGGATGAAACTGACACTGAACGCCGATAACTGCAGGTTCAGCCGACCCGATAAGCTCGCCTTGCTTGTTGTTTCTTATTATTTGGTCGACTTCACAACACTTGCGACAACAACGAAACACCTTAGGGACGACGATTTTGGTGTGAAGATGGTGCTCCTCACAATGACCCAGGGAATGGTGGAGGCCATTGAGAAGCTCCAGAAGTTAGAAAATAACTCTCTCGATCCGACCAAAGACAAGATGCGAAAACACACGCAAGTCCCCCGAGCAAAAGACAACGCGGAGTTCAACACGTCACAAGAAGGGGATGGTGAAGCTACGGATGACACTAAGAGAGCAGAAGATTCACATGAGAATGCCAAGAGTGGGGGCGATGACCAAATCTATACATCTCGAGATGCAGATTCGAGGCAGAGATCGAAGACTGAGAGCACAATAAAGGAGGCACAAGAGCCATCACTGCTAAACCCAAAACCTGGAAATCCAATATCACACGGCCAAGTCGTTGATCTATCACGTAGATTAAAATCTCGAAACTTGTCACCTTCTAGGCTGAATGTTTTACTCCGCGGATCCCGTGTATACATACCTCCACCGCCACCAAGACCAGAGCCTGTTAGTAGTTACTATTTCTTTGGACGGGGATCAATGATGACGGAGCATGAAGTCTGCAGTGGAATTTAGGCATTGAAGTATAGGAGTCTGCTAACAGTATACACATAGACTTCTGAGTATAAAGCTTTAATGGCACGTCTTCGCCGCGAAGAGGAATCTAGAGCCTACGAACGAATGATTAATCCGCCACCACCAGCGGAGAGCTTTTCTGGACGATTTCCAGACTCATCCGCTGCTTATGCCTTCTCTGCCAGCCACATTAATACATTAGATCCAGAAGATGAGGAAGTTACATTCAAAGATATCAATCGGCAAGTGGCTGTTATATTCAACGTCATAATTAGCGTTGTGTTCTGTGCTGCAGCATTGTGGATGGCTGCGAGGTGGTGGAGTACTCCAGCTCGGTTGGCATTGAGCATGAGCGGCAGTGTTTTGGTAGGTGTTGCCGAAGTTGTTGTTTATACTGGGTACATACGAAGGGTCTCAGAAGCAAAGGACGAAGCAAAGAAACTCAAGGAGGTCAAGGAGGTGGTAAACACCTGGGTTGTTGGTGATGGTGAGAAAGATGATCAAAATGAACCCATCATTATCGGGGAGAAAGACCACGCGAACAGCACGAACGCTAGAAAAAGGAGGAAAGATGCCTCCTAGATTCAGCCTACTTGAGAAGTTTTGATATCAGATTTTTTTTTACACGCCAACAACGCGTTTCACACCTTTCAGATGCAACTCTTGATTGGAGCCCACACATAACTTATGTAGGTACCCCTTCTATGAAAATGAGGCTTTTAGAGAGATTTTACGATGACTGGATATCTTCATAAGCCTCCATTCATCAAAAGAACTTTCAACTTTGAGTTTTAGATCAGCAGAATTCGGGAAACTATGATCTAGGTTCTTCGCTCAATTTTCCAATAGGATACTCGTAACGATGACATTACAAACCGATTTTCGCCTCCAACCAAGCATATTTCCTTCGTCACCACAAGTCCTGCGGTAATCATAACCTTTACCTTGTTATCCCTTCGTGCTATCTAGGAGACCACTACAGACACTTCATATTTGACAAGTCTCAGCTGCTTCACGACTTGAGTCGGAATCAGCCAAAGATTAGCGGACAAGTTCAACGACTTAACTAATTCTTCGTGTGATCTATTGGAATGAGTCTAAAGCATGTCAACATCTGGTCTTAGCGCTGGACTGCGCTTTGCGAAAAAGCCGATTGTTAGACGTCGGTTCTGTTGCGGCGGATTGCCTAAACTAAATCTACTTACACGAGGTGACAATTGTACTCCCACTCCAGGCTTGAAATGCATTAATTTCATACCGTTTGTCTCGTCGGACTGAGCGACCATAGAGTTCACCCTTAGTCTCGATTATGCAGCATTAACTCGAATTCCTTTCTTCCTTCTCCCCTATTCAGCATTATCAACCATTTCGATTCTCATTAGCTTGCTCTAGAGGAGCAAGGGCTTCCACTTTGATGTTTGCTAGGGTCCCCACAAACTCAAAAATATATTTTCAAGGGTAGAAAAGCCCATGCGATTGCACGAATGGTCTAACCCCTCCAATGTTCGATTACCTCGGCACGGCATGCAGACAAAACTCGCAATCCAAAACACGTCAAGGATTTAAGCGTTTAACAACAGACGCTCCACCTAATTGCGCCTAAAAGGTGAGCAGCTCCCCCGGATCCACGCTGGTACAAGACTACAAAACATTACTCTCATTCATTGAAACGATCTCTGTGGGAGAGGCTTCAGGCTTACATAATCAACCAAACAATTTCCCTTTCAATGACACCTCAACCTCAATTCAATATTACCGTTGTATAACCATTTCCTAGCTGTCTCCCTACAACCAAGAAAGGTCTTTTGAAAAATATCCCCATTGACAACGGTCCACGATCCCCGAATAGCTTCTAATGCCTTCTCAACTCGTTCTCGTCGCGTTATAGGTCAATCGCTCCCGTTATCTCTATTCCCCATATCCTTTTCTTCCAAGCACACCGCAATGGGGAGCGGTCGCGACGAGCGGCCATTATTAAAGTCACATCCGAGCGTGGTCACACATCAACCCCTACCCGATAGTGCCTTTAGCGAAGACAGCATCTTCGCCTATGAATATGAGAACAAAGTCGAACCTCGTCGCTCCTTGACCTTGCGCTTCCTCTCCTCTATATTAAGCTTCTTCCGCCCAGCGCTTTTTACTTACGGGCCCCGCAAAGAACTTGGTCCCACCTCTTACCTCGATGGCGTCCGTGGCTTCGCAGCGTTCATGGTGTATTGGCAACACCATCAATTGTGGGCCCGTGTTGGTGACAGCGATACTGCTTCTTGGATATTCGCCAATGGGTTCGGCTTTGAAGGCCATTATGAATTCGTTCGGTTGCCATTCATTCGAACTTTCTTCTCCGGTGGCCATTTCGCTGTCTCTGTTTTCTACGTCTTGAGTGGACATGTATTGAGCGCGAAACCTCTGTCGCTTATTTACGCAGGAAATCAAGAAAAATTAGCTGAGAATGTTAGTTCAGCATTATTTCGGCGGTGGGTCCGATTATATATCCCAGCTATTGGGACAACATTTCTGTATTTGACTAGTTGGCATTTATTCGATGTTTGGGTGGCTTGGCCTGAACAAAAGCCAACGTATTGGGAGGAGCTTCAGAGTTGGTACACAGAGCTCAGTTCTTTCACTTTTGTGTTCAACCAATTGGAACCGACAAAATATTGGTTTCACTACAACTTTCATTTATGGTCAATCCCGGTGGAATTCCGAGGTTCGATTGTCGTATATACGACACTGATGGCGTTTTCGAGGAGTACGAGAAATGCGAGGTTGTTATGTGAGACTGGGTTGTTATTTTATTTCACGTACATCGTCCCAGAAGGCTGTTTCTTCAGTATGTTTTTGGCGGGTCTCATGGTTTGCGAGCTGCAATTGTTGGCCAGGGAGGATAATTTACCGAAGTTTTTGGAGAGGTTGCGACCATATGAGAAAAGGATCTTTTGCGTTTTGTTTTTTGTTTCTATATATCTAAGTGGCGTTCCTTCTTTCGATACCGCTGCCGAGGTAAGATTATCATCATTTTGATTTATAGCCTATCTGATAAATGGGAACACAGGTATTACGACAACAACCAGGCTGGTACTTCCTCTCCTACCTCAATCCCTCCAGTGTTGCAGACTCGAAATGGTTCTTCCTCTTCATCGCTTCCACCCTCTTCGTGGCCTCCATCCCACGCATTCCCCTTGTGAAAGCCTTCTTCGAAACCCGATTTATCCAATATCTCGGCCACATCTCCTTCTCTCTCTATCTCATTCACGGCCCCGTCCTCTGGACTCTCGGCGATAGAATCTATACAGCAGCAGGATGGGCAAGACCGGCATCTACTCCGCATCTTCAAGGCTGGGTGGATCTTTTGCCGTTGTCTCAGGAGGGCCCGTACGGTCTAGAGTGGGCATTTATACTGCCGCATTTGATTTTATTGCCTTTTACGCTGTGGGTGGCGGAATTGGCGACCAAGACGTTTGATAAGCCGAGTGTGAAGATTTCGAGGTGGCTGCACGGGTTGACTTTGCCTCGATAAAATGTAAATTTCAAAGATGTATATTAATGTATGAGCTAGAATTTTAATGAGCTGCACATCGATTTCATTATATCGCTGGCTTTCATTTGATCTCTCTTTGTCATCTGGATGGGGGTTGCGGAGTATTCAGCTCGCCAGAAAGTGCCACGAATTTGACTTTTAGAAACTTAGTAAGTCCAAGATGGATCGCTTCATTACCTATGTATAAGCTTCTTCTCGATCGCTACACGAGGATCGACGTGTATGATATCTTTCATCCTGTATTGGCTGGGGCGAACTCTTGATGTGGTCATAAACTGCCGCGAAAAGTGAGGAAGAAACGATCAAGATCAATTTAGAAGGAAGGCTCTTAATTCATGTATCACTTCTTTGTGGGATCTGTGGGCGAAGATGGCCCAAAAGGGGGGTTTTATCGGAAGTGCAATTAGAAAATGTGTGGGGTGTTGGGAAAAGCCTTGAATGAGCAAATTTTCTTGATAGTATCGTTTGACTACAAGATGAGACTTTCCTATCGGTATGAAGGTTTACAGATCCCATTTCAGTAAGTCAACTACCCTACATTTGGGCATGCCCCCCATTCGGGCACCTCATTTAATATCAACCCTACTACCCACAACCCACTTTATATTTTTAATAAAATCTACAAAATTTCTTTAATTGCTTAGAAAATTTATGAGCATCATTTTCATATTATAAAGCGATGATATACCAAAAATAATATTTTTTAAACATTTTATGCAATTGATTATGGGTATATTATAGGTTGAGTTTTTAAAAATTTTGATATTCTTAGAAGTATACTTTAAGTACGTTTTAATAAACAATAATTTTATCAAATTAATATAATATATTTTTAAAAAAAATTTCTAAAGTAAAAAGAACATTTTACAAAATAGATTTTAATTTAAAAAACTTT
>Ga0302320_10030142_pt1 | contig 10351 bp, 7 predicted proteins | sample Bog_T0_3_FD_202130 | JGI IMG/M metagenome (GOLD analysis project Ga0302320, IMG submission 202130) | Peat permafrost microbial communities from Stordalen Mire near Abisko, Sweden - Bog_T0_3 | ecosystem: Environmental > Terrestrial > Soil > Wetlands > Peat | place: Sweden: Abisko, Stordalen Mire... | reverse complement strand
AGGTCGTGTTCGACGGCACCCGGGCCACCGGGCTGGAGGTGGAGACCGACGGCCAGGTCGAGACGATCGGGGCCGGGGAGATCGTGCTGTCGGCCGGGGCCTTCAACTCCCCGCACCTGCTCCTACTGTCCGGCATCGGCCCGGCCGCCGAACTTACCGCGGCCGGCGTGCCAGTGATCGAGGACCTGCCCGGGGTCGGCAAGGACTTCTCCGATCACCCCGACATCTTTGTCACCTGGGTCACCCGGCACAAGCCCCATCCACACCGTCTGCACACCCAGTTCGAGAACGTGCTGAACTGGACCGCGAACGACTCGCCCTACCCGGGGGGTGACCTGGAGATCCTGCCCTTCCTTCAGTCGTTCGGCACATTGCTGCTGATTGGGGGCGGCTCCCCCATCGCCACGATCCTCGGGCAGGCCCTGCACCCGGTCACGTTCATCGAATCACTAAAAGGGATGTCCCTCCGCCGTCTTTTCAAGCAGCTGGAGTCCCAGAGCGCGCTGTTCTTCGCGGCGTCGGTGCAGCAGGAAGATTCGCGCGGTCAGGTCACGCTGGTGTCCAGCGACCCCCGGACCCAGGTCAAAATCGACTACAACTACCTGTCCGCCGACAACGACCTGCGCCGGATGCGGGAGGTCATCCGCACCGGCGCGCGGATCCTGCAGACGCAGGCGATGAAGCCGTGGTTCAAACGGTTCGCCGAGATCAGCCAGCAGACCCTCGACGACGACCAGGCACTGAATAAGTGGATGCGATCCCACCTCGCCACCGCGATCCACGCCTGCGGAACCTGCAAGATGGGCCCCTCCCCCGCCCACGGAGACGTGGTCGACCAGTACGGCCGCGTGCACGGCGTCACCGGGCTGCGCGTCGCGGACACCTCGATCTTCCCCCGCGCCCCGAGCCGCGGCCCCGCCGCCACCGCGATCATGGCCGGCGAACGGATCGCCTATTTCATCCGCACCGGCGCCGACAGCCCAACCACAGGGAAGTAGTGTCCGACTCTCGTGACCATCACGACGCCGTCGGGGCGACCGGTTTTGAATTGTCTCGGCACCACATGAGTCGTCTTTGGTAACGACTGGACCTGGCCTTGGGATTGCGGGGTTCCAGTGCGTCGGCCAGTGCGGTGTGCTGGCGGTATGGGTGATAGCAGGCTGGAGCCGCTGGTGTTGTTCGAGGCCGAGCGGCGGACGCTGGAGAACTGGATTAAGCGGCGGAAGACCGCTCAGGAACTGGCTTTGCGGGCTCGGATCGTGCTGGCCTGCGCGGGCCCAACATCGCGGCGCTCATGTAGCAGCAAGCGGTTCACATCGAGGCGGGCCAGGTCAGCACTTTCCCCGATGCCCTCCGGTCCGGAGAGTTGACACCATCACCGGCCGGGAGAAGAGTGAAAAGTCAGAGCATGTTGACAACGGTGCAACAGCGGGGGAAGGGTGTCGGCACGATGGGCCGCTGCTGGGATGGACCCCGGAACGGGCGAACCGTGAGGTGGAGCACTACAGCCTGTGGGTCAGAGCCGAACGCGACTCACAAGAACAAACCGATGACCGCACCGCCGCCGCCCGCCCGCTCGGCGCACCCCGACGTGCGACTGGCCGCCTCGGCTGCTACCTGAGCCGCGGGACGTAGGCGGCCAGAGAAGGAGATCGGCGATGGAATCGGTGGCCCCCATCCGGCGCTCTCAGGTAGGTCCGGGTCACGCGCGCCCCCCGGCCCGGCGGCGGACCGCGGACGGGAGACCATGATGGCGTTTCAGGGTGCGATCTTCGACGTTGATGGTGTCCTGGTTGATTCGCCGCATGAGCTGGCCTGGCGGGAGTCGTTCCAGGCGCTGATGGAGGGCGAGTGGCGGCAGATCCGGGATCAGACGACCTGGGCCCCTGAGCGCTTCACCCCAGGGGTGTACCAGCAGGTCATGGCGGGGATGCCGCGGATGGCCGGCGCCCGGGCGGCGATGGAGTACTTCGGTGTGCCCGACATCGACGCCCGGATCGAGCAGTACGCGGCCGCCAAGCAGGAACACGTCGTCGGGCTGATCGAAAAAGGCCGCTTCTCCGCCTTCCCGGATGCGCTGCGGTTCATCCTGGCGGTGAAGGCCAGCGGCATCCGAGTCGCGGCGGCGTCGTCGTCTAAGAATGCCAAGCTGTTCCTGGAGCGGATCCGCCTGGACCTCTTCGCCGCCGAGCAGCGGCTGGATTACGACTTCATCGGTCCGGGGATGACGCTGGCCGAGCTGTTCGACGCCGACATCTCCGGTCGCGACTTTCCTAGGGGTAAGCCCGACCCGACGATTTTCCTGACCGCCGCGCAGGAGCTGGGCGTCAGCCCAGGCGACTGCTTCGTGGCCGAGGACGCGACCAGCGGCATCCAGGCCGCTAAGGCGGCCGAAATGGCCGGGCTCGGCGTGGCCCGGCTGGGCGACCGCGATCTGCTGCTCGAGGCGGGCGCGGACCTGGTGGTGACCACGCTGGACGACGTTTCCCTGCGGGCTCTGGCCGAGGGACGCCTGGAGGAGCGGCGGGCGGCCAAGGAGATCCGGCGGCGGCGCACGCAGCGCCCGCCGAGCGTCTGGACGCTCGTTTACGACAGCTTCGATCCTGCCCGTCAAGGGCTGCGTGAGGCGCTGTGCGCGCTAGGCAACGGCTACTTCGTGACCCGTGGCGCCCTGCCGGAGGCCGAAGCCGACGGCGTCAACTACCCGGGCACCTACGTCGCCGGGCTGTACGACCGGGCGCAGACCGAGATCGCGGGGCGGACGGTCGAGAACGAGGACCTGGTCAACGTCCCCAACTGGCTCCCGCTGCGCTTCCGGGTCGCTGGCGGGGAGTGGTTCGACGCGCAGCGGGCCGACGTCCGCGAGCACCGCCTGGAGCTAGACATGCGCCGGGGAACGCTCACCCGGCACCTGGTGTGGCAGGACGCCGGGGGCCGGCGCACCAGGGTGACGCAGCGTCGCTTCGTCAGCATGAAAGATGAGCATCTCGCCGGCCTGGATACCACGTTCACGGCGGAGAACTGGTCGGGGACGCTGGAGGTCTCCTCCGGGCTGGACGGGCGGGTCGTGAACGCCGGCGTCAAGCGCTACCGCGACCTGAACCCCCGCCACCTACGGGTGCTGGGTCAGGCCCAGGTCGACGCGGAAACGATCGATCTGCAGGTTGAGACCCTCCAGTCACACGTGCGGGTCGCCCTGGCGGCGCGCACCAGGCTTCTCAGCGAGGGGCGAACGGTCGAGGCCGACCGCCGGCTGGCCGAGGAACCCGGGTTCGTCGCCCACGAGCTGAGCTTCGAGCTGGAGGAAGGGCACCCCGCGACCGTGGAGAAGGTCGTAGCGCTGTACACCTCCAGGGACCGGGCGATCTCGGAGAGCCGCGACGACGCCCGGCTCACGGTGGCCGGCGCCGGGGACTCTCACGGGTTGCTGACTCGCCATGAGGGCGCGTGGAACAGCTTGTGGAACCGCTTCGACATCGAGCTGGACAGCGCCAACGAGTGGACCGAGACCGTCCTGCACCTGCACATCTTCCATCTGCTGCAGACGGTCTCACCCCACACGCCGCACTTGGATGTCGGCGTCCCGGCGCGCGGCTGGCACGGTGAAGCCTACCGCGGCCACATATTCTGGGATGAGATGTTCATCTTCCCGTTCCTCAACTTCGAACGGCCGATCCTGGCCAGCGCGCTGCTGGAGTACCGTCACGCGCGGCTCGGGGCGGCCCGCGCGGCAGCCCGGGCGGCCGGGTACGACGGCGCGATGTTCCCCTGGCAGAGCGGCTCCAACGGAGGCGAGGAGACCCAGGAGGTCCACCTCAACCCGAAGTCGGGGCGCTGGCTGCCCGACCATTCGCGCAACCAGCGGCACGTCAACATCGCCATCGCCTACAACGTCTGGCAGCACTACATGGTGACCGGGAGCACCGCGTTCCTGCGCTTCACCGGCGCCGAGCTGCTGGTCGAGATCGCCCGCTTCTGGGCCAGCGTCGCCACCTACAACTCGGAGCTGGGCCGCTACGAGATCCTTGGCGTGATGGGTCCCGACGAGTACCACGAGGCCTACCCGGACTCCGGCGAGCCGGGGCTGCGCAACAACACCTATACCAACGTGATGGCGGTCTGGGTGCTGCAGCGGGCGCTCGAGGCGCTGGAGGTCCTGCCGGCGCACTACCGGCAGGAACTGGTCGAGGAGCTGATGATCCGCGACGAGGAACTGGACCGCTGGCGCGACATCACCCGCAAGATGAAGGTCGTTTTCCACGCCGACGGGGTGCTGACCCAGTTCGAGGGCTATGAGGACCTGCTGGAGTTCGACTGGGAGGGCTACCGGGAGCGCTACGGGAACATCCAGCGGCTGGACCGGCTGCTGGAGGCCGAGGGCGACAGCGCCGACCGCTACAAGCTGGCCAAGCAGGCCGACGTGCTGATGCTGCTGTTCCTGCTCTCCCGGGACGAGCTGCGCGAGTTGCTGCGCTACCTCGGCTACGAGATGAGCACCGACCAGCTCGCCCGCACTGTCACCCATCACCTCGAGCGCACCTCGCACGGCTCTACGCTCAGCGGCGTGGTCACCGCCTGGGTCCTGGCCCGTTACCAGCCCGAGGAGGCCTGGCGGTTCCTGCAGCAGGCGCTGCAGGGCGACGTCGCTGACGTTCAGGGCGGGACCACCGCCGAGGGTGTGCACCTCGGGGCGATGGCGGGGACGGTGGACATCGTGCTGCGTTGCCTGACCGGGATGCGGGCCCGCGGGCCGGTGCTCCGCTTCGACCCGGCGCTGCCGCCGGAGGTGAAGCAGCTCAAGTTCAGTGTTCACTACCGCGGCCACCGCATTGACGTCGCCCTTGCCCCGGACCACATGCGGCTCGGCTCCCGACCCGGCGTCGCCGCACCCATCAGCGTCCTCGTCCGCGACCAGACCGTCGAGCTGGCCCCCGGCCAGGAGCGCGAAGTCTCGCTGGGGCGGACGCCATGAGCGCCGGCACCTCGGTCCCGAGCAGGCGGCACGGCTGGTGGAGCGGGCGCAAAAGGTCGCCCTGTGCCTGGACTTCGACGGTACCCTCAGCCCCATCGTCGAGGACCCGCAGGCGGCCCGGCCGCTGCCCGGCATCGTCGAGCTGCTCGGCCAGCTGCTTGAACAAAGCGTCCACATCGCGGGTGGCACGGCGCGAGTCGTAAGCCAGGGCCATTGCGGCACCGCCGAACACGTAGATATCCGCCACCACGCCCCGCTTGGCCAGCCGGTCACCGAGGCGGCGGAATGCCTCCTCGATGCCCTTCCGATCGAGCAGAGGCGTAGGTTCGCTCACGCGGCGTCTATCTCGTAATCCGCGACGAAAACACCCCGCCTGCGGAACGCGGCCGGAGCATGCACTAGCGCCTGCGCACGCGCGCCCGGCGCGTCGAACGGGAACCAGAACCGCCTCAGCCCACGGGCGGCCGACCAGCCCGGCGCAGCCTGGCCATCCCGCATGGCAAGATGCTCCGCAAGCCCGGCGAACAGAACATCCCAGCGCTCGTCGCCGACCGGTCCCGTTGCATCTTCGAGCAAACTCAGCCGGACCCCGGCTAGTTCCCGGTGGTAATCCTTAAGGAATTCAACCACCAGCCGCCACTGCGAGTCGAAGTCCCGCTCGCCTGCAACAAGACGAGCAAGATCGGCAAGGGTTAGCGGCTGATACTTCACGTTCACAGCGTAGCGAATGCCGTGTCGACCGCATCTCTATGGACAGAGACTCAGCTGAGTACCCGCTCACCGTGAATGGCGTCTAACACCCGATCCCGCCCGGTTCCCGCCCTGTGCGCGCTGCGGCCAGTGCTGCCCGGGCGGCACCGAGCGCTGGCCGGAGGGCCGGGTGTGCAAGTACTGCTACCTGCAGGCCCGGCTGCCCACCGGGAGCTGCGCCGACTGCGGGTTATCACCCGTTCTGGCGAACCGCGCAATCGCGGCTCAACCGGCGGGCAACAAGGCGCTGGCCCGTTCGGTCTGAAGTCCGATCGGGTGTGAACCGTTACGCCGTTGTCCGTCGTATCTCATTCATCTGGCCCGCAGCGGCCGGGGATGTATCACACACACCGTCTGTCTCCTCTGAGCAGACATCAGGCCCGCGTCAGCGGGCCACAGGGAAAGCGGCACCGCGCCAGCTGCCGGTGCCGCACACCTAAAAGCAGACCATTGTGGCAGGCCTGCCCGGAGGAGGCGGCGTCGCCCACGCCAGCACCGCGATCGCGATGGCTATCAGGCAGCGATAGATGCCGATCACCGCAGGAACAGTTAAAGCTCAGAAAGTTAGAGCTCAGAAAGCGAGATGGGACCGATGAGCTGGCTTGACGAGATGGAAGCGGCCGACTCGGCCTACCCCGGCGACGTTTCATACCCGGCGGCCAGGACCCGCGCCGGACGCGGCCTGTACCAGCTGCACGCCGAGCTGGATGACGCGCACCTGAACGCGGCCAGGGACCTCATCGCCGACTGGTACGCCCGCCAGGCCAACCACAAGGCCAGACCGGGCGGTTCCGGCCGGGACTGGCGGCCGGCCCGCGACCCCGAAGCCAGCGCTCGGCAGATCGGTCTCCGCGCCAGCATCCCCCAGCCGCACGAGTACGAGTCACCGGAATATCAGGCAGCCGCCGCGGCGTCGAGCCGGTGATCTCCGGCCACGACAAGCTCGCCTCCTGAGTAAGCCTGCGCCCAGGCCAGGCAACAACGTCAGCGCTCGCAAGCGCAAGCACGGCCGCACCGGCGACAGAGCCTCGCGCACCACGTCTAGGCGGGCAGCGACCAGCTCGCGGGCTTCCTCGATTATTGGCACCTTCCAGGCGCGCTTGCCCTTGGTCGCCTTGTCGATCAGGCCGCCGGGGCCGGGTGTGGTCTGGCGCCGGACGGTCCAGATCCAGCGACGGCCGTCAATGTCGGCTTTACGGATGCCGGACACCTCACCGATGCGCGCGGCCTGCAGGCAGCGAAGGTCACCACCTCACCCCAGCCCGCGTAGTTGTCGGCCGACCGCTCGACGAGCGCGGCGCCAGTATGGGCCGCGCTACTGCTCACGGCCGCCTCGCCGCCGCCCGCGACAACGACATCGGCGCACCGTCGGATTACCTGCGGCGAGCAGGCCAGGCAGCCGACCACATCCACGCCGACCGCAACGACCTGTGGACCAGCTTCGGACCCACCAATGTCGCCATCCACGGCATCTCAGTCGCCGTCGAGCTCGGCGATGTCAGTGAAACCATCCGGCGGGCCGAGCAGGTCAATACCACGGCACTTCCCGCCGATCTGCTGGAACGGCGCGCTCAGGTCTTCATCGACCTAGGCCGCGCCTACGTGCAACGCCGCGATGACGCCGCCGCCACCACCGTCTTCCGGCAGGCCGGCCGAAGAACTCGCCCCCGAAGAGGTGCACTACAGTGTTCCCGTCCGCGAGGCCCTTCGCGAGATGCTCAAGCAGGAACACCGCTATGCAACCCCAGAACTTCGCCCGCTCGCGCGGCGAACCGGCATTATCTCCTCATGAACCGTGACTATGAACGATGACCCAGTTCTCTACGTGATCGTCTGCGGCGCCGGACCCGCCGGGCAGGTAACGCGCCTGATCAGCTACGCACGCTCGCGTGGATGGAACCCCTACCTCATCGCCACCCCGGCCGGCCTGGACTTCATCGACGTGCCGGAACTGGAATCACAGACCGGCCACCCCGTACGAGCTGAGTACCAAACCTCCGGAACTGCCGCCAGCGGCCGGTCACTGCCCAAGGCGGATGCCATCATCGTGGCACCGGCCACCTACAACACGGTCAATAAGTGGGCTAACGGCATCAGCGACAACTTTGCCCTAGGCATCCTCGCTGAGGCTGTCGGCCTGCACATACCCGTCGTGGTGCTCCCATTCGTTAACAGTGCGCTCGCCGCGCACCCTACATTCCGGCGCAGTGTGACGCTACTGCGTGATACCGGGATCGATGTGATACACGGTCCGGGACGCCTCGAACCGCATCCTCCCGGGACCGGCGCCAGTACGTTCGAAACGTTCCCCTGGCACCAGGCACTTGATGAGGCCGATACGCTCCGGCACGCACATGGGCAGCCGGACATGGCTGGCTTGGCCGAATTTGCAGGACTCGAATCCTTGCCGACGGACGTGTGCCTGCGGTTGCTGGAGTCGGTCCCGGTCGGCCGCGTCAGCTTCTCCATGGGCGGCGAAGTCGTCACGCTGCCGGTAAACCATGCCGTAGACGGGCAAGAAGTGGTCTTTCGCACCGACCGCGGATCCAAGCTGTCAGCTAGCTACCGGCAGGACCCCGTCGCGTTCGAAGCCGACGACTACGATCCGGAGACCCGAACCGGGTGGAGTGTCCTGATCAAAGGCCGCGCCGAGGTAATCCGCGAGGATTCCGAGATCCAGCGGCTCAGGCAGCTTGACCTATATCCTTGGGTCACCGCCGCCGAGCACCCCTTCTGGATCCGGATACGCCCCACCTCCATAACTGGGCGGCACACACCACTGACCAGCTCCAGCTAGGCCAGGGCCTGGCCGTGGCCGCGCGCAAAGCGTCTACCTACCGTCCCGGCCACCAAGCGCCCGCCAGCCGATACCGGCACGACCAGGCGCGAATCACACAGGCTGCCGGTTGGCCACACCATCACGCCATTGCCTGCCTGCCGTGCCTAGGTTCAGTTGATCGTTGCCGTTCGTCGGCGGCCCCGCGCGAGCGGGGGTGGTCCGTAGCAGAGCCCGGCCAGCAGCAGGGTCGAGACAGTCGGCCCTGCGCGAGCGGGGGTGGTCCGGCGATGTCTTGCGCGGTCTGGGGCAGGCCGCTGTCGGCCCCGCGCGAGCGGGGGTGGTCCGCCGGGCATGCCTGGGAAGGACGCGGCATCACCGTGTAAGACGCGAAACACCCAGGTCACAACCTGAGAGGTTATAGAACAAGCTGAGGTCGGACCCGGGATGTTCTGACCCGGCCCCGACCTCAGGATCGGCTTCTCTGAGTTAGGCCGCTGGTCGAGGATGTGTTTGACCTTGCGGCGGTCGATGTTGAATTCGCGGGCGATGGCACGTTGGCTGTGGCCCGCCTCGTGGCGCGCACCGACGGTCTGCTCCAGGGTTGGCGCGACCGCGAGTTCCGGCGGTACCTCTTGTATCAGAGGCTGTACCGGACGATGCGGAGCGCTGGGCTCAGCTTCACCCGTCCGCGTGCCACGTCCCGCACGGATCAGCATCATCAGAAATCTCGAACGAACCGACCAGCGCCAGGGCGGGCCAGGCGCTGACCAGTGCGCCGATCGGGCCGTGTCCGACGCCGTGCGCCAGGTTGGCGCCGACCGTGGCCACGATGCCCGTACCCAGGCTCCACGCGGCCAGTTGTGGTACGGGCTGGTTCCGACGGCTGGCGTCCAGGACTGCCATGGACGCAGCCCAGATAAGCCCGTCCACTGTGAACGGCAGCAGGCGGGCTGTCATGCCGGACTCGCCGTGCGAGCGTACGAGTTCGTAGGCATGCTGATGGGAGATGCTCGCGGCGACGACCGCGACGGCCACCACAGCGAGCGCCGTCGTAATCCTGATGAGCCGGTCGGTCACAGGCCCAGCTCCTCAAGCCAGCCGATGACGAACAGGTCATCATCGCCGTAGCCGGCGGCGAGCCGTTCCGCGAGGACCATGGCCGTGAGCGCCTGGTTCCGGGTGAACAGGCGGCCCGGGTGACACGAGACGATCCATGCGCTGTGACCGTCGGCCGCGGCGGATTCGCTGAACTCCGCGGTCGCGATGACCCGGCCGTCGATCTCCAGGCAGATAGAATCGTTGTTGATCTTGGTTGACATGAGCAGCCCCTCTCCCACCCGAGGGAGCCACGGGGAGCCAGGAACGGGAGCCAACGCAGGTCGACTCGTCCAGACTGCCCGCGACGCCTTTAGGGCGTCCTTGCAGGTGAGGGGCTCCCCGGCCGACTCAGTCCGACCGGGCCAGACAGGCCGTTCGTGACTGGGGGTCAAGGGGTCGCGGGTTCAAATCCCGCCGTCCCGACGTAGTTTCCGCAGCTAGTCGGCTTGTCATGGGGCTAGACCACTTTCAGCCGGGGACCATTTGGGGACCGGCGCACCGAGATATGCGCGTTCAGGGCGTCCCCCGCGTCCGTGATCGACTGGTCATCCGGGTGCAGGTAGCGCTGCGTGGTGGACAGTGACCCATGCCCGGCGATCTTCCGTATAACGTGCACCGGGACACCCGCGTCGGAACTGGTAGAGAGCATTGTTCGAACCCTGCGAATAGGGCTAGCTCGACGAACGGACGGTTGTGGCAGCTGCCTCGTCGCTGCGCTTTTCGGTTGTACCTGCTGCATCATGCGGGCATCT
>Ga0302320_10030141_pt1 | contig 10351 bp, 8 predicted proteins | sample Bog_T0_3_FD_202130 | JGI IMG/M metagenome (GOLD analysis project Ga0302320, IMG submission 202130) | Peat permafrost microbial communities from Stordalen Mire near Abisko, Sweden - Bog_T0_3 | ecosystem: Environmental > Terrestrial > Soil > Wetlands > Peat | place: Sweden: Abisko, Stordalen Mire... | reverse complement strand
AGCCTTCCTGAAGAAGTGGTATTTCTGGGCCACCCACTGCCGGCTCGATCCGATGATCGAGGCCGCACGCACCGTCAAGCGCCACTGGGACGGCATCCTCCGCTGGTTCGACAGCAAGATCGCCAACCGCCTGATCGAGGGCGTCAACAGCCTCGTCCAGGCAGCCAAGGCCAAAGCCCGCGGCTATCGCTCGATGCGAAACCTCAAGGCCATCGTCTATCTCCTCGCCGGCAAGCTCGACCTCAGGCTGCCGGCTTAGCGCGCGCTACCCACACCGAACAGCGAGGAACCGGAATCTGAGTAGTTTCCGAACCTGTTCCATTGTGTTCGATTGTTCCATTGCGCTTCCGGCTAGCTTTGCCGCATTCCAGCGGCCGCACGCCAACAGGTAGGCAGGCCACCATGACATCGCTGAACGGAAAACGGGCCATCGTCGATACCCACCGGCACCCGTGGGGACAAAAGATGCTAGCCAAGATCGAAGAGCGAGGCCTGCTCGACCCGAAAAAAGGATTCCCGCAGACCAACGCTCTGGACTTGATGGCTTATCGCGAGGTTTTCGATCTGGACTACGCCATGCCTATTCAGCGCAAGGGCGGCATCACCCTCAGCCTCATGACCAATGGCGGCGAGGTGGAGTGGCTTGCGCGGGACCTGCTCCATGCCAGCACAGTCGAGGGTATCAAGTTCTTCAACGACGAATACGTGGAGATCATGAATCGCTATCCCGGCGAGTTCGCACCTACGGCCAACGCACACGCACTCGAAGTGGCCTGTCGGCCCTTTGTTGAGGAGATGATCAACAAGGGCGGCGCAAAAGCGATTGCGGTGGCGTCCAGCTACGGCGACGGCGCGGATCGCGTCTTCCTCGACAGTCCCAAGGCGGAATGGCTGTGGGAGTTTGCGGAAGCCAATGACATCGTAGTGCACATCCACCCGCCGATGCAGTCGATCGGGCACGAGTCGCTCATGCAATACCGTCTCAACGAGGCGGTTGGCCGCCCCTTCGACTCGACCGTCAACGGCGCACGGATGATCGCCTCCGGCGTCTTCGATCGCCACCCGAAGTTGCAGGTGGTGATCGTCCACATGGGCGGCGGACTCGCGTCGATCCTTGGACGCCTCGAATTCAATTGGCGCCTCAACTACAACGGGATCAAGAACCCGCCGGCCGGCAAGCCCTACACCAACAAACGGCCGCCATCCGACTATTTCAAGACCAACATCCTGGTTGACTGCATGGGGTTCAGCGCCATTGGAATGCGAGCCGCGGTTGAGATGTGCGGCGTAGACCGAGTGGTGTTCGGCTCCGACTTCGGTCCGGTGCCTTACGGCATCGAGGAGCATGTGCGGATCGTCGAGAACGTACTTCCGAGCCCGGCTGAACGCGAACTGGTTTTCTGGAAGACAAGCAACAAAATATTCCGCCTGGGCCTGGCCGATACCGACCTCATCACCCCCGCTGTTCTACCAGCGGCAGCCTAGCTGGCTGAAGGCTGCCGACAGACGTCGGCAAGCCATTGCAGTTACAAGCCCGCGTTTTGGAGAAACCTAGTGGATCGCGCGGAACATCCGGATCTGGGCAGCCTGCTGCACGTGGAAAGGTTCTCTTGTTTCGTCGTCCTTGAGTGTCGAACTTTGCAGGTTCATTCCGAGTCTTGCCGCCCAAGCCGCTGTCGCGTTGGAGCCGGCCCCCCACCAAATTCGCTCGCGCAAGCCCGCAGAAAAGGGTTCGAGACGCAGCAGCCCGGGAGGGTTAGCAAACATCGGCCGCGGATTCGGCGGCGCGAAGCCGTCTCCGCGAAGCGCTTCAAGCAACGCCTCCGCGTGCCGACGGCCCATGTCGGCGTCGCTCTGGCCCTCCGACGGGAGGTAGCCGAAATGGCGCCACCCATCGATCACCTGTTCCGGGGAGCCTCGACTGATGCCGAGTTGCAGGCGCCCACCGGCGATAAGATCCGCAGCGCCGGCGTCCTCGGCCATGTAGAGCGGGTTTTCGTAACGCATGTCGATGACCGCCGTACCGATCTCGATGCGGTTGATTTTCGCTCCGATGGCCGCCAGAAGCGGGAAAGGGGAGGCGAGCTGACGCGCGAAGTGATGGACGCGGAAATAGGCCCCGTCCGCGCCCAGTTCCTCGGCCGCGACAGCCAGATCGATGGATTGCAGCAGGGCGTCCGCCGCCGAGCGCGTCTGCGATTGCGGCGAGGGCGTCCAGTGCCCGAACGAAAGGAAACCAATCTTCTTCATGGGTCTTCATCCCGCTATTTCAGGAGTTGTTGGAGCCCTTAGCACATTTTAGGCGCCAACTGGCGTGGATCGCCGCGCGATCGGCGCCAGAGTCTCGATCTGCGATTCCCGCTTCTTGGCCGCGACGCGGGCCATCTCGCATTCGATCGAAACGATATCTTGCCGCCAGGCGCGACTATGAGAGAGCAATCAATGCCGAGCGGAGGAGTCAGCGCGTTCCAACTTCACGTCGAATGCGAGGAAGCGGCCGAACAGCGGGGACTTCCTGTAGAAGTGGCGCTGTCCCAACCGAACGCCCGGAATTTCTTCTGACCGATATTCCAGGAGACCAAACCAGCGCAGAGGCCTCAGTATACGCGCCTCGACCAGCGTAGACCCCGAATCCCATGTCGATTCGAGGACGCCGACGATGGGGACAGCGCAAAGGCGGCTCAATGTCTCTGGAGTTTGCCAGTTCGAGGCGGATACGAACAACGACCAGAACAAGACGCCTGCATCGAATTGCGGCCACGTTCCAAACATGCCTCGTCCGAGATAGCTGATATCGGCGTGCCAGAAGGTGACGTGGAAGAGGATCGCTTGCAGCGCGCGCCGTCGAGGTTCTTTCAGCAGATCTCGCCCAAGCTGTGTTGGCCTGAGGGCGCCGCGATATGGGCGAACAAGAGTCGCCTGGGTCGCGATATGTCTGACGAAAAACAGCGGGAGGAAGTCGGGTTCGTTGAGCACTTTATGGTGACGATAGGCATGAGCCTTATCGAATTCCGGCCACTCAAACCGGTCGACCATTTCAGCGACCACTGCGCGGGATAAATTGCCGGTCGCCGTCAATTTCAGCCCGTCACCCACGGACGCGCTTTGCAGGAATAGCAGCATGTTGCGAGTGACGGGCGACATCGAGACCTCGACGTCGGTCAGATCGCTGGCTAGTGAAAGAGCGCGGTTCTCTTTTGACGGCTCACGCCGCAAGGCGTTGAAGCTTTCGAATGTGAGCAGGGTCCAAGCGGGCTCGATACCTCCGAGCCAACGCGCCATCTTCGGTGTGAGGAGGAAGCCGGGAGCGACCATGGGTCAATGCGCCATCGACGCGATCGACGTCGTTTGGGAAGCCGCGAGCCGCAACCATTCATCGAGTTTCGACCAGCGTCGTCTACCCGACACGTTGCGAACGGCGATCGCGATCGCCTTCTTCTGGCCGACCAGGACAACAAGCCGCTTGCCGCGCGTGATGCCGGTGTAGAGGAGATTGCGCTGGAGCATGGCGTAGTGCTGGGTCAGGACTGGGATGATCACGGCGGGATATTCCGACCCCTGGCTTTTATGGATGGTGGCGGCATAGGCGGGAACCAGGGTGTCGAGTTCTCCGAATCCATACGTCACCGCGCGCCCGTCAAATCGGGCAATCAGTTCGCCCGCTTCGACATCGACGTCTTCGACGTAGCCAATGTCGCCGTTGTAGACCTCCTTGTCGTAGTCGTTCTCGATCTGCATGACTTTGTCGCCCGGCGCGAACGTCCAGCCAAATCTCTCGACTTTGCGCGCCCCCGCCGGATTCAGGGCAGCCTGGAGTTCGACGTTCAGCGACCTCGCGCCCACGCCGCCGCGGTTCATCGGACACAATACCTGGATGTCGCGGATGGGGTCGAATCCGAAGCGTCTGGGAATCCGGGCCTTCACCAATTCCAGGATCCGTTGAACGGCTGTCTCCGGATCCTCCGCGGGGACGAAATAGAAATCGCTCTCCGCGTTGGACGCCGCGAGGTCGGGCATCAGGCCCTGGTTCAGGCGGTGAGCGTTCACGATGATCCGACTTTGAGCGGCTTGCCGGAACACTTCGGTCAGCCGCACGACCGGCAAAGCGCCTGACGCAATGATGTCCGCCAGTATTTGCCCAGGCCCGACGGAGGGCAATTGGTCGATGTCCCCGACGATCAGCAGCGCCGAGCTGTCCGGGATCGCTTTGACCAGCGCCTGCATGAGCATGACGTCGACCATGGAAGCCTCGTCCACCACCAGCAGGTCGCAGTCGAGAGGATTGTCCGCGTTGCGTTTGAACCCGCCGCCCTTGGGATCGACCTCCAGAAGGCGATGGATCGTCTTGGCCTCCACGCCGGTGGCCTCGGTCATGCGCTTGGCCGCGCGTCCGGTCGGCGCGCAGAGCAAGAGCTTCACGCCTTTGGCCGCGAGAATCCGAAGTATCGAGTTGACGATCGTCGTCTTGCCGACGCCCGGACCGCCCGTGATGACGAGCGCCTTCGATTTCAAAGCCAAGCGGATCGCGTCCCTCTGGCTTTCCGCGAGCTTCAAACCGCTGCGCGCCTCGACCCAAGGGACGGCCTTCTCGGGATCGATCCATGCCCAGGGCAGCCGGCTATTCAGGATTCGCATAAGCCGAGCCGCGATCGCCTGCTCGGCGCGGTACAGGCCCGCGAGGAACGTGCAGTCGGTATCGCCGACCCTGTCGGCGATCACGTTGCCCTCGGACCTTTCAAGTTCGAGCGCGGCGAGAATCAATTCCCGCGGCGCTTCGAGCAATTCCTCGGCGAGTGGGATCAGCTTGTCAGTTGGCAGTCCGCAGTGACCCTCGTCCATCGCCTCGGTCAACGCGTAGGATATTCCAGCGCGCAGTCGGATCATCGCCGTCTTTTCGATGCCGAGCTTCATGGCGATCGCGTCCGCGGTCTTGAACCCGATGCCTCGGATATCCCGCGCGAGGCGATAGGGATTCTCGCTCATGATCTGGATGGCGTCCGCGCCATAAGTCTTGAAAATGCGAACGGCGCGCGCGGTTCCAACCCCGTTGCTGTGCAGAAAGACCATGATCTCCCGCACGATCTTCTGCTCGGCCCAGGCGTCGGTGATCCGCTTCGCGCGAACCGCCCCGATCCCCGTCACTTCGCGAAGTCGGTCGGGTTCGGCCTCGATGACGTCGAACACCCTGTCCGCGAACGCCTTTACCAATTTCTTCGCGTAGGCCGGACCGATGCCGCGTATCATGCCCGAGCCCAGATATTTTTCGATGCCCTCGATCGAACTGGGCGCCGAGGTCTTCAGGAACCGCGCCCTGAATTGCTGACCGTGCGTGTGGTCGGTGGTCCATTCGCCCGATGCGGTGATCCATTCGCCAGCGGAGATGATGGCGGCGTGTCCCACCACCGTCACCAAGTCGCGATGTCCGCGCGCCTTCGCCCTGAGAACGCAGAAACCGTTTTCGGAATTGTGAAAGGTAACCCGCTCGACCAGACCGGCGAGTACTTCTTGGGTCGATGTTTCCGGCGGCGATTTCATGCGGGGGCCAAGATCGCTGGTTTCGCGCCCGCGCGCTACCCCGAGCAAGCATTCAAACGGGGGTGATCGCGGATCGCTGGCGGCTTATCGCTCTCGTTCGGCATGCAGGCTTTCTTTCCCCCTCCGAGTCCGACTGCCGGCTCCGCGTGTTTCCCCGGTCGGACCGAGAACTCGACCAGGGCGCGACGGCAATCGCGGATTGCCCCGTCACTATGTTCTTTGTATGTTCCTATGCGAATCTCCTCCGTAAGCCGAGCCAGCATGGCCGATCAGATCGTCATCACCGAGAAAACGAGCCAAGCCAAAGACGTCCGCTCCGCCGTGGGCTCCCGTTACGGCGACATTCTACCGGCCGAAGGGCACCTCCTGGACCTCATGGAGCCCGAGGAGGCCGTGCCGGCGTGGAAGCGGTGGTCGCCGATCCTGTTGCGGCCCGAGGGCCTTTACGGCACCCGGCCGGCGGAAGGCGGAGGCAAGGCCGCCAAGCTTAAGGCTATCCGGGAGGCGTTGCGCGGCGCCAAGCGGGTTTGGCTCGCCACCGATTGCGACCGCGAGGGTCAGCTCATCGGCCAGGAAATTCTGGAGCACTATCATTATCGCGGTCAGGTGATGCGCGTGCTTTTCACCGCGCAGGACCCGCAAACGATCCGCGACGCCTTCGAACGGGCAAAGCCGAACGCCGAATATGCCAAGCTCTATGCCGCGGCCGTCGCGCGACGACAGGCCGACCAGATCTACAATCTGTCGCTTACCCGCACCGCGACCGTCATGTTGGGAAAGGGCGCGAGGAGGGTCATCGGCGTCGGCCGGGTGAAGACGCCGACCATGGGCATCGTCTGCAAACGCGAGTTGGAAATCCGTGCTTTCAAGCCGGAGGCGTATTTCGAGGTGATCGCCGCCGCCGAGGTCGCGGGCGGTCGATTTCAGATGCGACATGCGCCGACGGAGCGAATCGTCAAACGCGAACGCGCACAGGAGATCGTCGATGCGGCCCAAGAGTTCGAGGGCCCGCTCGCGGTGCGCGTCGAGGACAAGCGGCAAGGGCCGCCCAAGCTGCACGACTTGCCGTCGCTGCAAAGGTTGTGCGGATCGCGCTTTGGCTGGTCGGCCAGCAAGACGCTCGAAATCGCACAGGAACTCTATGATGGGCAGAGCAAAAAGATCATCACCTATCCGCGCGCGGAAGTGCGATATCTCCCCGAGAGCTTGATCCCGGACGCGCCCAGGATCGTCGCTGGACTGCGAGTAGGCCAGTCGTTCGGTGCGATCCCGATGCCCGACCCGCCGTTCATTCGCAAAGGCGCTAGCGGCGCGTTCCACGACAAAGGTCTCCAAGGCGCGAGCCATCACGCCGTCATTCCGAACGTCAACATGGTCGACAAACTAAAGGAGATCTGGCCGCGACTTTCCCTCGACGAAAAGAAACTCTTCGACGTCATCGCGCGCGCCTACCTCGCGAGCCTTATGCCCGATTTCCGCTATCGGCAAACCACCGTGACGCTCGACGTCAAAGGCTTCACCTTCCGCGCCGCCGGACGTCAACCCATCGATCTGGGCTGGCGTGCGGCCTTCCCGGATTGGCGCCCCGCCGACGAGAAGGGCGACGACGCGCAATGGCTTCCCGCGCTTCGAAATGGCGAGATCGCTCGTCTGCATGACCCTGATATCGAGGACAAAGAGACCCGGCCGCCGCCGCGCTACAACGAAGGCTCCCTCATCGAGGCGATGCAGAATGCGTGGCGTTTCGTGGACGACGAGTTGCTTCGGGAGCGGCTGAAGGAAGCCAAGGGTATTGGAACGCCGGCGACCCGGGCCGAAATCATTGGTGGGCTGAAGAAGCAGGCTTTTCTCATGATCGACGGCAAGCATATCGTGCCGACCGAAATCGGCCTGACATTGTTTGGCGTTCTCAAGAAAGCCGATCCGGCGCTGGTCGATCCCGGCGTGACGGCGCAACTTGAATGTCTGCTCGATGACGTCGTCGTCGGCAAACAGGAAATGGTCGGCGCTATCGACGCGGTATGTGAAGTCGCGCTGCGCATCATCGGCAAGCTGACCGAGGGCGGAGCTACTGGGCCGCCGCACCCTCCCGGCGGAGCAAATGGCGCTGGTTCGGACGGTTATCCTCCCACGCCGGCGATGAAGCGCTATGCGGACAGCCTCGCTCGGCAGAAGAGGCTTCGCCCGCCGACGGGGTACGATACTTCGATATCGATCTGTCGCGCGTTTCTCAACGAGCATGCCGCCCAAAAATCTGATGGCGATGTCAAACAAGCAGAGATCCCCGCGCGGACCCAAAAGGCGGCGACGGCGCAAAAAGATGCGGACGTCGTCGCGAACGGCAAAGTTAGTTCGCGAGCGAAATCCGCCCCTCGCAATGCAAAGGGAGCGGTTCCGAAAACGAAGCGGGGTCAAATAGTCGCGGCCGAGGTCGCGGGCCCCGCCAATCCCGAGAAGAAGCGCCGGGCGAGCAAGCCCGCGGCCGAGCGCTCACCATCAGGAGTCGTTCGGTCGGAATCCGTATCCACGACCCCCCTTCGGATTCCTTACGGCAACAAGGAGGTCGCGATGAAGCTCGGCGCCCGGTATGGCTCGGGCGGATGGTACGCTCCGCCCGGAACCGATCTTTCCGCATTTCGCGAGCGCGGTTGGAGCTTATAGGCGCCTCATGCGCCAGCGTGCCGCGAATATTGGCGAGCGCGTGCGCGAGGAGGACGGCGTCGGCCGGGCAGTTGCCGTGATCGAGCGTATTGGAGACTCGAAACGAGTGTAGTTCGTGCAGCGCCTTGTCGGCTTTGTTAGTCATCAGTCCTGCCGCGATCCCCGGGCGACGATCTTCAGCCCACCGTCGGGAAGAGGCCGCTGAAGCTCCATCGCGATCGGCGTCGGCGCCGTGAGCCACGTCTCGAATTCCGCCGACGTCGTCAGGACGACAGGCATCGCCTTCGGGTGGATGGGCGCCACCTCGGCGTTCGGCGTCGTCGTCAGGAACGCGAAGATGTCGGTGGTGACTTCGCCCTCCTTGGCCTTCCGCACCGAGGTCCAATTCGTCCAGATGCCGGCGAAAGCGGCGAGCGGACGGCTGTCGTCGAGCGCGAACCAGACCGGAACCTTCTTGCCGTCGGCGTCCGTTTCGTACTCGGAGAACGACGTGAACGGAACCAGGCAGCGGTTGCCCGGACCCAGCCAACGGCGCCAATGGGGCGAGGAGACGTTGCGGACGTTGGTGACGCCGGAGTCGGTCGTCCGGCCCTTCAGCGCGAACTTCGGCGTCGGCATGCCCCAACGCGCCATCGCGAGGTCGCGTCCTCCGGTGCCGAGACGAATAATCGGCGCCGGGTAATCGGGAAATATCCCGGGCTGCGACGGCAGGTTGCCGGTCCGGTCGTGGGCGACGGCGAAGAGATCGCGGATCGCCTGCTGACCTTTGGTGATCGAGTAGAGGTTGCACATCGAGGGCAGCTTGCGGGAGCGCGGCACGCGGATCAAGCGGGAAAACGCCGAAGGGCCGTCGCCGTCTCGCCAACTGGCGGTTAGTGTAATCTGGATTAGTGTAATTCAGATTACACTAATCGCCAGTGAGTCCGGAAAATGTCGCCGAAGCCCAGGAAGACCGACTTCCCGACGTCGCAGATCCGCCGTTATCTGGAGCCCGGTCCCATCGTGCTGGTGTCGTCGGCGCACGACGGACGGCGGAATATCATGACCATGGGCTGGCACACGGTCATGGAGTTCACGCCGTCGCTCCTTGGCTGCGTCATATCGGGCGCTAAGGCGATGCCCAAAGATTATTGAATCAAGTTAAGTGGATCTTCGCCTACCAGAATGCGGCTAATCGCCGAAAAAGTCGACGCACTTATCTTTGGGGCTCGCCTAACCACAGCTTCGAGATGATCCGCCAAAGCCGGGAATGCGTGATCAACCTGCCGACGACCAAGCTCACGGACATCGTCGTCGGGATCGGCAACACCACGGGCGCCGAGATCGACAAGTTCGAACATTTCGGGCTCACGGCGGAGAAGGCCGAGCGCGTCGGCGCGCCGCTGATCGCCGAATGCCACGCGAGCTTCGAATGCCGCCTGCACGACGACGGGCTGGTCGGCAAATACAACTTCTTCATCTTCGAGGTCGTGAAGGCGCACGTAGCCGCGTCGCCGATCCGACCCGGCGCGGAACTGCGATTGACTGAGTTAGAAAAGTCACTTCAGTTCGGGATGTCGATCTGCTTCGCGTCGCGACGCCGACTTGCGGGTGGACCGCTGCAAGTTCCTTATCGCTCCAGCCGGCAATGCCGCCCGAGATTTCAATGTTCGAAGCGGATCCGACGCCAACTGAGCAGATCGAGCAACTTGAGGCGCAGATCGACGAGTTGCGGGAGGCGATCCGGCGCAGCCGCATGCTCATCATAGCTGGACGCGCGTGCACCTTCGCCGGCGCAGCGTTGCTTATCGGCATGGTGCTCGGTGTGGTCACCGTCATACCGGTTCGGATGATCGTCGGGATGGTCGCTGGGCTTGGAGGGCTGGTCCTGATGGGGAGCAGCGTAAGCAGCACCCAGCAGTTGGAGCTTTCTCTGAAGCAGAGGGAGAATGAAATGAACGCGGTGATCGACGCCCTGGAGTTCGTCGATCTCGGAGACGGGACCCACTGATTTTCGCCTCGGACCCGAGCGCTTGGCGCTGCGCTTTGTTGGCCGCCTCACCGATCACCATCGCTTCCTGCTTCGGCTGTACCTAAAACAGTACGACGCCTTGGACGACGCTGTCGCGGAGATCGATCGGCAAGTCGATGCGTCGGTCACGCGAATGGATGAGGA
>Ga0302320_10030138_pt1 | contig 10352 bp, 7 predicted proteins | sample Bog_T0_3_FD_202130 | JGI IMG/M metagenome (GOLD analysis project Ga0302320, IMG submission 202130) | Peat permafrost microbial communities from Stordalen Mire near Abisko, Sweden - Bog_T0_3 | ecosystem: Environmental > Terrestrial > Soil > Wetlands > Peat | place: Sweden: Abisko, Stordalen Mire... | reverse complement strand
GCGCAGGCTGAGGAGCGCTGCTGGCCGGTTCAAGGCGGGCGCCCCCAGGCTCCAGCGCGGCCGCGTCCGGTCCACCTCCTGGTCCTGGAAGTCGCTGCGATACAGCCGGTCCTCGACGCGGAAGACGCCCATTAGGCGCTGCCAGCCCGTGCGGTTGCGCAGCAGATCAAGCCGGTCCTCGGCCGAGCGCGCGCGCTCCCGCGAATCCTCGAGGTGCTGTTCGATGTTGGCGATCTGCGCCGCCTTTTCCTGCACCGACAGCGCCAGTGCATCGCGCTCCTGGATCGCCTCCTTGAGACGCTTGCGCGTCTGTTCGAGTTCGGCAGTTGTCGCCATCCAGCGGCTGCGTGCGGTATCGCGGTCGCGAACGGCCGCAGCCAGCTCAACCGCCGTCCGGTCCCGATCCTCGAGGGCCGCCTGTAGCCTCGCGGTCGTTTGTGCGACGCATTCCTGTTCAACCGCGAGTCGCGCAGCCGTTTCAGCGAGTATTTGCCCGGTCGATTCGAGCTGCCCTCTTGCCACCTCGATCATGCCGCCCAGATTCTGGCGTTCTGCATCGACGCGCTGTAGCGAGGCCTCAATCTCGGTGATCAGCGGCGCGAATGAGCGCTCGGCCCCCGCATAATTGCGCCGGATGGCATCGATCCTCCCCTGGACAGCCTGCGAGGCAGGGTCCTTTACGAGCTGGCGCAATATTTCATAAACCTGTTCCGAATAGTCACTGCCGGCGTCCACGACCTGACTCGCGGCGTCGGTCCGATGGTGCCGCAGGTCAGGCACAAGGAACTCGTCGACCCGCGCCCTGACCGCATCGCCGAGCTGCGGCCACGTCACCGACAGTTGCTCGCCGACGGTGCGGAGTGTTGCCTCCCAATCGCGCATCAGCGTATCCCACTCGACGAACGCACGCGGCATGCCGCGGGAGTACCGCTCCGCATCCAACAGATGCCGCGTCCAAGAGAGCCGCGTGACGACGTGCGGCAGGCGATTACGCCGCGCAATCGATTCGGCGACCTCGGCCGGATGGCGCAACGGGATAATGTGACAGACACGGAAGCCGGAGAGCTCGAGTGCCCGCGACCAGAAAGACAGCAGCCGGGAGAATCGCGGGTCCTTGACGACGATCAGCCGTGCGTCGCCATATTCCTCGGCAAGGATCTGCTCGGCTTCTTCCAGGTACCCCGCACACAAGGGATTGGCTGCCCAGTCGTTGTCGAGGGCGCGCCAGTCGTACCAATAGGTGCCTGCGGTCGCCAGGATCCGCTCGTTCAGCTGCAGGATCCGCCCGGACTCGAAGAATCCCCACAGGTTGTCGCGCTGCGGCAGAAGTAGCGTGACCGGCAGCGCCGCGCCCAGCATACCGATGATCCCTGCGACGGAGGATGTGCCACTGCGATGCATGCCGCTGATGAGGATTGCGGTCTTGTAATTCGTCATCTTAACTTGTGGATTTTCATGAAAAATTGACCGCCGTGCACCGATCGATTCTAACGGTCGGCGGAGCCCGGGTCTACTTGCATGGCAGGCGCGAATTCATCAGACTCGAACGATGAATGAAACTGCCGGGGATCCGGTTCAGCCCGCGCAGCGGCCAGTCGGACCGGAGGCAAAAAAGACCCTTGCGGCGAAGTACCAGGACGGATTCATCGCCCGTTACCTGTCCGGGGACCACATCCTCGATATCGGCTATCGCGGCTACGTCGAGGAAGCAGTGGTCCCGATCGTCCCGCAGGCCATCGGCATCGACCTGAATTATCCCGGCTACGACGGGCGCACGCTGCCGTTTGCCGACTACAGCCAGGATGCGGTGTATTCGAGTCACTGCCTCGAGCACATCGACGATTACGTCGCGGCGCTGCGCGAATGGCAGCGTGTTCTGCGTATCGGCGGATTCATGATCGTCACGGTACCGCACCAGTTCCTCTACGAGAAGCGCGCCGCCCTCCCCTCGCGCTTCAACGCGGACCACAAGCGCTTTTACACGCCGGGCTCCCTTCTGGCGGAGGTAGAAGCCGCGCTGGAGCCGAACACCTACCGGTTGCGACACCTCGCCGACAACGACAAGGGCTACACTTACTGGCGACCGCCCGAGACGCATCCCGGCGGGAACTACGAGATCGAGATGGTGCTGGAGAGGATCGCGCGTCCGGCATGGCTGCTGACCCACGACATCGAGCTCGACATCGGCCCGGATTCGACGCTGATCGAATGGCGCGGTTTCAGCCCCTGCGAGCCGGGTTTTCGCTGGACTGAGGGGACGCGCGCGGTCATGCGTTTCGCCCTGTCGCAGGACACTGCGCGCTCGATCGACCGCACCGGCACTCGGATCGGAATCTGGTACGAGGCCTTCGGCCGGCAGCGATTGCGTATCCATCTCAACCAGACTCTGGCGTACGAGGGCGAGTGTCCGGGCGGCCTTGGACTGGTGGACTTTGCGCCGATGGGCCTGCGGCCCGGAAGCAATGAAATCTTCCTCGAACTGCCGGATGCGACGAGGCCTGCGGGCCCCGGCGATCCACGGCACCTCGGAATCGCCATCCGCGGCATCAGGCTGCTGCGTGAAATAGGATCCGATCAGGGTCCCGGCAGGGGCATTGGCGCAGCCATCGGACGGCTGCTCAAGGGTCGCTGACCCAGCGCAGCAGCGCTTCCTGCAGCCGGCCCCGGCCACGTCGTATCACCGAATCACTGGCGTCGGCAACGACGACCTTGAGCCGGCGCACGGCGATACCGAGCTGTCGCGGATCGCCCTTGCCCGGACTCTGCGCGTCAGGCAGCTCGAGTTCCAGGCGGTTCAGTCCCTTGCGCAGATTGCAGACCGGCAGCGATACCAGGTTGCGCTTGCCCGAGCGGACGACATCGCGTAACCGCTCACCGTTGAAGCTGAAGCCGATCCGCTGCCGCCGGTTGGTGTCGAAGACCAGCAGCACGCGCGCATCCGCCGGCACCTCGACGTCCCCGTCGAGGTAGAACTGGATCGTGGCCAGGGTGCCGTCCGACCAGCGGAAATCGCGCTCCGGCGAGCTGAAGCCCAGCCACTCGATCGCATCGCTGTGGAAGCTCAGCACGTGGTTGACGAACTCGTGATACTCGGCGGCGGCGCCGCGCGGCGTGTACGACGGATGGTTGGCGGCGATGGCCGTGGCCACCGCAAGCCAGGCCTGCGGATCGTCGGGCGGCAGGACCGCGCCCAGCCCGGCGACGAGGCTGCGGACGATGTCGGCATCGCCCTGTTGCGTGACGATCGCCGCACCGCCGTTAAGTGCCTCCAGGCACTTGCGCAGAACGTCTTCGACACCAATGTCCCCGAGACAGAAATTGTCGTAGCGGCAATCGGACTTGCGACCGAGGTGGCAGGGTGCACAGCTGGCGCTGCGATGAATGGCCACGCTGTCGTGGAACTGCGGACCCCATTCCCGCGCCAGTTCATGGCCGGAGTAGATGCCGATCGTCGGCACGCCGAGGTAGGACGCGAGATGGATGCCGCCGGAATTGTTGGCAATGCACAGGCTGCTGCCGGCGAGCAGATGCTTCATCGCCGCAAACTCCAGGCCGACGTTCACGGCCAGCCGGTCGCGCTCGACGAAGCCGTACTGCGCCGCCTCGGTGCCGTTGACGAAGAACACCTGCAGGTCAGTGACCGCCGGCGCCGCCAGCAGCCGGTCGGCCAGCTCCAGCAGCTTGTCGCGTCCCCATTCGCGCACGTCGGTGCCTGCTTTCGGGAAGATCGCCACACGGCCGCGGACCTGCGGCGTGTCGGCCGCGATTGCGGGCAGCGACACATAGTCGTTGGCATCGGCCGGCAGCGCATCGACGATGCGCAGCATCTGCAGCGAGATCGGGGTGAGGTTCAGCGGCGTACGCAGGTGCGGGGATTCCCTGTACGCCCGCAGCATCACGTCGAGCTGCGAGTCGATCGCCGCATCGAAGGTCTGGTAGCCGGCCTTCAGCGCAGCCCGGGTCCTCACGACGAAGAAGCGGCTGTCAGGCTGGCGGCGCAGGTCGATCGCGATGTCGTAGGTGTCGAGGCCGGCCAGCACGCCGGCCAGCTCGTCGTCATCGGCTGAGGCCTTCACCGAGGACTTGCGCTTGAAGAAATCGAACGTGTGGATGTTACGGAACAGCTGCAGCTCGCGCGCGAAGCCGGCGTTCCAGCTGCCGACGACAATATCGAGGTCGGCGTCGGGATAGCGGGCCCGCAGCTTCGCGAGCGCGGGAATCGACAGGATGAAATCGCCCAGATGGTCAAGCTTGATCGCCACGATCTTCAGGCGCCGCGGCCGGAAGATCCCGGTGCGATCGACGTTGAGCAGTGCCGAGGCCGGCCCCTGCGACGGCCGGCACGCGGCGCGAACAGCCGCCAGCACCTGTCCGCAGTCCTGCGACCGGGGATCGGGCACGACGATCGGGAACGGGGATGCTGCCCCGTCACCTGCCGCTCCCGTCAGCAGCACGACATCGGGTCGCAGCGATGCTAGGCAAGCCGCCCGCAGCTGCAGGGATGCCTCGCGGCGCCAGTCAGCGCCGCGCGCATCTCCGTCGACGGGCGCGATCCCCTGCCAGGTATGCACCACAGGATCAGCGATCCGCGCTGCGAGCTCTGCGCTCAGGGCTGCGATGGAGTCCGGCAGCAGGCCGCAGAACAGGAACGTGACCTGGCCGGCCTGCGGCGCGCCCGCCAGCGACGTCAGTAGTGCGAGCCACGCGTGGCGCAGCCCGGCATCGTCAGCACCGGCCTGGACTCCCTGCAGGTCGACGACCAGATGCACGCCGGCTGCCCTACAAGCCGCTGCGCGCCGACTCGACCTCGCGCGCCAGCTCGCGGAAGATCCGCCGTACCGCGGCGCTTACCCCAGAGAGCTCGACAGCGTCCGCCGTCACGACTGCGCGCTGCACCGGGGCTACCTCATCGTCTACAGGATCATCGGCGCGCGGTTCTGTCTGCATGGCGTTTGGATCGTAGGCCGCAAGCGCCGGCTTTGCAACGCCGGTCGGGCGGTAATTGTCGGCCAAAGAAGCTATATTAGCGGCGTTCAGGGCAACTTAAGGGACTGTGCAGCGCACGACCATGGCAAAGACGGCATTGATCACCGGCATCACGGGACAGGATGGCGCCTACCTCGCCGAACTTCTCCTCTCCAAGGGCTACACCGTGCACGGCATCAAGCGCCGCGCGTCTTCGTTCAACACGGGCCGCATCGACCACCTCTACAGGGACCCGCACGAGAGCAACCACCGGCTGACCCTGCACTACGGCGACCTGACCGACTCGACGAACCTGATCCGCATCATCCAGGAGACCCAGCCGGACGAGATCTACAATCTCGCCGCGCAGAGCCACGTCGGCGTCTCCTTCGAAAGCCCGGAGTACACGGCGGACACCGATGCGCTCGGCACCCTGCGCATGCTCGAGGCGATCAGGATCCTCGGCCTGCAGAAGCGCACCCGCTTCTACCAGGCTTCGACCTCCGAGATGTACGGCCTCGTCCAGGAGGTCCCGCAGCGCGAGACGACGCCGTTCTATCCCCGCTCGCCCTACGGCGTTGCGAAGCTCTATGCGTACTGGATTGCGGTGAACTACCGCGAGTCCTATGGCATGTACGCCTGCAACGGCATCCTGTTCAACCATGAGTCGCCGCTGCGCGGCGAGACCTTCGTGTCGCGCAAGATCACCCGCGCACTGACGCGGATCACGACCGGCCTGCAACAGGTGCTGTACCTCGGCAACCTCGATGCGCGCCGCGACTGGGGCCATGCGCGCGACTACGTGCGCGCGCAGTGGCTGATGCTGCAACAGGACAAGCCTGAGGACTTCGTGATCGCCACCGGCCTGCAGTTCGCAGTCCGTGATTTCGTGGTCGCGGCAGCGGGCCACCTCGGGATGCAGATCGAATGGCGCGGCAGTGGCGTCGAGGAAGTCGGCGTCGACCGCGCGAGCGGACGCACCGTCGTGCGCATCGACCCGATCTACTTCCGGCCGGCGGAGGTCGAGACGCTGCTGGGCGATGCGACGAAGGCGCACCACAAGCTCGGCTGGAAGGCGGAAATCCCGTTCGCGGAGCTCGTGCGCGAGATGGTCGAAGCGGACCTGGCGCTCGCGCAGCGCGATGCGCTGATTGCCCGGGAGGGCTACAGGCTTGACCGGCGCACCTAGGCGCGCGCTGATCTGCGGCATCTCCGGGCAGGACGGCGCTTATCTCGCCCAACTGTTGCTGGACAAGGGCTATGCCGTGACCGGGACATCGCGGGACGTGCAGGCAACCTCATGCCAGAACCTGGCGCGGCTCGGCATCCTGGAACGGGTCCGGCTGGAATCCATGGCAACGCACGATGCCCGCAGTGTGCAGGGTGTGCTGCAGAGGACCGAAGCCGACGAGATCTACAACCTGTCGGGCCAGAGCTCCGTCGGACTGTCGTTCGAGCGGCCGGGAGAGACGCTCGACAGCATCATCACCGGCAGCCTGAACCTGCTCGAGGGTATCCGTGTCCTCGGGCGTCCGGTGCGCTTCTTCAGCGCCGGCTCCGGCGAGATCTTTGGGGAGACCGGCGCTGCCGGCGGCAGCGAAGGCGACCCGCTGCAGCCGCGCAGCCCCTATGCGGTCGCCAAGGCCGCCGCGTTCTGGCTGGTCGCCAACTATCGCGAAGCCTATGGGCTGCATGCCAGTACCGGAATCCTGTTCAACCACGAGTCGCCGCTGCGCCCGGTGCGGTTCGTGACCCGCAAGATCATCGCCGCGGCCTGCCGCATCGCGCGCGGCAGCGGCGAGAAACTCACCCTCGGCAATCTCGGGATCCGCCGCGACTGGGGCTGGGCGCCGGACTACGTCGAGGCGATGTGGCGGATGGCGCAACAGGATGCGCCGGCGGACTTTGTCATTGCGACGGGCGAAGCCAATAGCCTCGAGGACTTCGTCCACGAGGCGTTCGCCGCTGTCGGGCTCGACTGGCGGCAACACACCGAGGTGTCGCGTTCCCTGTATCGGCCGACGGATATCGCCGAATGCCGGGGCAACCCGCAGCGCATCGGCGGCATCCTCGGCTGGCAGGCGCAGCAGCGGATGCGCGACGTCGTCGCGCTGATGGTCCGGGCGGAACTCGACGGTGCCGCCTGAGCCCGGCGCCGCGCGCCTTCAGCGCGTGTAGTTCTTCGCGACCCAGGCCTTGTAATCGCGCCCCAGCAGCGCCTGCCACCACGCGGTATTGCCAAGATACCACTCGAAGGTCGCGCGCAGCCCCGTGGCAAGATCCCGCCCCGGCGCATATCCCAGTTCGCGCTGTGCCTTGCGGTAGTCGATCGCATAGCGCCGGTCATGTCCCGGACGATCGCGCACATGGGTGATCAGAGCGGCCGCCGGCTTGCCGCGCGCCGCCGGTGAATCGGGGAACGCGGCCCGCAGCCCTGCGTCCTTCGCGAAATACTCGTCGGCCAGCGCGCACAGTCGGCGCACGATCTCGATGTTGGTCGTCTCGCTGTTGCCGCCGACGTTGTAGACCTCGCCCGCCTTGCCCTGCGTAATGGCGAGCGCAATCGCCGCACAGTGATCGGCGACGTGCAGCCAGTCGCGCACCTGCAGCCCGTCCCCGTAAACCGGCAGCGGCTTGCCGCCGAGGATGTTCAGGATGATCAGCGGGATCAGCTTCTCCGGGAAGTGATACGGCCCGTAGTTGTTCGAACAGTTGGTGACGGTCGTGTGCAGCCCGTAGGTCTCATGATAGGCACGCACCAGGTGGTCCGAGCCGGCCTTGCTGGCCGAGTACGGAGAGTTCGGCGCGTATGGCGTGGTTTCGTGGAACGCAGGATCGGTCGGCGACAGCGAGCCGTAGACCTCGTCGGTCGAGACATGGTGGAAGCGGTGCGCAGGCACCAGTTTCGCATCGATCCAGGCGGATTTTGCCGCCTTCAGCAGCGCATGGGTGCCGACGACATTGGTGCGGATGAAGTCGTCGGGTCCGAGGATCGAGCGATCGACATGCGACTCGGCCGCGAAATGCACCAGGGTGTCGATGCGCTGCGCCTCGAGGAGCGCACGCACCGCGCTGTCGTCGCAGATGTCGCCGCGCACGAACAGGAAGCGCGGGTCGGCCTCGAGACCGGCAAGGTTGTCGATGTTGCCGGCGTAGGTCAGCGCATCGTAGACGACGACCTTGCCGCTGCCGCCTCGCGCCAGCCAGTGGCGCACGAAGTTCGTACCGATGAAGCCGGCGCCGCCGGTGACGAGGACGTTAACGGGGACGAAGTTCATCGAGCATCTGCCTCAAGTGTTGGCGCCAGTGTGCGACCGGAACGGGAATCTGCGCACGCGTCGCGGTGGTGTCGAGCACGCTGAAACGCGGTCGCGTCGCCCGGGTCGGATAGTCGGCAGTCGCGATCGGGGTGATCGGTACCGCGCGCTCCAGCAATCCGCGCGCCAGCGCCTCCTCCTGGATTGCGACCGCGAAGTCGTACCAGGTGGCGACGCCGAGGTCGGTCCAGTGGTACAGCCCGCCCTGCGCCCCGCTCCCGACCATGCCCCAGATCACCATGGCGATGCCGCTCGCCCAGGTCGGCGTACCGATCTGGTCAGCGACGACGCTCAGCCGGTCGCGTTCGCGCATCAGTCGCAGCATCGTCAGTACGAAGTTGCGCCCCTCGGCGGCGTAGACCCACGCGGTGCGCAACACGATGCCACGCTGATCAGCCAGTACATGACCTTCGCCGGCCAGCTTGGTGCGGCCATAGACGCTCAGCGGATGGGTCGGGTCGGTCGGCAGGTAGGCGCGCCCGGAGGCCCCATCGAACACGAAATCCGTCGACAGGTGCAAGAGACGCGCACCCACCGCGGCGGCGGCATTGGCGAGGCCGGCGACGGCCGTGTCGTTGATCAGCTGCGCGCTCGCCGGCTGGTCCTCGGCGAGATCGACGGCGGTGTAGGCGGCGCCATTGACGATCCAGTCGGCCTCGGTCGCTTCCAGCGCCCGCGCCACCGCGGCCGCGTCGGTGATGTCGAGCTCGGCGCGGCTCTTCAGGATGACTTCGTGATCCGGCGGCGCCATCGCGACGACCGCGCGGGCGACCTGCCCGCCACCGCCGAGGACGAGCACCCTCAAGGGAACTTCTCGATGTCCGCGAAGCTCCTGCCCAGCTGGTCCTTGGCCGACAGGGTCGGCTTCACGCCCGCGGGCAATGGCCACCGGATGCCGACCGTGGGATCGTCCCACGCGAGCGTGCGCTCGTGCGCCGGGCTATAGACGTCCGTGCACTTGTAGAGGAAATCGGCCGAAGGCGAGGTGATCAGGATGCCGTGCGCGAACCCGGGGGGCACCCACAGCATGCGCCTGTTCTGTTCCGAGAGCTCAGTGCCCCACCACCGGCCGAAGGTCGGCGAGCCGCGGCGCAGGTCGACCATGGCGTCGAACACCGAGCCCGAGGTGACGCGCACGAGCTTGCCCTGGGTATGCTCGACCTGCAGGTGCATGCCGCGCAGGGTCCATTGCGTCGAGCGGCTCTGGTTGTCCTGGACGAACGTGGCGTTGATGCCGGCGGCCGCGAACTTCGGTTCCTGCCAGGTCTCCATGAAAAAGCCGCGCTCGTCGCCGAACACCTGCGGCTCGATCAGCACCACATCGCGAACGGGTGTCTCGATGAACTTCATGGGTTGCCGCCTTCCTTGACGATGCGCAGCAGGTACTCGCCGTAGCCGCTCTTGACCAGGGGCCGCGCGAGCGCCTCGAGCTGCGCGGCATCGATGAATCCCATGCGCCAGGCAATCTCCTCGACGCAGGCCACCTTGAGACTCTGACGCTCCTCGATGATGCGCACGAACAGCCCGGCATCCAGCAGCGAGTTGTGCGTGCCGGTATCGAGCCACGCGGTGCCGCGCCCGAGGCGCTCGACGGCGAGCTCGCCGAGCCGCAGGTAGACGCGGTTCAGGTCGGTGATCTCCAATTCGCCGCGCGCGGACGGCTGCATCGTGCGCGCGAACTGCGGTGCGCGTTCGTCGTAGAAATAAATCCCGGTGACGGCGTAGTGCGACGGCGGCTTCTCGGGCTTTTCCAGCAGATCGACGACCTTGCCCTGCGCACCGAACTCGATCACGCCGTAGCGCTCGGGATCCTGCACGTAGTAACCGAAGACGGTTGCCCCACGCGTGCGGCGCGAGGCCTCCTGCAGCAGCGTGTACAGGTTCGCGCCGTAGAAAATGTTGTCGCCGAGGATCAGTGCAGAAGGGGCTCCGGCGAGGAATTCTTCGGCGATGATCAGCGCCTGGGCGATGCCGTTGGGCTCGGCCTGCACCGCGTAGGTGAACGACAGGCCCCACTGCGTGCCGTCGCCGAGCAGGTCCCGGAACGCGACGCTGTCGCGCGGCGTCGTG
>Ga0302320_10030137_pt1 | contig 10352 bp, 10 predicted proteins | sample Bog_T0_3_FD_202130 | JGI IMG/M metagenome (GOLD analysis project Ga0302320, IMG submission 202130) | Peat permafrost microbial communities from Stordalen Mire near Abisko, Sweden - Bog_T0_3 | ecosystem: Environmental > Terrestrial > Soil > Wetlands > Peat | place: Sweden: Abisko, Stordalen Mire... | reverse complement strand
ACATTGAACTCGAAAACAACCAGGTAATCCCATTCGTAAAAGGCTCAGCCTTCGTCACCGCTCAATCCGAACTCGTCTTCGATGAGCATGACGAATTCTGCTGGGGTATTCCAACTTAATTTTCAAAGGGGCCAAATGCCAACAGAAACTACACCTAAAGACACCGGCTTCATCCGCGAACTGGGAGTCTTCGATTCCGTCATGATCGTCGTCGGCGTCATGATCGGCTCCGGAATCTTCATCGTTCCCGCGGACATGGCACGCAATGTTGGCAGTGCCGGTTGGCTTCTCGGAGCCTGGCTCATCACGGCCATCCTCACAGTGGCCGCGGCTCTCTCCTACGGCGAACTCTCCTCCATGATGCCCCAAGCCGGCGGCATGTACGTCTACCTCCGCGAAGCTTTTTCTCCCATCGTCGGCTTCCTCTACGGCTGGACTCTCTTCACCGTCATCCAAACCGGCACCATCGCAGCCGTGGCCGTCGCCTTCGCCCGCTACACAGGAGTGCTAATACCCGGTATTGCGGAAGATCACTACATCATCGCCCCCATCATCGTCTTCAATGGCCCCGCAGTTTCGCACGCGCTCGCCTTGATAGGTTTGCACCGTATAGTCATATCTACTAGCTACGCCATCTCTCTCTCAACGGGCCAACTCGTCGCCATTCTCGTCGTCATTCTTCTCACGTGGACAAACAGCCTCGGCGTCCGTTATGGCAAGATCCTCCAAAACCTCTTCACCACCGCCAAAATCGCGTCACTCGCCGGACTCATCCTCCTCGGCCTCATCTTCGCCAATCACGCCGCCCTCGTCGCCAATTTCTCCAATCTCTGGACCCCGCACGATGTCTCTCCCATCACCGCCACCCTCAACGCCCTCACCAGCTTTGGCCTTTTCGCGGCCATTTGCGTCTCCCAATCCGGCTCCCTCTTCGCAGCCGATTCCTGGCACGACATCACCTTTGCCGGCGGCGAAGTCAAAGATCCCGAAAAGACCATGCCACGCGCCCTCGCCCTCGGCACCATCTGTGTCACTGGCCTTTTCTTCCTCGCCAACGTCGCCTATCTCTGCATCCTCCCACTTTCCGCCATCCAACACGCCCCGTCCGACCGCGTCGCCACCGCCATGCTCCAAGTCATCTTCCCCAGCTTTGGTGCCGTCATCATGTCTTTAGCCATCATGGTCTCTACCTTCGGCTGCATCAACGGCCTTGTCCTCGCAGGTCCGCGCGTCAGCTATTCCATGGCGCAAGATGGTATGTTCCCCAAAGCCGCTGGCCGCCTCAACAAAGCCGCCGTCCCTGCCTGGTCTCTTTGGATCCAAGGCCTTTGGTCTGCCCTGCTCGTCTTGCCGCGCACCGTTTCCCCCACCGGCGGCTATGGCAATCTATACAGCAACCTTCTCGATTGGGTCATTTCCGCTGCTCTTCTCTTCTACGTCCTCGCCATCGCCGGCGTCATCCGCCTCCGCTTCACACGCCCCAACGCCCCGCGCCCTTTCAAAACTCCTGGCTATCCGCTGGTCCCACTGCTCTACATCGTCAGCGGCATCGCCATTCTCTACTGCCTCTTCGCCTATCGCGCCTCCACCACGTGGCCCGGCCTCGTGATCGTGCTTCTAGGCGTCCCGGTTTATTACCTCATGAAATCCCGCGGAACGAAATGACCCCAACCCCGTGCTGCCTCTAGCAGAGCCACGCACGCAGCGTAAGCGCAGTAAGTGGTTGTCCCAACCGTCTCGAATCTGCCAGCCGAACGCAGACGCAAAGTCACCCTCACTCCGCCATCAACCGTTCCACCGCCGCATGTTCTCCCTGTGGCAACTCGCGCACCTTCTGTCGAGCCGACACTTCCTTATCCGTCAACCGCGCATCATAGATCGATCGCGGCTCAATACTCCTGGCCACCAGCGTCGCGCTGCAAACCGCCACCAACAGCGGCAGGATAAACGATCGGTCCCGCCCCGTCAACTCCATCAGCAGGATCACCGCCGAAACCGGTCCCTGCGTGGTACCCGCCAACACCGCGCCCGCCCCCAGTAAAGCCGCCTGCCCCACCGGTACGCCCGGCCACAACCAAGACCACCCAAACCCCAAAAGTGCTCCCAGCAACGCCCCCGCTGTCAGAGACGGTGTAAACATTCCACCCGGGGTTCCGCTGCGTATGCACATCACAGTCGCCGCTGGTTTCAAAAGCAACAGCGCCATCACCAAACCAGGCGCCGCGCCACTGGTAAAAAGGATCTGCGAAATATCCTTCCCATTTCCCAGAATCTGCGGGAACCAAATCGAAATCACTCCCAGCAATCCCAAAACCACCGTCGGCGCAACGACGCGCATCCACCCATGCGGCTTATTCCGGTCCGCCCAGGCAATCAGCCTCACATAGCCCACCGACGCCAAACCCGCAATCGGACCCATCAGCAAGGCCAAAAGAATCGCGCCCCCCGAAATCCCATAGGCCGGAATCACATAGGTCGGCGCATTCGGCAGCGCAATCCACGAAACCCCGGTGGCAATCAGGGACATCACCAGCGCCGGCAACACATACCGCAGCGCCAAAATTCCCCGCATCACTTCGATCGAAAAAATCGCGCCTCCCAACGGCACTCCATACGCCGCGCTCATGCCCGCGCCCGCCGCGCAGGCCACCAGCAACCTCCGCTGCTCATCGGATAGTCCGGCCTTATCACAGAAAAAATTCGCAAACACCGCCCCCGCTTGCTTCGGCGCGCCCTCCCGGCCCAATGACGCACCCATTCCCACCACAAATATGGAAAGCACCGCGCTCCCTAACGTGCGCAAGGCTGGCAGTCGCCCGGCGTAAAACCAAATCGCCGCCGTCGTATCAATCCCGTTAGCGCTTGAGAGTTGTTTCAGCACAATCTGTCCCACTCCCACCAGCACGCCCGCCGCCAGCATCACCCAAACGTGTCTCTGGGCGCTCGCGCGCTGGGCGTTAGCCAAGATGTCTCTGCCCGTTCCTCCCCACAGCAGCTTCTGCACCGCTTCCAACAAAAGGGTCAGGACAATCGCACCCAACCCCGTGCTGACACCCGTCAGCACCACCACCAGCCAGAAACGTCCAGCCGCCGGACTGCTGAAGCTAGACGGAATCGCTTGCGTGTTTGTCATCACCACTCCATTGTGTAGCGCACAAGCAAGGGGGAAACTGCGGGGTTGCGTCCGAAATGCCGCAAACGGCGAATCACATGTAGCAGCGGTGTCCCCCTTGCGTGCCGAGGCGCAGACGTTACGAATCCCTGACAATCCTGGCTGCCGCCGTCTTTTAGGCGGCGTCCGCCTCAACGTGTCTTTGCGAACTCGTCCAGATAAGCCCGCAGCTCATCCCGCACGCGCCGAAAAATAGTCATTCGTTCTTCATCCGTCCCTTCAGACATCGGAGGCGGGTCGTCAAAGCTATGATGCAGCCGTTTGACCGCACCGAAGAACACCGGACAACTTTCTTTCGCGTTGTCGCAAACGGTAATGACGTAATCGAATTGTTGCCCTTCAAATTCATCGACATGCTTTGAGTGCTGCCCGGAAATATCGATGCCTAGCTCTTTCATGGCGGCAATCGCTTCTGGCCTGACGATACCCGGCTTTGTCCCGGCGCTTTCCACGTCGAACCGTTCCCCGGCATCATGCCGCAGCAGACCTTCCGCCATCTGGCTACGCGCTGAATTGCCCGTGCAAAGAATGAGAACTCGTCTTTTGCTCACGCTGGTAACTCGCCTTGCTCCGCAGGGAACCAATGCCGCGTGCGATTACACGCCGCGCAGACGGAAAGCATCACCGGCACTTCCACCAGAACGCCGACAACCGTTGCCAGCGCCGCGCCGGATTCCGGCCCGAACAGCACAATAGCAGTCGCCACGGCCAGTTCAAAGAAATTCGATGCACCAATAAGCGCGCCGGGAGCCGCCACGGAATGCTCAACCTTGAGCCACTTCATGAGACCGTAAGCGAGTCCCGCATTTAGATACACCTGCAAAGTGATCGGAACCGCGATCAACACCACATGAAAAAACCGCCCGGTGATGTTATCCGCTTGAAAAGCAAAAATCAGAATGAGCGTACCGAGCAGCGCCGCGATTGTCACCGGCGCGAATTTCGGCAGTAGCACCCCCTCAAACCACGCTTTCCCGTGCTGCCGTAGCAGGACCGATCGCAACACGACCCCGGCCAGCAAAGGCACGACGATAAACACAATGACGGACGTCAGCAGCACATGGAAAGGGACTGTCAGCCTTGCGGCCCCATGTACGAGAAATTGCACAAGCGGCACGAACAGCACCAGCATGATGAGATCGTTCACCGATACCTGAACAAGCGTATAGGCCGCGTCTCCCCTTGTGAGATGACTCCACACAAAGACCATGGCCGTACACGGTGCAGCGGCCAGAATGATGCAGCCCGCAATGTATTGGTCAGCTTCGGCGGGAGTGATAAAGGCCGCAAAGATGAAGCGGAAGAAGGCCCACGCCAGCAGCGCCATTGAAAATGGCTTAATCACCCAATTGATAAACAGCGTGACGAGCAGCCCCGCCGGACGCCGCCCCACATTCTTTACCGACGAGAAATCAACCTTCATCATCATCGGCGTAATCATTAGCCAGATCAGCACCGCAATCGGGGCATTGATCTGGCTTCCCTTGCCGAACTCGATACCCCGCAGGCCAGCAATAGCAGCGGGCAGCAGCTTGCCAATGCCTATGCCAGCCGCCATGCACAGCGCAACCCAAACCGATAGGTAACGCTCGAACGTGGTCAAGAGCAGCAACCCGGCGCACAGCAGCTAGCGGGCTTTGTAGCGCGGATAAAGGCACTGATGAATTTGCCTTGTACCGCAGCCGCCATTGCATCCACGTCGATGCCCTGCCCGCTTAAGAACGTCCTTGCATCCTCAACGCTGTAAACCCGCGTCGGCTCAACGTCGATACCGTCAAAGCCCGCTTTCGCAAGCTTGGCGACATACTCCCAATCCTGCAAAGCGCCCGCAATGCAGCCAACCCATAGCAGCATGTTTTGGCGCACTTCAGCGGGAACATCCCCGCGTGTGACTACATCCGAAACAGCGAAGCGGCCACCGGGCTTCAGCACCCGGAACGCCTCACGCAGCACCCGGTCTTTATCGCCAGAGAGGTTAATAACGCAATTGGAAATGACCACATCGACCGAGTTATCCGGCAACGGGATATGCTCGATTTCGCCTTTGAGAAATTCCACGTTTTCCACTCCGGCCTTACGCTGGTTTTCACGCGCAAGGGCGAGCATTTCATCCGTCATATCGAGGCCATAGGCTTTTCCCGTTGGGCCGACCCGCCGCGCCGAAAGCAGTACGTCAATGCCGCCGCCTGAACCGAGATCGAGTACAGTTTCGCCGGCCTTGAGTTCAGCCAGTGCCGTAGGGTTGCCACAGCCGAGCGAGGCTAACACTGCCTCTTCCGGCAAAACGCCGGTCTGCGCAGCGTCATAAAGATTGGAGGTTATAGGGTCGCAGCATCCTTCAAGCGCAGCCCCGGCGCCGCAGCAGGAGCTACCACCCGAATTGACGCGCAAAGCCGCCTGCCCGTACTTCTCTTTCACAACTTCCTTGAGTTCCATTTTTGTTTTCCCTTCTATGCTTGTTCCTGGGGCCGCCTTCTTACTTACAAAGGCTCACAATTGCCTGCGGTTCAATCGCCTTGTTGCGAGTGCAGCATTCGGCGTAAAGGAAGCCTAGAAGTTCCTCGAGCGCATCCGCGTTAGCCGAATACCAAAGATAAGTGCTTTCCCGGCGCACCTTCACCAAGTCTTCATTCTTGAGTTTGTCCAGATGATGCGAGAGCGTAGATGCGGTAATCCCAAGCTCGTTGATAATGTCCCCCACCACCATTCCCTCAGGGTGAGCCGACAACAGTAGCCGCATAATACGCAAGCGCGGTTCAGTGCCCAGCGCCGAAAACATATCCGCGAACCGCGCAACCTGTTCTTCTGTTTGTTTCTTTCCTGCCATTACCACTCCTGTTTGGTAATTCCACAATAACAAAATTATCAAAGCATGGCAAGAAGCGAGTAAGCGGTTGTCCCCGCCGTCCGGGCAGCCGCTAACCAGCCTTTAAGAATTCCTCCAACTTCCCTGCTTCCCCCGCGCTCAACCTGAAGTCCATCGCCCCCACGGTCCCGTGCACCTGCTCCGCTTTCCTCAACCCCACAATCGCCGCCGTAATCGCCGGGTTATAAAGCGCCCAAGCCAGCGCCACTTCCCCGGGTGCCTTTCCATGCGCCGTCGCAATCTTCTTCAACAACTCCACCAATTCCAAATTGCGGCTCAGCTTCGGTTCTTTAAAATCCACATCCCGGCTCCGCCAGTCGTTCTCCGGCAAAGCCAGGGCCCGATCCCGGGTCATCTTGCCCGTCAATAGGCCCGCCCGCATCGGCGAATAACAAATCACCCCGATATTGTTTTCCTTCACAAACGGCAAGATCTCCGGCTCAATCTTGCGCACTAAGAGCGAATAGGGTGGTTGCAGCGACGTAATCGGCGCAATCTTCATCGCTCGCTTCATCTGATCCACGCTGAAGTTCGATACGCCAATCCAGCGCACCTTCCCTTCTTCCTTAAGCCGCGCCATCTCCGTCCAACCCTCTTCGATATCCGCATCCGGCTCCGGCCAGTGAATCTGATAAAGATCAATCACATCCACCCCAAGCCGCCGCAAACTGTTCTCACACTCCTGGCGAATCGATTCCGCCTTCAAACACGGCACAATCTGCCGGTTTTCATCCCACGTACGCTCACACTTGGTAAAGACCAGCGGTTTCTTGCTCAACCCCCGCAACGCTTCTCCTACAACCTCCTCCGAGTGACCCAGTCCGTACACCGCCGCCGTGTCAATCCAGTTGAATCCCGCGTCAACCGCCGCCCGAATCGCGCCCACCGAATCGGCGTCATCCTGGTCGCCCCACGAAAATTTCCACCCCCCGCCGCCCATGGCCCAAGCGCCAATCCCCAGCGGAGTAATTGCCAAATCGCTATTTCCAAGTTTCTTTAAGTCAGTCATGAATCCACTAAGTCCTTATTTCAATTGAGTTTTGAGCGCGCTCTACTCGCCCTATTCCGAGCCAGAGGTTTCGGCCCTACGTTGCCAAACAACCGTCAATCAACCACTAAGCAACAAACCCCCTAAACCGCCAAAGGCAATATTCACAAGCCTTTTTTACCCGTAATCTCAAATCATGCAAGCCGGGACGCAGACAACAAAAGCGCCCGCAACCAAACCAACGGAGATCTAATTTTATGAAATTTATTCTTTCTTTTCTCATTGTGACCACTGTCCTTTCCGCCAGCACCTGCTTCAAACTCAGTGTCGGCAAAGCCGCTCTCACTCCCGAAATCCTGTGTTCGCAAAACAATACCTTGACCCCGATCGCTCCCATTGACTGCAAACCGGTCACTCAACAAATCCCGACCCAGAACACTATCAAGTGTGACCTCCCAACTCCCGCACCCACTTCTACGCCGGATGTCTCGAAATGCACCCCAGCGCCCATCGTTTGCCCGCCGGTTGTGTCTCCCATTCCGCCAACCACCACCAACTGCAACCCTGGCTCGAATCCTAAAACCACCTCCGCCGTTCCTGAGCCCGCTTCCTACGCCCTTCTCGGCGCTGGCTTGATGGCCGTTGGCTTCGTCCGCCGCTTGCGCAAAACAGCGCAGTAACATCTGCCGCTCACTTCTCTCCGTGCAGCAAAACGGGCGCGTCCGAGCCTCGATACACTGGCCGGGCCCGCCCTTCCGCTTTTAACTGCCACTGATACTCACCGCCACTCCCACAAACCGGCAACTCACTTTGCCGGTAAAAACTAAGCCCATAAGCCCACTCCCGGTTGATCCCTCCATCGCAAACCGTCAAGTGTCTCCGTTCTATCTCTCGCCACAGTCCACGCGCCGATACCTGCTCATCCAGCAGCGGGTAAGCCGTCGCTTTCACTAGCATCCCGCCCGCCACTACGCACAAAACCAGCAGTCCGCTTAACCAGGATCTCCGTCCCAACAAAAGTGCTGCCAGCGGAGCTGCCACATAAAACATTTCGGTTGGCCCCATCCGCCCCAAATGAAACGCACTCACCTTTCCCGCCGCCAGCGCGTCCGGCAGTCCTTTGGCAATCAGCGGAATCAAGGCAATCAACAGCGCCGGCGCCACCAGCCACTTTTTTCCCAACTCCGCCAAAGTGCGGCCTTCCATCTCCGCGCCCACTAACACCCACAACGCCGGCAGCAACGGTAATAGGTAACCAGGTAACTTATTCACCACAACGCTGAAAAAAACAAACCCAAAAACGCAGGTCGCCAGCAGTAGCGCCTGCCGCCTGTCCCAACCAGCCGTACGTTTAGCCGCAAAAATCGCCAGCATCGGCGTCCATGGAAACAACGCGCCTAATAGAACCGGCACATAGTAATACCAAGGCTGCACGTGCTGTATGGAATTCGAATACAACCTTTCGAAATGATGTTTGAGGAACAGCTCATTTAAGAACGCCATCCCATACCGCTGGTACATCGCCACATACCACGGCGCCGCCGTACCGAACAACGCCATCGCCGCCAACCACCAAGCCCGCCACCATTTCCGCAAAAACCAGGCCAGCGGTACCGCCAACCCTAGCGGCAACAATCCTTTCGCCAACACCGCCAAACCTAGGCACGCGCCAATGCCGGCAAATCGCAGCGCCACCCTTCGCTCATCCGGCTCGTTCCGCAGCAATGGCAAGGCCAGCAGTAGCGCCAGCGTAAAGAAAACCGCCATCGGCGCATCCGTCAGGCAAAAGTTGCTATACGCTATCCAACCCGCACTCGTCGCCAGTAGTCCAACCGAAACCACCGCCGCCAAGTTCCCGAACTCGCGCGCCACCAACCACCCGGCCGCTCCAAAAAACGCCAAACTTAAGAGCACCACCGGCAACCGCGCCGCCACTTCCGGTTTCTCCCCCAACCAAAAAAAGGCCGCGCTCATCCAATACACCAGCGGCGGCTTTTCAAACCACGGCTTGCCCCACAAAATGGGGTTCACCCAATCGCCCGTCTGCGCCATCGCTTGTCCAATCGCCGCATACCGAGGCTCGTCCGTGCTCAGCAGGCCCACCCCGCCTAAGTTATACAAATAGAAGCAAACAACGGCGAGGGCACAGGTGGCAAGCGGCAAATAACGGCGGGAAGAGGACAAAACCCAGTATATGAATACCCCACTTTACACCCACAAAACGTGTAAACTAGGACGGGAACATGCTGAATCTTCGTCTCGCCGGCCTCGCGCTTTTCTTCGCCTTTGTTCCCGCTTGGCAGGCCGCCGAACCCTCCGCCCCGCCACCCCCCAAAATTGATCGCGCCAGGTGGGAAACGTTCATCCGCTATGCCGAAGGCTACGTCGCCGCTGTCAAATTCCAGTTTGAAGATCCCAAACCCAGCTCCGTTCCCGGCTTCTACGAAGTCACCGTCCATCTCTCCAACGGGGCCAGCACTCTAGACCGCCAATATTACGTTACGGCCGACGGCCAAAGCATCCTCAGCGGCTCGCTTTGGAACGTCAACGAAGGCCCTTTCGCCGCCACCCTCAAGCTGCTGCCTAAAGATGGCTTTGCCTTCGGTCCGCCCGACGCCCCAGTCAACATCATTCTCTTTAGCGATTTTGAATGCCCCTACTGCAGCGAACTCGCCAAAACCATTCGTCAGGAACTTCCCAAAAAGTACGGCGACAAAGTCAAAGTCACCTTTGAAGATTTCCCACTCACCGCCATTCACCCCTGGGCTCGCGCCGCTGCCGAAAGTGCTCAATGCCTCGGAGCCCAAAACCCCGCCGCCTTCTGGGCCTTTCACGATTGGATCTTCCAGCACCAGAAAGACACCACCCCCGCCAACCTGCGCCAGGAAACCATGACGATTGCCAAACAGCAATCCGTCGACGAAACCAAATTAGCGGCCTGCCTCGATTCCCATGCTCCCGCCGCCCAAATCGACAAGAGTATTCAACTGGGTCGCACTCTCCAGGTCCAGCAAACCCCAACCTTTTTCGTGAACGGCCGCGAGGAAACCGGTGCCCTGCCCTGGGACCGCCTCGCCGCACTCATCGATTTCGAACTTAACCGCCCCAAAGAGTTTTCACCCTCCGCTGACACGGAGAAATGTTGCGAAGTCTCTATACCCAAAATCGGAGGAAAGTAAGGCAGGATTTTTCTTATATTGCCTTTACGTGGCCCCACCACTAGCGTCCCGTCCCACTTTGCCGATAAGCTACTGTAGCCGCCGTGCGAGCACAAAAATGAACAATTCCGCCAAAGCGTTCCGCCTTCCTCCGCTGATCCTTCACCC
>Ga0302320_10030136_pt1 | contig 10352 bp, 7 predicted proteins | sample Bog_T0_3_FD_202130 | JGI IMG/M metagenome (GOLD analysis project Ga0302320, IMG submission 202130) | Peat permafrost microbial communities from Stordalen Mire near Abisko, Sweden - Bog_T0_3 | ecosystem: Environmental > Terrestrial > Soil > Wetlands > Peat | place: Sweden: Abisko, Stordalen Mire... | reverse complement strand
GGGAACCTCTTCGCCGGTGAGCAGCAGGATCTTTTCGCGGATGAGTTCGGCGACCAGGAAGCGCTCCGGCTGATCGGTGAGCTGGTTGCGCGGGAAGTATCGCTGACCTTCGGGTAGCACGGCGACTATCTTATCGAGCAGCAGGTCGAGGCCTTCCTTCTTGCGGGCCGAGATGGGGACGACGTCGGCGAAGGTGTGCTGCGCGCTCCAATGCGCGATCAGCGGCAGCAACTCCTGCTTGCGGATGGCGTCGATCTTGTTGAGGACCAGGATAACGGGGCAGTCGAGCCGCTTGACCAGAGAGAGAGCGAAGTCGTCCTCGGCGGCGCTCATGGCCATGCGGCCGGTGATCTTGGGACTGGCTAAGGCGGATTTGGGGTCCGGCGCTTCGGCCTTCTCGGACTGTGGCAGGCGGTGGGTAACGTCGACCAGGAAGAGCACGGAGTCGCGGGATTCGAGCGCGTCCTGCACCTCCTGCATCATGCGGCGGTCGAGCTGGGTCTCCGGCTTGTGAACGCCGGGGGTGTCGACCAGCACCACCTGGGCGGCGGGATGGCCGGGAGCGCCGGCGGTCTTCTTCTTGAGCGGGACCTCAAGCACGCCGTGGATGCGGGTGCGCGTGGTCTGCGGCTTGTGGGTGACGATGGCGAGCTTCTGGCCGAGCAGCGCGTTCAGCAGTGTGGACTTGCCCGCGTTGGGCCGGCCGATGATAGATACGAATCCCGAGCGAAATGCCATCCAACCATTATCGCCTTATGACCTTCCCTCTGGGGCTAAAGTCCCACGACAAGGGGCTCAGCCGGCGTGGCTAAAGCCACGCCCCTTCAAGGCGGATTCAAATTAGCACGATCAGGCGAAGAGCGCGCCGGCCCAGGCCAGGAGCACGGGGAAGAATTCGAGGGTGTAGCGCGGCTCCGCGTTGTCCAGCGTCAGCAGCAGGGCGCAGCGCAGGATGAGGCTCGCGGCCATGGCCAAGGCAAGCTGGCGGAAGCGGTTTGTGCCGGAGTTGGATGAGCCGGGAGAGAGCCAGTGGCGGCGGCCCCAGAGGAAAAAGCCGGCGCAGCCGAGAGCTACGTAGGCGAGGTTGAGCGCGGCGTAGGCGGCGGCGAAGATGGCCTGGGCGGGGCGCGGCTTCCAGCGCCACCATTCATCGGGGATGGGCATCATCTCGACGCGCGGGCGCAGGATCATGTCGAACAGGCGGGCGATGGGCAGGCCGAGGTAGGAGAGGATGGGGTGGGCGTGGATGCGCTCGGCGGCTAGTGCGGCGAAGCGGGCATCGATGGCCGGCGTGACGTTGGTGGTGGCGTTGTAGTCGGCAAGCAGAGCGGCGGTGCGGTCGCGGAGCTGTTCGGAGGCCGCGGGAGAGCTGAGTTCGAAGGCGCGCGGCGGCAGGCTGGGGAGCTCGATGCGGTTGCCGTCGTAGCACCAGTAGACCTCGTCGGTAGAGGCGAATTCGATGGCCCAGGTGCGGTACCAGCGGGCGAAGCCGAGCGGCGGGGGGTCGCCGGGATCGTTGGCGTAACGCGGAGCCAGCGGCTGGAAGACGTGGAAGGTGCGTCCATTGCGGATGGTCCAGGGGATGAACGGGAGGACGATGCAGAGCGCGGCGGCCAGGGTGGGCAGCGCCGCGGCGAGGACATGGCGGGAAGGTTCGCGGGTTGCCAGCGAGCGCCAGAGCATGGCGGGGATGACGGCGGCGGAGAGCAGGCCCTGGTCGGGGCGCAGCAGGAGAGAATATGCAAGCGCGAAGGCGACAACCCAGAGCCACGGGTTGAAGCCGAGGCCTGCGTCCTGCCAACGGGCGAAGGCATAGAAGGCGAGGGCGATGGTGGTGAGGACAAGAGTCTCCGTGAGCGCTGCGGCGACGTAGTTCGCGGTAAAGGGGCAGAGTGCCGCAAGCCATAACACGGGCAGCAGGGCGCGCCTGCCGAAGAGCCTAGCGGCGAGCGCGGCGGCCAGCCAGCAGGTGAGGAGGTCGGCGGCGGCCTGGACGTAGAGGACGGCGCGGTAGTTCTCCATGCCGAAGAGGCGGAAGCAGGCGGCGAGGAAGAGGGGGTATCCGGGCAGTCGGATGAGGGTGGGACGGACGACGGTAAGGCCGGCGGCGGTGGTCTGATGGCCGAAGCCGTAGACGCCGGTCTGGAGCCAGTTCTTGGCGATGGCGCCATAGACGAGGGTATCTCCCTGCACCACGGCCAGATGGCGTATGAACCACAGACGCAGCAACAGACCGGCCACCAGGGCCGCTCCCGCACAAAGCCAGAACCGCCGTCTCTCCTTGTTCATCTAGCAGCATCATACTGGGTTGGAAGTGGCACGCCGGCGGGTCGTTGACTATGTTAGGAGGGCTGCATACGATTGCGCAGGGGGCGAGGTTGCGGACGAAGCGGACTCGTGCCGAGGAATGGGTATCCCGAGCCCGGCCCGGTCTCCGGTCAGGGCGCCGACTTGGCCCAGCGTGAGCGGCTCGCCGCGCAATCCAGTTTCAGTTGGAGCATTGGCAAACACATCGGCAGACACATCGGTACATACAAGGGAAGATGACCAAGCAAGTCTTTTACGATCCTCAGCGCAAACGCTGGAAGCGGTTGCGGCGAATTTCGAACATAGTCGCGCTGGTGGGCGCGGTCGTGATCACGGTGTTCGCGATCGGCTTGGTGCGGATGACGCCGCTGCCCGAGCTTTTGCTGTCGGCGCCGAAGCACAACTTCAGCGAGGTGAAGGCGACTCCGGCACGGGGTGGGCAGAAGCCGCACAATCCCACGCATCGCAAGACCACGGGGAGACCGTCCGATGTTCCGCTGAACTCGGGTGAGGGACTGCGCGCGGCGTACTACGTGGAAGACGATCCGGCCAGCTACTCGTCGCTGAAGCAGCACATCCGCCAGATCGACCTGCTCTTCCCGGCGTGGCTGCATATCGTGACGCCGGATGGGACACTGACCTCCTACAGCCTGGATAACCGGCCTTTTGCGGTGGTGGACGCGACCGGAGTGCATGGGGTGGACCACGAGAACCGGGTTGCAAGGACGGTTGCGTCTGCATCGACTGCAGGGGCGGGCGAAGACACAACTCCGGCGGAGATCTTTCCGCTGGTGCAGAACCTCGACCAGATCAAGAACACGTGGGACCCTTCGATCGGCGACTTTCTGACGAACGCCGGATCGCGCGCTCATTTTATCCAGCAGATCGACAGATTTCTGGCTGCGAACCCCAGCTATCGCGGGATATCGCTGGACTTCGAGGAGATTCCTTCCGAGGCGCAGCAGGGCTACATGGCGCTGCTGACGGCGCTGTATGCGGACTTCCACCCGCGCAACCTGAAACTGTATGTCAATGCGCCGGTGGGGGATGACGACTTCGATCTGAAGTACATGGCGGACCACTCCGACGGCCTGCTGCTGATGAACTACGACCAGCATCAGACGGGGAGCGGGCCGGGGCCGATCGCGGCGCAGGACTGGTTTCTCGACAACCTTAAGGACGTGCTGACGAAGGTGCCCAAGGAGAAGGCGATCTGCGCCCTAGGCAGCTACGGATATGACTGGACGACCACGATTCCTCCGGCTCCCAGGCACGGAGCCAAGGCGCTGGAGCCGAAGGTCCTGAATGCTCAGGAGATGTCGACCCAGGAGGCATGGCAGGAGGCGACCGATTCGGATGCGCAGATCGAGCTCGATCCGGACTCGCTGAACGTCCACTTTGCCTACGACGATGACGATGCGCACGTCCGCCACCAGGTGTGGTTTCTGGATGCGGTGACGGTGCTGAACCAGATGCGCGCGGCGCGGGCGCTGGGCATCCAGACGTTTGCGCTGTGGCGGCTGGGGTCGGAGGACAACTCGCTGTGGAACATCTGGGACAAACCGATCCATGCGGACCCGGTAAAGGACCTGGCAGAGGTCGAGCCCGGCTACGACGTCGACACCGAGGGTGAAGGAGACATCCTGCACATCACGCGCAAGATGCAGACCGGCCATCGCGTGGTGACTATGGACGACGACGATTCGTTACCAGTGGGGTACCGCTCCATCACCGCGGAGACGATGAGCTCGTATCCGCTCTCCTACACGGTGGAGCAGACCGGCTACCACCCCATGGAAGTGGCGTTGAGTTTTGACGATGGGCCGGACCCGGAGTGGACGCCGAAGATCCTGGACATCCTGAAGAAGTACAACGTGGTAGGGACGTTCTTCATGATCGGCTATGAGGCCCAGGACAATGTCGGGGTGATGCGGCGGGTGTACCGCGAGGGCCACGAGATTGGCAACCACACCTGGTTCCATCCGGACATCAGCGAAATCTCGACTGCGGACCTGGACCTGGAACTGAACCTGACCGAGCGGCTGTTTGCGTCGGAGCTGGGGGTGCAGCCGCTCTACTTTAGGCCTCCCTACTCGATCGATCAGGAGCCGGACACCAACGACCAGGCGGCGCCCGCGGACAGGATCCAGAACCGCGGCTATGTCATCGTCGGCGACAAGATCGACACCGATGACTGGGACGTGAATCCGCGCAAGAGTCCGAAGGAGATTACGGATAGCGTCTTCCAGCAGATCTCGGATATGCAGACGCGCTCGTGGATGCGCGGCTCCATCATTCTGTTACACGATGGCGGGGGCGACCGTTCGGCCACGATCGCGGCGCTGCCAGTGCTGATCCAAACGCTGCGCGCGCGCGGCTACACGATTGTGCCAGTGTCACAGTTGATGGGCAAGACCCGCGCCGAGGTGATGCCGCCGCTGAACCACCATCAGCTGTGGGAGGCGCGCGTGGATTCGATTGCCTTCTTCGTGTGGGCCTTCTTCAACCACTTCGTGATCGCGGTCTTCTTTGTCGGCGATGTCCTGATGAGCGTGCGGCTGATTGTGATTGGCGTCTTTGCCATCATCGATCGTCTGCGCAAGCGGAAGAACTATGCCGGTCCAGACTATCAGCCGAAGGTCGCGGTGCTGATTCCGGCGTACAACGAGGAGAAGGTGATCGTGCGGACCATCCGCTCGGTGATGATGTCGAACTATAAGAACATCCGCATCATCGTGATTGACGATGGATCGACCGACAATACTTACCGGGTTGCGGTGGATGCGTATCCGGCGGACATTGCGTCGGGCCGGCTGACCGTGCTGACCAAGCCGAACGGGGGCAAGGCCGACGCGCTGAACTTTGGGCTGGAGCGGACCACAGAGCCGGTCTACGTCGGCATCGACGCGGACGGTGTGATCGCGCATGACGCCATCACCAACCTGGTGCCACACTTCGCCGACCCGAAGATTGGCGCGGTGGCGGGCAATGCCAAGGTGGGCAACCGGGTGAACCTGTGGACGCAATGGCAGGCGCTCGAATACATCACCAGCCAGAACTTTGAGCGGCGCGCGCTGGACCTGTTCGATGTGGTGATGGTGGTGCCTGGGGCGATTGGCGCATGGCGGACGGAGGCGGTAAAGCGTGGCGGCTGCTACCACACCAACACCGTCGCCGAAGACGCGGACCTGACCATGAACCTGCTGGAGCAGGGGTACTCGGTGATCTATGAGGACCGGGCGCTGGCCTTTACCGAGGCGCCGGTGAACATGAACGGGCTGATGCGCCAGCGCTTCCGCTGGTCGTTCGGCATCCTGCAGGCCGTCTTCAAGCATCGCGGCGCGATCTCGAAACGCCGCGCCATGGGCCTGTTCGCGCTGCCCAACACGCTCATTTTCCAGTTGTTGATTCCGCTGGTCTCGCCGTTGATCGACCTGATGTTCTTTGCCGGCGTGCTGAATTATTTTTACGACCGGTACTTCCATCCCGAAGCCGCTTCGGCGGCAAGCCTGGAGAAGCTGCTGCTCTTCTTCCTGGCGTTTATCGCCATCGACTTCGCGGCATCGGCGCTGGCGTTCGCGCTGGAGCGAAAGCATCCGGCGAGCCGGGGCGACGCTTGGCTGCTGTTCCACATCTGGATCCAGCGCTTTACCTACCGCCAGGTGTTCTCGATCGTGCTGTTCAAGACGATCAAGCGCGCCATCGACGGCAAGCCGTTCAACTGGGACAAGCTGGAGCGGACGGCGACCATGTCCAAGCGGACGGAGAAGCTGACCCAGGTGTAGAGCATTTTTCGTAAATGCTCCAGGCTCGCGCTCAGGGCTGGGGTGGCGCAATGGGCGGGGCGCCGTGGGTGAGGTGGCGGAGCAGGAACTCCTGGAACAATGTCCCGAATGCGCCTTCGGCCACGCCGAGCAGGGTGTTGGTCACGGTCACCTGCAAGTCGTGCCGATCGCTCTGCGGGTAGTAAAGCGTTGAGATGCCGGCCGCGCCGAGGTTCCCGAGCACGTTGGAGTAGTTGGGCTGCCAGTGGCCGTTATCGCCCTTGCAGACCGCAACGGTGGAGACGGCATACAGTGCGCGGACGATGACGGGGCCGTGGCCGCGGTAGAAGTAGCGCGGGTCCTGGTGCAGCAGCGACGGCAGCAGGGCGGCGCCGAGAAAGGTGGAGCTTAGCCGGTCGCCGTAGGTGGCCGCGTAGCGCTTTGCGTAGCCGGAGAACTCCTGGCCATAGCCGGCGAAGTCGCCCTGCCACTGTTGGATGCCCGCGCTCACACCCGTGGTGAAGTAAGTCAACGGGTCCCTCGACACCACGACAGCCAGCTTGAACTTCTGCTTGCGCGTAAGAGGCGCCGCATCGGGGACGTAGGAGACATAAAAATTGGGCAGGATGGCGAGAATCCGTTGATGTTCCTCGGTGGTGATCTGCTGCTCGGCCAGGTCTTCCATCGAGATCGCATTCACCGTCGTGTTGATCGATTCGACGCCAAGCTGGACCTCCGGCAGGACAAGGTTGTCGCCTTCATGGACGACGAGGACGTCTTTGATCTGCCAGGACGAGAAGCCGGGTGCGTTGATCCTGACGGTATAGGTCCCTTCCGGGACCGAGGAAAAGGTGAAGACGCCGTGCGCGTCCGTCAGGGTGGTGTGGGTTGCGTTGGATTCGGCATCCTGAAACGCGACGTGCGCGCCGGCAATGCCGGCCCCGTCCGTATCGGCGACGGTCCCGCTGACGGTTGCCGCAGCGGTGATTTCGGGCGACTGGATTGCATTATGCGGTCCCTGCGCGGAGGGTGGCTGGGCCGGCTCGGTCAGGCTGGGCGATGGGGGCAGATTCTGGCCGCCTGGAGCCGGTTGTGGCGACGCCTGCTGGGCCATGATCCGGGTTGCCAGGGCAAAGAGCACAAGAACGAGGGCGCACCGTGTCGACTGGCGGCCCCATCCCTTCGCTAGGTTGGCAAACCCCATAAGCGTCTTCCCGTGCGGACGATCTGCAGACGCTGAACGTAGCATCGTTCGCAGGGAGCGCGCAAGCGAAAGCGCGGAACTGGTGGAATGACGGAGGGCTCCGCGCGCTTCCAAAAAAGGTGGGATGCAGTTAGCCGACGACTTCGATGCCCATGGAGCGGGCGGTGCCGCGAATGCTGCGTGCGGCTGCTTCGACGGTGGTGGCGTTCAGGTCGGGCATCTTCTGGGTGGCGATCTGCAGAACCTGCTTCTCGGTGACCTTGCCCTTCTTCTCTTTGTTGGGAGTGCCGGAGCCCTTCTCGATACCGGCGGCCTTCAACAGCAGGACGGCCGCAGGCGGCGTCTTGGTGATGAAGCTGAAGCTGCGGTCGGCATAGACCGTAATGACGACCGGGATGGTCGTACCGGTCATCTCCGGCGTGGAGGTGCGCGCGTTGAACTGCTTGCAGAACTCCATGATGTTGACCTGGGCCTGGCCCAGCGCGGGGCCTACGGGCGGCGCGGGCGTAGCTTTTCCGCCGGTGATCTGTAGCTTGACGTATCCAGTGATCTTCTTCGGTGCCATGGGGTAATCCTCTATATTGTTCTGGCCGCGGGCGCGTAGCCGGCTGCCGATTTTGTGGTGCAGAACTCTTGCCCGCAATTGCAGGCTGCGATGCGGAACTACTCTTCCATCTTGTCGACTTTGGCGAACTCGATCTCGACCGGGGTGGAGCGGCCGAAGATGGAGACCATGACCTTGAGCGTCTGGCGGTCTTCGTTGACGTCATCCACGGTGCCGTTGAAGTTGGCGAAGGGGCCCTCGTTGATGCGGACCTGCTCCCCCTTCTCGAACTTGACCTTCATGGACGGCTTGTCCTTGGCGGACTCGGAGCGGAAGAGGATGGAGCTGACCTCGGCCTCAGAGAGCGCGACCGGCTTATCGCCGGTGCCGAGGAAGCCAGTGACGCGCGGGGTGTTCTTGATGACGTGCCACAGGTCGTTGTCAAGCTCCATCTCGACCAGCACGTAGCCGGGCAGGAAGACGCGCTCGATGGTGTACTTCTTGCCGTTGCGCAGTTCGGTGACGGGCTCGGTGGGGATCATGATGCGGCCGATGCGGTTCTGCAGGCCGAACGCCTGGATGCGGCTCTCCAGCGACTCGCGCACCTTGCGCTCAAAGCCGGAGTAGGCGTGGATGATGTACCACTTGAAATTCTCGTTGACCGGTGGGGCAAGCTGTTCCGCCGGTGGTTCGCCGGGGGTTTGCCCTTCCGTAAGCTGCTCTTCTGCTGCCATCGTGAGTGTGCCTTCTTGGTGCATCTGGTGCTATGGGTCGCCGCGAAAACGCGGGCGGTTAGTGGTGGGTGAGGTATTGGATCAACCGGGTCAGGCCCTGGCCGACGATCGAATCCACCAGAAAGAAGTAGGCGGCGAAGATGAACACCGAGACGATGACGACCGTGGTGGTGGCCACAACCTCCTGGCGGGTGGGCGCGACCACCTTGCGCATCTCACTGCGCACGTCCTTCAGGAACTCCATCCACTTTTGGGGCTGCGACTTCAGCCGATCCAAGCCGGTCTCTTGCTGGTCTGCAACTGCAATCGTCTTTGCCATGATGCCGCCCTCAAATCCTTGGATGATATTTACTGCCTGCCTGGCCACAGCCGGGGAGAACTATGGCCGGAAAACTGGCGGGGGAGCTCGGATTCGAACCGAGAAGTTCGGTTTTGGAGACCGACAGTTTAACCGTTGAGCTTACTCCCCCAAACTGTTCGCTCTTAGCGGTTAGCTTGGAGCTGAAGGCCAGAAGCTAAGAGCTAAAAGCTGCTCGTCACTTGGTCTCTTTGTGGGGCGTGTGCTTGCGGCAGGTATTGCAGAACTTGGAGAACTCAAGCCGGCCGGTGGTGGTCTTCTTGTTCTTGGTGGTTGAGTAGTTCCGGTTCTTGCAAGTCGGACACTGCAAGGTAATGATCTCGCGCATTGTTGGTTGCTCCTATACTTCGGAAGTGGCCAGCCACCTCGGCTGGCAAGCAGCGTGTTGTGTGGATGCTGTAATTCCGCCCACCTGACACGCCGCGACACAGGGCTTTTGGCCCCTGCTGCCAATCCTGATTTTCTGTTCGGAAAGCTGTGCGGTCAGGCCACGCACAGCTTCCTCTATTATCCACGAAATCGATCGTTTGGGAAAGCGAATCGGCTTGGATTTGGCGGTGAAGAGAACGGCGAGCCGTAGCCCGCCGTTTCGGTTGAGAAGCAGATCCTTCACTGCGTGAAGGATGACAGCGCGCGACTCAGACGCCGCGCAAACACTGTCACTTGATGATCTCGCTGATCGTACCTGCGCCGACGGTCCTGCCGCCTTCGCGGATGGCGAAGCGCAGGCCCTTCTCCATGGCCACTGGGGTGTGCAGCTCGATCTCCAGTTGCACGTTGTCGCCGGGCATCACCATCTCGGTGCCCGCCGGCAGCTTCGCCGAGCCGGTCACGTCGGTCGTCCGGAAGTAGAACTGCGGACGATAGCCGTTGAAGAACGGAGTATGCCGGCCGCCTTCTTCCTTCGAGAGCACGTAGACCTCGCCCTTGAACACCGTGTGCGGCGTGATCGAGCCGGGCTTGGCCAGCACCATCCCGCGCTCCACATCTTCCTTGGCAATGCCGCGCAGCAGCAGGCCCGCGTTATCGCCCGCCAAGCCTTCGTCCAGCTGCTTCTTGAACATCTCGACCCCGGTGCAGACCGTCTGCCGGGTCTCGCGGAAGCCCACGATCTCGCAGGCCTCGCCCACCTTCACCTTGCCCCGCTCGATGCGGCCGGTGACCACCGTGCCGCGACCCGAGATCGAGAAGATGTCCTCGATCGGCATCAGGAAGGGCTGATCGAGCGCGCGTACCGGCTGCGGCACGAAGCTGTCCACCGCCTCCATCAACTCGTCGATCTTGGCCTCCCACTGGGCCTCGCCGTTCAGCGCGCCGAGCGCAGACCCGCGGATGATCGGAGTGTCGTCGCCGGGGTAGTCGTACTTGCTCAGCAGCTCGCGGACTTCCATCTCCACCAGCTCGATCAGCTCCTCGTCCTCCACCGCGTCGCACTTGTTCA
>Ga0302320_10030135_pt1 | contig 10352 bp, 15 predicted proteins | sample Bog_T0_3_FD_202130 | JGI IMG/M metagenome (GOLD analysis project Ga0302320, IMG submission 202130) | Peat permafrost microbial communities from Stordalen Mire near Abisko, Sweden - Bog_T0_3 | ecosystem: Environmental > Terrestrial > Soil > Wetlands > Peat | place: Sweden: Abisko, Stordalen Mire... | reverse complement strand
GATCCTGTTCGGCTTCGATCTCAGCGTCATCGCGCTCATTGGCATCATCATGCTTATCGGCATCGTGAAAAAGAACGGTATTATGATGGTGGATTTTGCGCTGAGCGCGCAACGGGACCAGAATCTGTTGCCGGAGGAAGCGATCTATCAGGCCTGCGTGTTGCGCTTCCGTCCGATCATGATGACGACGATGTGCGCGATCTTAGCCGGTTTGCCGCTAATGTTAGGAAACGGCACCGGCTCGGAACTCCGCCAGCCGCTCGGCTATGCTATGGTGGGCGGCCTGCTGCTGAGCCAGGCCCTGACCCTCTTCACCACACCGGTGGTGTATCTCTACCTCGATCGGTTGAGCAATTGGCGCAAGCGACCGAAAGCTACCCCAGAGCTGTCCGGCAGCGAGACTTAGGAGATAGCTGAAGGGGGCGTGACGGATCCAAAATTTATCACGAAATTATTATATGTGAACACAAGGAGTCGATGCATCTGATGAACTATCGCAGTTGCACACCAAATCGTAGGCAATTGTCGGGAATTGGAATGAGTGCCCAACATTGGAGCTGGAGGGCTGACCTGCACCGCTTTCCGCGCGGGAATGGCGACCATTTCAATATGGCGGTCGCAGCAGCTGGGGGACTGGCGTGGATTATCCATTCAACACCTCAACCTGTCGCAGCTTCGCGACAATCTCTTCCGCCCGGTGTCCCTTCCTCGGCATTCTTCTGTCCAATCCATCTATAAGCTATACTTCTAGGAGGACCACTTTTCAGGGGCACGCTACTAATGCTTGCTCATAGAGGCGACCAGGATCGCACTCACCATTTTTGGTAACTTCAATAATCCGCTCCGCGATGATCGCGCGCACTGTCAAGGCAGACCCGAAAATTAGAAGCGATTGAGAGGCACGGTCGAAGGTCTCGCCCATATGCGCCGTTCGCAATCAAAATTGCGACGTCGTGAACGAAGCGATATGCCAATAGCGTCCGCGAAATGGAGCGGAACGAGATAGTTGGAACGCGGGCAACTTATTCGTTGGCTAGGCAACCTTAGTGTGCGGTGTTTTGGGATCGTGGCTCACTGTGAGCGATTGCTCATGACCACAGACTGCACAGACGAAAATCTCGTACTCCAAATCAAGTCCGCCGTCGGCAACACCAATCTTCTTGAGCCGCAGCTCGCCACCACATTGTTCACAATGCGACGACGGGGGCGGTGTGGTGATAGGGCGCATCGGGTATCCTTTCGCTCAATATGCGCAGACAAAGCGTGCGACTCAATCCAGAGCGACATGAAAGTTGGCTTTCCGCTGAAACTCAAAGAGCTTGATAAATTTGGACTTATGTCCGCTAGAGCACATTGATCTAAGTCAATTATGCCCGGTAACCGACACCGGCCTTGCACTTGGGTTTCGGAAATCACCAGGGCACGGCTCGTGCAAGCCGCGTTGGCCTCGGCCCCATCCCCGGGCCCATAATTAGTTTCCGCGGTGGGGCCGATTGAGTGGGAGCGATAAAGTCTGGGGAATCCATAAAACGACCAGACAGACTTGCGTCAACCCAGTAAAGCCGAGGTCGCGGGCGGCAATCTGAGATACATCGACGATTCTGCCCTTAATAAAGGGGCCGCGATCGGTGATCCGCACGACGGTCCAGCGCCCGTTTTTCTGATTGGCGATGTGGACCAGCGTCCCGAATGGCAATGTGCGATGCGCCGCGGTGAACGTTTCGGCTTGCGTGTCTTCGCCGCTCGCCGTCTCTTCGATCACGTTCGAATAGACTGATGCGAGGCCGCACTCGTCCGGATTTGTGCCGCTCGCGCTTGCTGGCAGAAATAAAGCGAGATGCAACAACGCATATACGAATAATCGTGATTGCGTTATCGCCGTCATTGCTGTCTGAGCGATGAGTGCGACCTGATTGAGTTGTAGTGCTATCGCCATTGCTCAATGACAGTCTGTGCTTCTTTCAGGCTGTAGAAGATTTCGCCGTTGAGCGGCTCGTCGCGCAATTCTGTTGCGATAGAACGACATTCAACAATGAACTATGAATTTTGATGCCGCCTCTGATACTGCCGTTGTATGCAACAAAGCCCAGTTTGCGAAACTTGTTCATGAAGAAGCTTACTCGGGATCTTGTCGTTCCGATCATCTCCGCTAGAGTCTCCTGACTAATCTTCGGGATAATCGACTCTGGTTTTTTTTTGTTTGCCGAAATCCGCCAGCAGCAGGAGCATTCTAGCAAGACGCCCCTCACTAGAATTGAGCAATTGGTCGATTAGGTCTTCTTCAATTCGACTGTTCCGACTCAATAAATCGGCTATGAACAGTTCCGCGAATTTCGGCTCATCATGTACGACGGCAATTAAGGTCGCCGTCGGGAGTCGCGTAATTAGGCATTCATCAAATGCCGTCGCTGTGGTCGCCCGCAGTGGTTGGCCATTGAGAGGCCCCTCACCAAAAAACTGGCCCGGCCCAATCAGGCCGACGACTGCTTCCTTGCCTCGTTCTGAAACGACGGTGAGCTTGATATTGCCCTTTTGGACGTAAAAAGCAGCGTCAGCAACATCACCCTGTGAAAATACAATCTGACCATTTTGATATATTGATACGGTTTTTCCGTCGCCCACCTTTGCAAGAAAATTCTTGGGGTCAAACGAAGCCTTGATTCCCCTCTTCAGGAAAGCTCTTTTTTTCCGAGTTGCCCGCGCCCTTCCGGATATAGGCGACGCTAAGGGATGTACCCAAGTTGCTCGCTCTGCAATCATTGTTCTCATCGCGGTACCCGCTCTCTAATCTATCAAGAAAACAGCACGGAAAATCGGGCGCCTTTGCCGTTGTCGCCTCGATCGATCTGTAACCGGCCGGCAATTTGTCCGACCAGAGCTGAGACAAGCTTCATCCCAAGCCCGTGCGATGCAATCGGGTCAAACCCCTCCGGTAATCCGGGGCCATCATCAGAGATTGAAAGCACATAGCCCTTTGCAAGGGCCTGAAAGCTGACCGTGATTCTGCCCTTTGCATATTTTAGCGCATTGGTGACGAGTTCGCTGGCGATAAAGCCGAGCGCGATGCCTTTGGCCGCCGGTAATAAAATTGCGACGCTGTCAACCACGACCTCGTTTCCCGGGCCTTCGCTCGACGACATGCTGGAAAGATCGTGACAAAGGCTTTCAAGGTATGTTTTGAACTCGACGCTTTCGACGTGATCCAAAGCGTGCAAGTGGCGATGCACGCGTCCAATTGCGGCGACGCGATTTGCCGCTATCGTCAACAACGCGGCCGCCTCGGTATTGTTTGCCGCCCGGCTCTGTATTGTGAGCAGACTCGTGATCAATTGCAGGCCATTCAATAGCCTGTGTTCCGATTCCTTGCTCAGAATATCTTGCCGACGGAGCAAATCGTCCTTCTGGCGACGCAGCGCGGTTTCCCGCATCGCCGATTTTCTCAGTTTGGCTTCCGTGGACTTGTGCTTTTCCAGCTCGTTTTCATACATCGAGATGGCGGAGCATTTGGCAATCGGGCAATCGATCGGCTTTTGAAACTTACTATTGGCCGCCGGACTTTTGCGGCGTTGTGAGGCATTTGGTGCAACATCGATAATCATGAAATTTGGCTTTCCGCTGAATCAGAAGCTCCTATGGCAACTTGCGGTTTTGACAGCCAGCCGACATTGACCTAAGTCAATTTATGTCGGACACCGAACATAATGGTTGCTAAGGCTGTCAACTCCCTGCGTTGCCGTCATAATTTGCAATGGGAGCTATCAGACATTCCCCTCGATATTGCGGTCAAAAGGGCGCAGCCTGTGGTTGCGGTTGCGGTCTGGTCGCGATGCTCAAGGACGGTATAACGTGTCCAAGCTGTCTCGTCTTTTTCCTCATCCCAAGGCGGGGCGCTCGAGCGTGGACCGATCTTGTATTGGCTGCGCGGTCCGGCAGTCATGTTTTTTCTCGCCGGCAAAAGTTGGGGCTTGCAATGCGGACGATCATTCAAGCAAATATCGACAGGTTAAAAAAACTTCTTAAAACAGAGGCCGACCCGACAATTCGATGAATCGTAGGGCGTCTTCTTGCCGAGGAAAAGGAGAAACTGAATCAGTCGCCCGAAAATTACAAAAGAATATAAGGCTTATTAATCTCGCGGTTGTCGATCGATTTACGTGACCTGCGACTTTCAGACGGAGCCAAGAGTAGACTGGTGATTGTCGAGTTGGGAGAGAAGCCATGCTGCGGATGAGATATTCGGCTAAAGAAATAGTCGCGAAGTTACGCCAAGCGGATGTGTTGTTGTCGTAACGACAAACGGGCGCCGATGTCGCCCGGGTATTGGGTGTGACCGTAGACGTGAAATCCATAGTGCCACTACACATGCTCGGCGAGCATTCAAACGTAAATACATTACTGCAGTTACTCAGCGAAACGCAGGCGAAACAGGATATTCATCATGACAAAATTCAGGGTCGAATTCTCAGACAAGACGACTACTCTTCCGGAGCACGAACTTGATTTCCAAAATGTGGAGGCTGCCTGCAAAGGCGCGAGGGAGATCGCGAGCAAGCTGCGAGCAGATGGTATGTTTATGTACGGTTCAAATTTTTCAGACTGGCGCATGACCATCATGAATCCGGATGGCAAGACCGTTGGTGAATTTTCATTGGAAGAGCACGAAGATACCTAAGCGTAATCAGCGTTGCCAAAGAAAGGATCTTACAAAGCAAGAGTTAATAGGGAAGAATATGGCAGTAAGTGCCGAATCGAACCCACCCGAGACGCGAGCCATAGCAATAGCGTCACTGTGTCAGGCAATTGCGACCTATTCTCAACTGCGTGCCAAGGGAAGCCTAATTGACTCGGACACTTATAAAATGTTTGAGGGGGTGCTTGCTAAAGTCGAAAGTATCTTTGGGCGTATATATCTTACGGCTCAGGAAGCTCGCAAGCTAGTGGCCTTAGTTAATCAAGGATCTGCAATTGGCCCCTGTCTATAGTCGATGACGCTTAAAAATATAGTCGAAGTTAGGCGATAGGGAGATCGGCTTGAATAGCCTTAACGATGTGCCGAAAAGCTCCGCCAATTTGGCTTCGCGATAAAGCTTTCGTTGTTCCTGGCTGCCGTCGCTTCCCGCCACAAGAAATAGTCACGTCATTGCGCCGATCGAACATCGCGCATGAAAGCGATCGCGAGCCTCAATCATCTTTTTTGTGACGCTCGTAAGCCAATCCGCCTCAATATCGGATATTGAAGAAAATCATTTATGATGTGCACCGGCCGTATGTCCCGCTCGACCGGCCCGCGCGTGTGCGGCACCACCCGCGTGACCGCCGCCGCCGCGACCACGCCCTCCTACGCCGCCACGATAGCCGCCACTGTAGGAAGGGCCGTACGCATAATAGGAGTAATTGTCGTAATTATCATTGTTGCTATTGGCGATCGCGGCCCCAAGCACCGCGCCAAATAGTCCGAAGACGGCTGCTGGCGGGATGGAACGGCGATAGCGCACGTCAGTCATTAGCGTCTGCGGCGTGGCAGTGCCGATGAGGTTTATCGGCATGGCTGTAGCCGCGGCAGTTATTGAAAGCGTAAGCAGGCAGCCGGCCAGAACTCCTGTAACGCGCAAATGTTTAGAGCGATACATGATGCGAACTCCATTTTAATACAGTTTGTCCAAGGGTGGTGTCAAAGCCGAGAATGACGGCGATGCTCTCTGAAGACACGGTCGGCCTGCTTTTGCTGTGCCGGCGTCATACTGGCATAGAGCGGTTCAAAGGCCGGGATAAGTTTCTTCAAGCCTGCGGAATGCTCGTCCGCGATAATCTGAAAAGTCTTGAGATCGTCGACTGCCGTCATAGTGTCTCGCTTCGCCGCCTGATCCGCCAAGCTGGCGCGAAGCGTCTTTGCATTCTCGCGCATGGTTTGTGCAACCGTGGCCCATAATGGCTCCTGGGCAGCTGTGATATGGAGGCGACCGTGCAGCTCTTCGATTCTCGGTCCGCTACGGTCGTCGTCCCGCCTAGGTGCCGGTATGCCCAGCGCACCTTTGACGCCTCCGACAACGCCTCCAACCACCCCGCCGACTACAGCGCCGGGCGGACCGGCCGCGCGATTTCCTTCGGCTGCGCCCTGCTCGCCACCGCGCACGATGCCTTGTCCTTGTGCGGCAAGAGGCAACGAAAGAACAGCAAGTACGCCGACCGCAATCATCAATCGACTTTTCATGAGAAAACTCCAAAGTTAGATGAGAAATGATATGTCCAGTATCAGGCATATTGCCGGACACACCGACAGTCGTCTTTGATTAAAATCAACCGAGGTGCTCCGAAAAACTCGGCAACCAGCGCGGAGCTCGGATCTTCGACCTTTGAAGTCACTTCTTACCGGTTGGTCGGACTCCGGGCACCCTTAGGATTCGGAAATTCAGTCATATCCGAAATAAGGACTGCGTATCGCCATCTGGTTGAGTCCATGCAGCGTTCTTGCGGCTGTCAGGGCGTTTTCACAAGACCAAGACCCGACTCGGACATAGGTCGGACTTGCAACTGGCGATATGGGTGCCGAGCCGGAGCCATGATGATGCCTATTCCTAAGCCGGACCTGATGCGACGGAAGTCATCACATCGATCAACATCAATACCTGAAAGCTGGTCATCATTGCTTGGTTGGTCTTGCAGCCGAAGATATTTTCGTATCACCTGCAATCTCGTCGAATGCACTGCGGTCCATGATTTTCAGATGCTGCCGGTCCCGGCTCTTAATGATACCACGCGTGGTCAAGCCCCGAAATGCTCTGCTCACGGCCTCCAGCGACATTCCAAGGTATTCAGCAATGTCCGACCGTTTCATCGGGAGATATATCTCGGTCGTGCGCTCGCCTACGTTGACTTGAAGGTGTTCCAACAGCTGAAGGAACATCGCCACTTTAGAAAGAGCTTGTCTCCGAGCAAGGATAAAAGCGTGACGCTGTGTCTCACGGAGCTCATGAATGAGCTTGCAGATAACATTGAATTCTAAGCCGGCGTCGCTCAAAAGTCGATTCCGTAAGGCGGACACCGGGAGCCTATATGCGGTCACAGATGTTATCGCCTTCGTCGAGTTCATGCACTTCCCTTCCTCGGATAGTCCGAACAGATCATCCGGAAACAAGAACGCAGTGACATGTTCGCTGTCATCGGAGGCTGTCTTATACGCCTTTACGACTCCGGTAATAATGTTGAATACTGCATTAGCGCGCTGACCTTCACGGTAGATTTCCTCGCCTTTTTTGAATCGAACAATCGACGCGAGAACAGCCAGTCGAGCGCGCTCTTCTGCGCTAAGCAGCTGGCGCATTTTCCCTGCTGAGGCAGCCCACGGGTCAGCGCCGCGAATGGCCGGGCCATGAGTGTGAATTGAGGTCTTCGCTCTCGCCATTTTTGTCTCATATCGCGACGAATGAAGAGTTGTGCCGCGTCACAGGCACGCAGTTTGCGCCATAGAATCAACCCGAAATTTGATCCTGATCAAATTTTTACTGCGACCGTCTCTGGTCCGCTCAAGTGAGCAACACTAGGATTTCGAGGGTACCTTATAACTTTTGAGGCAACTTTCGTGAGCGGCTCTGTGCGGATGATTATCGACCTCAACATTCAGCACTATCGGGATCTATTGAAGACCGAGACAGACCCATCGAAGCGGCAGATCATTTCCAAGTTGCTCTTCGAAGAGGAAGTTAAGCTCGCCAATCTGCTGACGCAGGAGGGCAAGAACAAGTAATGTTCTTTACGCGATCTTGGCTCGGATTTCACTCCAGCCACTCACGCCAGTGCGTAGGATCGACGAAAACTGGTTTCCCCGTTGAGGTATGAACCCATCCGTTTTCTGTCCGCCGACAAGGGAACACGAGAGAATGCACTTCCTTGTTCTCGTGCACGCTGAGTTGCAGATTGCGGTCTAACGGTGCGGTCGATATCGGATGCCAATCGCGCATTTCGGCGCTCTTTTGCTACTGCTCCCGCGCCCAAATTTTTCAAGATAATACAGTAAGACCCCATTGCCGCTTTGCGCTTTATCAAAACTCGCTGATATCGTCGTCAACCCATCGAAAAACAGCATCTTGATGAAGAGAAAAACGCCAATTTCAACAAGGGCGCGGCTCACGAGCCGAACAACCCGTCCCGGGGTAGATATCGAACCGGTGGGCTCTTTGGGTAGCCCGCAACGTTCAGAAAATGTTCCAAAGTTCCGGTTTGCCCCTATAGGCGGCTCGTGCTCGCCCTTTCCATAACGTGAGAGAATAGCGGTCCCTTTTTGAGAACAAAGATGGCCCCTATTGCGTTGTAATCTCACATCACTGCCTCACGTTTACAAAGGAAGGTTTCAATCATGCGCACTGATCGCGTTACCAACGCCGAAGATGCCGATTTCGATAAAACCATAAAAATAAGCGGAATTGTTATCACGTTGATCGTGGTTGCAGTCGCGGCGTTCTGGTATTTTGGATAGTCGCGCCAAAGTCTGACGCTGAAGCGGGGCCGCCTCAGTTGGCGGCCTCATTCATTTCAGGCCGAGTTCACAATGTTGCGTATTGGCACGTCGCGACGTTTCGTGGCGACGCAGCATTTCGGTCTCTATTGGGGCAAAGCAGACATCCAGTGAGTCGCCTTTACAGAACCGGATTTATGAGTGCGCCCTAATTCTCTCACGACGCTTGGAATAAAAAAGCGACGTCAGGTCACTTGGCGGACTTCATCACCATTACGATCGGGTTTAGGCTTCGGTACATATAAGTGCACGCGCCTCTAGTTTTGGAAGCGACAGGCTCAAGCCGTCGGCTCATTAGTACGAAAATTATTTTTTGAGGCTTTCCTTGTACTTTTGTCCAAAATCATTGAGCGCGGGTGGCGTCGTGTGGCATTGGGTGCAGGGCTTACCGGTCTTCTTTGCCATATCCGGATTAGCCATTACTTGGTTCGAAGTGACCGTCATCGTTATACCCAAGACCAGTATCCCCAGCGCCGCCAAAGCAAATGTAAAAAAACTCCTCTTCATCAATTTACAATTTTGCATCGCGATCTCCTTTGTTTGTTTGGCAGTTATCGTTTGCGCCTAGTGTTCAACTGTGGCTCCTAGCAAGAGCCAACGTCGCGAATGCAGCCATAGCCATGCTGCAAAACCTTGCGTACCGGCCCAAGTACGGTCGCGCAAACCGCTAAAAGCGCCGTCACATTCGGCCGAGATGGGTGACAAATTTACGATATTCAGCGCAATTTAGTAACCCATTTTTCCGAGACAGGCTGATTTATTTTGATCGGATAACAATTCTTGTTGCCGTATTTTACTTCTTTAACGCGCCGGGAATCGTCCATTTGGGTGCGTGCCATGTCAATATAGACATCCCTGATCGCTGCAGAATTATTGATTTACGTCAATGCCGCCAAGATTATATGGCCGCAATCTAATTTAGTTTTCTTTGGCGATATAAGGGAGTCGGACATATGAGCCTTAACTTCAATCGGAGAGACTTATTGGTGACCGGCGGCGCCGTCGCGACCATGGCTTCCGTATCGGGATCAGCCCTTGCACAAAACACACCCGCCGCATCGACAGCGGCCGCGCCGGCCGATACGAGCGCTGTGCCGAACAACGAGAAGCGGGTAAACATTGTTACCTTGCGCGACCTTGAGGCCGAGGCTCAAAAGGTCATGGCGCCGTTTGGGTATGCCTATGTTTCAGGCGGGGCCGGCGACGAATGGACAATGCGCGAGAACCTTGCTGCATTTAATCGATGGGTGATTGAAGCCGAATTTATGAATGGCACTGGCGCCGCCGACACGGCCACCACCATTCTCGGCAGTAAAATCTCCCATCCGGTAATTACTGCACCGGTAGGCAATCAAGGTTCGGTCCATGCTAAGGCGGACGAGCCGAACGTCAAAGGAACCAACGCGGCTGGCACGATTTTCTGCGCGAGTTCGGTGTCGCAGCTGAGCCTCGAAGAGATCGCCGCTGCCGGTGAGGGACCGAAATGGTTTCAGCTTTATATCCCAAGCGACCGCGGCTTTGCCAAGGAATTGCTGCAACGCGCGAAAGCTGCTGGGTATAAAGCCATTATTGTTACCGCGGACGTTGATGTCACTAGCAATCGCGAACGCTCGATGCGGCTGCAAGGCGCGGCTTTGCCTAACCTAAAAATGGGGAACGCTCCCAAGACGCCGGGCAGCAAGGGTAATGCTATGGACATGAAGGGCGACATGTCCTGGAGCGACATCGAATTTTGCCGCCAAGAATCTGGGCTCCCTGTCATCATCAAAAGCATCCTGTCGCCGAAACAGGCCTTGCAGGGCCTGAGCCATGGTTGCGCCGCGGTGTGGCTGTCCAACCA
>Ga0302320_10030132_pt1 | contig 10353 bp, 2 predicted proteins | sample Bog_T0_3_FD_202130 | JGI IMG/M metagenome (GOLD analysis project Ga0302320, IMG submission 202130) | Peat permafrost microbial communities from Stordalen Mire near Abisko, Sweden - Bog_T0_3 | ecosystem: Environmental > Terrestrial > Soil > Wetlands > Peat | place: Sweden: Abisko, Stordalen Mire... | reverse complement strand
GACGCACGGTGCTCGCAAGGGCTTGGCCGATACGGCGCTGAAGACGGCCGATTCCGGTTACCTGACTCGCCGCCTGGTCGACGTTGCCCAGGATGTAATTGTCACTGAGTACGATTGCGGTACTGTCGAGGGAATCTATGTCGGATCGATCGTTGAATCCGGCGAAATCATTGAGGCGCTGCGCGACCGCATCATTGGCCGCGTTTCTCTCGAACGTATCAAGGACTATGACGGCAACATCGTCGTCGATGTCAATCAGGGCATCGATGAAGACATCGCTTCCGCAATTCAAGGCGCGGGCGCCGAGAGGGTCAAGATCCGCTCGGTGCTGACCTGCGAGTCGAAGCGCGGTGTTTGCGCGCTCTGCTACGGACGCAACCTTGGTTCGGGCCGTATGGTCGAACTCGGCGAAACCTGCGGCGTGATCGCGGCGCAGTCCATCGGCGAACCCGGCACGCAGTTGACGATGCGTACCTTCCACGTTGGCGGAACGGCCAGCCGCGTTCAAGACAAGTCGCGCCTCGATGCCAAGAACAACGGCACCGTCCGCTTCATCAACTTGAACTACGTTGAAAGCAAGGACGGCACGCTGGTCGCCATGAACCGCTCCGGTTCGATCGTTGTTCAAGATGATCGCGGCCGTGAGAAGGAACGCTATCAGGTCGTTTATAGCGCGCGTCTCCGCGTCAAGGACGGAGAACGCGTCAAGCTCGGTCAGTTGCTCGCTGAGTGGGATCCGTACACCTATTCGATCCTTACGGAAATCGGCGGCACCGTGCAGTTCAAGGACTTGCAGGAAGGCATCACGCTCAACGAAGAGGTCGATGAAGTGACTGGCCTGTCGCGTTGGGTTGTTGCCGATTCGGCCGATGAAAAACGTCAGCCTGCGTTCATGGTCAAGAACGCAGAAGCGCACAAGCGGTATCTGTTACCGCGCGGCGCTCACTTGATGATTCAGGACGGCGACGAAGTCGGTCCCGGCGACGTGCTTGCCAAGATTCCCAAAGAGAGCACCCGCACCAAGGACATCACCGGCGGTTTGCCGCGTGTTGTCGAATTGTTCGAAGCCCGCAAGCCGCGCGAAACGGCCATCATTTCTGAAATCGATGGTGTCGTTCGCTTCGGTGAAGTCAGCAAGGGTCAGCGCAAGATTTACGTTACCGCTGACAACGGCGACGAAAAGGAATATTCGGTGCCGCGTGGTATTCACGTCAACGTTCAGGAAGGCGAGCGGCTCAGCGCTGGTGATCCTTTGATGGACGGTCCCTTGAACCCGCACGACATTCTCGATGTCCTCGGCGAAAAGGCATTGCAGGCGTACCTGGTCAATGAAATTCAGGAAGTCTATCGTCTGCAGGGCGTGGCTATCAGCGATAAGCACATCGAAGTCATCGTGCGTCAGATGCTTCGTTGGGTTCGCATTGACGACGTGGGCGATACCAACTTCCTGCTTGAGCAGCAGGTCGATCGCTTCCGCTTCCGCGAAGAGAACGATCGCGTCATGGCTACCGGAGGCCGTCCTTGCACAGGGCGTCCGCTGTTGCTGGGCATCACCAAGGCGTCGCTTTCGACCGACAGCTTCATCTCCGCGGCCAGCTTCCAGGAGACGACGCGCGTGTTGACCGAGGCATCGATCAATGGTGCAATCGACAACCTGCGCGGCTTGAAGGAAAACGTGATCGTCGGACGCTTGATTCCGGCCGGCACGGGCCTCGAATACTACCGCAACGTTCAACTCTCTCCTGAGTTGGAAGAAGCCGCGGCTCGTGTTCAGCAAGAAGTCACCGCCGAGATCGAGGCCGCCGAACGCGAGCTCGAACTCATGCGCCAGGAAGGCGAAGCCGAGGAAATGGCAGCCGAGTAAACCCCTGCTGTGGGGCCAGTGGCTTTCGTCTGGTCAGGCGAAAGCCGTTCCTACAATCTGTTGCAACGATCCAAACAAGAAGGGGTCCGGCGCAAGCCGGACCCCTTCTTGTTTGGATCGTTCACTGCCGTTCAGATTTTCTTCACGGCCTCATTGTCGGCAGTCTCTTTTTCCCGAAGCTTCCTTTCGTTCTTCACGACATACATTGCCGCGTCGGCCGCATTCAATAAACTGTCCTTGGTAGTTCCGTTCTCCGGGTAAAGCGCGATGCCGATGCTGGCTCCGCCATGCAGCAGGTACCCTTCCACAACGAAGGCATCGTCAAAGCAATGCTCCAGCCGGTGCACAATATCTTCAACCTCGGCGCGGGTATGCACGACCGAAACCAGCACGGCAAATTCATCGCCGCCGAGCCGCGCCAGCATGTCGCCGCCGCGCAACTGCCGCTTCATCCGCGCCGCCACATCCTGCAAAAACAGATCGCCGACGTGATGTCCATATTGGTCGTTGATCGGCTTGAATTTGTCGAGGTCGATGTAGATCAGTCCCAGCAACCCCGCTGTTTGCCGCGCCTCTTCGATCCGCGCGTCCATGAACTTTTCCATCGCAAAGCGGTTGGGAACATCGGTCAGCAAATCAAACTCCGACCGTCGCCGCAGGTCCGAATAAAGCCGCCGCGTTTCAATCGCCAGCGCCGCCAGCCGCGCGCCCACCTTGAGTGCTCGCGTCTCTGGTTCCGAAGCCGGCTCGCTCGCGGGCAGCGCCACTGAAAGCGCTCCCAGCGGTGCGCCCTTGTGTCCGCCGGCAATTTCCATCTCTACCACGCGCAATCCTGTCAGTTCCGGCGGACGCTTCCCAAGCGTCGCCCCGCCAGCCATGCGGCACCAACTCGGCGCCTCACCCAGTAGCGAAGAAACCAGCGCGGAAATCTCTTCAAGAATCTCGGCCAGCGGATCGGAACCGTTGATCTTTTCCAAAATCAGACTGCGCCGTTGTTCAAACTGGGCCATCGTCGCCAGGGTCCCTGTCTGCTTGTGAACCTTGCTGCGCAGTGTCCAACCCCAGGCGCCAACCGCAATCACCACCACCAGCAACAGGCTCACCGCCAGTATCAGGTTGCGCGTGCTCATCACCGAGGGCTTGCCAATCACTTCGATGTCGTCAAAGGTGCGCAGCAGAATGTCGAACGGCACCGCTCCGTTAAATGGATTCGAGTCATCGAGGACGCAGACGCCCGATACACGCACCTTCGAACCCAGTGGAACCTGCTTCATTTCCGTCGGTGCGCCCGGCGCATCCGAGCGGCGAACGATCGCTGTCAGCAGATGACCGTCGGAGGTGATGACATACTCGTCCTGCGCCGCCTCCCGCGTTTCCGTCACCACCACGCCTTCAACCGATACCAAATCGTAAACATGGCCGATGTGCGTGTTGCCACCCAGAGCCAGTTTGTCCCAGTCCGATGGCAGTGGCTCGATTGGCGCATAGATATGGCTGTCCTGTATCTCGCCGCTCGTCAAGACCAGAAACCCGTCGCGAACACCCGGGAATCCCGTCGCGTTCGCCAGATCGCCGACCCGCAGTTTGTCGCGCGTCTGGGTCATGATCCACAGGCTCTGGGTCCCATCTTGCAGAGCCACGGCCGAGCCGGGCTGATAGAAAGTGATCGTCCCATGAACCCGGATACGCTCCGTCAGATCGTGCACCCGGTAGCCGCGGATGATCGTGTCCATCGGCGTGGCCGGCAGCGCCCATGGATTCGAGGTCGCCGGCTTCAGTATCTTCACATCGTCCATTGAGACTACGTGAAGCTGCACTCCGGTCTGCTGCATCTTGTTGTCAAACTTTCCAGCAGCCACTCCCGTGACTTCCACCTCGACGTCCAGTAGTTTCGAAAGCAGACTGGTGTCCTGGTTCTCAACAATCGCATCGATCGTACCGTCGTCGGCAAGCATCTGTAGATAGGTGCTCGTCGCGTTCTCAGTCGAAAGCATGTCCGCGGCCCGCACGACTCCATGCACCGTCACCCGCATCGAATCGTGTTCAGCATGGATCAATTCCTGATAGTTGCTTGGGATCGGCGCAGGGAGTCCCGCATGGCCGACAACAGTGATATTCTCGCCGACAACCACCGGACGGAAACTTCTCCGCGTATGCCCACGGACCATCACCCGGTCGCCGGGCATAACTTTTGTATCCGGCGAAATAAGCACAAAGATGGCCACGTCTCCATCTTGAACAAACAACGTCCGCGCATACGCCCGGCAATAAGTAACCGTCGCTGGAAACGATACAGGAATCGCCTTCTCGGCTTCGTCGTTGTTCAATGCGTGAATCGCGCGCAACGTCGTCAGTTCAGAGGTCTGCGCCGGCAGTGTCAGCGTTGCGCTGCCAAGCATGACTACGATAGCTGAAATCAGTCTTTTCATTCGGGCACAATCCGCTTTGGAGAGTTTTGTCTCGCTCCTGCTAGCCCTTATCGGCAGAAGTTCGCTTCTAATCAATTACTGGAGGGACGAAAGCAGGCTCATCGAGCAGCCCGATGCCTTGCGCCTTCCCCTCCTCCGCAGACGGAGAATTTCGAAACGCTCGCACTCCTGCTCAAACTCGAACAGGGACTTGCCCACGTTCCAATTTCGCCCCGCATTTCGCCGGTTTTTTCCGCTAGGTTCAGGCGGTGTCGTTCTGGCGCGGCAATCATCGTCTACGGCTTTCCCGGTCTTGCTTAACCGCTACGCCGTTCGTCCCTTTATGCTGCCCGCTGCCGTCTGCTATACCGCTCGCGATGACTCAACATTCTCTCTACAATCGCATCTAAAGCAGCCCTAACTATGTGCTCCTATGCCCGCTACCCATCACGCAACCTTCCGCGGGATTCGCTTCTACTACACAAGCTTTCTATTTAAGAGCAATTTAAGATTATCACCGAACCATGCTCGTTTGATGTTGATCGGACGCGCCTTTTCCCGCTTTCCATTTGTTCCATCCGCGCAAGCCATTTAGCATCTGGAGTGTGGCTCAGCTTGACACTCCCGTAACGTACGTTCGCGGCGTCGGCCCGCAGGTCGCCAAACTCCTTGCCGCCAAAGGCATCGAGACCGCCGAAGACCTGCTCTACCATCTGCCCTTTCGTTATGAAGATCGTCAGAATCCCCGCAGTCTCGATGAATTGAAAGCCGGTGAAACGGCCAGCGTCATTGCCGAGATTCGCGGCTCGACGCTGCTTAAAACCCGCAAGGCTCCCATCTTTGAATTGGTCGTTGGGCAAGGCCGTCTCTCACTCAAGTGCATCTGGTTCAACGGCAGCTATCTCGAAGGCAAATTTCATGCCGGACAAACCATCGCCGTCTATGGCAAGGTCGAACCCTCGCGCTCAAGCAACAGTTTCAAGATGATTCAGCCGCAGTTTGAACTGCTGCCCGATGCCTCCGACGATGCCGAAACTCGTCTGCTCGAAGTCGGCCGCATCACGCCGGTTTATGAATCGCTCGGTGGGGCGCGTCTCGCCTCGCGTTGGCAGCGCAAAGTCATCTTTCATTTGCTCGAAGGCTTGCGCGGCGCTGTCCCCGAATGCCTGCCTCAAAAAATGCTGGCCCGGCTCCGTCTTCAAGATCGTGAATCGGCCTTGCGCGAAGCTCATTTTCCGCCCGAAGGCACGCCGTTTCCCCAGCTTCAGGCATCGGCCACGCCCGCCCATCGCCGCCTGATTTTTGAAGAATTGTTTTTTCTCGAACTCGGTCTCGAACTCAAGCGCCGCCGGTTGCGCGAGCGCGAAGGCGTTCGTTTCGACACCACCGACAAAGTCCGCGAAGCCCTTCGCGAGGTCTTGCCCTTCCATCCCACCAAGGCTCAGAAGCGTGCGCTGGGAGAGATTGTGACCGACATGCGCAACCCCAGCCCGATGCGCCGCTTGCTCCAAGGCGACGTCGGCTCCGGCAAGACGATCGTGGCGCTCCAAGCCATGCTTGTGGCCATCGAAAACGGCTATCAAGCCGCGCTGATGGCGCCTACAGAAATCCTCGCCACGCAGCATTTCCTTGCCATTCGCAAGCTGCTTGAGAAGTCCTCGCGCCGCTATCAAATCGTCCTTCTGACTGGTTCCCTCACCGAAGAGCGCAAGCGCCGCACGCGCGGCCAGATCAATCGCGGCGAAGCCCAGATCGTCATCGGCACTCACGCTCTGATTGAAGAAAAAGTTGAGTTCGACCGCCTCGGCCTCGTCGTCGTTGACGAGCAGCATCGCTTCGGCGTCATGCAGCGCTTCAAGCTGATGAAAAAGCCCAATCAGGCCGAGCCCGACGTGCTCGTGATGACGGCCACGCCCATTCCACGCACGCTTGCCCTGTCTCTTTATGGCGATCTCGACGTCAGCGTTCTTGATGAATTGCCGCCCGGCCGCACGCCCATCGTAACCCGCCGCGTGCCCGGCGAAATGTCCGATGAGGTTTGGGATTTCGTCCGCAAGCAAGTCGAAAAGGGTCGTCAGGCATACATCGTTTATCCCGTCATCGAAGGCAGCAAGGACGATCAGCCCGAACTCGATTTTTCCCGCGACGAACCCGTTCCCCCAGCGAAAAAGTCCGGCAAGAAGGTCAAGACAGCGAAGCTGTTTCCGGAGGCTGAGAAAGAAGCCACTCCGGCTGCAAAGTCCGCTCTCAAATCTGCGGTAGAAATGCACGAAAAGCTGCGCACCGGTCCCTTCGCGGGCCTGCGCGTCGGCCTGCTTCATGGCCGCCTCGATGCCGACGACAAAGAAGTCGTCATGCGCCGTTTTCAGCGTGGCGAAACCGATATTCTCGTCGCCACCACCGTCGTCGAAGTCGGCGTTGACGTTCCCAATGCGACCGTCATGGTTGTCGAACACGCCGAGCGCTTCGGCCTCGCCCAGCTTCATCAGTTGCGCGGTCGCGTCGGTCGCGGCGCCGCCAAAAGCTACTGCGTCCTCATCACCGGCGACCGCGTTTCCCCCCTCGGCGAAGAGCGCCTCAACGCCATGGTCCGCACCCAGGACGGCTTTGAACTCGCCGAACTCGATCTCACCCAGCGCGGTCCCGGCGAGTTTTTCGGCACCCGTCAAGCCGGCCTGCCCGAGTTTCGCGTCGCCAATCTCCTGCGCGACCGTCACTTGCTCGAATTGGCAAAGATCGAAGCCGCCGCCTTTGCCAACGCGACCCCTGAAGCCACCGAAGCCGAATCCGCCCGCGTCTGGGCTCGCCTCAAAGAGGCCTGGCAGCGCCGCTACGGCCTCGTCGAAGCTGGCTAGCCAAAACATAGCCTGAACAGAGCAGAGAACCGCCCGCCCGCCAAATTCCGAGGAGCTTGCGGCCGTTTTTTTGTTCTTCGTTGCGGCTTTCATACCGAGTTTTAAGATCGACCTACTCCGTTTACTGTCGCATTTTGAGACACTTCTCTAATTATTTCCCAAAACGCCGACAAATTTAGTCGCAGTTGTGACGGCGGTCACGAAAATCCCCACCGTTTCGTTTTATCATGAAAATGATTTTCATCTTCAAGTCCAAACGGCAATGCAGCCTCGGCTTGCGTGCTGGCGAATCCTGAAAATCAGTGAGGAAGTGAAATGTTCAGTTCGTACCCTCCCCGGAATGCGTTTCTCCGGATTGCCTTTTTGATTGCCGTCTTTTTATTGCCTTCTCTCCAACTCTTTGCCGGCGATACTCTAAGTTTTTCGGGCGTCGTCACCGACCCCACGGGTGCCTTGGTGCCCAAAGCGCGCGTCTCCGCCGAAAACACCGGCACTGGCCTGCGCCAATCTCTTCAGACCAATGGCGAGGGCTGGTACGAGTTTCTGCTGCCTGCCGGCACGTATCGGCTTGAGGTCGCCGCCCCCGGATTTCGCGCCAATGTTCGCGATGGCCTGATTCTCGGGCCTACTGCTTCCCTGCGCGCCGACATCCAGTTGCAGCTCGACTCGCAGTCGGAGACCGTTGAAATCTCGACCGTCGGCATTCAGATCGACGCGGCCAGCACCGAGGTCGGCGAGGCCATCTCCCAAGACAAAATGACCGCTGTGCCGCTGAACGGTCGCAGTTTTACCGATCTGCTCGCTCTCCAGGCCGGCGTCATTCCGGCCAGTTCCGCGCAGCCCAATGCCGTCGTCATGTCCGGCGCTACCAGCGCTCCGCCCTCCGGCGATCTCAATCCCGGCAACATGTCGGTCAGCGGCCAGCGCGAAACCGCCAATGGTTTCGAGGTCAACGGCAGTTCGGTTGAAGAAGATTTCAACAACGGCGCCAGCGTTATTCCCAATCTCGATTCCATCGCCGAGTTTCGCGTGTTGACCAGCAACTTCGATGCTGAATACGGCAACTTCAGCGGCGGTCAGGTTCTGGTCGTCACCAAGACCGGCACTAATCAACTCCATGGCAGCGCCTTTGAATTCGCGCGGAATACCAATCTCGATGCGACCAATTATCTCGGCCACGAACGCGCCGCCTACGACCGCCATCAATATGGCGCTACGCTCGGCGGGCCGCTCATGCGTGATCGCCTCTTCTTTTTCGCCGACTACCAGGGAACCAACATGACCCAAGGCATGGAGACCGGGCAGATCGCCGTTCCCTCGCTCGCCGACCGCGATGGAAATTTGGCCGATCAGTCCGTCGCCATGACCGGCCAGGTCAGCGGCGATTATCTGGCCTCGCTGTTGAGCGCGCGGCTTGGCCGCACCATCACGACCAGCGAGCCATACTACACTCCCGGCTGCACGGCCGGAACCTGCGTCTTTCCTGACGCCATCCTTCCCGCCGCTGCCTGGTCGACTCCGGCCAAGGCGCTTCTCAATTTCATTCCCAAGCCCAACGTTGACGACAATAAATTTTCCGATTCCAGTCAGAACGAAACCCTCGGCGACAACAAAGCCGCCCTGCGTCTCGATTGGACGACGCGCATCGGCAGCTTATCGGCCTACTATTTTCGCGACGGATACCATCTCGACAATCCCTATCCCACGGCGCAAGGCGGCGCCAGCGTTCCCGGCTTCAATGCCATTTCTCAAGGCCGCGCGCAGCTCGTCAATCTCGGCTGGACCCGGCCTCGCGGCGTATCGCTCGTCAATGAGCTGCACTTCAGCACTATGCGCGACTCCAATATAATCGGCCAGCCCTCGGGCGGCGTCGGCCCCTCGCTTCGCTCGCAGGGCTTTGTCGAAGGCCCCGGCACGCTCGGCATCGTACCTCTCAATCCCGCCATCGAAGGCATCGAAAATGTTTCCCTCAACGACTTCACTTTTGGCGTCGATGTTACCGGCGAGCGCCAGGTCAACAACACCTATCAGGGAACGGAAAGTCTTTCGAAAATCGCCGGCAAGCACACGCTCAAATTCGGTGCCGACCTCCATCTCGATCAGGTCAACATCAGCTCCAACTCGATCAATAACGGCGCGTTTGTTTTTCAAGGTTCCGAGACGGGGATCGACTTTGCCGATTTCCTGATCGGCGTCGCCAGCACTTATGAACAAGGCGATGCCAGCGGTTTTTATATTCGCAATAAATACGTTGGTCTGTTTGCGCAAGATAGTTGGCAAGCGCGCAGCAATCTCACACTCAACTATGGAGTGCGCTGGGACATGCTCCCGCCCTGGCGCGAAAAATACAATCAGTTACAGACCTTCGTTCTCGGCCAGCAATCCGAAGTCTATCCCGGTGCGCCGCAGGGCTTGGTTTTTCCCGGCGACAACGGCGTTCCCTCAACGTTGACGCCGACAAAGTGGGGAAATTTTTCTCCCCGCCTCGGCCTCGCTTATTCGCCGCGATCGTCCGATGGCTGGCTCGGCAAGCTGCTCGGCACGAACTCCAGCATTCATGCGGGGTATGGCGTTTTCTACACGGCCTTTGAAGGACTTTCCGCTGGCATCATGAGCGCCTGTGCGCCTTACGGATACGACTACGACAGTACCTCGGGACGGCCGCTTTTCGACGAGCCTTTCGTTTCGGCCAGCACCGGCAGCACCAATGGCCAGCCCTTCCCCTCGCCGATTCCGACTTTTGGCGCATCCCGTAACAATCCCAACTCGACCGTCGATTGGACAAAGTACAGTCCCATCACCGGCGACCCGGCCTTCTACTATCGCAACAGCTCGCCCTACACCGAGAGTTACACGCTGTCCATCGAGCGCCAACTCGCGACCGAGACCATTCTCAATCTCGGCTACGTCGGCGCCGAGGCGCATCATCTGCTGGTGCTCACGCCGGCCTCGCCCGGTGATGCCGCCCGTTGCCTGAGCGTTCACGACGCATCGCAGGTCATGCCCGGCACAAATAACTGCGGTCCATTCAGCGAAGGCGGCCTGTTTACCAAAGCCGATGGAACGCAAATTGAAGCGCGTGGCCCCTTCGGTCCGCAATTCGATGGCATCACTTATCAGAAGACAATCGGCGCCAGTAACTACAACGCGCTCGAAGCTACCCTCAAGCATCGCAGCCGCTTTGCAGAGTTTCTCGCGGCCTACACCTTCAGTAAGTCCATCGATA
>Ga0302320_10030131_pt1 | contig 10353 bp, 12 predicted proteins | sample Bog_T0_3_FD_202130 | JGI IMG/M metagenome (GOLD analysis project Ga0302320, IMG submission 202130) | Peat permafrost microbial communities from Stordalen Mire near Abisko, Sweden - Bog_T0_3 | ecosystem: Environmental > Terrestrial > Soil > Wetlands > Peat | place: Sweden: Abisko, Stordalen Mire... | reverse complement strand
GTCGCGGGATTGGGAAAACTTGGCGAGTTGGTCCCGTCATCCTTTCATCTCTACGGCATGGGGGCGACGGCGGCAGTAATCACACTGCTAGCTTGGGAAAGTCACAGCTATGCGGGTCTCTATATTGGCGACGAGTCACTCTGGACTTACACGGTCCAGCATAATCCGCAGGCATGGCTGGCCCGTTATAATTTGGGCACGGCGCTGGTCCAAACAGGCAGCTTCCCGGAAGCCATGGAACAATTCGAGAAGGCTTTAGAGATCAAACCAGACTACGCCGGTGCCCACAACAACCTTGGCTATTCACTGATGCAAGAGGGGCAACCCGACCAGGCCATCCCCGAGTACGAAAAAGCATTGGCGATTGATCCGAACCTGGCGGAGGGACATTACAATCTCGGTGTTGCGCTTTTAGGCAAAGGGAAATGGGACGAAGCCATTGCGCAATTTACAGTCGCCCTGGACATCAGGCCCGATTATGCCGATGCCAACAGCAATCTTGGCGTCGCGCTTTATTCCAAGGGGCAGATTGATGAGGCCATAAGCTACTTTCAGAAGGCACTGCAAAATAATCCCGACCAAGTGCAAGCTCATCGCGTCTTAGGGAAGGCCCTGCTGGCCAAGGGGCAGGTGGCCGAGGCGATTACCCAGCTCCAGACCGCATTGACCATCGACCCGAATTCACCCCAGGCCCACCGCCTTCTGGGAATTGCCTTCATGCGCAACGGGCAAGTGGACGAAGGCGTCGCCCAGTTCCAAGAGGCCCTGCGGCTGAAACCCGACTTCGCTGAAGCGCAAAAGGAACTGGCCGAAGCCCAGGCCATCCAGCAACAACGGCAGTCGGGAAATAAGTGATCGAAGGCCGAATTCTTTTCGTCGTGACCTGCCCCTGTTTTTCGGACAGTCTCCACCATGCTGCGTTTCACCATCCTCGGCAGCGGCAGTAGCGGCAACTGCGCCTTTCTCGAGACCGATCATACCCGCATTCTCGTCGATGCCGGCTTCAGCGCGAAGCAGATCGAATTGCGCCTCAACTCCATCGGTCGTTCCCTCGCCGACGTGCAGGCCATTTTCATTACTCACGAGCACAGTGACCACGTCTGCGGCCTGCCCGTGCTGGCCAAGCGCCACGCCATTCCCATCCATTGCAACCGCCTCACCGCCGAATATCTCCAGCCCAACATGCCCGCCTTCACCAACTGGCGCCTCTTTGAATCGGGCGCGACGCTGGAACTGGGCGACCTCAAGATCAACACCTTTTCCGTGCCGCATGACGCCTACGATCCGGTGGGATTCATGTTCTACCATGGGCTCGGCAATATCGGTTTCCTCACCGATCTCGGCTACGCCACCAAGCTCGTTATCGAGCGCGTCCGCCAGGCCCGCGCCCTCGTCCTTGAGGCCAACCACGACCTCAAGCTCCTGCAGGAAGACACCAGGCGCCCCTGGTCGGTCAAGCAGCGCATCCTCTCCCGCCACGGCCATCTCTCCAACGACGCGGCGGCGGAAGTCGCGGCGGAAGTCGTCACCGACCTCATGGAGGACGTCTATCTCGGCCATCTCAGCGCCGACTGCAACAGCCCGCAGCACGCCCGCACGACCGTCGGCCAGAAACTCGAGTCGGTCGGCCGCCCCCACGTGCGCCTCCACGACACCGCGCCGGACAAGCCCTGCGCGACGTTAATTTGGGATTAGCCGTTCGAGAGATTCATTAGCCACAAAAGAACGCAGAGAACACAAAGACTTTGAGAGGAAAAGCGGCTTTTCTTCGACTCTCCTTTTTGTGTTCTTTCGCGGCTAAAATCCTCCTGCCTTCTTCCTGTATTTCATGCTTTCATGTTTTCCTGTTAAAATTCTCCCTCATAAAAAATTCCGTTAATTCCGTCAAAAATCGGCGACGGTCATAGACCGCCGCTACAATGAAAAAATGCCCCTCCGCGTCATCTCCGGCACTGCCGGTGGACTTCATCTCAAATCCCCCAAACGCCATGCCCTGCGCCCGACGCAGGACCGCATCCGGCAGGTCATCTTCTCCAGCCTGGCCGAGATCGTCCCCGGCGCGCGGGTGCTCGATCTTTATGCCGGCACCGGTTCCTTTGGCATTGAGGCGCTCAGCCGCGGCGCTGCGGCGGCCACCTTCGTCGAGCAGGACAAGGAAGCGGCGCAATGCATCCGGGACAACCTCGTCCACTGCCATTTGCAGGGCGACGTGCGCCAAAGTGACGTCCCAACCTTTCTTGATCGCGCACCAGAGGCTCCCTACGACCTTATCTTCGCCGATCCGCCCTACGACAAGAGCATCGGCACTCTCGACCACGATCCTCTTTTGACGCAACTCGTCCCGTTTCTCGAGGCAAATGGGCTGTTTGTTTGGGAACATTATGCCGGGCAAAGACTCGAAAGTGCCGGGCTTTGGGAGGTCGTTCGGGACCGAAATTACGGCGAAACCGGCCTAACCTTTTTAAGGTTTCTGCATAAGAACAAGAAAATTACACTCTAATTAAAGAGGTTAAGACAACGCCATTTGCATAATAATTTGACCGTGCTTACTTGACAGGTTGTTCTTGGTATAACGATTGCTAATAGATTACGACCATGACACCAAAACCCTATCAAGTTAACTCCAAAGCGAGCAGTCTGCGGCCCGTTCGGAAGACGATGAAAGGGGCCACTGAGACTGGACGTCTGTTTATCGACGTTAACGATGCCATTCGCCGCACCCAGGCGATGCCGTTGACGCGTTACGTCGAGTAGAGTAGTGGCCCTATCGTCTCCCGGGTTGTACGCCGGGAGACGATAGGGCGGTCGTCTCTCTAAATCCAAAAAAAAACGGCTTTGCGGAGTTATTTTTCCAGGGCTTTCCGCGCTCCGTCCAGAATCTTGCGCTGATCCGCCGTGACTTCGGGGAAGGCGAGCCCGAGTGACTCCAGCGTCTCGATGATCGCGCCGGCCACCACGAGGTGCGTGAACCATTTATTGTCCGCGGGCACCACGTACCACGGCGCATCATGCGTCGCCGTCTTGCGGATCATGTCCTCGTAAGCTTCCTGATACTCGCGCCAATACTCGCGCTCCTTCATGTCATCCGCGGAAAATTTCCAGTTCTTTGCCGATTCCTCGAGGCGGGCGAGAAAGCGCCTCTTTTGCTCCGCCTTGGAAAGGTGCAGGAAAAATTTCCGGATCACCAAACCGTTGCGCGTCAGGTACCGCTCGTGCGCGTTGATGTCCTCGAACCGCTCCTCCCAGATATGCTTCGTCATCAAGTGCGGCGGAATACGTTCGGCCTTGAGCTTATCCGCGTGCACGCGCACCACCAGCACCTCCTCGTAGTAACTGCGATTGAAAATGCCGATCCGGCCCCGCTCGGGCAGGGCGAGGTTCGAGCGCCACAGAAAATCGTGGCTCAGCTCGAAGCTCGACGGCGCCTTGAACGAGGTGACCTGACAGCCTTGCGGATTGATCCCCGACATCACGTGCTTGATCGTCCCGTCTTTGCCCGCGGCATCCATCGCCTGGAAAATCAACAGCAGCGACCATTGCTCCTGCGCGTAAAGCTTGGCTTGCAGGTCGCTCATCAGCTTCACGCCTTGGGCGAGGAGGCAGCCCGCTTCTTTCTCGGATTTGATCTTGCCCGTGTCGCCCGGATCGAAGTCGTCGAGCCGAAAATGTTTTCCCTTCTTCACGCAATAGTCGTGCGCGAAGCCAATGATTTTCTTGTGGTCGGATTTCATGAAGATGTGGACGCGCGCACCGGCTCGATGCGTTCGCGGATAATGGAACGAACGCCGGATACGTCGGCCAGGTCGGAAAGCAATTCGTACAAATGGGTCCGGGCCAGTTTTGTCGTCAGTTTCAGTCGCCCATTCTCGGGCGAAGGCTCCGACCAGTCGAGTTCGGCATCGGAGATTTGGGAATCGATCAGGACGCGCTCAAGCCGGACACGCGTCAGGCCATTTCGCGGTTCGTATTCAAGCACCACATGCACATCGTGCAGATCGGGATTCCATCGCGTCTCGAAAAGAACCGCGACGACCAGGAAACGGTTCACCAGGATGCTCAATCCCAAACCGGCAAAGATGTAGCCCGCGCCCACGACCATGCCAATGGCCGCCGCGACCCAGATGATCGCCGCCGTCGTCACGCCGCTGACCATGTATCGCCCGTGCAGAATGACACCCGCGCCAAGGAACCCAATGCCCGTGACGATCTGCGCCGCAACGCGCCCCGAATCGCCCGTCGTCGTGGAGAACACAAACGAAATCATCGTGAACACCGCCGAGCCCAGGCACACCAGTGCCAGCGTGCGCAGCCCGGCCGGTTTTTCCCGCCGCTGCCTCTCGTCGCCCAACAGCATTCCACACACCAGCGCGATCAGCGCGAATACCAAATCGCGCCCCGGTTCAGGCCCGTTGACCCGCCAACTCTGCCACAGCCACGAAAAATTCTCCATGTACCACCACCTGCATATCCCCCTTTGCCCGGCACGACAAGCCGCGATAACGGATTAATCAGCCGCAAAGAACACAGAGGTGGCAAAATGGTTGAGAGGAAAATCAAGCTGATCGTTGACTACTTTTTTGCGTTCTTTGCGCTCTTTTGCGGTTAAATTAGCAGGCCATGTCTCCCCCCGCCCGCTACGCCGCCATCTGGCTCGCACAAATCCGCTATACCATCGTGCGCGAGCTGATGTTCAAGGCGAACTTCATCCTCTGGATTATCGTTGACCTCTCCTGGTTCGGCCTCCACCTCAGCTTCATCCAGTTTCTCTATCTCCAGGTCAACACCGTCGCGGGCTGGAGCAAATGGGGCATGATCCTGCTCGTCACCACCAACATGCTCGTGCAGCAAATTTTCCAGATGCTCCTCATGACCAACCTCACCAAACTCCCCGAGCTCATCCGCACCGGCAAACTCGATTTCTTCCTCGCGCAACCGGCCTCCGCGCAGTTCCTCGTCAGCACCCGCTTCTTCGAGCTCGGCTCCGTCGTCAACACCCTCGTCGTCGGCATCGTCTGCGCCATTGCCATCGCTCATTTGCACCTGGACCTGAGCGGCGCGGGCCTGCTCGCCTTCCCGGTCCTCGTCGCCTGCGGCGTGCTCATCCACTACGCGCTCCTGCTCATGCTCATGTCGCTCGCCTTCTGGATGACCCGCGCGCAGGGCTTCATGAATGCCTACTACAACGTCTTCCAAATCTCCCGCCTGCCGCGCGAAGCTTTCCACGGCGTCACTCGTTTCGTCTTTACTTGGACCGTGCCGCTGCTCCTCATCGCCAACGTCCCCGCGAACACGCTCCTGCACGGCCTCAACGTCTACGACATCGCCGGCATGGCCTGCGCCACGGCGATTCTTGTTGCGCTCAGCACCGCCGTCTTCCAAGCCGGCCTGCGCCGCTACGGCAGCGCGTCGTCTTGATTCTGGAGGGTCAGACTCCTGTCCTGACCCACTTTTAGGTCCCAACCGGCGGCGTCCGCCGAAAGCGCACCACCCCTTGCACCGCGATGTACACCACCAACACCGCCAGCGCGAACAGCACCACCGCCCCCACCATCCACCCCGCCCACACGCAAAGTCCGCTCAGAGCCGCCAGCAAAATCGAGCCGAGTAACTCTCCGATATTCCACAGCACACCGAAAGTCCCGAGCGAAGCCACATTGAGCGGCGACGTCGCGGCCCGCGCACTCGTAACGCCCAGATGCGTCAGCGTCGCCGCACCGCCCCCCACCACCGCCGCCAGCGTCCATTGGTAAAGCGGATTCTTATCTCCCAGCGGCACCGCCATCAGCAGCGTCCCGGCCACGAACGCGAGGGGCGTCGCAGCAGCCTTCAGCCAAGTCCCCACGGCGGGAATAAAATGCACCAGCGTCTCCGCCACGCACGCCACCATTAGGATGATCAGCGTCGGCTCCGACCCCAGCCACGCCATGTTGTCCGGCAACGTGATCTCGTGATAAAACGCCAGCAGATTCACCGCCAGTAACGGCAGCGTCACGCGCACGCCCGCCGACAGGCTCAGCAACAACCCGACGATCACCGCCGCGATGGGTTCGTTCACGCTGTTATCCTAAGCGATTCCAGCTAAAGCTCAAATCTTCCTCGTGAACACCGTACCAACCCTCCTCGCCCAGCACGCCGACTTCCTCGTCGTGGCCAAACCGCCGCATGTCCTCTCGCATCCGACGCGACCCGACGGCGAGCCCACCCTGCTCGGCTGGTTGCAGGAAAAATTTCCCGGCGAATTCGTCGCCCTCGTCAACCGACTCGACCGCGAAACCAGCGGCACCGTTCTCGTCGCGCGCTCACCCGAAGCCGCCTCACGTCTCGGCTCCATGACCATGCGCCGCGAGATCCACAAATATTACCTCGCGCTCGTCTCCGGTCGCGTCGAGCCGGAACATGGCAACATCGACGCACCCATCGGACGCCTCGGCATCTCCGAGGAAAACCCTATTTGGCTGCGCCGCGGCGTCATCTCGCCCGACGATCCGCAAGGCCGCAAAACCGCCGAAGCCCGCTCCGAGTTCTGGCGGCTGGCTGTGAGTGGTAGGGACGGCAGTCCCCTGCCATCCGTCGAAATTTCCCTCCTCCGCCTCCAAGCCCACACAGGCCGCCTCCATCAACTTCGCGTCCACCTCGCCCACATCGGCCATCCCGTCATCGGCGATAAAATCTACGGTCCCGATCCGCTTCTTTACCTCAAGTTCATCGCCGAAGGCTGGACCGAGGAGCACCAGCGCGTCCTTGGCCTCTCGCGCCATGCGCTGCACGCGCACGAACTCCGCTTTGTCTGGAACGGCGAGGAACTCACATTCACCGCGCCGCAGCCAGAGGACATGAGGGCAATAGCCACGCCATTCGCCAGAGAAGAAATAACAAAATTATTAGCCACAAAAGAACGCAAAGAGCAGAAAGAATAAAGAAGGAAAGCAAGCAGTTCTGCCGCCCCTTTTTTGCATTCTATGTTTTCCTTTGGGGCTGAACTTGTCTTCCGACAGTTCAGTTCTCGGTCAGCCACTTCTCGAAGTCCTTCTTCGAGCACAGACCGGTAAGCTGCGCCTTTTTCGCGCCGCCATTGAGCAGCACAAACGTCGGCACCGCCCGGATGCCAAATTCCGCCGCCAATTCCGACTCCTCGCTGGCGTCGATCTTCACCACCTTCAGCGTTTCCTGCTGCTCGGCGGCAATCTGCTCCAGCGTCGGCGCCATTGCGCGGCACGGCGGACATGTCGGCGTGTAGAAATCGATCAGCACGCGTCCGGCGTGATTCGCCACTTCGGCCTGATAGTTACTTTGTGTGATTTGCGTGATCATGATTTTCTCCTGTTAAACCTGCACCAGCCTACACCCAATCGGCACAGATGCAAGTGAGCTTGCGTGTAGGTCGAGGCCCTAGATATTCTCCCCGATATGCAGCCCGCACTCGCGCTTCAGCCCGAAGAACCGCGTCTCCTCCTCCGTCATGTTTGCCGTCAGCGGACGCGTCGTGTGCACGTCGCCGACGGAGACGTAGCCCTGCTCCCACAATGGGTGATAAGGCAGGTCGTACTTCTTCAGGTACTCAAAAATCATCCGGTCGGTCCAGTCGATGATCGGCTGAATCTTCACCAACTCGCCCTGCTTCTGCAGCACGCCGACGTCCTTGCGCGACTTCGCCTGCTTCCGCCGCAGGCCGGTGATCCAGCCACGCGCGCCCAGCTCGCGGATCGCCCGCTGCATCGGCTCGACCTTGTTGATCTGGTTGTACTGTTCGATGCCGTCGACGCCGTGCTCCCAAAGCTTCCCCTCGCGCGCCTCCTGCCAGGCCGCGCTGACCGGTGCGCGATAAACCTTGAGGTTCAACTTCAGCCGCGCGGTCAGCTCATCCGCGAAGCGGTACGTTTCGGGAAAAAGATATTGCGTGTCAACCAGCACCACCGGAATCTCCGCCCATTGCTGTGTCACCATGTGCAGCAACACGGCCGACTGAACGCCAAAACTGGTCGAAAGCATGATCTCGGGGCGAAAGCGTTCCAGCGCCCACGTCACCCGTTTCTCCGCGGAAACCTTCTCCAGATCGGCACTGATTTCGCTCAAGCCGTTCAGTAGATTCACCTCAGTTGCTTGCGTCTGGGACTTGGTCTTGGCCAGTTCGGGTGTGTCTTGCATAAGTCTATTTGATTGTTGATCGGGAATAGGGAGATTACCCTAGCTTGAATGGAACAAATATCAAGCCAAACAACACAACAGCCTGATCCGCAGAAGCTTAAACTCTAAGCATGCACATGTTTTGCCACCGCTGGCGGCCCGATTAACGCCAGCGACGCCGTGAAACCGTGTGCAAAACTGCGCTCCCCCACCGGCCCCAATTGCACATTGGAGAAAAGCCCCGCCATCGGCAGTCCGGGGTAGAAATCGTTGACCAGGCCCGCATCGTGGTTCGGCCCGCCGAAAAGTCCGCGCCCGCGCCCGTGGCACGTGCAGAGAAGCCCGGCGTAAGGCTGCGGCTGCGCACGCATGATTTGCTCGCGCAACAACCGCTTCAGCTCATCGCTGGCTACGCGCGAGTCGCGCAACTGGTACTGCAACGTCTGCCCGACCCGCGGCACCGCGTTAATCGCCACCGCGCCGCTCTTCGGATCGGCTCCGATGATATTGCGCACCAAAAAGTCGCCCCGCTTGTACTCCTCCAGATATTCGCTCACCGCGATCCCGGCAAAGAGATGCCCGCGCGCCTGCTCGCGCTCCAGGTCACTCAGCTCCTTGTAGACGTCGCTCAGCACTTCGTAGGCGGGACGCGACCCGAGCGTCAGCAGCACGTTCTTCTCCGCCTGCGTCACCGTCAGCGGCTCGCCGATCGGTTTGCAACCCTGCGACACCACCGAGCTCACCGCGAGATCGCCCTGAAGCGCGATCGCCACGCCGCCTGGCGCCACGTGGTCGTCGCAAAACACCCACGCCTCCGGATCGCCCGGCACGCCGCCGGCCATCCCGCCGAAAACCGGCACCTTCGGATAAGCCTGGTTCCATTGCTTCAACCAAATCTCGACCGGCAGTGAAAACGGATTCAGAAAAACCAGCCACGCCTTGACCTCCTCCGGCTTCAACCCCGTGCGCTGATGCCAGTAGGCGGGACCGCTCGCTGACTCGACCACATCCTGCGAAAACGAAAATGATTTTGCCTGGCCACCGGGCAGCGAAACGAGCATCAGCGAAAAGCCCGAGCCCTCCTCCTGCTCCTGCGCGACGCCCACCAGCCCCGTGCCGCTGCAACCGATCAGCGTCGGCACATGGCCGTAGACCCGCACCAGCTCCAGCAGATCGGCCGCCTTCTCCGCGTAATCGGGCGTGACAAAAACGAGGCCGAACGTCGGTTTGCCCGCGAGTTGCATCCGCAACTGCCGGGCCGTATCGCGGATCACCGCCTCGTCGAACGGGCCAGTCACCAGCCGCGAGGCAGCGTAGTTGGGCATGACCTAATCATCCGGCCCCCTGCGCAAATGTCAATGCGCCGATAGTCCCCCAAGCGACGGTATTTGTTTTGGAGGGACGCCAACAGGCGTGCCTGCCGGCCTGACCCTGACTTCCTGCACTGGGATTCGCCTCCTCATCACGGCCTTACCTTGACTTCATGTGTGAACCCATTATGATTCACATATGAAGACAGCCACCGTCCGCCAATTGCGAACCACATTTCCCCGCATCGAGAGCTGGTTGGCGGAAGGTGAGACCGTTGTGATAACGAAGCATCGCAAGGTTGTGGCGGAACTATGCCCCCCACGGGCGACTAAGAAGCCCGATTGGGTCAAGCGCTTTGGCGGGAAATGTCCCCCTGTCCGGCCCGGAAAGGGCGCCGTTGATCTTCTGATGGAAGAACGGGGGCTATGATTTACGGCGATTCGAGCTTTCTGCTCGCGATCTATCACCAGAAGGATGCCTTTCACTCCGAGGCGAAGAAGCTGACGCTTCGCCTGAGGAACCCCATCGCCCTGACCCTGCTGGGCGAGTTGGAGTTGCTCAATGGCGTGCATCGAGCCATGGCGGCCAAAATCACCAACCAAGGCGAGCACGACGCCATTTTGCGCCAGATATCCGACGACGAGTCTGACGGAATCCTCGTGCGCCAGGCCTTGGACCCCGCCGAGCTTTACGCCCGCGCTCGCGAGCTATCCCGCAAATTCACGCCGGTGATTTCCGCGCGCAGCCTGGACATCCTTCATGTCGCCTCGGCGCAAATCTTAAAAACCTCGCATTTTATTTCGTTCGACATCAAGCAGCGCCTGCTGGTTAGAAAAACCGGAATGTCTCTGCTTCCCCCCTCCGTCGGCGGAAAGTAACTCTATTCAGAAAAGCCTGTGGCCCTGAGCAGGCCAGGCT
>Ga0302320_10030130_pt1 | contig 10353 bp, 7 predicted proteins | sample Bog_T0_3_FD_202130 | JGI IMG/M metagenome (GOLD analysis project Ga0302320, IMG submission 202130) | Peat permafrost microbial communities from Stordalen Mire near Abisko, Sweden - Bog_T0_3 | ecosystem: Environmental > Terrestrial > Soil > Wetlands > Peat | place: Sweden: Abisko, Stordalen Mire... | reverse complement strand
GTTTTTCAAAGGTTTTAATTCGGAAATTGTCCTTTGGCTTGAAATAAATTAAATTTAATAGAAAAATGGACTTTTTCAGTTAATTTGTAATTTGTTAATAAACTTTTTGAATTTTTATATGTTAAAAAACGGGCTCGTCAGCCAGAGCAAAATCCATACTGTTAAAAAACAAAACCCTCGAAATCAAAACACGAGTTCTGATGAACTTTTTAGTTTCCAGGACGAATCCATTGAAGATCCCCAATCACATTCAATAAATTCAAGTATTTTCAAAGTTTTTCCCATTAGAAAAAGTCTTGATCTTTGAATCTTTATAACAAAGAATTGAAGGAATTGATCAAAATGATGAATTCCAATGAAACCATCCAATCGCATCATATTTCAGGCATGAAATTCATGATTTTTCTCATTTATTTAATCATTTTTTTCAAAGAAAACCTGCTAACAAAATTCCTTTTCACCATAAATAAGAAACTCATGAAAAAAGACTCAAGTTTTAATAACAATTCCAAGCCAAAACCCGAGATCAAAAGCCGGTTCTTTGAAAACAACTTCCTTTTTTCTCAATAAAATAACAATTTTTCAAAGGAAAAAAGATAGGAAAAACTTCTTAAGCACCAATTCTATTTGTTTATCGAAGATCTTATCCAAACCTATCATTCCTATAGTTCAAACATGCAAAAATAACCTGATTTCTAATAATAATGAAAGAAAATTCTGTTTCACGCCTGAAAAAAAAAACAGACCAATGAACAAATCGACTAATGAACTCAGAATATATAAAAACCTCGAAAAAGAAGAATCTTTTGTCTCTGAACAAAAGACTTGTTTCACTAAAACCCCGAAAAAAGAACATTCCTCATCTTCGCCTTTGAATAAAAGCACTTCGAAGCTCAAAAGTCCGGTTATGAACTCGTTAAAAGGTAATTTTGGATGATTTTCGAAGACTTTTTGTTGGTTTTTATAGAGAATTTCCAGAAGAAAAAAAGAAGGAAATGCTTTAGTTCTAAAAATCTCAAGGATTTAAAAGAGGTTTTATAAAATCATTTTATATGAAAAAACATTAGAAAATGATTTTAGGATGTGTTGAATCTGAGTCATAAGAAGGAAAACTATGCAAATGTGATCTCAAAGGTATTTTTCCTATGGAAATTCCGAATTAATTAAAAAAAAGCAGCTAAAAGAAAAGATTTCAAGCAATAAGAAAAAGAACAGCGCGGCTTTTTTCAATTCCATGGCTTTTCGTAATCAATCTGATGAAAATAACAACAAACTTCAGGTTTTTTCAATGAATAAAAATAACTTTGAAATTTATTGGAAAAATTCAGCAGATCATTAAAAAACAAGAAAACAAGAATTCCTTGATTCGCAAGGAATTACTCACTGAAATCCAAATCCTGAAAACTGATCTGGTCAATTTACAAAACAATAACAAAATCCTCAATGAAAGATTAGAAGAAGAACAAGAATATCTCCTCAGATTCAAACAATTGGAAGAAGATGTGAAGAAAGAATTAACTAATCAACAGGTAATTAATGATTAGAAATTTCAAAAAGATTTTCTTTATTCTTAGCTCATAAAACATAATTTGAGGAAAAAATTGACCCGGCAAAAAAAAGTCCTTGAAATCACGAAGGAAAAGGAATTTCCCTTAGTAAAAATAACAATAAAAATTTCTTGAAGTTTTTAAATATTTCATCCTTGAAAATAGATCGAAAAATTACAAAAAGTCCTACAAATCATAAATCATGAATGAACGGTCATTTTTCCCCAACCAATTTTTCCATTATTTATTAATAATATTTAATTTTAAATTTTTCATTTCTGTTTAAAAAGTTAATGCTAAATTTTCTTGATTAATTTAAATCTCTTCAAAAGCCTAAAGGTCTTTTAAAGTCCTTCTGGGTCTTCATTTCCATGGACCAATTTGCTTTTGAATCGCCAAATATCAGTGTATTTTAAGACTTCGCCGGATTCTCCAAAGAACTTCTTTTTGGCATAACCCATGATATCATCAGCCAAATCCTCATGAATGGTTCCTTTGACTTCAATATATTTGCAGCTAAAAGCAAATTTATATGAGAAAAAGAAGAGGAAAAAACAAAAAAATACTGTGAGCTAGCGAAATGACAACACATGGCTTTTCTATAACCCTCAGTCTTGTTTTCTCCAGAGCCATGAATCAACAAAGGATGGAAAAAGACACAATCTCCAGCCTTCATCTTTAAATGATGGGTTCCATATTTCAGGTTAGTCGGTAAAGCTTTGATACCGAAATAAGCCTTATTAACACCACCTTCCTTATCCCAATCAGGATATCCATGTTGTAAGAATTCGCCTTTATGAGATCCAGGATAAATGATCAATCCACCTAATTAAAAGTCAGAATTTATTTCGAAAAATCACATAAACATACCATTATCTCTAGTAATATCTTCCATGGCAGTCCAGGCAGCCACTATTTGATCTTCTGATCTAAATGGGAAATAGGCTAAATCCTGATGCAAAGGATGTCTTGAAGTCTTGCCCATATAAGGCGGCTTATTGATAAGCATGGTATGCACGCTTTTCACATCTTCTCCACAAAAGGATTTCAAATAAGGAATCAATTCCTTCTTTGTGCAATAAGTATAAAGAACCTCATCTTCTTGCCAATCCTGGATTTTAGTCACTCCTGCTTGTCCTTTGATAGCTTTTTTGGCCTTCACTAAGGAAATATCTCTCACTAATTGCATACCCATTGGTCTAGATTTGCCATCGCAATATTCCAGGAATCGAGATTCCCAAGATTGCATATCCTCTTTACTATAAAGCCCTGGAACCACTATATAACCATATTCCTCATAAAACTTGCGTTGTTCATAAGTCAGACATCCAGCAGAAGTGCTATAACGGAATTCCTCTTTGGGGGCTATGAGATGAGAAGAGAGAGTTTGTAATCTATCCATTGAAGATGGGATTGAACAGGTGGTTTTTTGGTTGTTTTATTTGCTTTTTTTTTGAAAGGAGGTTTTCAAAATTAGAGGCTTTTCTAATGAAAATGAGACAGTTTTCAAATGACGCAAACTACGCAATTTTTTATAAAATTTATTTGAAAGACCAGAAAAAAAACTCGAATTTCAAGGGGAAAATCCGTTAATCGAAGAGACTTTTATTATTTTTAAAAAAATATCAGAAATTGGTAATTTTTTTAATCATAAAAACCTTATTTTTGTTTAAAAAAAAACTAAACTTGAGAATAAAATTTTAAACAAAAAAAAAAAGCCTTGCCTTTTAAAATTTTTTAGAAACTGCCTTTTTTTTTAAAAATAAACTTTTTTTTTTCATTAAAAAACAAACATTTTTTTAAGATTTGTTTCATTGAAAAAACAAAGAAAATTCGACTTTCCTGAAACTTTATTTATTCTTGAGATTTTCGTTTTGTAATAAAACCACGGAGTTCAAATTTCCATAAATCTGTGAAGAAATCCCAATAGAAAACATCTGTTCTTTCCAATCAATGAGATACATCCTTTTGATGATTCCAGGCACTTGCTTTTCGAATTTCACAGTATTCACATATCCCATTCTTTGATATTTCTTCTCCAATATCCCGAAGGCCTTGCTCATTAAAGCATGTGGTATGAAAAGTCCAGCCAATTTAAAGACATCAAACATGAATTCCACTTCCTTTTCATTAAGAAAGCCTTGATCTTCATGTAAAAGGCTTCGATTTTCCAATATCCTATTAAGAGAAGAATCTGCGAAAACTACTTGTTTTCTAATCAATTCTTTGTTTTCTTCTATAGTCAACATCCTCTTCAAAAACACAAAAACGCTATTTGTGGGATTTTCATCGCTTTTCGTCTTAACATCCATAATCCGTTTCATTAGCTTCAGGTTCTTCGAAAGACTCCATTCGAAATCCTCCTTTTCCTTCAAAGAGCTTTTCATAGGAAAGTTCTTATCAGCCAGGAGTTCCAATAGCATTTGCAGGGAAAAGGCATATTCTGAGAGAAATTTGAATATGAGTACTGGAGATTTCTGGAATTTCTTGATCATGAAAATCGTCCATTTTGGGTCATTTTCGTTTTCATTGGGTTCGAAAAGACCCATCATATTCAATTCCAGGAATTGATAAAGACTAATATCCTTTTCCAAAGGCGCTTCTATCAATTGAATATGGTTTTCAATGAAGAATTTAGGCGCAGGACAACTATAGGAAATGAAGAAATTGCTTTTGATGGATCTTTTGAGGCTTTTAAATCGATCATCTCTGAGGATTCTTTGGCTAAGTGAGGACTTTAATTTCGAGAGATCGAGATTTTCATTCAATAGACACGTGATTATTGTATATTTTTGGGAAGGATATGGGGGATTGATGCGAATTTGACTCACAAAATAAAGGAAATGCTTGAGAATGAAGAAAAGGAAGATCGGATAGAACAAAAAGCATAATAATGGATAATTCCCAGTGAACGATGAATTGGAATTCGGAGAAATCAAATAAGAGACATATGAGAACAACAATAGCATTTTATTTAAATATTATTTCTTCTTTTTCAAGGCTTTTTATAAATAATATTGTTTACTTTTAAAGGTCCAAATCCAATATTAAAAAAACTATATATTCCAATAAATTCATTAGGAATTTCATGATTTTGGCTTGAGATTCTTTTATTTTCTCGAATTTCGCTCTTTCGGTTAGAAGTCGCGATTTCATTGAAATCAACAGATCTTTTATATTTCCTTCTTTGAATTGAAATTCGATATTTTTAAGTCTTTTCTCATGTTTTTTGCTGATTTCATCTAGGAAATTCGATATTCTGAACCAAATAAACAATTGTTCATCGAAACTATAAAGCTCGATGCTTATTTCAAAAACTAGCCATGAGGTTCTTAATATATTCAAGCTATTATCGAGGATTTGGCTTGAAAACATGTTTTTTTCATGTATTTTCAAGAAAATATCGAAGATTAATAAAGCCATTTCGATTTTCCTTCCTTTAAATCCCCCATTAAAAGCTATAATAAACTCTATTAAAACCTTCATTAGAAAGTCCATTTCTTTATTATGATCTTCCCCTAGAAAACCCAATAACGAATTTATCATAAGAAATCCATGTTCTAATGTAAAAAACCTCTTTCTATCTATTTGGCCTTTGAAAAAACCCAGAACTCCAAAGAAGCTTTGTTCCTGAAGTATATTTTCGATAGTATTTTTGATTTCCTTCAATAATTCGCTATTTATCTCCTCATTCAAATAACTATTCAGGATATTGCATATTAAAACACAGGCCAAATTGCCTATAGTCTTAGGATAAGAAGCCCATTTATGTTCTATATTACAAACAATTTCCTCAATAAAATCTTCATTTTCGATATATCCGAACAAATACTTCAAATCCTCGTTTTTAAACGCCAAAATCAGGTTTTTCATATCGATTTCCTCTGAAGTCCATTGTCTTTTCCTAGTATTTCTTTCAGTAGGAGTCTGGAATTCAATAAGTCTGATTTCCTTTTTTGGGGATTTGAAGGTTGTGTCTATAAAGGGATTATTGGCATTATGAGGACTTTTTATAGAGCTTTCACGATAATGAGGACTGGAATTCAAATGATATGACTTCAAAACGGCTTCTGAGGAATAATCATAGGTTATTTGCTCAATAGGTTGGCAACAACCCATAAAAAACTCAATGAAATATTATAATTTATAAAAAAAAGATGTATTTTGATAAAATTTAGAAGGTTTTTTTCTCTTTATATTAAATCGAAGCTATTTTCAAAGAGAGATTTCGGGTTTTTCTCGATTTTATCCTCAGGATTGAATTTTATAGTCGAAAACATCTCAAAAGGGTTGTTTTTATCCTCAGGTTTAGGCTTTTTATCCTCAAGTTTAGGTTTTATCAGAATATCGACGAAATCGAAACATTTCTCAGGGTTTTTCTCTATAATCGCCTTGCTAGCGAAATTTTCAATGTTATTTATTGAGGAATTCGCATTAAAAGGAACGATTTTCGTGAAATTATTAAGAGGATTCTGGAAATTCATTAAAGGATCGATATTGATATTGGAATTATTATTAATCTCATTAAAATTCATGATTTTATTCAGATTATTCAGAGAAATCCCGTTTTCTTGATTATTTAATGAATTCAGGTTATCAATGCCTATATTCTCATTATTAGCCAACATTTCCTCAAATGGATTATGACTTTTCTTTATAGAAGCCGAAATCTGATTTTTTTCAGGCTTTTTTATTGAATTTCCTAAGGAATTTATAACCAAATTGTTGATATTCATAGGGTTTTCAGTCTTTATCGGAGTTGAGACGAAGGAAATTTTCTTTTCTATAGGAAAATCGAGCTTTTTCTCTTCTAAAGATTGTTCAGATATTGGTTGGAAATTTTTTGAAGGTTCATTAATTTGGAGGTTTTTATCGAAAAGCTTGAGGAAATCGAAATCATCAATTCCGTCTTCGTTTTTCTTGATGATTTCAGGCTTTTCCTTTGAAATCTGATCTATTTCGTTCATGGCTTTATCGATTTTTTTCTTTTCATTTTGTTCTTGTTCTGATATTTGTTCGAATTCCTAAATAAAGAAAGTCTTTAATTTCCTTTAAATTCCTTTAAATTCCTTAAAAAACCTTCATTTTTTCCTCATAAACCTTTTTGATCAAATTTTGAAGGATTTCATATCTTTTCAAGAACTCTTCTTTTCCAATGGATTTTTCACTTAAAGCCGGAATTAATTGAGGGATGATTTTATTAGTAATTCCCTAAGAAAAATCATTAAAATCTCTACTTTTTCAATATCGAAAGCTTTAATATTATTTACCTCAATACCGATAATTTTTGCCATCCCATCATACATATTCAAGACTATAAAGGTCAATTCTGTCTCGTTATTCGATTTTTTAAGCGTTTTTTCCAATATCGGCATTATTAAATCATTTACAGTGGTTTTATCGAAAATGCTATATATTTTATTCAAGGCGAAAATCGCGTTTTTCCTGGTTTCATGCCTTTCATCAGAACAAAGCTTCAATAATTTAGGCAAAATCCGGTTTTTTATCAATGGAAAATCCACCTTTTTCACTAAATATTCAGTATTCTTCAAAATCGCTACTTCCAATTTCGGCACTCCGCATTCATAACATTTCAAAAACAAAGGCAAAAGCGAACTTTGAAGTTCCGAATTCGTGAGATAATCGCCCATTTTCGACATTCCATTCACTAAAAGCAATAAACTTTGAGCCGAAATCTCTTTCAAAACCGTTAATCTCTTTATAGCCGGCCAAACTATCGTTATGAACTCCTCTTTATTAGAAAAAAAGTTATTTTCTTCTAATAAAGACTGGATTATTGATAGAATTACTGAAGAACAATGATCTTTCGTTATAAACTCCAGGATTTTTGGAAGAATCCGCTTTTTCAATATCCCAGGCTCGAATTTCATTATAATTTTCATCAAACCCTTGAAAAAGCCTGTTTGTTGAGCCTCATCTCTTTGTCCTAATGAATCTAAATAATTCAAGGTTTGAACCAAAGGATCATTTAACCATTGGGAATTATTGATTTCCTGGATCGTGGGTCTCGATATCGGGTTCAAATTCAACATTCTCGATAAGAGAAATTTCAGATTTGATGGTAATTTCTGGAAAAAAGCGAAACCTTCTAATTTATTCAGAAAAACCGAGATTTCTTCTTTATGTTTCGAAATCGAAGAACCTGAAAAATCGGCTTCTTTCTTATCATTTTCCTCTGATTTCCTTAAAATCGCCAATATAGTCATCCCCAAAGAGAAAACATCAGCCGCGAAGCTGATTTTTGTATTAGAATCGAAGATTTCAGGCGCAGAATAATCGAGATTCGGACAAAATAAAGCTGGGAAATCCTTTAAAACGCTATCATTTTCCTTAAAAAGCTGTATTTCAGGTTCTTTATTAGTGAAATTAAAGCCTGAAAGCTTCCATTTGTTGGATTCTGTGATATAGATGTTAGCAGGACATATATTCAAATGGACCATTTTCACGTTATTATGTAGGAAAAGCAAGCCTTCGATGATTTCATGTAAATGAAGTTTGAATTCGATTTCTGATTGATGTATTTCTGAGAGATTATTGCTTTTAAGCAGATTTTGTATTGAATTCGTGATCTTTTCGCTAGCGAAAACAAGACATTTCTTATGTTCCACCAAAGGTTCTGAAAGATTCAAAATTGAAGGATGTTTGAATTTCATGAGATTTTGAGGTTCTTTCCTAAGAATTGCAAAGACTTCTTCTTTAATGGGATTTGGGATGTTTTTTCCTTTCAAAACGCGCTTTTTAAAGACAAAGGCAGAATATGAGGAAATCCGGTCTTTCTCATCAAGTTTATTGGCAGAATAGACCTTCCAAAGCTCTTGATGGCCTGATTCCAAATAAGGATCCTTTTGAATTTCATAGTTTTTGAGGAGTTGATTGCCCATATATTAGCAAATATATTCAAATAAAGGTTTAATTCTTTATAAATTAAGAGTTTTTTCTATTAATTTGCAAGCCAATATTATATATAACTGTCCCAAAATGAACAAATTAGAGGCTTCAATGTTAAAGTCCTCTTCTTTCATTATATCTATAAAATAATGAGCTTATTTCTTTTCTTTTATTAGAAACATCGTTTATGAGAAAAACGTCATTATAGAAGAAAAGATCTCGAAACCTAATGGAGAAATCCTCATAAAACGTTATCTTAGAGGCAAATTCCTAGGAAAAGGTGGTTTCGCTCGATGCTATGAAATCACAGAAACCCATACAAAAAAGGTTTTCGCAGCCAAAATCATCAGTAAAACAACTTTAGCGAAAAACAAGGCCAGACAAAAGGTCTCTTTTTTGAAGTTTCTCTGATAAAAAGAATTATGTCTATATATTAGCTTATATCAGAAATAAAGATCCATAAATCGTTACAACATCAAGGAATCGTGACTTTCGAACATGTGTTCGAAGATCAGGAAAACGTGTATATTTTATTAGAACTTTGTTCGAATCAGGTTTTTATTAACGCTCTATTTACAAAGATTAGGGGTTTTTCCTTGTTTTCGAATAGAGTTTGAAGGAATTATTGAAAAGAAGGAAAAGATTGAGTGAAATCGAAGTTCAATGTTATTTACTCCAAATGATTTCAATAATCAAGCATTTGCATTCGAAATGGGTTCTTCATCGAGAGTTTTTCTTTTATTTCAATTCTTTTTTATTTCAATTTTTATTTAAATGAAAAAGCTTGAAATTAGCTAATTTCTTCTTGAATGATAAAATGGAGTTGAAATTAGGTGATTTTGGCTTGGCCTGTCGTTTGGGAGCAGCGGATCAACGTCGAACGTTAATTATAAGCAATCTAAGCTTTTAAAATAAGAGAATTCTTTATAAAAGGACTATATGTGGCACTCCTAATTATATAGCGCCTGAAATCCTCCCTGAACATAATGCCAATGGTCATTCATATAAAGTGGATATCTGGTCTTTGGGAGTCATTATGTAAAAAAACTCTTTGATTTTTTAATTAAATTGATTGATTTCATGTATAGCTATACATTACTTATAGGAAAACATCCTTTTGAAGCTTCTGATGTCCAGGCCACCTATAAAAGGATAATACAAAGAAGTTATTCTTTCCCTGTAAAAAGCATCTTTTCTTTGATTATATATCTAGAGTTTTTTCTTTTTCTTTATTTAGGAATATATTCATATCTCTGAACCAGCCAAAGCTCTTATCAAACAGATTTTCACATTAGAAAAAGACCGATTTTCTATTGATGAGATCTATGAACATGAGTTTCTCAAACAAAAAACCTTTATTCCATTAGCAATGCCTCTTTCTACTATCACCTGTCCCCCATCCTTAAGTTATATCAAGTATCTGTTTTTTCCTTTATTGAAAATAACCTCAAAAGCAAATTTTAGAACTCTCTTTGAAAAATCGAACGAAAATAAACTCCCTAAAGTAATTTCCATTCAAATCAATGAGTTTTTCAGGCCAAATCAAACTTCTCTTATTGAAAAAAACGAGAATTTCATTGAAAACCTCGAAAATCGCATCGATGAACATCAGAAATCGAACTTGGGCTTTTTTAAAGAAAGCAAAATCGTCAAACAAACTCCAATTTCCCATCCTCAAAGCAATTTCCTGGTTGATTCCTCCAAAATCTTGCCTTCTGAATCGATGAATCAGAAAACCGAAGAATTGAATATAAAGGAAAAATTACAAAAGGAAGTGATTGTAGAGAAATGGTTGGATTATTCCACGAAATATGGTATTGGATATAGTTTAAGCGATGGGACTATTGGAGTGTTTTTCAATGATTCCAGCAAAATCTTGATCCGAGATGAGAATTTC
>Ga0302320_10030128_pt1 | contig 10353 bp, 6 predicted proteins | sample Bog_T0_3_FD_202130 | JGI IMG/M metagenome (GOLD analysis project Ga0302320, IMG submission 202130) | Peat permafrost microbial communities from Stordalen Mire near Abisko, Sweden - Bog_T0_3 | ecosystem: Environmental > Terrestrial > Soil > Wetlands > Peat | place: Sweden: Abisko, Stordalen Mire... | reverse complement strand
GAGCCAATGCTCTATTTCTGATGAGTCTACCAATTTCCACGATTCTCACAAATCCCATATCGGGGTGGATCGTGGCCAATCATAGCTGGCGCTGGCTGTTTGTCTACGAAGGCGCGGTTTCCTTGTTACTGATCTTCATCTGGATGCCCATGATCAGCGACCGCCCCGAAGAGGCGAAGTGGATTTCCAAGGAAGAAAAGGAGTATCTAATCACCACCATGGCCCGTGAAAAGGCCGAAACGGAAGCGGTACTTCTGGCCGAGGGCGCTCCACTCAAGTGGAGCTATACGAAGCTTTTTCTGAACAAGAACTTGTGGCTTCTGGTTCTGGTTTACATGTGTTACACGACCGGGCAGTACGGGTACACGCTCTGGTTGCCAACACTGTTGAAGCAACTGACCAAATCGAGTTTGACCGCTGTCGGCTGGATGACCTCGCTGCCATTCGTCATGGCGCTCGGCGGCCTCTACCTGATGGGCGCGCTCTCTGACAAGAAGGGCAATCGCCGCCTGTACACGGCTCTTTCTCTGGTTGGATTCGGCGTGATTTTCTTCCTCGCCACTTTATTCTTTCCAGGGAACATTGGCATGTGTTTCGGATTGCTGGTGTTGACCGGACTGTTCACTAAGTCCATGCAGAGTCCGTTCTGGGCGATGCCCGCAGTCGTCTTTCCTCCGGGAGTTGCCGGCGGAGCTCGTGGCGCCATCAACGCGCTTGGCAACCTTGGGGGATTCTTCGGACCGGTTCTGATGGGCTGGTTTGCCACTCGGACGGGCAATCTGAATTACGGTGTCTACAGCCTGGTTGTGGTCTTGCTCATCGGTGGCGGCATCACGATGTTGTTGCCTAGAGTTACGGCAGGCAGGTTCAAACAGGAACTGGAAGCGAAACCAGCTTCGACGGTGACGAAAGCCTGAGCTTAGGCGCTGTTTCGGATTTTGCAGTGGGAATTTTGCTTCTCTCACTGTAATTTCTCATAGAGGCAATTCAAACCAATGGGAATCATCACCGATCTGTTATCTGATATCGCTTTGCCCGGAATGGTCCGGGTAAAGCAGAAGTTTGTTGCTCCGGAAGTTCAGGACGTTGCCGCTGCTGTACGCGAACAGCTTCGCCGGCCAGAAATCGCCAGCCGCGTAAAACCCGGTATGCGCATTGCCGTAGGTGTTGGAAGCAGGGGCGTAGCGGAAATCGCGCTCATTGTGAAGGTCGTAATTGAAGAGTTGAAGCAGCTTGGCGCCAATCCCTTTATCGTACCCGCCATGGGAAGCCACGGAGGAGCAACGGCCGAGGGCCAGACTCGAGTGCTCGCGGATCTCGGGGTTACGGAAGCCAGCGCCGGGTGCCCGATTCTTTCTTCCATGGAGGTTGTGGGATTAGGGGCCGAGGTAAATGGCCTCGAAGTGTTGATGGACAAGAACGCCTACCAGGCGGACGGCATCATCGTCATCAACCGCGTAAAGGCCCACAACGCGTTCAGCGGGCCCATTGAGAGCGGCCTTGCCAAAATGATCACAATCGGTTTGGGCAAACAGAAGGGAGCGGACGCCGCTCATGTCCTGGGTTTCAAGTACATGGCGGAATTCGTTCCCGCAATTGCCCAGGTCAAGCTGGAGAAGCTGCCCTTCCTGTTCGGTCTGGCAACCATTGAAAACGCCTATGACCGGGTGGCGAAGATCGCGGCGATTCCCGCCGAGCGAATCATCGAGGACGAACGAAAGCTGCTGATCGAGTCCAAAGAAAATATGCCCAAGCTGCTTCTGCAGCCACTCGACATTCTTGTGGTAGACCAGTTGGGCAAGGAATTCTCGGGCGGCGGCATGGACCCCTACATAACGGGGCGGGCGCCCACTGATTACCTCGACCCCGGTCCTACTGCCACCCGCGTCGTGGTGCTCGATGTCACGGACCGGAGTCATGGAAACTGCTGTGGGGTGGGCATGGCCGATATCACCACTCGCCGGCTGTTCAATAAGATGGATATGGAGTACACCTACGCCAACATCCTAACCTCAACGGTGACGCCGTCGGCGCGAATCGGCCTCATCATGGATTCCGACCGGCTGGCGATTCAGGCCGCGATCAAGACCTGCAACTCCACCGACTCCAAACGCCTTCGTATCGCACACATCCCGAACACGTTGCATGTGGGAGAAATTGACGTCTCCGAATGCATGATGGAAGAGGCACGGACGCATTCCAACATTGATGTTCTGGGAGAACCACAACCGTGGGTTTTCGATTCAGCGGGGAATCTCGCGGAAATCGGAACTTGGCATCACCAACAGAAGCTGAGCGGAATGACGGCAGCGAAATAAATAAGGGAGCTATTGTGAATTCTAGAACTTCAATCCTAAAGAAGATTTTACGCGGGCTCGCTGGTTTGCTTTTTGTTGCGGTGATCTCCCAGGCAAACGCGGCCGAGAAGAAAATTGTGCTCAAGAAATACCCCGACATCAAAATCGGTTTCACAACGGCAAACTTTGCCAAGGTTTATCCAACCACTGCCGCGAACGTGCGCAAGCTGCTTGACTTCGCGAGCGAGCACGGATTCAGCTTTATCGAGATACGCGATGGCAACGCCACGCTGACGCCTGCGGAATGCAAAGCGTTGGCGGATTATGCCAGGCAGAAGCACGTCGAGGTTATCTATGCAATGAATGTGGGTGTGCTGGACGGCAACTACTGGGAGGTATACTCTCGCGGGATTGCCAATGCCGGCTTTTTTGATGGCCCAAAGTTCATTCGCACCGGCGCGAACGGTGTGGAAATGATGGCTGATGAGAAGAAAACATACTGGACTGCCGATGAATTTACCAGGATCATCCAGAACGCCAATCAAGCCGGTAACACTGCCCGGATGTTTGGGCTGCAATTGCTGGTGGAAAACGCGCGCGAGGGACTTCATGGCGATGGGACGGCTACCTTCGGCAGCACGGAACTTTTCGGCAGTAAGGGAGTGAATCCTAACGTCGGCCTTCAGCTCGACGTGGGAAATTTCTTCTGTACTTCGCGGGTGCCAAGTACGCCGGAAGCCGCCGGTGCTTTTCTTGCCGCCGAAGTGGGAAGAGTCGGTTATACGCATCTGAAGACTTCGAAGCTCAATAAGGTCCAGCCTGTTCTGGATGGAAATCAATTGTCCTTCGAGACGATCTTCGAGTTGCTGCAGAAGAATGGAAAGAACTATCTTGCAATCGAGTTGGAGCCGGTGATTGCCGCCGACCAAGCCTTTGAGAATCACCTCAAGAGCATCCAATATCTGGTCAGCAATTTCTAGCCTGCTCTAGGTTGGTGTACCCTGCCGTCCCACCTTCGCCGCAAAAGCGGCGAAGGTGGGGCACCCGGCTCTAGTTACGAGCATCCCACGTTGGAGAAACTTGAATTGAACCTACGTAGAGTTCTGCTACTCTCCTTCGCAACTGCCTTTCTGGCAGTTCCTGTCTTCCCCGATACGCCAGCGCGGTATCTCAAGCCGATAGGGGATGACACTCTTGAGCAGCCGAGGAATCTTGGTGGTGGGTATGTGAGCCCTGGATTTGCAAGCAAGGAGTACCGGGAAGCACTGGAACGATACCGCAAAGCAGCGGAACTGGGCGACACTGGAGCGCAAACTGTTCTTGGTAGGATATACGCCAACGGGATGGGTGTCGCCAAGGACGATACCAAGGCGGCGCAATGGTACCGGGAGGCTGCGGAAAAGGGTGTTCCAGAGGCGCAATTCGCTCTTGGGTGGATGTACCTCAACGGTAAGGGAGTAGCCCAGGACGATTCGGAAGCTGTGCGATGGTACCGCAAAGCAGCAGACCAAGGTCGCGCTCCCGCGCAGTACATGCTTGGCTGGATGCTTGAAAACGGTCGAGGAACACCCCGTGACGATGCGGAAGCCGTGAGTTGGTACCGCAAGGCGGCAGACCAAAGCTTTGCTCCGGCTCAGGTTGCTCTGGGGTTGAAATATGCCAATGGCAAGGGTGTGACGCAAGACGACGCTGAAGCCGTGCGCTGGTATCGCATGGCGGCGCAGGAGAGTTATGCCCCTGCACAATACGCGCTGGCTTGGATGGTTGAAAACGGCCGGGGAACAGCAGGCGATGATCCGCAAGCGGTGCAATGGTATCGCAAGGCAGCGGAGCAGGGCTTTGCGCTCGCCCAGTCCAATCTGGGGTTGATGTACTTTAGCGGAAAAGGCGTGGCGAACGATGAGGCGGAAGCCGCACGCTGGTTCCGCAAAGCGGCAGACCAAGGCAGTGCCAATGCCCAAGCTGAACTCGGATGGATGTACCTTTACGGGCGCGGTGTGGCCAAAGACGACGTGGCTGCTGCGCAGTGGTACCGCAAGGCAGCAGAGCAGGGCAATGCTGTAGCGCAATACGAACTTGGTTGGATGTACGGGACCGGTCGGGGCATCGCCAAGGATGATAGGGAAGCCGTTAGTTGGTACCGCAATGCCGCCGAACAGGGAAACTCTTGGGCACAGAACAATCTGGGATGGATGTATCAGGAAGGGCGTGGCGTAGCCAAGGACTATACCGAAGCCCTAGCGTGGTATCGAAAATCGGCGAAGCAGGGCAACTACCGTGGAGAAAATAATCTGGGTCGAATGTACTACAACGGTTGGGGCGTGGCGGAGGACGATGCAGAGGCAGTGCTCTGGTTTCGCAAATCGGCGGAGCATGGCAACCCTCATGCCCAACATAACCTGGGGAACATGTACGAGAGCGGTCGAGGCGTTGCCAAGGACGAAAGTGAAGCCGTGAATTGGTACCGCAAGGCAGCGGAGCAGGGCGACGCTCTCGGGCAGATCGACCTAGGGAACATGTACTCGAATGGTCAGGGCGTTGCCAAGGATGATGGGGAAGCAGTGAACTGGTATCGCAAGGCCGTTGAACAGGGCGACGCTCTGGCACAGAACAATCTGGGATGGGCGTATGCGAACGGCCGGGGTGTCGCCAAGGACGAAAGTGAAGCCGTGAATTGGTACCGTAAGGCGGCGGAGCAGGGCCTTCCTGAGGGACAGAGCAATCTTGGCTCGATGTACGTCAAAGGGCATGGCGTTCCAAGGGATGACGCAGAAGCAGTTCGATGGTATCGCAAGGCCGCGGAGCAAGGATACGCTGCTGGGCAGTATGGCCTCGGGCTAATGTTTGACCAAGGTCGCGGCGTAAACAAAAATCAAACGGAGGCCGTGAACTGGTACCGCAGGGCGGCTGAGCAGGGCTACGCTGCCGCACAGAACAACCTGGGGAAAAGTTATAAGGAAGGCCACGGCGTTGCTAAAGACTTGGTGGAAGCGGTGTTGTGGTTTCGAAAAGCGGCAGAGCAAGGCGCTCCCGAGGGGCAAACTAATCTTGGGCTGATGTATAGCGACGGCCTCGGGGTTGCCAAGGATGAAGCCGAAGCAATGGCTTGGTATCGCAAGGCGGCGGATCAGGGAATCGCGCAAGCACAAAACAATGTGGGTTCCTGTTTTCAGGGTGGCAAGGGCGTTATTCAAGACTATGCCGAAGCTTTGCGGTGGTATCTCAAGGCTGCTCAGCAGGGGTACATGGTGGCACAGCGTAACGCAGCAGTATTGTATTGGAGCGGTAAAGGAACAGCGCAGAATTACGAAGAATCCATACGCTGGTTGAGTAAAGCCGCCAACCAGGGTGACGCTTTCTCGAAGGATCGGCATGGGGCCGCATACCGGCTAGGATTGGGTGTTCACCAGGACTTTGCTAAAGCTATCGACTGGTATTGTGCCGCTGCGGACGGCGGTCTGGCCCACGGAATGAATTCATGTGGCTTCGGACTGCTGATCGGAGGGCCGGGCGTAACTCCGAACCTGGTTGAAGCTCTGAAGTGGTTAATTCTGGCAGTTGAACGCGCAGAACCGGGTGAAATTCTTCAACGGGCCACCGTCAATCTGAATCGGGCGCGTGCCCAGGCAACACCCCAGCAGATCGACGATGCCGAACGGCGCGCGGAGGAAATGCGGGCCAAATGGAGAGCAAGTGCTGATCCGACGAGCAACACACATTTCTGATCCGGGTTACTGATCGAGCACGAAAGAAGAAGATGTATCGACCGTTTTTCTGCACCACAAGCGTGACCGGACCTTCGCGGGTGGGATACCTAGCCATGGTAGCTTCATCGCATGACAAGGATGAAACTCCACGGCTTGCGCCTTATCCATTGGACTGCAGGAACTTCAGCAGACTAACAAGCTGTTGATTCTTGTGCTGAATGATCTCGGCGCGGTTCTGGTTTGTCCAATCGTAGTATCCCCTGCCGGTTTTCAACCCCAGTTCACCTCCGGCCACTTTGTCCAGCAGCAGCGGCGGTGGTTCCTCCATGTTGGAGAGATCCGGGAAGAGCGTACCCTCCGTGCCGAGCTGAGTGTCGAGTCCATTCAGGTCGCGCTGCTCAAAGAGGCCGGAGAATAGTAGTCGCAGGGCGAAGCTGTTCTTGAGTGCCGCGTCGATGTCTTCGATGCTCGCTACTCCGTCTTCGACCATATGCATGGCTTCGCGCATCATGGCGTGCTGCAGCCGGTTGCCGAGAAAACCTGGTACGTCTTTACGAATGTGTACCGGCCTCTTCCCGGCCGCTGTCAGACACTGCATAACGGCTTCCAATATGCTTTGGGAGGTGTGCTCGGTGGTGACTACCTCGACCAGCGGAATTAACTGTGGAGGATTCCAAAAGTGCGTTCCAATCACCCTCTCCGGGCGTTGTGAAAAACCAGCGAGCGTGGTGATCGGTATGGCCGATGTGTTGCTGGCGAAGATCGCCTCCGGCTTTGCCAGCAGGTCGAGCCGCTCGAACATCTGCTGCTTGATCTCGACCTTTTCGGGGACAGACTCAAAGATCAGATCGGCCCCTGTCACAGCCTCGTCGAGTCCTCCGGCAAATGTGAGATTCGTCTTGACCGAAACAGCCTGTGTTTGCGAGATCAGGCCGCCTTTCAAAAGCATCTCGATACTGCTCTCGATGCGTCCTCGCGCGGCTTCAATTGCCGTCGCGCTACCCGTCAGGCTGACTCGGTGCCCGGACTGGGCAAGAACCTGGGCGATGCCATGGCCCATGATGCCTGCGCCAACTACCGCAATCCGTTTTATCTGCCGTTCCAATTCGAGTACCCCTTCTTTCTGCTCAACTTGATTCCACATTTCATCCGTTGGCCGCTGCGCCGGCCACTTTGTCAGCGCCTTGGTAGAGAGCGGTATCGATCGGCAGAGGACGGAGCGTCGTCATCATAAAGAGAACGCAGAGGATACCGACAACCGTAAGCGCGCCCCCGAAGGCTAGCGCAAACTGGAATCCGAAATGTTGGGCGACGAATCCGGTGATGACCGGCGCGGCGATGGAAGCAACGGCCCCGGAGGTGTTATTGACGCCGCCCAGTGTGCCTGACATGCCTTTGGGCGAGAGATCCTGCGGAATGGTCCAGGTAAGCGCCGAGCAGGCGGACTCCCCAGCCATGGCTAGTACCAGCAACCAAGCTGCGACGACGGCACTTTGGGCAAAGCCGGCAAAGACTACTGCCAAGGAAACCACTTGCATCAGCACAAGCAGGCTTTTCTTCACTTTCGTCGCATCAAGTCCGGAGTTGATCATCTTGTCTGCAATGATGCCGATCAGCGGTTGGGTCACCATTCCTGCGATCCATGGCATGGTGGAGTAAAACACGACTTTGCCTAGATCGAGATGACGGGCACGCACCAAGTATCCTGGTAGCCAAGTGAGGAACAAATAGTAGAGGTAGTCCTGACAGAATTTGACGCAAATCATCGCCCAAGTATTCCGATATTTGAGCAGCACCATCAAGGGGATGCGAACCTTCAAGCTTGGGGCCGCACTTGGCTGGACTGAACTGCCGGCTTTATCGCGGTAGGTGAGGAACCATAAGGCTACCCAGAGCAAGCTGCCCAATCCGGTGACGTAAAAAGCTATGTGCCAATTCGGATTCGCCTTGGATCCAAAGGCGAGCATGAGCCCGATCATCAACGCCGGCGTTATGGCGAAGCCAACACGTAGGCCGGCCATGAAAACCCCGGTCGCCATTCCACGCTGCGACTTGTCAAAGCGCTCAGTGATGACCTTGGTGGCTGCCGGAAAGTTCGCCGACTCGCCCACGCCGATTAGTACGCGGCTTACGAGAAGAACTCCGACGCCCTTTGCTAGTCCAGTAGCTGCCGAGGCGAACGACCACAAGATCGCGCCTAGGCCATAGACCTTCTTCTCTCCAAAGCGATCGCACAGCCGCCCCGCAGGCAAATTGCCTAGCAGGTACGCCCACCCGAATGCCGACATCACCATACCCATGGTAGTCATGCTGAGATTCAAGTCTTTGGCAATGAAGGTATTGGCAAACGCAAGGCTGGAGCGGTCAAGCGCGTTGATCGCGTTTCCGCTGAAGATCAGGAAGAGCATCCAGTACTTTGCCGACGACTTAGGGATTTCCATGACTCTCCTCTACCGAGCGAGGTCGATCATCAATGATTGGGGTAGCGTGTTTGCTCGGACGCCGAGGCGGGCGAGAAGATTGCTTCTTGATGATGGGACTATTCAAGTTACGCCAGCTCTGCTGACCCGTCAACCTGTTTTCGTCCTACCTCGCGCCGCCATCGATCACTGGGAGATGCGCCTGTCATGCTGACTTCCGGCTGCCAGCAGGTGCCCGAGAAAATTGGTGCAATGCCCACGAACTTCCATCACGCCGATCATCTACCGGGGCTCGCGTCACCGGATTCGTTTAAGGTAGGTGGTCGCGTTTGACCTCCAACAACCGTACGGGAGCTTACGCCGATTGCGGGGTCAGCTCCCGTACGGCTTTCTTGAGATCGATTTGTTCTACACTGCCGACGACGAACCACATTGACAGTGCGGCAAATACGATCATCAGGCTGGCGACAAGAAAAGCCCGCCGGAAGTCTCCCGTCCATTTCAAGAGAACGCCGGTGACGATAGGAGAAACAATGCCGGCCACCGCTCCTGCCGTATTCATGATGCCGGAGACGGAGGCCGACGTGTTCGCGGGCGCGATTTCGGCGCAGGCGGCCCAAAGAACAGTACTCGCTCCTGATTCAAACACCATGGCAATGACAAGCAGGACCATGGCCACATTCGCGCTGTCTACGTAAGGCGCAAATACAACGCAAGAGGCGATGAGTTGTCCCACGACGATCATACCCTTGCGCGAGGCAGTTACGCTCATGCCGCGCTTGATCAAAGTATCGGAAAGCAAGCCGATCACCGGAAGCGCGAAGAAGGTCACAATCCATGGCAGAGCGGCATACCAACCCATCTTGAGAACCGTGAATCCGCGGCCCATGATCAGATATGCAGGCAGCCAGGTGATGAACATGTTGTATAGGTACTCTTGAAAAAACTTACATAGCATCAACCCTATGATCGAACGATGCCTCAGCAATTCCAGCCAGTGTACCTTTTCTTTGCTCGCGCCTTCTTGGTTTGCTTCGTCCGGTGGCTGTTTGTAGGTATAGACCCATAGCACCACCCACAACAGGCTACCAACGCCTGTGGCATAGAATGCAACCCGCCAGTTATAGCGGTGGATCAGGTAAGCCATCATGACCGGTACGGCGGCTAACCCCAGACGTATTCCGGAGTTGAAGATTCCGATTGCAACTCCCCGTTCTTCTGTGGGGAAGACCCTTTTGACCACTTTGACGTTGCATGGTTGGATTGCCGCCTCACCAGCCCCTACTCCGACCCTGCATAGAACCAGATGCATGAAGCTATGGGCAGAGCCGGTCAGGGCCGATAGAAACGACCAGACAAACGCGGCCCATCCGAGAGTTGCCTTGGCCCCGAACCGGTCGGCTATGATCCCGGAAGGGATGTTCATTGCGAAGTAGGTCCAAAAAAAGGCCGAGAGCACGACTCCCATCATGGCAGGATTGAGGTGCAATTCCTTCATGATTGCCGGTGCGGCCACGCCGAGGCTGCCGCGGTCCACTGCGTTCACAAATGTGCCGCAGAAAAGCAAAGTAATGACCCACCACCGATAGGTTTTTTTCGTGTGGTCAAACATCCGTGATTCTCCCCGCTATTTCTCGTTAGCGCCTAACGCTCAGAAGGTAGCCAGCGTTGCGCGCGAAAGTCGTCTGAACCCACAATCGCCGCAACCTTGCGGACAGGGCGTATGAGCGCAATGGCAGGAGATACTTGCAACCTCTGCCTTACTCCTGCAATCCGCCGCCGCAGCTATTCTGGTATGGCCGAATATTTTGGCAGAAACGGAATGCTTTAGCACGCATAATCGACAACCGGGCAGGAAATTGACATTGAATATCACGGTCGGAAAAAGCAAGGCGGTCACTGTTCAGTTACAAGATTCCTGGCAGGAAA
>Ga0302320_10030124_pt1 | contig 10354 bp, 9 predicted proteins | sample Bog_T0_3_FD_202130 | JGI IMG/M metagenome (GOLD analysis project Ga0302320, IMG submission 202130) | Peat permafrost microbial communities from Stordalen Mire near Abisko, Sweden - Bog_T0_3 | ecosystem: Environmental > Terrestrial > Soil > Wetlands > Peat | place: Sweden: Abisko, Stordalen Mire... | reverse complement strand
TGGGCGTATGAGATGAAGTGGGATGGCGTCCGCGCGCTGGCCTTCATCGAGGATGGGCAGCTGCGGCTGGCCTCCCGGACCGGCCGCGACATCACCGTCGCCTACCCGGAGCTGACCGCGCTCGGGCCGGCGGCCGGCACGCAGCTGCTGCTGGACGGGGAGGTCGTCGCGTTCGACGACGGGCGGCCAAGTTTCGCCCAGCTGCAGCAGCGCATGCACGTGACGTCGGCGGTGCAGGCCGCGCGGCTGTCCGGGCAGGTCCCGGCGTGCTACCTGATCTTCGATGTCCTGCACGCGGACGGGCACCCGCTGCTGGACCAGCCGTACGCCCGCAGGCGAGAGCTCCTGGAGGCGCTGGCTCTGGACGACGTCAGCTGGCAGATCCCGCCCTCCTTCACCGGGTACGCGGCCGAAGACCTGCTGGTGGTGTCCCGCGAGCAGGGCCTGGAAGGCATCGTGGCCAAACGGCTGGACTCCCCGTACCGGCCAGGGCGGCGGTCGGGGGAGTGGCGGAAGATCAAGAACGTGCTCCGCCAGGAGGTCGTGGTCGGCGGGTGGAGACGCGGCGAGGGGGAAAGGACCGGCCAGGTCGGCTCCCTGCTGGTCGGCGTGCAGGGCCCGGCCGGCCTGGTCTACGCCGGGCATGTCGGCACCGGCTTCACCCGGCAGACGCTCCAGCTGCTCGGCGACCGGCTGGCCGCCCGGCAGCAGCCCGCGAGCCCGTTCGCGGGCGAGGTGCCGCGCGAGCACGCCCGGGGAGCGGCCTGGGTCCGCCCGGACCTGGTCATCGACGTGGCCTTCGCGGTGTGGACACCGGAGGGCAGGCTCCGTGCCGCCTCCTACCAAGGGCTGCGCGACGACAAGGATCCCGCCGAGGTCATCCGCGAGACCTGAGGGGCCGCTACGGATCCGCGCCGCCCGGGCTGGGCAGGCGCGGGTCTCGGCCATGGCACCCACCTTCGCCCGGTGGCCGGCGCATCAGTCCTTGTCTTCACTGGGCAGAATGTCGGGCGGGATCACATCGGTTTCGGGCCGTGTGGCCGAACGGCGGCCGCTCGCCTTTTGCCAGTAGGTCTCCTTGCCCAGCAACGACTCACCGAACCGGTCGAACTCGGCGATCACCTTCTGCGTCGCCGCGGTGACGGCCTCACCGGTCCGTTCGCCCAGTTCCTCCAGCTGCCGGGACACCTCCAGCTGGACCTGAGCGGTCACCTCGTCCTTGGCCAGGGCACGCACCTCCTGCCTGGCCTCCCGCACCGCGGCACGAAGATCCTTCGTCGCGGCGTGGGCTTCGCGGATCATCTCGCGGCACTCGCTCACCGCCGCTTCGAGCTTGTCCAGGTCACTCACGGCATCCTCCTCGCTCGCCGACGAGCCGCGGGCCATTCCAATCCCGCCGGTAATCCGCTAAATCCGCCCACGCGCACCACCGTGACGCCGTGGAGCTGGCCAGCGGGCCGGTGATGGCCTTGCACGGTGTGGCTCAGCTGCGCTTCATGGAACAGCAAGAACGCAACCAGACCTCGTTCTGCGCGCCCACCGGGAAGCGAGCGCACCTCGCCAGGTTACTGACCCGAGCGGGCTGCCTGACCGCTCCCCGGGACCGTGCGCCCGGGAGGGCCGGTCGGTGCCCAGCCACTGCGACGTCGCGGGTTGCCATAGTTTTGATCCGTGCTCGCCCTGCTGGTGATACTCGCGGTCGCAGTCGTCGTGCTGCTGGCCGTCACCCTGCGGCTGGCCCGGCGCGTGCGCGCTGTCGGGGGCGGCGGCGACCGAGCGCAGCCCCGGGCACCCGCGGTGCGTGCGCCGACGGCCAACGTTGCCGTCGTGACGCTCTACGAAATCTGGATGGGGCGGGCCGAACGAGACAAACTCGGCGCCCGGGACGACAACTGGGCGGATCTTAGCCGTGCACCCCAGTACGAAAGCTGGCGGCGGCTGGCCGAGGCGCGGGGCGCCCGCCAGGATGTGCAGCGCTACGTGACCCGCAGCCTGCTGTCGGAGGTCATCTATGCCGCTGGAGGTGTCGAGCGGGAATTCCTGCAGCTGCGCAAGGCGCTAGCCGATGTCCAGCAACTGGCCGACGAGGCGGTACCCCCGCCTCCGCAGTCAGCGCAGGGACAGCCGATTTCCCGCCCCTATGTCGGTGCCCGGCCGGTGCGGGAGGCGTCGTACTGCTTCGTCAACCTGCTCAGCTGGGCGCGATCCACGGCGGAGCGCACGGACCGCGCCTACAAACCGGGTTCGCCGCAGCGGGCCGGGCTGCTCCCTGCCCTCCCGCCGGGCCAGCTGCACGACAGCGTGGCGGCAGCGCTGCAGCATCTCAGGACCGCACTGCGCGATTCCCTGCGCCTCGCCGGTTACGCCTTCCATGCCGGTGCGGTCCCGGCCGAAGGGGCGCCCAGGACCGAGATCCTGCCCGACGGGCGAAACCTCGCGCGGCTGGCTGATCCACTGGCCGATCCGGCGCTGGCTGGGGAGGCATTCGAGTTCACCGAAGACCGCGACATGCTGGCCTACGCGACCGAACTGATGGCCGCGATCGAGGTGTTCGTCAACCGGGTGCTCGACGCCTTTGCCGCCACCCGGCCCGCGAGCCCCGGAGCCGGCGGATCGGCGCATAACCTGGACTCGTGAAGGCTGGCGCAGCCCTGGTGCTGACCGCGGATCCCGCCGAGGCGGGACGGCGGGCCGCAGGGATGGCCCGTGTGTCGCTGGGGGACAGCCCGCCCGCGTTCGGGGTGCTGTTCGCCTCCGCCCATTTTCATGATTCGGCGGAGGCCCTGCTGGCGGCGGTCGCTGAGCAGGCCGGCCCGATCCCGCTCATCGGCTGCGTGGCGGAGGCGGTCGCTGGCGGGTCCCGTGAGGTGGAGTCCGAGCCTGCCGTTTCGCTGTGGCTGGCGGCCGAGGTGGGCCCGGTCGAGACGTTCGCGATGGGGTTCGTGCGGACGGTCAGTGGGGGCGCCTACAGCGGCTACCAGTTCGGGCCGGGCCGGGCCGGCGTATGCCTGATGATCTGCGACCCGTTCACGTTCCCGGCCGACTACCTGCTGGACCACCTGAACTCCCAGGATGCCGGGATGCTCGTGATGGGCGGGCTGGCCAGCGGCGGGATGGGCCGGCGGGAGAGCCGGTTGTTCCTGGACGGCCGGGTCCTGTGCGAGGGCGCCGTCGGCGCGTACCTGCCGCAGGCGCAGATCCGCCCCCTGGTGTCCCAGGGATGCCGGCCGATCGGCGATCCGTTCACGGTCACCGCGGCCGAGGGCAATTACGTCCTGGAGCTTGGCGGACGCCCGGCCATGACCCGCCTGCAGGAGCTGGCCGCCTCGCTGGGTGGCCGCGACCTGGAACTTCTCACCGACGGCGTCCTGGTGGGAATCGTCATCAACGAGTACGGGGCCGAGCGGCACCAGGGCGATTTCCTGATCCGCGGCATCCTCGGCGCCATTCCCGAAACCGGCGCCATCGCCGTGGGCGACGAGGTGCAGGTGGGCCAGACGCTGCAGTTCCACGTCCGGGACGCCGAATCGGCGGACCAGGACCTCCAGCGCACCCTGGAACAGGAAGCCGCCGCCCTGGGCGGCCGCCGTCCCGCTGGGGCGCTGCTGTTCACCTGCAACGGCCGCGGATCACGGCTGTTTAACGGGCCCGATCACGACGCCCGCCTGCTGGCGAAGGTGCTCGGCGACATCCCGGTGGCGGGATTCTTCTGCGCCGGCGAGCTCGGCCCGGTCGGCGGCCAGAACTACCTGCACACCTTCACCGCGTCGATCGCGCTGTTCCCAGGGGCGGCACCGCCAGCGTGACGGCTGTGGCCCGCCGCCTGCCCGCTGACCGAGCACGCAAAGGAGACAGCCGTTGACCGCCCAAGCCCCCTCGCCGCTTCGGCCTGCCCCCCGGCGACCTGGACCGGTTCATCGACCTGCTCGGGGGAGCCCTCGCCGCCCACGACGGAGCCGGACATGACAGCGCCCCCGGGAGCGTGTGCTCACGAGGGCGTGCCGTGGCCGGTGCGCAGGTCGCCTCACGGCGAAAGGCGCAACATGGCTCCAGCCGGACGGTATTCCATGAAGGCGGAAATTAGAGCCCGGGGGACACTAACGCACCGACAAGAAGTAGGAACGCGCGGCCGGCCAGCACTATTCCAGCCGGGCCGGGTTTCGAGCCGGGCTGCACACCATCACCCGCCGTTGGCTGGCATTACCGCGTCGCTGACCGGCCGGCCGTAGGTGACGGCCTCGCGCACCTCCCGGGGCAGCGACTGAGCCAGCTGCGCGTCGGGCTGAGCGCCGAGCGAGTCGTTGATCGTAGAAAACGCCAGGCGAAGGGCCACAAAGGCGGTGATGGCGAAGATCTGCCCGTCATCGAGCCCGGTATCGCGGAGCGCCTGGAGATCGGCCGGCGTCGTCGCGTTCGGGTCCCTGGCGACCTTCCGGGCCCACGCCGCCATGGCTTTCTCCTGGTCCGTCAGCCCGGCGTCGCTGCCATTCAGAACCCCTGCCGCGACAGCGGCATCCGACGCTTCGCCCAGCTTCGCGCCCCACGCCAGCGAGCAGTAAGAGTCACCGAGGGCCGAGGCGGCGGCGGTCACCAGGATCCCGCGCTGGCGGAAGGTCAAACCGCTCGGCGTGAATGCTTCAGACATCAGCCCGAACAGCTGCTTCAGGGTGTCTGGCTGATGCGCCCACAGCCGGGACACGTTCCACACGTAGCCGCCCTCTGCGAGGTCTTCGTCGTAGAGCGCCTGCACCTGGGCGGACGCCGGGGGTTCCGCGAGAAAGCTTCCGGTCATGCGCGTGCTGCTCCTTCGGGTTTGCGGCGCCGTTGCCGGTCCGCCGCGCCGGCCGGCGGAGCGCGCGTACCAGTGGGGTGGCATGGCTGGCACGGCGTGCCCGACGGCTTGGTCGGCCCGGCTCAGGTAGGACGGGCCGGCGCACCGGTGGAGGTACCAGTTTGCGGTCAGTGATTGTTCCCGGGCAAGCAGGGGAGGGGGTCGACAGCGTCACCGACGAGGGTCTCGTCGGTGCACCCGACCGAGACGTCGTTGCCGCAACCACCGCGGCCGGACGAATCCTGGTCTCCCTGGATCGCGGTCTCGGAGATATCCGCACCTACCCGCCCGGCAGCCATGCCGGGATCGTCGTGCTGCGCCTGACTGACCAGTCCGCCGCCACGGCCAGCAAGGCCATCAGCGACCCCACCACCCTCACCAATCCCGAAAGCCTCGCCGGAGCAGTAGCAGTCCTGCAACGCGGGCTGCTACGAATCCGCCATCCTTGACCGGCGTTTGCGACGTCGGAGCCACGTCGTATTTGCCCTGTCCCGCGCGCCGCGATGAGTTCTGCGGCGTCCGGCGGTCGTACTGTCGGACCCGTTACCGAGGAGGACTTCTGATGCGCAGCGTGACCTATTCGATGGGCGTCTCACTTGACGGCTTCATCGTCGGGCCGGACGGCGACTTCGGCTGGACGGCGCCCGGCGAGGAGGTCTTTCGCTTCGTCACCGACGAGATACGAGAGGTCGGCGTCCACCTGCTGGGACGAGGGCTGTACGAGACGATGCTGTACTGGGAGACCGCCGACCAGGATCCATCGCTGGACGACTCCATGCTCGAGTGGGCCGCGATCTGGAAGCCGCTCCCAAAGGTGGTGTTCTCCACCACGCTGCCGACGGTGCAGGGCAATGCCCGCCTGGCCTCCGGCGGCCTGGCGGAGGAGATCGAGCGGTTGCGAGCCGAGCCGGCGGCGGGCGACATCGCGATCGGCGGCGCGGCTCTCGCCGCCGAGGCGGCCGCGCTGGGTCTGATCGACGAGTACCGGGCCAGGGTCTACCCGGTGCTGGTTGGCGGTGGCATTCCGTTCTTTCCCCAGCGCGAGCGCCGGGTGGATCTCGAACTCGTCGAGACCCGCACCTTCAGCTCGAGAGTCGTCTACCTCCGCTACCGCGTGGCGCGCTAGCCGGCTCTTTGGAGCAGGTCCGACGCGGCCGTGACCTCGACGCACGGTGGTCCGTCGTAATCCCGTTGTGGACCAGCGCGGAGGGCCGCAGCGATCTGCCGCTACCGGTCGGCGAGGGGCGGCCGATGACCCTAAGCTCGTCGTATGGCCAGGTACTTCGACATCCATCCGGCCAACCCGCAGCGGCGCGCGATCATCCAGATCGCCGACATCGTGCGTTCAGGCGGGGTGATCGCCTACCCGACGGACTCCTGCTACGCGCTCGGGTGCCAGCTCGGCAACAGGGACGGCATCACGAGGATCAGGTCGATCCGCCACCTCGACGACCGGCACCACCTCACGCTGGTGTGCCAGGACTTCGCCCAGCTAGGCCAGTTCGTGCATGTGGCCAACCCGGTATTCCGGGCTATCAAGGCGGCAACCCCCGGCAGTTATACCTTCATTCTGCCGGCGACCAAGGAGGTGCCGCGCAGATTGCAGCACCCGGGGAAGAAGACCGTCGGGGTGCGGATCCCGCGCCACGTGGCGACCCAGGCGCTGCTGGCCGAACTCGGCGAGCCGCTCGTCTCGACCACCCTGCTGCTGCCCGGCCAAGACGAACCCATGACCCAAGGGTGGCAGATTGCCGAGCAACTCGATCACGCCGTGGATGCGGTGATCGACTCGGGCGACTGCGGCACCCGACCGACAACGGTGATCGACTTCTCCCAGCAGGAACCCGAGATCGTACGCCGTGGGGCAGGCGACGCGTCCGGTTTTGAATGAGCTGCGGCCCGCGGAACCTGCTTTCCATCCCCGCCAGGGACGCGGCGACGCCCGGGCCATTCGGCCCCCAGCATCCGCAGGCACTACGGGACGACCGGTGGAGCTGCGCGAACGGGATGAGATCCGGCGCGGGCTGCACCGCCTCGTAGCTCGCCTTCGTCGGCGTCGAATGACTGCGGCCGTAGCGGCGGTGGTCCTCGGCCGCGGCCATCGTCCCGGGCGCGCGGACCGCGGCGGCCCGCTATCAGTGCATCCAGAAGTACATGCCAGCCCGCCTCGGCATCCGCGCTGAAGCACCAAAAGGGGATAACCACGAGGTCATAATGTCTGAGCAGGCAGCCGATCAAAAAACAATCCAGCATCCCGCGCGCGCCTCACGGCTCTCCCGGGCTGCCGCCCCGGACCCCGCGTCCAACGGGCCTCGGCGGCCCCTAATTTAGACGCCCGCACATACCAGGCACTTCGTGCCCTATCCGCTTGGCCCTGAGAACTTCTGTGATGCGATCCTCGTCCATCTACGCTCACTCGACTCATCTGGGTACCTCCTCGGTGCTGACTTGACTCCACCCTCTCGTGGGTGCGGAGTCGCTGCCAGACACGGGCGATTCAATGGCCGAAATTAGCGCTTTTTAATATCTTCATAATGATTTCTGCCGTGTGGCGTTTGTCGGGACTCAATGTTTAGTGCCGCGCATGAGGGCGCATACTCTTCGGAGTCCGGGGATATATTCGGGGCCAATCGCGGGGGATCGTGGCTGGCGGGTGAGTAATTATGCGCCCGCATTCCCCGTGTCGCCAGCTAGGAAGCAGGCAGACGATGTCCATTGCCACCACAGACAATGGGTTCTCTCGCTCCCGACCGCCCGCCGGCCGGTCGCACCGCTAAAACGTGGGGGCGCGTTGAACAACCTGCTCGAAAGGCTCGGCGCATTCGCCGCGCGGCGGCACTGGGTCGTCATTGTCCTCTGGCTCGTGATCCTCGGCGGCCTGATCGCCGCGAACCACTCGTTCGGCGGCACTTTCGTCAACGACTACACGGTGCCGGGCAGCCAGTCCCAGAACGGCCTCAATGTCCTCAACAGCGACTATTCCAGCCAGGGCGGCTACGGCGGCCAGCTCGTGTTCCACGCCAGTCATGGCACGGTCGCGCAGCAGGAATCCGCGGTAAACACGGCCACGGCCAATGTCGGCAAGCTAGCCGGTGTGATCAAGGCGGTCAGCCCATTCTCGTCTCCGCAATCAGGCGCCGTCTCCCAGAACGGCGAGATCGCCTACTCCAGCATCTCCTGGTCGGACAACCCGGCGGGACTGACAACTTCCTACCTGGACAAGCTCAACAGCGCCGTCGCGCCCGCGCGTAACGCGGGGCTGAACGTGGAGTACGGAGGCGGTGCCGGCCTGATCGGCCAGCAGACGAGCGATCAGGCATCGGAGCTGATCGGCCTCACGGCCGCGCTGATCCTGCTGCTGTTGATGTTCGCATCGGTCATCACCGCGGCGGTGCCGCTGGTGTCGGCGATCTTCAGCGTCGGGTCGGGCCTGGCGATCGTGGGCCTGATCGCGGCGGCCATCACCATCCCGACCACCGGGCCGACCGTCGCCACGCTGCTCGGGCTGGGCGTCGCCATCGACTACGGCCTATTCCTGACCGCCCGGCACCGCGAGCAGCTCGACAACGGCATGGACGTGATCGCCTCAGCGGCTCAGTCCGAGAGCACGTCCGGCGCGGCGATCGTCATCGCCGGCACCACCGTTGTCGTCGCCATCCTGGGGCTGTACGTGTCCGGCGTCCCCTTCGTCGGGGCGATGGGCCTGTCGGCCGCGATCGTCGTCGCCGTGACGATGGCGGCGGCACTGACGCTGATCCCTTCGTTCATGGGCGTGGTCAAGAACAATGTCCGGTCACTGAAATCCAGGGTTCAGGCTCACCGTGCGGACATCTCGTCCCAGGATCAGGCGAGGCAGACCGCCGAGGCTACCGATGAGAAACACGAGCAGAGCGGCTTCGCTCGCTGGGGACGCAAGGTCAGCCGGGTGCCCTGGCCGTGGGCGATCGGCGGGACCCTCGTGCTGCTGATCCTCGCGATTCCGCTGCTGTCGATCAACCTCGGCCAGCCGGACAACGGGACCAACCCCACGTCCGACAGTAACCGGCGCGCGTACGACTACATCTCCGACGGCTTCGGAGTCGGCACCAACGGCCCGCTCACCGTGGTGGTGAAGCTGCCGAAGCAGTCCAGCTCGGACGACCAGTCCCTGCTGAACTCGATGATCAAGAGTGTCGGGAGCACCAGCGGGGTCGAGTCGGTGACACCGGCTGCAACCAATAGCGCCGCCACCGTAGCGGTGTTCAACGCGATCCCCACCACCCGGCCGCAGGCGACGGCGACTGTCAATCTGGTCAGCACGCTCCGCGACGACGTCCTGCCGAAGTACGACGTCGTGACGTATGTCACGGGCACGGTGCCTGGCAACGTCGACTTCACCCACCAGATCAGCAGCCGCATACTGCTGCTCATCCTGATCGTCGTGCTGATCGCGTTCATCCTGCTGACCACGGCGTTCCGTTCGGTCGTCATCGCCACTAAGGCGGCGATCATGAACCTGCTCTCAATCGGCGCCGCTTATGGCGTCGTCGTCGCGATCTTCCAGTGGGGCTGGGGCATCAGCCTCATCGGCGTGCCCACCACGTCGCCCATCCCGGCCTACGTGCCGATGATGATGTTCGCCATCGTCTTCGGCCTCTCCATGGACTATGAGGTCTTCCTGCTCTCGCGGATGCACGAGTCCTGGATGAAGACAGGCGACGCGCAGCGCAGCGTAGCGATCGGCATCGGCAGCACCGCGCGGGTGATCACGACAGCGGCGGCCATCATGGTGGTCGTCTTCGCGAGCTTCGTCCTCAACGACCAGCCCGCGATCAAGATGCTGGCGATCGGGATGGCGTTCGCGGTCTTCATCGACGCGTCGGTCGTGCGGATGATCCTCGTCCCGGCCGTCATGTCCCTGCTCGGGCCCCACGCCTGGTGGATGCCGAAGTGGCTTGACCCGATCCTGCCGCAGCTACATCTAGAGGGCAGCTGAACGCGGCAGCCCAAACGCCAAACCAAGATACGAAAGCCCAAGCGGCCTCATGGAGGAGAAATCCTCGGTGCCCTCACCGGAAACGGCTTTGGGCGGTCGTGCTTTACCAGCCGAGTTCGCTGAGCCGCTTGTCGCCGATGCCGAAGTGGTGGGCGATCTCGTGGATGACGGTACGGCGGACCTGGTCGGCAACCTCCTGCTCGGTGCGGCAGATCGCGCAGATCGCCTGGCGGTAAATGGTGATGCGGTCGGGCAGGACGCCGGCGTACTGGGACGTGCGGCTGGTGAGCGGGATGCCCTCGTACAAGCCGAGCAGGCCGGGCGGCCCGGCGCCGTGCTCGACGGTCACCGCGACATTGCGCATGAGCTGGCCGAGTTCCTCGGGCAGCCCGTCCAGCGCGGCGCCGACCATTTCCTCGAAACGGCCGGGATCAACCTCGATCACTTGCCCATTATCCTGCGTAGCGCTGCCGTGCCACGCAGCCGCAGGCGGCGATGGTCGCGGCCTGCTGCCGGCCGTACGGCCTGCTCGACGGCGACCCAGCTGG
>Ga0302320_10030122_pt1 | contig 10354 bp, 10 predicted proteins | sample Bog_T0_3_FD_202130 | JGI IMG/M metagenome (GOLD analysis project Ga0302320, IMG submission 202130) | Peat permafrost microbial communities from Stordalen Mire near Abisko, Sweden - Bog_T0_3 | ecosystem: Environmental > Terrestrial > Soil > Wetlands > Peat | place: Sweden: Abisko, Stordalen Mire... | reverse complement strand
AAGGCTTCTTCGAGGCGGAGAGATTGTAAATCGTCTGCGCGCAGATTTCCTCGAAATAATATTGGGCTTCGGCCTTGGCGTCGTCCCTTTTAATCGCGTTCAGGTTCTTGGCCCGGATGCGGGTGCATAGATAGTGCGCCTTGGGCCACTCCTTTTCTTCATGGAGTAACGCCTGCAATTCCTTCAAGGTCTCTGTCTCCTGACAGGCCGGTTTGAACAACGAAATCAGCGCGTCGAACTGGTCGATCAGGAGTTTCATTAGCTTTGATTGGCATAAAAATGCCCGCAAGGGAAGAGCGGCGCTACATTTTAAGGACAACGCGGAAGCGGGCCTTGTTGCTGAGCATGCGCTCATAGGCCTCGTTGACCTGGGCCAGCGGGTAGACTTCCACTTTGGGCCGCACCCCGGTCAGCGCGCTGAAGTTGAGCGTGTCCTCGGAATCCTTCGAGTACCCGCTGTAATGGCCCGCGACGGATCGGCTGCCCATGAGCAGGAGCAAGGGTGAAACGGAAATATTTTCGTTCGCAGCCGCGACAATAACGAGCTTGCCCTTGTATCTCAGGCCGGGAGCCAGGCCGCTGATCGCCTTCGCATTCGGGGCGGTGGCGAGAATGACTTTCGCGCCGCCCATTTTCTGGAGTTGCTTCGCGGCATCGCCTTTGGAGTCATCGATATATTCGTGTGCGCCGAGTTCCTTCGCGAAGGCTTCCTTGTCCATCCCGCGTGAGATGGCCACGGTACGGTAACCGCTTTTGCTCGCAAACTGGACGGCAAGATGTCCCAGTCCGCCGATGCCCTGGATGGCGACAAGATCACCCGACTTCGCGCCTGACGTGCGCAGGGCGTTGTACGTCGTGACGCCCGCACAGAGAAGTGGCCCGGCTTCGGTCGCCTCGATTCCCTCCGGCATCGCGGCCACGGCGGTTTCGGGCGCGACCATGTACTCCGCAAAGCCGCCGTCGAAATTAACGCCGGTGGTGGCTCCCGTCGTGCAATAGGGAAACTCGCCTTCGCGGCAGGGTTGGCAATGGGTGCAATAGCCGCCGTTCCAGCCGACGCCAACACGTTGCCCCGGTTTGAAGTTGGTGATGCCCTCGCCGATCGTTTCGATGCGTCCCGCGACTTCGTGTCCCGAAACAAAGGGAAACTTCATGCCCGGCCAATGGCCTTCCTTGAAAATCTGGTCGCTGTGGCAGATGCCGCAGGCCTCGACCTTGATCAAAACCTGGCCGAAAGCTGGTTCGGGAACGGGACGTTCGACGAGTTCGAAGGGGCCACCGGCGCGTGAAATTTGGGCGACTTTCATGATACTTCTCCTTAATGAGTTGAGGTAAACCGGTCAGACCCGGTTACTACCTATCGCCCGTTTTCAGCCTTCGTCAATGCGGCGATGAAATCCTCCACGTTGGGCGCGGAGATGAGCTGTTCGCGCGTGGAGGGATCTTTGAGGAGCCGGGCCAGGCCGCCAACGACGCTGAGATAATCGGTGACCATCCGCTTGGGGGTGCCAATGACGAAAATGAGCTTCACCGTTTCGGCGCAGTTTTCAAACCAGACGCCCTGGGTGCTTCGGCCAATGGCGAGGACCATGCCCTTCAGCGAATCGGTGCGCGCGTGGGGAAAGGCAATTTCATTGCCCAGGCAGGTCGATTCGATCCGTTCCCGCGCGAGGAGTTCCTCGTAAAAACCGGCAAAATTGGTGACGTTCGGATTGGTCTGCAGAAGCTGCGCGACCTCGTTGATCGCGTTACATCGCTTCTGTTGGGACAGCTCCAACTTGATCTGTTCCGGCTTGAGGAGGCTGCTGATTTGCATATATTTTATCTATCCCACACTTCGCCCCGGGCGGGTAAAAAGCAAGTTAAAATCTGCCCTGAGCTCAAACAAATTCGAGCTCCACCGGCGCGGGAATCAGACCGGCGTGGTGGGCGCGGTCGAGGAACTCGCGGACCCCTTTTTTGCCGCGCTCGCCGTAGTCGAGGGTGAGTTCGTTGACGTACATGCCGATGAATTTATCAGCCAGGGCGCGGTCGAGACCGCGACCGAGCGGCAGGGCGTGCTCGACTCCCGCGGCGCGGTGTTCGAGGCCGTACTTGATGCTGGCGTAAAGGATGTCCGAGAGCTCGGCAATGGCCTTTGGGCCGAGCGATTTTTTGACCGCATTGCCGCCGAGCGGAAGAGGCAGGCCCCCGGTTTCCGCAAACCACCACTGGCCGAGGTCGGCGCTGAGGGCCAGTCCCTCGCCTGCGTAGGTCAACTGGCCTTCGTGGATGATGAGTCCCGCCTCGGCCTCGCCCCGCGCCAGGGCGTCGAAAATCTGGTCGAACGGCACGACGATGTAGTTGAGTTTTTCCTTCGGCACGCCGAGGTAAAGTTGCAGGGTGAGAAAGGCGCTGGTCATCAGGCCGGGCACGGCGATTTTCCTGGTGAGCAGTTCAGCGCGGGAAAGTTTTTTGGGGCCGACGATCATTGGGCCGTAGTTGTCGCCCATGCTGGCGCCGCTGCGAAGCAGGGCATAGTCCTTGAGGACGTAGGCGTAGGCGTGGATGGAGATCGCGGTGATGTCGAGTTCGGCACGGGTGGCGCGCTCGTTGAGGGTCTGGATGTCCTGGAGGATGTGCTCGAATTCGTAGCCGGGCGTGGGCAGCAGATGCTTCGCCAGCGCGTAAAACATGAAGGCATCGTCGGGGTCGGGCGAATGGCCGAGGGTCAGTTTCATAGCTTCTTCTTTTCGCGCAGCTTCTTGACGAATTCGGTCAGCGCCACGGTTTCGGTGTGCGAATCGTCCGGGGCGAGGACCTCGCGGATTTTTTTCAGGAAGGCGGAGCAGTCCTGCACGTGTTGCTGGAGCCGGGTGGCGTCGGCGGGCGGCCCGGCCTGCTCGGCGAGATCGGCGGCCTCCAGCGCGATGCTGTTGAGCCGGTTGCGGATTTCGTGGGTGAGCGTGTTGACGAATTGCTCGAACTCCTCGCGCGGGACGGGTGCTGGCGTGTGGGAACCGGGTGCGGGAGCGTTCATATTGTAATACACCTTAATCGCGGATGCGTCCGGGACAAGTCCCGGATGAGGCCTTACAACTCCAGCAACACCGCTGCCGGGTTCTCCACGACTTCCTTGACCGTGGCGAGGAAGGTGACCGCTTCCTTGCCATCGACGAGGCGATGATCGTAGGTGAGCGCGAGGTACATCATGGGGCGAATCTCGACGCGGCCCGAGATGGCGACGGGACGTTCCTGGATGGTGTGCATGCCGAGGATGCCGCACTGGGGCGGATTGAGAATCGGGGTCGACATGAGCGAACCGAAGACGCCGCCGTTGGTGATGGTGAAGACGCCGCCTTCCATGTCGGGCAGCGTAATCTTGCCGTCGCGCGCTTTCTTGGCGTAGGCGGCAATGGCTTTCTCGACGCCCGCAAAGGAAAGCTGGTCGGCGTTGCGGATAACCGGGACGAAGAGACCCTTGTCGGTCGAGATGGCGCAACCGATATCGTAGAAATTGTTCTGGACGACTTCCTCGCCGTCGATCCGGCAGTTGATGGCGGGAATGACATGGAGCGCGTGGACGACGGCCTTCACGAAGAAGGACATGAAGCCAAGCTTGATATCGTGCTTTTTGACGAAGCGGTCCTGGAACTTGGTGCGGAGCGCCATGATGTTGGAGAGATCGACTTCGTTGAAAGTGGTGAGGTGTGCCGTTTCCTGCTGCGCGGCCAGGAGGCGCGCGGCGATTTTCTGGCGCAAGGGGGACATCTTTTTGCGCGTGGTCCGTTCGCCTTGAGGCGCTTTGAAGGGAATAGGGATTTCTCCGCCATCTGCCTTGGGCGTTGCCGAAGCGGCAGCCAGCACGTCTCCCTTGAGGACTCGGCCATCTTTGCCGGTGCCCTGAATCGAGGCGGGATTGACGCCTTTTTCCTCGGTCTGATAACGGACGGCGGGGGAAAGATCGTCGGCGTTCTTGCCGCGCGCGGCGACTGCCGCAACGGGAGCGGCGGTTTTGCTGCCCTCCGCAGCACGGGAGGGCTTTTCCTTGGTGCCGTTGTCCGCAGCTTTCGATTTACTATCTTCCGTAGAAACAGCGGCCTCCACTGGTGCAGGGGCTTTCTCATCGATGCTGGCCACGACCTGGCCGATCTGGACGGTGTCGCCCGCCTTGACGAGATGTTTCAGGAGCCCGGCGCTTTCCGCGACGATTTCAGAAGTGACCTTGTCGGTTTCGATTTCAAAAATAGGCTCGCCAGCTTTGACGTAGGCACCGTCCGGTTTGTTCCAGACGCCGAGGACGCCGGAGGTGATCGATTCGCCAACAGCAGGGACTTTGATTTCGATGGGCATAGAGGAAAGGTAGAGGGTAAAAGTTAGAAGGTAGAAGTAAAAGGATGGCGGGAAAGTGTATTTTCAACTTCTACCTTCATCCTTCCCACTTCTTCCTTTCAGAGGTTGAACGCCTGGTTGACGAGTTCACGCTGCTCGAGTTCATGGATGGCGTGCGAGCCGGTGGCCGTACTGGCCGAGGCTTCGCGGCCCGCGTAGGCGATATCGCGGCCAAACAACTTCCTCAAGCGCGGTTCGAGGTAGGGCCATGGGCCCATGTTGGCCGATTCTTCCTGGCACCAGACTATTTTTTCCGCCTTGCCATAAGCCCCGACCACCGACTGAAGCTTCTTCTCGTGCAGCGGGTAAAGTTGTTCGATACGAACGATCGCGGTGTCGTTGATTTTCTCCGCCTTGCGATGATCGGAGAGATCGGCATAGACCTTGCCGCTGCAGAGGATGACGCGCTTGGCCTCCTTCGGAGCGGCGGGATCGGGCAGGATTTCCTCGAAGTGGCCGCTGGCGAAATCGCCGATGGGCGAAGTGCAGCGCGGGTCGCGCAGCATGCCCTTGGGGGTCATCAGGATGAGCGGCTTCTTGATCTTGCGCAACGCCTGACGGCGCAGGACGTGGAAGTAGTTGGCCGGGGTCGAGGGATTGGCGACCTGGATGTTGTCATCGGCGCAGGCCTGGAGGTAGCGTTCGAGCCGCGCGCTGGAGTGTTCCGGGCCCTGGCCATGATAGCCGTGGGGCAGGAGCAGAACGATGCTGGAGGTCTCGCCCCATTTCGTCTCCGAGCAGACGATATACTGGTCGATCATGATCTGCGCGCCATTGGCGAAATCGCCGAATTGCGCTTCCCAGAGGACAAGCATGTCGGGGAAATCGAGACCGTAACCGTAATCGAAACCGAGCACGGCGTATTCCGAGAGCGGACTGTTGTAGACGCAGAACTTGGCCTGTCCCGGCTTGATGTTGTTGAGCGGCGTGTAACGCTCGCGGGTGTTTACGTCGTAGAGGACAGAATGGCGCTGGGTGAAGGTGCCGCGACGGCTGTCCTGGCCGGAAAGACGAACGGGCCAGCCGCCTTCGAGCAGGGTGCCGAAAGCGAGCGCCTCTCCGGTGCTCCAGTCGAGCGGGGCCTTGCCCTCGATCATATCGTGACGGCTTTGCAGCCAGCGTTTGATCTTGGGGTTGAGATCGATGGTCTCCGGCTCTTTGGTGATCGCCGCGCCGATTTCGCGCAGCTTTTCCATGGGCACCGCCGTATCGACCGGGTCGAGCAATTCGGGACACGCCAGCGATTTGCGGATGGCCGGGACAATGGTCTTGGTCGTGACTTTCGACTTGAGCAGTGCGTTGTTGAGCTTTTCCTCGAAGGTGGCCCGGAAAGCGCGGACTTCGTCGGGCGTGATGTCGCCGAACTTGACGAGGTGACCGAAGAAAATGTCGCTGATCGGCGGATGATCCTCGATGGCGGAATACATCAGCGGCTGGGTGAAACGAGGTTCGTCTCCCTCGTTGTGGCCATGGCGACGGTAACAGTACATGTCGACCACGACATCGCGCTTGAATTGCTGGCGGAATTCGAAGGCGAGTTGGATGGTCGTGACCGCCGCGATGGGATCGTCACCGTTGACGTGGAAAATCGGTGCGGCCACCATCTTGGCCACCGACGTGCAGTACTGGCTCGATGAACCATCAATGGGTGAGGTGGTAAAACCAATCTGGTTGTTGATGATGATGTGGATCGTCCCGCCGGTCCGGTAACCCTCCAGCTGGGAAAGATTCAGCGTCTCAGGCACCACGCCCTGTCCGGCAAAAGAGGCGTCGCCGTGAATGAGAACCGGCAGAACTTTGGTGCGCTGGGCGGTATCGTTCAACCGGCGCTGCCACGCGCGGGCTTTACCTTGGACGACTGGACAGACCGCTTCGAGATGGCTCGGATTCGGCGCGAGGCTGATGCCGATCTTGGCTCCGGTGCTGGTGTTGACGATCGCTTCGTAACCCAGATGATATTTCACGTCGCCGTCGCCCAGCTCGGAGTTGGGGACATAATTCTCGGCGAACTCATTGAAAACAAATTCGTAATCCTTACCCAGAATGTTGGCCAGGACGTTGAGGCGTCCGCGATGGGCCATGCCCATGACGATCTGCTCCACGCCGTGGCGGGGACATTCCTCGACGATCTTGTCGAGCATCGGGATGACCGTTTCGCCGCCTTCGAGCGAGAATCGTTTCTGGCCGACATAGCGGGTATGGAGGAATTTCTCGAAAAGCTCGCCTTCGAGCAGATGCGTCAGCACCCGCTTTTTCTCGGCGTTGGGGAGGGTGTCTTTGCGGAGGCGGCCTTCCTCGATCCGGTCGCGCAGCCAGCGGCGGATGGTATAATTCTCGATGTGCATGTACTCGATGCCGACGTGACCGCAGTAGGTCTCGTGCATCAAGTCGATGATGTTATGCAGGGGGAGCTTGGTCCGTTGGCCCGCCCAATAAATTTCAAATTCGCGGTCGAGGTCTTCCTCGTCGAGCTTCATGTAATCGAGGCTCAGTTCGGGAGTACGGCGCCGGATCAGCTTAAGCGGGTCGAGCTTAGCCTGCTGATGGCCGAGCCGGCGATAGGCGCTGATCAGGGCATCCACCCGGGACTGCCGAAGTTGATCATCATCCGAGACGGTCGCGGGGGCTGCCGACGGGGCCTTTTCACCCGGACGGCGGGGCGGTTGCTGGCAACCCAGTTCGAACCCGGCAAAGAAGGCGTGCCATTGGGCATCCACGCTGGAGGGGTCGCGCTTCCATTGCGTATAAAGCGCGTCGAGTTGAGGACCATTTTCTGCTGAAGCGGCATCGGTCCGGGAAACGCCGTTGGTATCCAAGGTCAGGTTGACCCGGTTGGGCATGACGGTCATAGGATCGTTAAATCTAAGTGATTTGTAGTTCCGTGGCAATCGCAATGGCTCGGTTAGTAGTACCAGCTGAAATTTAACGTCAGCTTGATAAGCGCGAGTTATACACTTGGCGAGAGTTAGGCGGCGCACCTTGACTCACGCGCTCCCATAGCGTTCACTAGTACCATGGCCCTTGATGACATTCTCCTCGAAGCGGAAGAAAAAATGATAAAAAGCACGGAAGTGATCCAAGCCGAATTCGGCGGCATCCGCACCGGTAAAGCCTCGCCCGATCTCGTGACCAATCTGATGGTCGAGGCCTACGGAACGCACATGCGCCTGAAGGAAATGGCGGCGATCACCACGCCCGATTCGCGGTTGATTCTGATCCAGCCGTGGGACGGCACAACCGTCGATGCGATCCGCAAGGCGCTGGAGGAATCGAAGCTCGGCATCACGCCGCTGGTGGACGGCAAAGTCATTCGCCTGCCCATCCCGCCCCTTTCCGAGGAACGGCGTCAGGATTTGGTGAAAGCGGTGCGTAAGATCGCCGAGGAAGGTCGCGTCAGCATCCGCGCGAATCGCCGCCACGCGATCGACGAGATCAAGAAAATCCAGAAAGCGGGCGACATCACCGAAGACCAGCTCGAAGACGCCGAGAAAGAAATCCAGAAGCTGACCGACCAGTACGTGGCCGAAATCGAAAAGGGCCTGACCAGCAAGGAAGCGGAATTGCTGAAGGTCTAGGTCTTCTGGGTACGCAATTGTCCGCGCAACCTCGTTGCCCCGCCTTCATTCCATTTATTCCGTTGTTCCGTCAAAATTCCTCTGCCTTTAATTTCGTTAATTTGGAAAATTTGGTAATTTGGTCCTGCCATCCCTTCTCTATTTTTACTCATGACCGAATACCCCCCGGCCTTCACCGAACTCGTTGAAGCCTTGCGTCAACTCCCCTCCGTCGGTCCGCGCAGCGCCGAGCGTCATGCGCTCTATCTCCTCCATGCTGACGCCAAAGTCAGCGAGCGCCTCGCGACTGCGCTAACCCGCGCGCGTGCGGAAATCCATCCCTGCCGCCATTGCGGTTTTTACGCGCAGGGCCTCGATGCGCTCTGCTCGATCTGCATGAATCCGCAGCGCGACGCCACGCTCTGGTGCGTAGTCGAGCAGGCGAGCGACGTGATCAAGCTCGAAAAATCGAATTTCTTTCGCGGTCTCTATCACGTCCTGGGCGGACGCCTTTCGCCACTCGACAAGATCGGGCCGGAAGATCTTTCGATTGCGAAGATGGAGCAACGACTGTCCTCGGCTCCGCCAAAGGAGGCCGTGTTGGCCCTAGCCGCCGACGCCGAAGGCGAGACGACCGCGCTTTATCTTGCGCCTATCCTCAAGAAAGCGGGGGTGAAAGTTTCGCGCCTCGCGATGGGTCTGCCCGCGGGTGGCGGACTTGAATATGCCGACAGCGTCACTCTCGGTTATGCCCTCTCTGGTCGCCGCGAATTGTAACCCCGCAGATTTTTTGACGGAATTAACGGAATTTTTCCAAAATTACGGGATGAAGGCAGGGGAGTTTTCGCCAGGATTAATAGGATTGGCTGAGAGAATTCTTCTGCCTTTGAAATCATCTAAATCTTATTAATCCTATTAAAAATGCCTCCCCCCCCAATTCCATTCATTCCGTCAAAATTACTCTGCATCCATTTTGTTAATTTGGAAAATTTGGTAATTTGGTCCTTTCCCTCTCCATGAAAATCAGCGCCGTCTGCTTCGATCTCGGCAAGGTCCTGCTCCATTTCGATTGGAAAGTGATGATGGATCGCATTGCGACGAAATCGCCGCTGCCACCGGAGAAAATCGCCCAACTGCTTAAGGAAGATCCGCAGGTCCTCGCTTACGAAGTGGGCGGCATCACCTCGGCCAAATTTTTTTCGCACCTGAAAAAACGGCTCCGCTACACGGGAACGGCCAGGGAATTGCGCGCGGCTTTCTCGGAAATCTTCACGCCCCTGACCGAGCACATCGCGCTCGCCGCGCTGCTTGCGCCGCATTATCCGCTGGCGATCATCTCCAATACGAACGAAGCGCACATCCTTCATGCCGAGGCGACCTACTCGTTCTTCTCGCTCTTTCGCGTCCGGATTTACTCGCATCAGGTTGGGGCGATGAAACCGGATCGCGCGATTTACCAGGCGGCGCTCGACGGCCTGGGCGGGATCGATCCGCTGGAGACGCTCTTCATCGACGATCTCGAACCGAATATTCTCGGCGCAGTGAAGCTTGGCTGGCAGACGATCCATCTGCGTCCCGGAGTCGATTTGCGCGAGGCGTTGGCCAGCTATGAATTGAAGGGAATCGACTGAGTTTTGACAGGAGGAACATGAAAGGCTGTTCTTTCCCTCCTGTCTAAATCACTCCCCCGTCAGCAACGCGATCTCCCGTTCTTCGAGTTGCTGCCGCCAGCGCGCGAGGTAGGAGTATTTCCGGTAGACGGCTTCGAGCGCGTTAAGGTCCTTTTCGCCAGCGCGCCAGCGGGGATCGAGCGCCGCGATCTCCGCTTCGACCGTCGCGCCGAATTGCTCGAGCTTCATGCGCAGGGCGACGAGCGAATCCTGCAAAGCCAGTTCCTCGCTCATCAGCCCGGCCTTCTCCAATCTTCCGGTCGTCGCGCGTTTGCGCTCCAGAAAACCGTCGAGTTCGCGGCACATCTCCCCGACTTCCTTGAAGAGGTCCATCGTGCCGGGCGGAATGCGCTGGATGTCGCGCGGCTTCTCGCCCTTGGTCAATTCATAGAGCGCAAGCAGACGCGCGCGCGGATCGATCAGGGTCTGGTAGGCCTGGTTGAGCGCGGTGTAGCGCGACTCGACGGCGAGCCTTTCCGCATCGGGTGACTGCGCGAATTTGTCCGGGTGCGACTCGGAGGTCGCGCGGGCGAAGCGTTCCTTTAGCGCGCTGACGTCGAGGGCCGGGCCCGGTTCCAGATCGAAAAGAGAAAAAGGATTGGAACTCATGGGGATGTTGGCGACGAAGGCCGCGCTGGCGAGTCGCCCAATCTATTCTTCCTTCGGGGCACGTTTGCGCCCGCCCTTGGCCTTGATGACATTTTTCGGGATGACCGACCGGCCTTCCGCGTGACCATTCGATCCGGGCGCGGCTTCCTT
>Ga0302320_10030121_pt1 | contig 10354 bp, 6 predicted proteins | sample Bog_T0_3_FD_202130 | JGI IMG/M metagenome (GOLD analysis project Ga0302320, IMG submission 202130) | Peat permafrost microbial communities from Stordalen Mire near Abisko, Sweden - Bog_T0_3 | ecosystem: Environmental > Terrestrial > Soil > Wetlands > Peat | place: Sweden: Abisko, Stordalen Mire... | reverse complement strand
CGCTCAAACTCCGCGTCCGTCAGCCCCTGCATGATCGCCCGCATAGCCCGTCTCCTTGCTCGCGCGGTTCACCCTGGACTCATTCCGGCTGGGCTACAAGAGGGGGTCGATTGGTTGATAAGCGGGAAATGATTAGGGAAAAGACACTGAAAAAGCTGTTGGGGGCGACGACATGCCTTGCCATCGCTACCGGACTGGCAATGGCTGTGCCAAGCGGCGCGAAGGCCGCTCCCACCATTCTGCAGCTGACGCTCACGGCTGAAGACTTGACAACCGGGACCTACTACAGCAGCACCTTCGATTCTTCGACCAACAGCATCTCTGTCCCCAGCGGAAGCACGGGGGATGTCAGCTTCGTTTCGGAGTTCTCGCTGTCTACGATTGGACCCCCGAACAACATCCTGTTCACCGGCGCGTCGACCGTAACCAACAACAGCACGACAGACACGTACAGGTTGGTCGCCGCCGTCAGCGGCATCAACTTCGTCGGGCCTGATAACACAGTCTCCCTCTCGGGGAGCGGCACATGGCAGTCAACGGGCGGCTCCGTCCAGCATCTGACCTGGTATGACGATCCGACCAACACCCTGGGTGCGGCGTGCACCGCCACGCCTCCTGCCGCAGGCGGATCCCCCGCTCCCGACACCTGCGTTCCCTTGACGACTCCGGGAAACCTGGTCGGCTCGTTCACATCTGCCCCTGCAGCGAGTCCCACGGACTCCTACTCGTACACGCTGCTGAACGCTCCTCTGACGAACCCCGACACCGGGCTGTTCTCGATGACCGAGGCATGGACCTACACCCTGCTGCCTGGCGGTTCGCTGGTCAGCCGGGGCCAGACGGAAAACAAGTTTGTCACGACTCCTGAGCCGGCGTCCCTGCTGCTGCTGGGCAGCGGCTTGGCTGGCCTGGGCCTGATCAACCGCCGCAACAAGAAGACCCGATAAACACATCTTGAGGCAAAGGCCGGGCCGCTGGCCCGCCTTTGCCATGTCGGAGATTTTACACAGCGCTGGATCGGGATCGATCCTAGCGCTGTTTTCTTTCGGACGAAGCGCCGAAGGGATGCTTTCGGTGCGCCGGGGACAGCCAAGAGCAGCGCTGCCAGGTTGAAGCTTCCTGGACCATCGACGATGCCGTCCATCCAACCGCGATTGGCCGACTCCGGCTTACCCTGGCGGCTTGTCTTCACGGGCGCGCCGGACAGTCCGTGTGCACCCCAGGCGGCATCCACCGATGCCGCCTGTAAAGTTTTCCGACAATCAGCCGCGGCGACGGCGGACCAGGCCAAGGCCGGTCAGACCGGCGCCCAGCAGCGCGAGCGACGCAGGCTCCGGAACATCGATGGCGAACGTGGCGGGCGTGTCGAGTGTGTAGGATGCGTTGATCCCGGAGCCCGGCGTGCCGTTGTTCGACTGGGTGAAGGACACCGAGAAGTCAGCCGTCGCGGGCGAAACGTAGCCGGGCGCCGAGTAGCTGCCAACGAAGTTGAGGGCAAGATTCCCGCCCCGGCCGACCTGCATGAAGACAGCCGACTCCTCGTCATACGTGAAGGTCGCGCCGGCGACGGTAACGGTAAACGGCGTGATGAGGCCGTCGGCAACGGTGAAGTGCGGAAGATTGATCGTGACTGAATTGCCGGTCACCGCAGCCAGATTGTAAGCGCTGACCACCGGCGCGGTGAAGTTCACGGTCAGTCCGCTCTGGATCGAAAGGGTCGTTGTGGCGCCGGACAGGACGCTCTGGTTGTTTCCATTGACCGAGTCGGTGGCAACCGCGCCGAAGCCGGTGAAGCCGATGCTGCCGTCGCCGAGGATCGCGGCATTTGCCCCACCGGCCGTGAGGGCGGCCAGCGTAACGCCGGCCACGAGAACCAGTTTCGCGCACGTCATGGGTAAAATTGCTCCTTAGCCTAGGTGTCCAACCGGCCATTGCAGTCAGGGCGGCCGTGCCGTGGCCTCTGGTGCAAGTGCGATGCCAAAACATATCTTTCAATGAAAACATGATGTTAGACAATCGCGTTGAGACACTTACATGCGGACCTGTAAAGTTTTCCGACGCGTTATAAATCCGTCAACGCACTGACGGGAATGGCGTACTCTCGGTGGTGGATTTTGCCAGCAATCTCCGACGGCATCGACTTCATCCCGACACCGGAGCCGGCGTCGATGTCGGTGCTGGGCGCCGGGTGTCCGGCCCTCTCCTCGGGCATCGCCGCCGCGTCTGACGCTGTCTGGGGTGGGGAAGCGGCAACGGCCCGCTCCTCGCCGGCCTGCTTCATGGACCCAGCGTATTGGGGCCGACCAAGGCTTGCATGATCGACCCCGAGCGTGCAGCGGACCCGCAGGGGTGTCGGCGAGCGGCGGCCTCGCTGGCGCGCGATGACGGCTTCGGAATAGCGGCGCCGCGCCTCTGAAACGGCGGCAATGAGGCGCAAACTGCCCAGCAGGATCGCGGGGCGGTCACACGGCGCGCCGGATCTCGCACAGGCCGGATTTATGCGACGCCGTGCCGCTCACCGGATCGAGTACGTCGGTGCCGACCAGGTTGTTGAAATTGGCGCCATCCGGCCCGAAAGGGTCATAGCCGGGCGCGCCCAGCGCCACACAGGCCTGCCACCAGCCGTGCTCCCCCACCGCCACGCGCGGGTCGATGTCTTCGTTCAGCCGGGCGCGCACGCGCACCCGTCCCGCCAGCGTCTCCACAAAGACCCAGTCCCCCGCGGCGATGCCGCGCATCGCCGCGGCAGTGGGGTGCAGCTCCACTTCCGGATCCGGCGCGCGCGAACGCAGCCCAGGCAGCGCGCGCAGCTGGGTCTGCAGGAACAGCGTCGGCTTGCCGCAGGTCAGCACCAGCGGAAAGCGCGCGGCCAGGTCAGGCCGGGCAACCGGGCCGATCGGCGGCTCCTCGAAGCCGGGCAGGGGAGCATGCCCGTGCTCCAGGAAGGTCTGAACGTACAGCTCGACCTTTCGCGATGGCGTGGCGAAGCCGCATGGCACGCCGGAGGCGTCCGGCTCGGCATACTTGCGATGCCGCGTCTGTAGCGCCACGCGCAGCCCGCCGGGCGCAGCGCGCAGTTGCTCCAGCGTCACGCCGCTTGGCCCCAGTTGCTCGCGGTAGGCGGCCTCGATGTCGCCGTCCCAGAACTGTGCGCCCAGGCCCAGTGCCGCGGCCAGGCCGAACACGATCTCGATGTCCGACCGCGCCTCACCCGGCGGCGGTACCACCGCCTGGCGCAGCTGGATGTGCGACTGCGCCGCTTCGCTGATATCGAAGCCAAGCTTCAGCGCCTCGCGCTCGAAGCAAGACGCCACCGGCAGCACCAGATCGGCCAGCGCCGCGGTCGGCGTGAGGAACAGGTCGCAATGGGCGAAGAACTCAAGCGCCGCCAACGCCGTGCGGATCTCCGCGCTCTGTGCGTGCGCCAGGACCAAATTGGCGCCGAAGCCGATGAGGCCGCGGATCGGGTAGGGCTGGCCTTCCAGCACGGCCCGGCACAGCTCGCGGGTGGTCACGTTGCCGCCGCGCGCCGGCCCCAGCGGCCGCTCCGCCAGCCCTACGGCGGGAGCCTTGCGCGGCGCCGAGGCCGCGGCGGTGATGGGTGCCGATTGCGGCGCCGGCATCAGCACATTGCCGCCCTCGGCGTCGAAGCAACCGGTCAGCGCGTAGAGCAACGAGATGGCGCGCGCCGTCTGCGTAACGTTGGCGTGCTGTTCGTGGCCGCTCCAGGCGTAGTACGCCACCGGCCGGGACTGCCAGATCAGCCGCGCCGCCGCCGCCACGTCCGCCGCCGCAATCCAGCATGTCGCCGCTACCACGTCCGGACTGTACTGCGCGCACAGCTCGGCATAGAGCGCGAAGGCAGGTCGGCAGACCACCGCGCCGGCCGGCGTGTCGATGCGGTACTCGCCCTCCAGGGCAAAATGCGCCGTATCGCCACTCAGCGGCACCGGTCGTCCCGCCGCGCCGTCCCAGGCCAGCACCACGGCCGCATCGCCGCCAGGATCGGTATCGCGCTGCGTCAGCTTGCGCCCGGTGTCGGCCCGGACCAGCGCGGGGCCATCGCTCCAGGCGCGGATGAAGTCGCGATCGTACCAGCCGTGCCGCATCATCTGATGCGCGATGCCCAGTGCCAGCGCCCCGTCGGTGCCTGGCCGCACCCGCAGCCACAGATCCGCCTTGTTGGCGAGCCCCACCCGGCGCGGATCGACCACGATCAGTTTCATGCCGCGCTTGAGCGCCTGGACCACCGCAGTGGCGTGCGTCAGGCGCGTATAGCTCGGATTGTAGCCCCACAGGATCATGCAGCCGCTATTGGCGATATCGGGCATCGCGCCCCCGGCACTGCCGATCGCCACCGAGCCGGTGCCGAACGTATAGCTGGTCGCGAAGTATCGGCCCCAACCGCAGATATCGATCTGACCCAGAACGTTGGGCGTGCCGAAGGCGTTGGTCAGCCGGCGGAGAAACGGGGCAACGTCGCCGATCGCGGTGGTGGAGGCCGAGGCGTTGCTGAACGCCACCGCCTCCGGGCCATACCGGTCGGCAATCCGCCGCATTTCGGCGGCGGTGAACGCCAGCGCCTCGTCCCAGGAGATGCGCTGCCAGCCGGGATCTGGATCGCCCTTCGGCCGGGTGCGGCGCAGCGGGTGAGTCAGCCGATCGGGGTGATAGACAAGCTCCGGCGCGGCGCGGCCCTTGGCGCAGATCGCCTGGCCGGTCGGGTGCGCGGGATCGGGGTCGAGCCGGGCGAAGCGGCCATCCTGGACGGTCGCGATGGTGCCGCAGCGGGCGATGCACAGGCCGCAGAAGCCCTGCACCCTACGCGTGGCGCCCTCGTCGCCCGCCTGGCGGCCGAATTTGGTCATGACGTCCACCGATGCCCCTGCCCGCTTATCTTGCCGTCGATGCCCCTGCGGGCAAGGGTCGGGAGCCGCTGCGGGGAAACAGTGCCGCCGTCTGAAACCAGTGGGGCCGCGTCACCCTTTTTTTGCTCGACCTGTCTGGCCGGACAAAGGGTTGCTCACGCGATCGATAACCGCGCCCGGCCAGCGATAGCGAGCGCAATGAAGTGATTCATCGGCTGCGTTGATCCGGCGCAGCATTCTGCTCAAAGCACACCGGGGGGCGCCGATGGCCGATGCGAACGTGCTGGACACCGACTCCATGCTGTCCGCCGAACTGGACGAGATCGAGCGCCGCCGCGCCGCCGCCGGCGAGCCCCCTGCCCCGTCCACGCCAGGCGAACGCCTGGAGCAACGCCAAGCCAGGCTCGGACTCACGGCGCTCTGCCTCTCGGGCGGCGGCATCCGCAGCGCCTCGTTCTGCCTCGGCGTGATCCAGGCCTTGGCGGCGAAGCGGCTGCTCAACCGGTTCGACTACGTCTCCACGGTCTCCGGCGGCGGGTTCATCGGCGGCTGGCTGCAGATGACGCTGCGGGAGACCGGGGATGCCGACGCCGCCCAGGCCGCGCTGGGGTCGGCCGGTCCCGCCGCGCTCAGCGCGCTGCGCGGCTACACCAATTACCTCACGCCGCAGACCGGCCCGTTTTCCACCGACACCTGGGCCGGCATCGTGCTGTACATCCGCAACCTGCTGATCAACTGGATGGTGTTCACGCCGCTGTTCCTGGCCCTGGCGCTGGCGGCGATCTTCTACCGCACGCTGATCTACAGCCTGAGCGGCAGCCCCTTGATCGCGCTTATCTTGCTGGCAGCGGCGGCCGGGGTGCTGGGCGTCGGCGCGTATCGGGCCTGCGCGCTGATCCCCAGCCACCGGACGGTCAACCCCCCCGGCTTCGCGCCCGCCAAGGCCATACTGTGGAACGTGACCGCGCCGGTCCTGCTCTGGGCGATGGTCCTGCCGGCGGTGCTCGATTACGGGCTGCGGGCGGCGGACCCGCCTAGGCCGGACCTGTCCGCGTGGCCGTGGCTGGAGACGGCAATTCCGCTGCTCTACGTGGCCGCGATGATGATCGGCTACGGCGCGGCGTGGGTCACCAAGATCGGCCCCGACAAGGAAGCGGTCTCGCTCTACCGCATCAACGTGTTCCGCTGGTTCGCCGCGTCCCTGTGCTCCGCTGGGCTGATCTGGATCGGCCTGCGCCTGATCGAGCCGGCGCATGTCGCCTGGCCGGTGTTCGTGAATCGGGAGACGCTGCTGACGGTGTTCGCGCCACTGTGGCTGGTCGGCGTGCACGTGCTGCAGACCACGTTCTACGTTGCCTTTCGCAAGGAGGCGATGCTGGCCGATCTCGATCGCGAATGGCTCGCCCGGTCCAGCGCGCAGGCGCTGCTGGCGGCCGTTGCCTGGACCGGCTTCGCGGTGACCTGTCTGGTCCTGCCGCCGCTGCTGAGCTTCGTCTCGTCCGAGGGGGAATGGTTTGGCACCCGCATGGCCACGGTGGCGGCCGGCACCACGCTGGTCGGCTCCATCGCGGCCTGGCTGGGCAACCGGCTGGTCGCCGGGATCGAGGCCCTGGTCGAAAAGGCCGGACGATGGACGCAGCTGCTGCTGAACGGGCTGGCGGTGATCTATGCCATCGGCGTGTTCGCCGTGGCGGGCGGCGCGCTGCAACTCGCGCTGGGTTGGGTGCAGGTACGACTGTTTGGCCCGGATAGCCCGATCTGGGTGCCGCTGCTGCTGCAAGTGGTCCTGGCGGTTGTGCTGTATGGGCTGACGGTTGCCTTCGGCCGGGTCAACGTCAATCGGTACTCGCTGCACGCGGTGTATCGTAACCGGCTGGTCCGCGCCTTCCTGGGCTCCGCCCGGCCGGTCCGCGACCCGGACCCGTTTACCCGCTTCGATCCGAAGGACGATCCGCGCCTGGCGAAGTTCAGCGCGCCGGCGGCGAAACAGCGCCTGTTCCCGGTGATCAACGCGACGCTGAACGTCAGTGTGGTGAGCAACGCCGCCAACGCCGAGCGCAAGGCGGAGTCGTTCATCGCCACGCCGCTGGCCTGCGGCTCGGCCGCGCTGCGCAATCCGCGCCAGGGGCCGCGCGAGAAGACGGCGCAGGGCGCGTTCGTCCCCACCGCCCTGTTTGCCGGCATGGACAGCCTGGGCGACGTCCGAAACGCCGGCAAGGGCGTGACCATCGGCACCGCGCTGACCATCTCCGGCGCTGCGGTCAACCCGAACTGGGGCTACCACTCCTCGCGCGTGACGGCGTTCCTGATGACGCTGTTCAACGTACGCCTTGGCGCCTGGCTGCCCAACCCGGCGGTGGCGACGGCCGACGAGCTACAGCTTGGGAAACCGGCGGACTCGCTTCGCGCGCTGGTGGACGACCTGCTCGGCACGACCACCGACGACAGCCAGGCGGTGAACCTGTCCGACGGCGGGCACTTCGAGAATCTCGGGCTGTACGAGATGCTGCGCCGGCGCTGCAGCCGCATCGTGGCGTTGGACGCCGGAGAGGACGGGGGGTACGTGTTCTTCGACCTCGGCAACGCCCTGCGCAAGGCGGCGATCGACCTCGGGGTGACGGTGACGGTCCGGCAGCCGATGCGGCTGTATTCGCGCAAGGCGATCGAGGCGGATTCGAGCCTAGCCAAGGACGCGCTGGGCATCGCGGTCGGCGACATCCGTTACGACAATGGCCAGACCGGCGAGTTGCTATACGTCAAGCCGAGCTTCCTGTCGGGCATCCCGGCCGACGTGCGTGCCTTCGGCCTGTCGGACCCGGCATTCCCGCACGACAGCACGACCGACCAGTGGTTCACCGAGAGCCAGTTCGAGAGCTATCGCGCGCTGGGGGAGTGGCAGATGACCTGGCTCGCCGGCGGCCTCAAGCATGGTGCCGCGTTGGAGGATCTGTTCCGCGCGGCGGCGGATCGCGTCTCGCCCGAACCGGCCCCCGCGGTCCGGCTGCCGGAGACGCTGGACGTATCGCCGTGCCGACCGGTCGCAACGAACATCGGGGGAAGATAAGCCCGCGTCTGATTTCGGCTGTAACAACGGCACAGCTCGCCGCATTTGTACTTGCAGGAGGATGCGATGTCCGAGACCGCCGCCAGCTCTGCCGAAAGCACCGGGAAGACGTTCGAGCTCGGCCTTGCGCTGTCCGGCGCGATCTCCGCGGGCGCCTACACCTCGGGGGTGCTCGACTTCCTGTTCCAGGCGCTCGACGAATGGGAGAAGCAACGCGGCAAGCCCGGCGTGCCGGACCATCGCGTGGTGCTCAAGGTGGTCACCGGCGCATCGGCCGGGGCGATCACCGGGGCGCTGGGCGCCATCGCGCTGGCCCGGGGCATGCACCCGAAGGACTTCACCCAGGAGGAGGTGGAGAATGCCTACCGCACGGCGGGCACGACCTACCAGACCCAGCGGTGCGTGCTGCCGTCGCTGTACGACACCTGGGTCACCTACCCGAGCCTGGTCGCGCCCCAGGGCAAGATCTCCTTCCTGACCGCGGAGGACCTGCAGACGCAGCCGCCGCAAGTGCAATCGCTGTTGAACGCCAGGCTGCTGGACTGGATCAAGCTCCAGGCCCTGCTTTGCCCAATCGACGCCGCGCCGGGCTACAAGCCGACCTATGGTTACATTGCCGACCCGCTGCACGTTTACCTGACGTTCTCCAACCTGCGCGGCATGCCGTTCACCGTTCCGTTCGGCAACAGCAGCTACGGCATGCAGACGCACGGCGACCGCGTGCATTACATCGTCACCGATCTGGGTGGACGGAAGCTGCAAGACAGCGACTGGGTCAAAGCCGACAAGGGCATTCCGCTGTCGGTCACGACGCTGCCGCCGTACGGCGAGGCCGCCACCGCGCTGGAAGCGGGTCACTACCCAGCGTGGAACACCTACGGCGAGTGCGCACTGGCCTCCGCGGCATTCCCGATCGGGCTGGCGCCGCGCAAACTCGCTTTCCCGATCGATCAGTATTTCGGACGGAACTACCCGCTGAAGGTGTCGCAGTCCTTCATCAACCCGAGCTTTCCGGCGGCGTTCCTCGCCGGGCAAAAGGTCGAATTCGGGTTCCTCAACGTTGACGGCGGGCTGATCAACAACAATCCCTTCGACTACGCGCAGTACGTCCTGATGGGTGGTGCCTCGGCCACGAAGACGCAGGGCCATGAGGCGGATAAAGCTGTCATCATGGTCTCGCCTTTCCCGGAATCGCCTGCCTTCCTGCCGGAGGGACAGCCTGCGGCCGAACTCGTCGCCGTGGTCAGCGCCCTGTACCCGACCCTGATCAACCAGGTGCGGTTCAAGGTCGAGGAACTGGCGCCGGCGGCTGACGAAAATGACCGTAGCCGGTTCCTGATCGCCCCGGAGCGTAACATTGACGAGGTCGATCAGCGGTTCCCGATCGCCTGCGGATTGCTCAACGGCTTCGGCGGTTTCCTGGACGAGACCTTCCGGGCGCACGATTTCCAGCTCGGCCGGCGCAACTGCCAGCGCTTCCTGGCCGCGACCTTCGGTCTGCCTGGATCGAACGACATCACCGCCGGCATGAAGGCGCTGGGACCAACATTCCTGACGATCCCAAAGCCAGGCAAGCCAGACTCCTACGTGATCATTCCGCTGCTTGGGTCGGCAGCCGCCGAGGTGCCGCTGCCGCACTGGCCGCGCATGAGCGCCAGCGCCTTCGACACGTTGTTGACGCAAATCGCTTCGCGTCTGAAAGCGGTCGCGCCGGTACTGATCAGGGGCCAGACGACGAACCGGGTGCTGCGGACCCTCGCCCTGCTCGGCCTGGCATGGAGCGGCGATCAACTGCGCCGGTACATCGCGCGATCCATCCTGCGTGACCTGGTCCGCCGCGACCAGATCGAAGGCTGGGGCCTGCCGGCCCTGACCCTGCCGCAGGATTGGACGCAGGACGACGTGCGCGCCGTGCTCGCGGAATTGATCAACCCGGCATTCGATCTTCGGACCGCCGCAAGCATCGCCGAGCGGACCCACCTGGCGGAGCGCGGGGTGGCCGACGTGCTGGACCAGCTTCGCAAGGCGGGAACCGGCAAGCCTTTCCTGGTGACGACCGCCGGCGAGCGTGACGGCAAGACGCTGTACACGCTTCCGTCCCAGCTTTCGACGATCGCGAAGTGGCGGGCGAGGCTGCGGGGCTGGCCGGGGATCGGCGCCGTGGAGCGGGCTCTGGAGCCGCTGGGGATCGACTGAACCGCTGGGGCCGCAGCCCGTTTGCCGCGGAAGGACCGCCGCGAGCGGCCTCCGCGCTGGTCGGCTCGTCCCGCAGAGCGAACAGCAGACCGAGCGCTTCCAGCAGTTCTCAATGCGAACGAGTCGCGGTCGCGCGTCATGACCGAGTCCGAAATGTCACAGCTGAGAACGATCTGCCTTTCAAACGCAAATTGGGTGTTCTCAAGGGCGAAGAACTCGGATTCGC
>Ga0302320_10030118_pt1 | contig 10355 bp, 10 predicted proteins | sample Bog_T0_3_FD_202130 | JGI IMG/M metagenome (GOLD analysis project Ga0302320, IMG submission 202130) | Peat permafrost microbial communities from Stordalen Mire near Abisko, Sweden - Bog_T0_3 | ecosystem: Environmental > Terrestrial > Soil > Wetlands > Peat | place: Sweden: Abisko, Stordalen Mire... | reverse complement strand
GATGAAAAATTTTTAATTTTGGTCTTTTTGGGGCAAAATTTTTTTTTTAAAAAAACGAAAATATAGAGAGTTTACGGTAATTAATTTTTTTTCATTAAGTTTTGGCTGATATAAATGGTGACAGTGTAAAAGATATTGTCGGATTTGGTGCTAATAATCTTCTTATATCCTTTGCCACTGATGCTGGCTTCGCCACGCCCTTTTCAGCTGTTGGAGGACTTGCCGGAACAGGTAAAATCTCTACTCTCTTTTTTAATTAAATTTATAACCATTTTAAAAAAGGTTGGAATTTTCAAAGCTATCCAGTCATATTCAGCAAGTATACCTTTATTTTTTACTAAAATGCTTACCATAACTTAGAATTGTTTGTTGCCTATTCCCAAAAGACAACCGTGGCCTTTGCAGTGCAAGTTGATTCAGATTTTCTCTATGAAAAGGGTTGGACTACCTTTGACCGTAATCCCAGATTTTGTTATGATGTTGATGGGGATGGCCTAGCTGATTTGGTTGGTTTCGCAGATGATGGAGTGTATGTCCAATTTTCCACTGGGAATTCCTTCCAACCTAAGACCCTCTTGTTAAGTGGTCTCGGTTTTAATGCTGGATGGACTAGCCAGAATTCTTTTCCCAGATGTCTGGGTAATGTCAAAAATCTGATTGGAGGAGCTGATATTATTGGTTTTGGCAGTGATGGTGTTTATGTTTCAAACTTTAATGGCTCCACATTTACTGCTCCAACTTTGATGATTTCTGGACAATATGGAGTAGGATCAGGCTGGACCACCTTTGACGCAACCCCAAGGTTATGCACTGATATGGATGGAGATGGTCGAACTGATATCATTGCATTTGGACCTACCACTACATCCGTTGTGTACGCACAAAGTGATGGAACCTTTACCCAAAGTGCAGAAACTACCACTCAAATTACTTCTGGATTTACAAGTTATGATGTGAACCCAAGGTAAAAATAAACAATGATTTTGATAAATATATAAACATATTGTAAAAGAGTTACAACCAAGTCAGTGCTTGGAAGTTTGGTTGGTTTTGCAAGTAAAACATCTTCTTTTTTAAAATTTACCTTAATAAATTATAGATGATGGTGTTTATGTAAGCACAAAACAAACCTCTCAAATCTCAGCCACTGTTTCATCCTCATATGCCACTTGGAAAGCCCAATACAGTCAAAATTTTGGAAGTGACGATGGATATAGATTGCAAGTGTTCAATCAAAATTACCAGAAGATCCAATTCCAATTATCAAATCCTTACAGAACTTTTGATATGGGAATGAACCAATTCATGTCTTTGACCAAGCAAGAATTCATACAGACTTATTTGGGGACTAACCCTGCAGATACTGGAGCAAGCTTCGTACAAGAAAAACTTTCACAAGGAGCTTTACTTCAACAAAAATCATCAAAGAAAAATAAATTCAATGTGGATCTCAGTCTGAAAACAACTCAGAATTCTTTGCCAACCAACAATTTACCAGCTAGTGTAGATTGGAGAACCAAAGGTGCAGTCACGCCAGTCAAGGATCAAGGAAATTGCGGTTTTTGTTGGTCTTTCTCAGCCACTGGTGCCATGGAATCATTAGCTTTCATCAAAGGGAGAGGCTTACCATCGTTCTCTGAGCAACAATTGGTAGATTGTTCTGGATCATATGGAAATTATGGATGCAATGGTGGATTAATGGATAGTGCCTTCAGATATGCTCGTGATATAGGTATGACAACCGAAGCCGCTTATCCATATACTTCCGGAAACGGAAATTCGGGAAGTTGCAAAAAAAGCTGTGGATACTTCAAAATAAGTGGATATAATGATGTTCCAGCATACAATGATTTACAATTAGCAGCAGCGATTGTACAACAACCGGTTTCTGTTGCAGTAGATGCTAACAATTTCCAATTTTATTCAAGTGGGATCTTTAATTATTGCTCAACCAATTTGGATCATGGAATTTTGGCTGTAGGGTACACCAGTCAATATTGGATTGTGAAGAATTCTTGGGGCGCTGGATGGGGAGAAAAGGGATACATTAGAATGTCTCGAGGAAATACCTGTGGTATTTTAGAAATGGCAAGTTATCCTATTGCCTAAAATTGGCCTATTATTATTTATTTATTTATTTTAAGTATGAAAGCGAAAAACAAATGAAAAGAATGTTATTTTTATTATATTTTTGTTTTGAAACAATATATTTTGAAAAAATAAGGAATTTTTCTTTAGAGTATTGTAGATATTAGAAAAAAACCTAGAGTGTATTATTAAAAAAATGTTTTTTTTTTAAATTTCATCCATATTCGAATTCTTATCCCAAATAATAAATTATTCCAAAAAACATTGTTCATGATTTTTTGAAGTTTAAATAATTAAGAAAATTTATTCCTAATAACTAATTTCAAAACCAATCCCCTCTCTCTTTTCCTTTAATCATATGAAAATTTTAACAGATTCTTGCCCTTTATGTTCTTTTGGCCTTCCCCCTCATTTTTTTTTGACTCCTCTCCATATACCTCCTCTTTTTTCTTCTTTCCATCGTCCACCTTCACTTTTTTATGAGGACTTGGACTTTTTTTTGTCTCCTTTTCCTCATTTATTTGCTTCCTCTTAATGACCTTAAAGGTTATACCTATTTTTTTCTTGGATTCCAACGATTATCATGATTTTGATCAGCCAATATATATATTTAAAAAAACACACATTTTCAAAAAAATCATAAGACAATAATTGCTACTTTAGTTATAACGGGTTCTGGGGCCTTCTCCTTAAAGACATAGACAACTGGTGGCTTATCACATTCGTCATAAACTAAATTCGCCTTGGATTCGTGAGAAAGTTAAGGAAAAAATCAATGGAATTTATAAAAAAAACAAAAAAATGGATTTTTTCAAAGGATATTTTAAATTTTTTGATGTCTTCGTTTTGTTGTTCCTTCCAACCAGATTCGGTTTCCTGTCGTTTTTGGCCATAAAATTGGAAATATTCGAAATCTTCATCGACATTCAAGGCATCCGTATAATCTTTTTATTGTTTTTTCTTAGATTTTTAAGAGAAATTGCTATAAAATACTTAAAAGACTGCCTAAGTTTTCATTTTTGCCATCTTTGTTGGTGCCATTTAAACTAAATGTATTCCCCTCTTGTTTAAGTTTTTTTTCGGTGCTTTCCTTTATTTGCTCTTGCAAAGATTTCAGTTTTAATGGCCTTTCACCTAAATTAATCCTATTTTCTGAAAGGTCAATCCTGTTTTCCTTTTAAAAATTATTCGAAGATATTTGAGAAAATAAAGGTCACTTCGTTGAAGGAAACACCATCTTTAGAATACAAAATAGAACTTTTGACAAAATTATTTGATTTTTCCATTAAGAAATTAATATTTACTTAATTTTATTAAAATCCTTTGATTATACTTGTTTAAAACTTTATGCTAAAAATATAAAAATTTAATGCCTTTTTCAACTATTTTCCTTCAAAGTTCAAAGAAAATTTGGTTTTTCTTTTTATTATAAAAATTTATATCATTATTAAAATTTTCATCATCTACTATATAAAATTTTCCTCACGCAATTGTTCAAAACCACTGCCTTAATATCTTCAAACATCATCTTGCATATTTTCAGAGCTTCCTCAATCAAACCCATATATTCCGCTTTACTTATCTTTTGGCATTTCATCTCCATAAAATCTATTTTATCGCTCCTCGGTAAATATGAAATCACCAGCTCTCCATTGCAATTTTTCTGCTCATCATAAGTCAAATCATTCAAAATATTGTTATTATATATCCCCACGGTCGTTGATATCATAAAATCTTTCATTTCTATTCCTTTTTTTTTCAAAATATATAAGATTTTTGAAGAAATTCATTACCAGCATCTAATAATGCTAGGGTCACAGCATTGAATATGGCACTTTTCGAACTACCATCTGATTGTAACACAGTAACTATGATCAAAATCTGAGATTTCTGGTAATTTTCACCACAGATCAGCTTTTCGAAACAGAAACGCAGGTTTTCAGCAAACTCACTCCATTCCCTGTTAAATTATCTGCATATCCATCGTTTTTTCTAAAGAAAAATAAATATTTACTTGTCAAATTTAGATAATTTCCGTCGTTCGACACCTGAAAAAGGAGCCACTGAATATTCCACGGTTAATAAATTTGATTTTTTGCCTTTAACGTCAAAATTTCTCATCTTTTGTTAATTTTAGAATAGGATCGAAAGGATTTATACGGGATAGGGTCCTTTGATGAGACAAATTATCTCATTGAGACCGATTTTTAATAAGGAAGAGCCGTCCACTGAATTATCTATTCCGAGCTTTATATCCATTTTACGTAGCTCCTTTGGCTTGCGGCCATCTGAACGGAATTCTTCCAAGGATTGGATGCTTGTTTTTTGCATTTTTAATTTGATGATTATTTTTTTTTTTGTTGGAAAAAAATATCATTCTAAGTTTTTTCATTTTTGATTTTTTTGGAAATAATTTTTTTTTTTTTATAAAAAAAAGAATTGTGTTCTTGGCAATTTGAAATATTGAATTTATTTCCAATTTGAAATTCTTAATTTTAAATTTGATTTTTGCTTTCGCAAAATAATTTTGAGAAAGCTTTTAAATTTTTATTAATCCCACTAAAAAATCAAATAAAATTAATTAAGAGAATACGTTAAAAAAAATTTGAAAATTCTTAAACAATTGATTTTTTGAGATAAAAAATAAAATCTGAAATTATTCAAAGTTCCCTAATGAACTACTCTAAATTCGATGGAGAATCGACAGGTTTCGCTTCACCACTTAACTTTCTCTAAAATCTCTCATTTTCCTAAGAAAAAACAGGTCCTTCCAATGAGATTTTTAAATCAATGCTTTTGCAAACCCTAAAAACACTTCCTGATCCAGTGCATAATGATTATATCCCGAACAAATATCCTCCGGATATCCAAATTGCTAGGCTTCATGGAGTTACTTAAAATTTCTTCATATTTTTAATATAAAGTAATATTTTTAGCAAGCCAATCGTGTTGCCAAAGTTGCTCCACCAACAGAAAATGAAAAAATCGACGTTTGTGAATGTTGCGGTTGTCATATTGTAAATAGATATTCTTCCTCCCTAAAAATTAATTAATTTCTAAAGCAAAATGAAGAATTGCCCATTTGTTGCGAAAGAACCGAATTAGCTGAATTTGGAACTGGTTATCCCTTATATTTTGAGTTTGTGTTATATTGTATCGTCATGCTTGTTATAATGTTCCTATGTCTTGGCCTTTATGGGCTTTATACAAATTATACAGCTGGAGATTGTTATCAACTTGAAGCCAACTGCGATCCATCGACCTTTATCAATCTAATATCAATACCAAATAAGATCTTTCATGCTGAAGAATATTATTATCAAACTTGGGTGAATTTAGGCACTATAATAATCGTGATGATATCATTACATATTTTCCGAAGAATGCAAAAATTAACAGAAAATGAATGTGATAGAGGATTGACTAGTCCTTCTGATTATTCAATTTGGTTGAGCAAATTACCAAAAGGAGAATATACAGAAGCTGATATCAGGAGAATCATTGAAGAGTCAGTTGAAGGGAGACATCAGAACTTTGAAATTAAAAAGGTTGTGATGGCTTTTAATATTTCAGAATTCATGATGAATTGTCGTAAAATAAATGCGCTAGATTCAAAATTGCGGGGGATTCAACAATATGAGAAAAAAAATGGAAAATTACCAGAAGGACCAAGTCCTAGAGAAATAGAATTGGAAAAAGCATCGATCGAAAGACAGGTTCAAGAATTCATCAATGAAGCGGAAAAAATGGATGAAAGAATGATACAAAAAACAACAGGAGATGCTTTTGTGATATTTAAAGAACAAGATGGTTTTTCACATTTTCATTGATTTCCATTTTTTTTTACTTAATATTTAAAAAAAAGATAGACAATTTGTCGAAGAACTTTTCCAAGAACAAAGTAGCTTAAAACATTTTTTCTGTTGTTGTTTTGGGTCTATGAGCCATGAGAGGAGAAAATTAATGATCGGAGGAAATGGAGTGAAGGTCGTAAGATCGCCTGAGCCGAATGATATAATTTGGGAAAACTTGGGATATTCTGAATTTTATAAGATGAAAAAAAGGATTTTCACACATTCTATGACAGGATTGGTCTTGATAATTTGTTTTGCTATAATTTTGATGATTTCATCTTTGCAGGTAATTTTTGGCTTTTTATTAAATATGAAGATTTTATATAAAAAAAAAAGGCTAAATTAAATGAAGATGCCAAAACTTCATCTGATACTGTGAAATATATGATAAAATTCTTAGGATATATCAGTTCTTTCCTGATTTTCTTCATTAATAGTTGTCTTATGTTCACGGTTAGAAAATTCGCAAAGTTTTACAACAATTTCTAACTTTTCTTGCTTAATATTTTCTTTAGTTTAGAATGTCATAGCACATTAACGAGTTATGATGTCAGTGTCGCCGAAAAATTGTCTTTGGCGCAATTTTGCAACACTGCTCTTATCATTTTCCTCGCAAATTACATGATTTATCAAGTTTCTAGCATCTTTTGTGACGGTAAATTTTTCAAAAAAATCAATAATTTCTTAAAAAATAAAATTAAAATGTCTTGAAAATCCATTAAATTTATTAAAAGGTGGTCTAATTACAGATCTTTATTCAGTCTTTTTATGCAACACCATCATACCTGTCCTCACTAATTTTTTCAACCCATGGTATGGTTGGAGGCTATATAAGCGTTGGAAAGTAGAAAAAGAGGGTCCTGAATGTTTCATGACTCAAAAAGAGGCAAACGAGTTAGATATTTGTTTAATTTTCATTTTTTTCTAGAATTTATTAGACTTTATGAGGGAGGGCCCTTAGATATGGCTTATAAATATGGTATTCTGGTAAAAACCATGTGGTTTACTTCATTTTACGCTTGTATAATGCCGATAGGGATACTTTTTTCTTTGACAAATGTGATTTTCACCTACTTTTTAGACAAATATCTGCTTTTGAGGAGATATTCACGAACTCCTCTTCTCTCTGCGAAATTGAACCGTGAAATGGTGGAATCTTTGGAATTCTGTCCTTTTATAATGTGTGTGGGGTCGTTATTCTTCCATATCATGCTCTTTGATCCTCCAGAGAGTCATTTGATTGCTGATGTTATTTCGATTGGATTGACCAGCATCAATTTCATATTTCCAGCTGCCAAATTTAACGATTATCTCCTTCCAGTTGAAATAGTTATGCCTGATCCTACCCCTTATGATTTGGCTAGGAAAGGGTTTGTCGCAGTATTATAATTTATGTTTTTTCTGAATAAATTTAATCGTTTTTGTGAGGATTATGATAGATCCAACCCAGTGACTCAAAAAGCAGCTTTGGATGAATATGTGAACTTTATGGAAAGTATATATTTTTTTTGAAGAAGAAGATAATTACTTAAGAAAAGTTGGAAAAAGTTTGAATAAATTGAATGGAGCCAAAGCGCTTGAAAATTATGGCAAAGGACAAATCACACCTAATAAATTATTGATGAATAATATTTTACGAGCTAAAGTAAAAGCATAAAATAAAATATGATATTTAATATATTAAGGCATCGGGTATTATTTGTGAATCACAATCATGCAACCACAATAATATGAATAATATGGGATATTCTTCCAGGAATAATGAGGGATGTCATAATGATAATCAACCCAATCTTCATCCCAATGCTGATTATTTTAATTATCCTTCATTACCTCAACAACAAAACAATCCATATTTATAAAAAGAATAGGGAAGTCAAAGAAATTAATAAATTTTAAGAAAAAAATAGCATTTTTTTGAAAAATTCACATATTTTCATAATTTTCTCTTATATATCGTTTAATCAATAACGACTTCATCAGCTTCTTCCATACACTGATCACTTTTTTTTTATCTTTTTCCTGCTCTTTCTCAAGTATTTCCTTCGCGTAATCCTCATAAAGATTTAAAACCTTCTCCTTTTCCCTTTCGAAAATCAAGACTCCTTGTTTGACAGGATGACATCTTCCATTTTTCTTTTCAAATCCTAAGAAATTATCTATTTTATATCAAAATTATTATCATAAGTGACCTGTTACTGTATCAACATGATCTATTTCATATTTCTTGCATAATTTCCCTATAAAAGGTAGATCAATATATAAAGTCCCTTCAGGCACTTTATCTCCCCCACCATTAAAGAGCTCATAATTCCCATATTCATTTTTAGGCAAAGATCCATCTTCATTCAGGACATTCTTTAACTCTTCAGTCTGCCATTCACCATATAAATCCACCATCTGCTCCCCATCATTCGTCAAAGCCAATACTTTCTTAATCCCTTGTTGTCCTTGTCTCACCTTTCGGCCCATAGTCTTCCATCTAGTTTTTGTATGTAGATCTACTACCTCAGATCTTTGATAAACAGGCTCTTCTTTAAAGACCATATCTTCAATTGGCACAACATCTGGCTTGAAACCTTGATATTTCCTTAGATGGGAAGGCAAAATATAATAAGGACTATTACGAAATTCATTGTAATTAGTAGGTATGTCAGATTTGAAGATTTCTGAATTCAGTTGAGCCTCTGATTCGAAAATTGGTTGATAAATGGCTGAAGGCTTGAGGACTTTTCTAGGTTCTAATTTGCCCATCAATTCATCCCACCAAAACTTCAAAGCCAATTGTTTTCGATGGATCAAGGTCTTGGTCCATTTTTCACAATATCTAATAGTAGCATCAGAGAGTAATATTCCAGAAGACTCAAAAATGTATTTAGGCACTTGATATTCCATAGTTTCTAAAGGCTTTATTGAGGAAATGATGAATAATCCTGGGATGTTATGAATTTTGGCTTGGATATATTTTGGAAGGACCTCTTTATAAATTTCCTGTAGTATCGGATTAACTACTATCCATCTATTGAGCTCATAATCATATATTTCAAGCCAATATTTATATTCATCCGAATCATAGGAATCAGAGAAAAGAGGCCTTGGCTTGTCTTTTTCTATAGATTTCTTGAAATTATCATAATTGAAACTATTTATATCAAGCAGCTCATTCGAAATCAAATCTAGATTAGAAGGTAGCTTTTTCTTCATCGATTCAGGCAACTCTTTCTCAATAGATTTAGAGCCTGTTGTTGCCTTTTTATATTCAAATCCCATGAGAAAATTATCAAGATCAATATTACCTCCTTCTGATTTCTGGGATTCTGAATCATTTCCCTTACTATCTTCTTCATATTTACTATCTTTAGGTATATTTTCATTGCCTTTTTCTATTAAAGACTTTAAGCATTTATCTATCATATTAGACTCGTTTTTCCTCCTTTTCGCTAGATTGTTTCTAGCGATTTCCTTTGGAAAATCTTCTAATTTCCGCTTTTTAAGACTCCTATTCCCAGGCTCTTCCTCAATTGATTTAATGCTCACTCTATATTTTCTATCTAAATTAAACCCCGTCAAGTCTATAATAGAAAGAAATCTCACTGGAATTCTTAAATATTGGCATAAAGCTATGAAAAGCCAGCTTATTTGCTCATGTGTATAATTATTAGTCATTGCCAAATTATATAGCAAATAAGAAGCATTGAATTTCTTGAAAACGAAGTATTTCGAAAAGACTCGGAATAGGTCACGAATCAGGAAATCCATTGGCCCTTTCTTCTTTTGGTAATTAAAACCCAGTTTATCAATAAAATTCAGGTCTTCAACTGTTAATTTAGATAACAAATATCCTTGCAAAAGTTCGGAAAACATCACTTTCGAGATTTTGACTATGTTATATAAGGAACACAACAGATAGGTTTTGATAAAATTAATATATTCTATTGGGTTTTTCATGATTTTCCTGCATTTTTTCTTATTTTCTAGCTCCAATCGTTCTTTCTCTTTCTTCTGTTCCTCCGCTTTTCGCTCAAGCATTTTTGATAGACCGTCATTTTCTTTAAATTCATACCATTTGGGTTCTTCAGATATAGCGGTAGGGGCTGGTTTCAAAATGTTCTGACGGAAAACTTCTAAAATTTGTTGTCCATCAGCTGGTTTTTCTGGGCAATCCTCAGAGGAAGAGGCTTCAGATTTGAAGAGATCAGCGTCGTTTTCTGATAGGAATGCCTGTTCATTTTCATTAGGGTTCATTTGTTTTTATTTGGGATTTTTTTCCGCAAAAAAAAATTATTTTAGATTTTATTTATTTGAATATTTTTTTTTTTTTTTTAAGTTTCGGGGTCGTCCCGAACTTTTTTAATTAAAGAAAAGTTTTTTAAATTTTTTTTATTTTTTTTTTTTGCAATATCCATAATTATT
>Ga0302320_10030117_pt1 | contig 10355 bp, 10 predicted proteins | sample Bog_T0_3_FD_202130 | JGI IMG/M metagenome (GOLD analysis project Ga0302320, IMG submission 202130) | Peat permafrost microbial communities from Stordalen Mire near Abisko, Sweden - Bog_T0_3 | ecosystem: Environmental > Terrestrial > Soil > Wetlands > Peat | place: Sweden: Abisko, Stordalen Mire... | reverse complement strand
CCGCAAAATTGTGAACTCGCCGATAAAACCATTCAGCAGTGGCATCCCCAGCGCGCTGAGCGTCACGATCATATAAACGGCCGCAAAGTTTGGCATTGGCGTCGCCAACCCGCCAAATTCCGAAATCAACCGCGTGTGCCGTCGCTCATAGAGAATGCCCACCAGCAAAAACAACGCACCCGTCGAAATCCCATGATTGATTTGCTGCAAAATGCTGCCGCTAAATCCCAGCGGCGTGAGCGCAAAAATCCCCAGCGTGCAGAATCCCATGTGGCTCACTGACGAATACGCGATCAGCCGTTTCATGTCCTTCTGCATCAGACAAACGAGAGCGCCGTACACGATCGCGATCAGCGACAACACCACCATCGCGCCGCGATATTTATTCGTCGCGTCCGGAAACATCGGCACGGATACGCGCAGAAAACCATACGTTCCCATCTTCAGCAGAACGCCGGCCAATAACACAGATGCAGCTGTCGGCGCTTCGGTGTGCGCGTCTGGCAGCCAAGTGTGAAACGGAAACATCGGCACCTTGATCGCAAGCGCCAGAAAAAATCCCCAGAATATCCATTTCTGCAGGGCGAACGCCTCCGCGGTAAAGGGATGCTCCAGCACCACGCGCATATCAAACGTCTGCCGCGAATGGTAAATCGCCAGAATCGCGAGTAGCATCACCACCGAGCCCGCCAGCGTGTACAGGAAAAACTTGATCGCGGCATACACGCGCCGCTCGCTACCCCACACGCCGATCAGAAAATACATCGGCACTAGCATCGCTTCCCAAAACACGTAGAAAAGAACGAAATCAAGCGACAGGAATACTCCTAGCATTCCCGTCTGTAATGCCAGCAGCAGAAAATAGAACTCCTTCTCGCGGCTTCGAATCGCGTTCCATGAAGACAAGATCGCAATCGCGCCGAGCAGCGTCGTCAGCAGCACCAGCAACAAACTCAACCCGTCAAGCCCCAGCGTGTACCGCGCCCCGATCGACGGAATCCAGTCGTGGTCCGTTACGAACTGGAATCGCGGAGCATCCGCACCCGTCCGAAACCTCCAGATCAGCGGCAGCGACACCAGCAAACCAAGAATACCGAACACATTCCCGATCAGCCTGTGTAACTCCGCTCGCCCGCGCGGAATAAACAAAATCACCGACGCGCCGATCAGCGGCGTGAACAGCACCATCGTCAAAATGTGAGAATCCGAAAACAAACCGTCGCTCCTTGAAGCTTCAACTCACCACTCAGCGAATCGCGTGCGCCGCCAAATAGAAGTAGTAACCCAAAAACCCGATCAGCCCTGCCACGATAAACAGCATGTAGCTTTGCACCAATCCAGTTTGCAAGTAGCGAACAATATGACCGAATACCTGCACGGTAGCCGCGCCGAGTTTGACCGCGCCATCCACGATCCACTCGTCCCACCAGATCGAAATGCGCGACGCCACACGCGTCATCCGTGCCATCCCTCGCACTCCCACACCATCGATGATATTTCGGTCGAATGCGCCCAATTCCAGGCTCAGCTTCTTCGTCCCGTCCACCAACCCGGCGTTGTAAAACGCATTCAAATAATAGCCATGCCAAACCGCCCGATGGAATGCGCCCAAGCGGTGCGCGATCTTCCCGGGAATCTCCGGGCGCTTCACGTATAAATACCAAGCCAGAAAAATACCGAATGCCACAAACGCTTCGGACAATATCATCAGCCGCAATTCGCCACCCGGCGAACCGGGCCCTTTCGCAACGACCATTCGCGCCGCATTCGGCACCGCGATCAGCGGCTCCAGAAAATGCACGAACCGGTCGCTACCGCCCAGAATCGCCGGCCAATTGATCCAGCCTCCAGCAATCGAAAACGCGGCCAGCACCAATAACGGAACCAGCATCGTCCGCGGCGGTTCGTGAATCGGATACTCCGCGTCGTCCCCACGCCCACGGGGCGCTCCGTGAAACGCCAGAAAAATCAGCCGGAACATGTAAAATGCCGTCATCCCGGCGGTGAAATATCCAATCGCCCACAGCAGAAAATTCCTCTCATACGCTTTGCCGAGGATCAAATCTTTGCTCAGAAATCCAGCAAACGGAAAGATCCCAGAAATCGCCAGCGCTGCGATCAACGTTACCCCATAGGTGACCGGAAGTTTCATCATCAGGCCGCCCATCTTCCGCAAATCCTGTTCACCGCTGAGCGCATGAATCACGCTGCCCGCGGCCAAAAACAGCAGCCCCTTAAAAAATGCGTGCGTGACCAGATGAAAAATTCCCGCCGTGAACGCCCCTACTCCGCACGCCAGAAACATATAGCCCAGTTGCGAAATCGTCGAATACGCCAGAACTTTCTTAATGTCGGTCTGCACTACAGCCATCGACGCCGCCAGCAGCGCCGTCATCGAGCCGACCACCGCAACGACCGCCAGCGCCGGCGGTGCCAGCAGGAAGATCGCGCTCGTCCGCGCCACGATATAAACGCCCGCGGTCACCATTGTCGCCGCATGAATCAAAGCGCTCACCGGCGTCGGCCCTTCCATCGCGTCCGGCAACCAGATATACAGCGGAATCTGCGCCGACTTCCCGGTCGCGCCGGCAAATATCAGCAAGGCAATGGCAACCACCGCCGCATTCCCTGCCGATAAGTTTTCAGCATGCAGCGCCGCGCCGATATCCGCAAATCGCATCGTTCCAAGCAGCGCTGACATCAGAAATATCCCGAGCAAAAACGCCGCATCGCCCACACGATTGACTACTAACGCCTTTTTCGCCGCGTCCGTCGCTGCCCGCTTGTGAAAATGGAATCCAATCAGCAGATAGCTGCACACTCCGACGCCTTCCCACCCGACGAAAAGCACCGCCATGTCGCTCGCCATCACCAGCGTTAGCATCGCGAACACAAACAGATTCATGTAGCCGAAATAGCGGTATAAGCCGCCTTCCTGTTCCATATATCCGATCGAGTAAACATGAATCAGAAATCCCACACCCGTCACGATCAGCATCATCGAAACCGAAAGTGGGTCAATTTGAAATCCCCACTCCGACGATAAACTCGCCGCACCTCCGCCGATCATGTGAAACGGAATCGCGGGAATCCAGTCGAACACACTCCGTACCACCAGCCTCTGGTTCGCTGGCCGCGCGATTAATTCGAAAAACGCGCCCACCGTAAACAGAAACGACAGCAGCACGCTTCCGCAGCACAAATATGTCACCACGCGGATCGCAAGTCGCCGCCCCACAACCAGCATTACGGCCGCCGTCATCAACGGAACGAACGGTATGAGCCATGCATCGCGGAGGCAAAGTGGCAGCGAGGTTGTCATGCGCGCGCGCTCACCATTTCAGCAAATCCATTTCGTCGGCTAGCAACGTCTTGCGGTTGCGGAAAAACGCCAAAATGATTCCCAGTCCCACCGCCGCTTCCGCAGCGGCGTCCGTGATCACAAAAATCGCGAAGACTTGCCCGTCCACGCTTCCATACAGCCTCGAAAACGCCACCAGATTAATGTTCACCGCATTTAGGATCAGCTCGATCGACATCAGCATGATGATCACATTGCGCCGCGTCAGCACTCCAACCACTCCCACCGCGAAAAGTGCGAGGCTCAGAAGCAGATAGTGGTCGATCGAAATCATTCCACCCTCCGCTTGCCCATTACCACCGCTCCGATCATCGCCACCAGCAGCAAAATCGAAGCAATTTCGAACGCCATCAGAAAATGGCTGAACAGTGCGTCCGCAACCGTCTCGGTATTTTTCAGCGCGAGCTGGCTCGGCGGTGCGGGCAAATGGAGCGTGTCGCGACCTGCCCACAGCGCGAAAAATACTTGCACGGCCAACGCAAACGCCAAAGCTCCCGCCACGCTCCACTGCCGGTTGAACTGCACCAGAAGCATTTCTACGTCCAAATTCACCAGCATAATCACAAAAATGAAAAGAACCATGATTCCGCCGGCGTACAGCAGAATCTGGGTTACAAACAAGAACTCCGCCTGAAGCTGCAAAAAGACTCCCGCTGTCGCCAGCAGAGTCGTCACCAGAAACACGGCGGCGTGCACGATATTTCTCCGCGTCACCATCAGCAGGGCCGAGCCAACCGCGAGCAACGCGAAAAAATAAAACAGCATGTTCGCCAGCACCATCACTCGCCATCCCCCGACTGCGCAATCGTAGCTTCGAGGTTTGCGGCTGCGGCCGGCGCGTCGTCGTTCACGAGCCACATCGCCACGCCCAGCGTCGCCAGCGTCGTCGGCACCAGCGATAGAAACGGATTCCAATCGAATTGTTCGCGCAAGACGATCGCGATTCCAACGCCGATCACGTTCACGAGCGCCAATGGAATCAGGAATCGCCATCCAAGTCGCATCAGCTGATCAAACCGGTAGCGAGGAAACGTAAACCGGAACCACATGAACGCGTAAATGTACGTGAATACCTTCAGCAAAAACCAAAACGCGCCATGTACACCCTGCATCACCGACGCTGGCGCAAATAAAGCGCCCGCGAGCGCCAGCGCAACCACCGCGCAAGCGCCGCCAGCGCCAGCCATCACCAATTTCTGAATCTTTACAGGCTGCTTCGGCGCAAGATGGAAGCAATAGAGCGCTACGGCGAGCGCCAGAAGTGGCGGCACCGCATCCAGGAGTTCCACCGACGTTCCGGGGAAATGATCCCGATAACGCGCGAGCGGCCTCAACCACCCGCCGAGAAACAGCGTCGTCGCGATGCCCGCAACGATGATCATGTTCGCGTATTCCGCCAGAAAATAGAGCGACCAGCGAAAGCCGCTATATTCCGTCATGTATCCGGCGACAATTTCCGAATCCGCTTCCGGTAAATCGAACGGCGCGCGATTTGTCTCCGCAATCGATGCGACCAGATAAATAAAAAATCCGAACGGCACGTAAAAAGCGAACCATATCCCCTGATCGAGTTGCGCCTGCACGATATCCTTCATAGAAAGTGAACCCGCCAGCAAAAGCACGGAAGCGAGCGCCAGTCCGCCTGCGGTTTCATAGCTCACCAATTGCGCCGCGCTGCGCATCGCCCCCAGCAGCGAATAGTGGCTGTTCGACGCCCATCCGCCGAGCACGATTCCGTAAATCCCCAGCGAGCTCACGGCAACAATAAAGAGTAGTCCGACGTTCAAATCCGCGATCTGAAACGCCGGCCCAATCGGCAGCGCCGAATACGCCAGCAGCGCCATCGTGACACTTACCAGCGGAGCCAGCCAGAACATCACTTTGTCCGCACGCGCAGGAATAATGTCTTCCTTTAGCACCAATTTCAGCGCATCCGCGATCGGTTGCAGTAGTCCGTGCGGGCCCACGCGCATCGGACCAAGCCGCGCCTGCATTCCCGCCATCACTTTTCGTTCGACCAGCACGATGTACCCCGCTAGCAGCGGCAGCACCAGCACAATCACAACGGCACACAACACTGGGACCACGAGCGGCAAAATCGAAGATGGAATCAGATGGCTCATGATTGGTTTTGCGCGCCGATAAAATCGCCGGCGCTAACGATCCACTTCCCCTAGAACAATATCGATCGACCCGATGATCGCGACGACGTCTGCAATCATCGCGCCCTTCGCCATCCGCTGAAACGCCTGCAAATTCAAAAACGACGGGGGACGGACGCGCACACGATACGGCTGAATCGTTCCGTCGCTCACGATGTAATAACCCAGCTCGCCCTTCGGACCTTCCACGGAGTGATAGACCTCGCCCGGCGGCGGCTTCAGCACTTTTCCGATTCGCGCCATGATCGGCCCTCCGGGAATATCCTCAACGGCTTGCAAGCAAATTCGCCGCGACTGCCGCATTTCCTCAATGCGCACCGAATATCGATCGTAGGTATCGCCCGAATCCCGCGTCGGAATGTCGAATTCGTACCGGTCATACGCCGCGTATGGCATCGCCTTGCGAACGTCCCATTTCACGCCGCTCGCACGCAGTGCCGGGCCCGTAACCCCCAGCGCGATCGCATCCGCAGCGCTCAACACTCCGACGCCTCTTGTGCGGCCCAACCAGATTCGGTTCGCCGTTAACAGCGTCTCGTATTCGTCAATTTTGCGTCCCAGGTCATCGCAGAAACGTTTTACGTCGCGCTCAAACGTGTCATACGTTTCGTACTGCAAGCCGCCGATCCGAAATGCATGGGTCGTCAGCCGCGCTCCGCAATATTTTTCGAAGATTTTCAGAATTTCTTCGCGCTCGCGAAATGCATAGAAAATCGGCGTTAGCGCGCCAATGTCCAGCGCGTGTGTTCCCAGCCACAGCAGATGGCTCGCGATTCGTTGCAATTCTGTCAGGATCGTTCGCACCACGCGTGCTCGCAGCGGCGCTTCCGCTCCCAAGAGCTTTTCGACCGCCTCGCAATAGCCCAGCCCATTTGAAACCGCCGCCACATAATCCATTCGATCCACGTACGGCGCAAATTGCTGATAGCTACGATGCTCCGCGATTTTCTCCACACCGCGATGTAGGTAACCGATGATGCATTCTGAATCGACAACTCGCTCGCCGTCGAGGCGCAGCTTTACGCGCAGCACGCCGTGCGTCGAAGGATGCTGCGGTCCCATGTTGAGGATAATTTCGTCCGCGCCCAGAACCGTCGTCTCGACGTTCTGTGCATTCCCGAAAGCGGCGGTCTCTCGCTCGGCCTTCACGTTATTGCCCGCTCTCGATACCCAGATTTTCGCGCACCCACTCTGTATCTTGCTGCAGGATGTCGTAATCCTTGCGCAGCGGATGCCCCTTCCATTCGTCCGGCAACAGGATTCTGCGCAGGTCCGGATGCCCCTCGAACACGATGCCAAAAAGATCGAAGCACTCGCGCTCCAGCCAATTCGCGGCTTCCCATACGCTGCTCACGCTCGGCAACGATTCGTTCTGCGCCGCGTGCGCCTTCAAACGCAGCCGTTCATTTTTTGTGAACGAATAGAGATTCAAGACTACGTCGAATCGCTTCTCGCGTTTCGGCCAGTCTACAGCCGTTAGGTCCACCAACATCTCGAACGATTCCTCTTCGCGGCAGTACTTCGAAATTTCGCGCAACTGCCCCGCCTCCACCGACACAATCGCTTGCTTGCGATCGAGCGTAGCGCCCAACACGGCACGACCGAACCGCTCGTTCAACCGGCGTGTCAGTTCATTTTCAAGAGGAATGGGTGCGGGCGGAACCTCTCGCGGAGGCGCGGAGCCGGGTACGCGGCGAGTCACGGGCGGCGTGGACGGCGGTTCTTTCGTCGTTGGATCATCCACCATCGTTTCGACCGATTCTCGCTCCGGCGGTTGGTTACGCGCTGTGAACGGCTAAACCCAGTCGAGCGCACCTTTGCGGTACAGCCAAAGGTACCCGACCAGCAAGATCCCGATGAAAACCAACATCGTCTCTAGCCCGTAAAGTCCCATCTGGCTGAAACGAATCGCCCAGGGAAACAGAAAAATCGTCTCGACATCGAAGATCACAAACAGAATCGCGATGATATAAAAGCGCGTTGAGTACCGCCCTCGTGCGCCGCCTTCGGGCGCTATCCCTGATTCATACGGCTCAAGTTTGGCGCCGACGTCTGTCCTGTCTGGACGGATATATTTGAATAGGATCAGCGTAACCGCGGGAAATGCCGCCGCCAGAATTGCGAATATCAAAATCGGAATGTATGGGCTCGGCATTTTCGTTTGGAAACCGCCATGCTAGCACAGCGATGCAGAGTGAACCACACAGTTTGGGCGCACTTGTGAGATCAAATGCGGAGAAGGCTTACTCGTGGCGCGCGCCGTGTAGCACATCCACAGCATGGGGTAGCAAATGTGCGATCGCGTCTAGTGATTCGACCGAGCCCCGTGGGCTCCCCGGTAGATTAATGATGAGTGTGGTCCCGCGAATTCCCGCCGCAGCCCGCGAAAGTGTCGCTCGGGGATTTTTCTTCAATCCCTCTGCGCGCATCTGTTCGCCAAATCCGGGGATCAACCGCTCGCACGCCGCGATCGTTGCTTCCGGAGTTACGTCACGCCGACTGACGCCAGTTCCACCCGTGGTCAGAATCAAATCTACATCGCCCGGATACGCAGTCCTTTTTAGGAAGTCTTCGATCGAGCGGTGGTCATCGGGTAGCACGGCTGCGGAAACTATCGTCCATCCAAGCTCGCTGCATCGGGCATTCACAGCAGGTCCGGAACGATCTTCAGCATTTCCAGCGGAAACGGAATCACTTACGGTGAGAATCACGACTCTCATGGCGGAGACTGAAAAATCATCCTTCGGTGACGGCCGCGTCTTCGTCCGCGCCATCGCGCTGCCCTTCGTCCATCAAGCGCAGCCCTTCCATCAATAATCCAGTTGTCGTGCGCGTGATCGTCTCTCGCGTCGGCGCCACGTTGAAATCAATCTCGAACTCTCCGTCCGGCCAGCGAACTGCCTTATACACGGCGTCTTCGCCTTCCACATCGCCCATCTTCGCGTCCTTGCACTGGCCGCCGGAAAAGAAAAGCTTCCCCGATTCCTCACCGCGCCGGATCGATAGCTGGCACGATTTCTGACCCATCTCGAGCGACTGCATCAAATCCATGATGCTCATTTCCTCGAGCCGTCCCTGAATCACCCCCGGACGCACCTGCCGCTTCTGCAGTTTTTCCAGATGCACCCTATCCACCACCATCTTCGCCCGGCGCACCAGGTCCTTGATGAAAAATGGCTTGGGGATAAACTCTTCGACACCCTCAATGATTGGACGCAGTTTCTCTTCGATATCGCTCCGGCTGGCAAGAAAAATGAATGGAATGGATTTTGTCTGTTGGCGCCCGCGCAGCTTCTCGTAAAGCTGGCGCCCGTCGAGCCCGGGCATCCGGTAATCGCACACGATCAAATCCGGAGGATCGTCCACAATCTTCAACAGCGCGTCGCCGCCGTCCGCCGCAGCCAGCGCATCGCAATGAGGCATCAACCCCTTCATCAATAGGTCGAGGATCAGCGCATTATCATCGACCACAAGAACCTTTACGTCTTTCAGTTGCGCCATTGCCTGCCTTATTTCCCCGGACGCTTGTAAACGCCGCTTCGACCGCCCGACTTCTCCGTTAGGTACACATCTTTAATCGTGATGCCGCGTTCCGTCGCTTTGCACATGTCGTAAATCGTCAGCGCTGCGATCGACACAGCCATCAGAGCTTCCATCTCCACGCCTGTCGGGCCCGTGGCTATCGCCTCAGAAGTCAGCTCAATTCCATTCTGGCATAGCTTCGCGTGCACATCCACGTGCGTCAACGCGATGGGGTGACAAAGAGGAATCATTTCGGACGTGCGCTTCGCCGCCGTAATTCCCGCGATTCGCGCAATTTCCAGGGGATTTCCCTTGGGCGAGGTAAGTTCGCGAATGCGTCGCAGCGTCGCAGCCTTAATCGCCACAAAAGCATGAGCCTTCGCCGTCCGCGATGTGGCCGGCTTTGCCGTCACGTCCACCATCCGCGCGCGACCCTTCGCGTCAAAATGCGATAGCGATCCTTTCTTGTTTTTCACCATGAGAGTGGGACATCGTTTCGCTGGCGCGCTGGGAGGCGCCAGATAATTCCAAATCCAAACGAACTATCGCTAAAACGTACCGCGCCGCAACAATACTCGCGCCGACTCGCCGGCCTCAAACTTCAATTTCGATTCATGTACTGCCAGAAAACAGTTTCCTTTCACCACCGCGCCGATGTCGCCCGAACCTTCCCAGTGAATCGCTTCCACAGTAGGGACGCCGTTCGGCCAGCTCACGCGCGCCGGGACGAAATGCGCCAGCGGCGGTCGTTCGTCGAGTGCGTGCGCGAGCTTCGCTTCAAATAGCGGCAGCGGCCCCGCCGAATGCCCCGAAAGTATGTCGATCGCCGGCACCACAATAATCTCAAACGTCACCATCGTCGATACCGGGTTTCCCGGCAGCCCGAACACCGGCTTGCCCTTGCAGTATCCAAACACCGCTGGCCGTCCCGGACGAATCGCGATCCCATCGAAGAAAAATTCCGCGCCCAAATCTTTCAGCGCCGCTTCGACCAAATCGTAACGCCCCACCGACACTCCGCCGGTGATCACCACGATGTCCGCCTCGAGCGCCTCCAGGATTTTCTCGCGCAGCGCTGCCGTCTCGTCCGGCGCGTTGCCCATCAGCACCGGGTCGCCGCCAGCCAAATACACCTGCGCCGCGAGCGAAATCGTATTGGTATTGCGAATTTGAAACCGCGTCGCCGGCTGGCCTGCTGCGATTAGCTCATCGCCGGTCGGCAAAATCGCGACGCGCGGTTCCTTCGCTAACACTACCGACGAACGCCCCACCTGCGTCGCCATCGCCAGCTCGGCATATCCCAACCGCTT
>Ga0302320_10030116_pt1 | contig 10355 bp, 8 predicted proteins | sample Bog_T0_3_FD_202130 | JGI IMG/M metagenome (GOLD analysis project Ga0302320, IMG submission 202130) | Peat permafrost microbial communities from Stordalen Mire near Abisko, Sweden - Bog_T0_3 | ecosystem: Environmental > Terrestrial > Soil > Wetlands > Peat | place: Sweden: Abisko, Stordalen Mire... | reverse complement strand
CGCCGAAGATGTTGGGCAGCATGTCCTTGAGGTTCATCTCCATGTCCTCAAGGTTCTGGTTGCTGATAATGCCGAACTGCGGCGTCCCGCGGTCCCGCACGTCGATCTCCACCTGCCGGTCGTCGAACTTGCCTTCGCGGAACTGCTGCCTCAGCTTCTCGCGCGACCTCTGGTGGCTCTCCGCGCCGGGCAGCGCGGGCTGGCCCTCACCAGCGGGCGGGGCGGGCGGCGGCGGCGGCAACAGGACATCCAGCAGCCGCTCCTCGGCATTCATCTCCGCCTTGTCTTCCACCTCTTCCAGGCGCTCCTCGCGCACCATGTCGATGGAGATCTCCACCAGGTCGCGAATCATCGACTCCACATCGCGCCCCACGTAGCCCACCTCGGTAAACTTCGAGGCCTCCACCTTGAGGAATGGCGAGTTGGTCAGCTTGGCCAGCCGCCGCGCAATCTCAGTTTTGCCAACGCCCGTGGGCCCAATCATGATGATGTTCTTGGGCATGATGTCGTCGGCAAGATCCGGGGGCAGCTTTTGCCGCCGTTGCCGGTTGCGTAGCGCAATCGCCACGGCGCGCTTGGCAGCCTTCTGGCCCACCACGTGCTTGTCGAGTTCCGTCACAATTTCGCGCGGAGTCAGCTCGTCCAGCGAGAGATCCTGTTCTTCAGCGGAAGCGGGTAGATAGATTGCCATGGATCGACGGGGCGCGAAAGATGCTAGCCCTTCAACTCCTCAATGGTAATGCGGTCGTTGGTATAAATGCAGATCTCCCCCGCGATCTTCATCGCCTTCTCGGCAATCTCGCGCGCGCTCAGGTCGGTGTTTTCCAGCAGCGCCCGCGCCGCGGCTGTTGCATAGCTGCCGCCCGAGCCGATAGCCGCCACATTCTCGTCGGGATCGATCACGTCGCCACTCCCCGACAGCAGAAAGGTCTGCCCCTGGTCGGCCACCAGCAGCAGCGCCTCCAGGTTGCGCAGCATCTTGTCGGTGCGCCAGTCCTTGCCCAACTCAACGGCGGCACGGTTCAGGTTGCCCGCATACTGCTCCAGCTTGGACTCGAACCGCCCGAACAGGCTGAACGCATCCGCCGTCGATCCGGCAAACCCGGCCAGAATCTTGTCCTGGTAGAGGCGGCGAATCTTCTTGGCGGAGTGCTTGAGGACGTGGTCGCCAAGGGTCACCTGGCCATCGGCGGCCATAACCACCTGGCCGTTGCGGCGGACGCAGATGACCGTCGTGGAACGGATGCGGGAGCGGGTTGGCGCGAGAGCGTTCTGCTGCAAAGCCACGTTAAAACCTCGGAAAACACTGCATCCGGCAGGCCGGAATCGCCCCAAAGATGCAGTAACGAGTATATCGCAGCGCCAAACCCTGGGGATTTGACGCCGGCTCCCGCCGAGGCGCGGCCTCCGGCTGCGGTATCCTCAAGTGTGGACAGTGTTTCTCTGCCGTCCAGCCTGGAGTGCAGCCCGGAATGACCTTCACCACCATGAGCGAATGGCAGTTGGCGGCCGGATTGGCCGGCGGAACCGCCCTCGGCGCCTTCGCCGTCTGGCTGCTGCTCCACAAGCGGCCCACCGCCGAGGCCATTGAGCGCGAACGCCGCCGCTTCCTGGTGCAATCCGGCCGGCTGGTGGACGGCATGCTGCTGGATGTCTGCGAAGTGGAAGCCCCAACCAAGAACGATGCCGCCCGCACCCTCACCATGCTGCTCTACAGCTATCGCATTGCCGGCGTGGACTACGAGTGTTCCCAGGACTTGACCGACATTCGCGGCGTGGTCGACGCGGGCCAGGTGCGCGCCGGGTTTCCCTGCACCATCCGCTACCAGCCGGGCAATCCGCACAACAGCATTGTGGTGGCTGAGAGCTGGTCCGGCCTGCGCGTTGGCCTGCCCGTGCTGCCCACCATCGAGGACCCCGACCCGCTGGACACGAGCCATCTCAGTTCCGGCGGAAGCTAGCCGCCTATACCCATCCCCGGTTACACTTCCTGTATGCACCTGCACGCCTCGGCCTCCCCTCAAGGCGCCAATCGAACACAGGCCGTGCTGCGCTTCTCGCTGGTGGCCACCCTCGCCTACGTGCTGGTCACCCTCGTTGCCGGCCTGCGCGCCCACTCTCTCGCGCTGCTCTCTGAGGCCGGGCACAACGTCTCCGATTTCCTCGCCCTGGCGCTGAGCTTTGTTGCCGTCTACCTCCAGACCCGCCCCGTCAGCGACTCAAAGACCTTCGGCTATCAGCGTGCCGGCGTCCTGGCCGCCTTCATCAATGCCGCCACCCTCATCGTCATCTCGGTCTGGATCGGCATCGAAGCCATCCACCGGCTCAGCCAGCCGGTCGCCGTCCAACCCAGGCTGATGATGTATGTGGCCGCCGCCGGAGTTCTGATGAATGGCGTGATCGCCGCTCTGCTGTGGGGCGTGGCCCGCGACGTCAACCTGCGCTCGGCCTTTATCCACATGGCCGGCGACACGCTCTCCACGGCCGCCGTCATCGCCGGGGGCGCGGGAATCCTGCTCACCGGCCAGAACTGGATTGACCCGGTTCTTTCGCTGATCATCGCGGCGCTGATCTTGTGGTCCAGTTGGGGCATTGTGCGGGAAACGCTCAATATCCTGCTCGAAGGCACGCCGCGCGGCGTCTCCCTGCCCAGGATTCGCGAAGGCATGGAGGCCGTCGAGGGCGTCATCAACGTCCACGACCTGCACGTCTGGAGCCTGGGTTCGCAGTCGCGCGCACTGGCCTGCCACGTCACCATCGCCGATATTCCGCCGTCGGAAAGCGCCTGCATCCTTGCCAACCTGAATCATGTCCTCAAGGAGCACTTCCAGATCAGCCACACCACCATTCAGTTTGAACACCTGGGCTGCCAGGAACTCGAAGGCTGCGTGGTGCCGATCGAGGAGCTGGCCGCAGGGCATTTGCACTCGCATCATGGGCATGCGCATTAACACGGCAGTTTTCAATCATCCGATCCTGAATTGTTTCGAATCGGATCGTTTTCAATCGCTCAAGGAGGTCTCTCGCTTGCTACGTCACCGCATCGCTCTCGCCGTCCTCTGCCTGGCCTTGATTCCCGTGCTCTCTGCCGCGCAAGCGCCCCAGTCGGTTGCCCCGGCTGCTCCATCTGCCGCGCCCACCGCCGCCCAGCTTGAAGCCCTCTCCGGCGAGTACACCGACCCCGCCGAGCCCGACACTCCGCTCAGCTTCTACCCAGTGGACGGCAAGCTCTATGCCGAGTCGGACCGCCGCCCTCCCACGCTGTTGCCCACTGTCTCCGCGACAGACTTCAGCGTGCCGCGCACAAACTGGACCATGCACTTTACCCTCGACGCCGCCGGCCACGGCGTCAGCGTCTATTACTCCAACAACCCCGAGACCGTCTACAAGCGCACCGGCCCGCCCGTGCACCACCTCTTCCACGATTACCAGCGCTCCGAAGTCATGATCCCCATGCGCGACGGCGTCAAACTCCACGCTGTCATTCTCGCGCCCGCCGACATCAAGACGCCGCTGCCGTTCCTCATCCAGCGCACCCCCTACGGCGCGGACGGCAACAACCTTGAATCCTTCAGCGGGCAACGCCCGGAGCTGGCCCGCGAGGGCTATATCTACGTCTGCCAAGACATCCGCGGCCGCCACAAGAGCGAAGGCGAGTTCATCATGAGCCGCCCCAACGTCGATCATTCGAACCCCAAGGCAATCGACGAAAGTACCGACACCTACGACACCGTCGAATGGCTGCTCAAGAATGTCCCCGGCAACAACGGCCGCGCCGGCTTCGTCGGCACCAGCTATCCCGGCTTCCTGGCCATGATGGCCGGCATCGATCCGCACCCCGCCGTCAAAGCCATCTCGCCCCAGGCCCCCATGATCGACGTCTGGATGGGCGACGACTTCTTCCACAACGGCGCATTCCGCCAAAGCTACGGCTACGACTACGTCTACGGCATGGAGTCCAGCAAAGAAGAAGCCGAACTCAGCTACGGCAAAGACAAGGACGGCAAGCCACGCGACGGCTACGACTTCTTCCTCGAGCGCGGCAGCTTTGCCGAGGCCGTGAAGCGTTCCAGCGCCAAGCTGCTGCCCACCTGGAAGCTCTTCCTCGAACATCCCGCATACGACGCGGTCTGGTCCTCGCGCGGAGTGCAGCACGCCCTCAACACCGTCGCCGTGCCCACGCTCTCCGTCGGCGGTTACTACGACCAGGAAGACATGTTCGGCCCGCAGATCGAGTACTCCACTCTTGAGCCGCACGACGCCAACCACCAGAACTTCCTCGTCCTCGGTCCCTGGCGTCACGGCTCATGGGTCTCAACCACGCGCCATCTCGCCGACATCCAATACGGCGAGCCCATCGGCAAGGAATTCCGCGAGCGAATTGAAGCCAAGTTCTTCGCGCATTATTTGAAGGATGCATCGGGCTTCGATCTGGAAGACACGGCCAGCTTCCAGACCGGGTCCAACACCTGGAAGTACTACGCCCACTTCCCGCCCGCCGAGTCCCAGCCCACCGCCCTGCACCTTGCCGCCGCCGGCCTCCTCAGTTGGGCCGACCCGAAAGCCGCTGAAAAAACCACTTACATCAGCGACCCCGCCAACCCCGTCCCCTATCGCCATCGCCCCATCCAGGTCACCTACAGCGATGATTCGCAGTGGTCCAACTGGCTCGATGAAGATCAGCGCTTTGTCACCGATCGCAAAGATGTCGCCGTCTTCCGGCTCCCCGTCCTCAAGAAAGACCTCATCCTCACCGGCGAAGTCATCGCCGACATCTTCGCCGCCACCGCCGGCAGCGACAACGACATGGTCGTCAAGCTCATTGACCAGTACCCCGACAACGACCCAGATCCAAAAATGCGCGGCTATCAGTTGATGACCAACGAGGAGATCTTCCGCGGCCGCTACCTCGACTCCTTTGTCGAGCCCCGCCCGCTCCGCCCCAACTCCATCCGCGAGTACCGCTACTCGCTCCACGCTGTGGATCACGTCTTCAAGGCCGGCCACACCGTTCTGGTCGAAATCCAGAGCACCTGGTTCCCGCTCTACGACCGCAACCCGCAGACCTTTGTGCCCAGCATCATGACCGCCAAACCCGAGGACTACAAGCCGGCGACGATTACCATCTACTCCGACCCCGAGCACGATTCCACATTGCAGGTTCCGCTGGTCAACGCCTGCGACCACATCGAGTGCTTTTGAGCGGCGGACTGTTCTTGACACAGGTTATGTGCGCACGTATCCTGTGGTCATGAACATTACCCTCTCCATCGACGAGCAGACCGTCGAGCGCGCTCGGGAGAAGCTCCGCGCCACGGGCAGAACCGTGAACCAGGAGATTCGCGAACACCTCGCCCACATTGCAGGAGACGATCAACTGGAGCGGGATATTGAGTTCCTCAGGAGCACCTCCGGGTTGGGAAAACCCGAGACCGGCTGGAAGTGGAACCGGGATGATATCTACGAGGACCGGCTAAAATGGCCCCGGAAATAAGCCAAAAGGACAAGTCCCCGCGTACCTTCCTCGATACCAATATCCTTGTCTACTCTGACGATCCAAGAGACCCAGCCAAGCAGGCGGATGCTCTCGACCTGATGCAACGCCACCTTCGCAGCCGCACAGGAGTGGTATCGCTTCAGGTGCTTCAGGAGTACTTCGTCTCGGCCCGAGGAAAACTCAAGCTCGATGCGGCATTGGCCAGGCAGAGGGTTGAGGTTTTCGCCAGGTTTCACGTCGTCGAGCCCAAGGTCGGCGACATTCTCGCCGCCATCGACCTGCACCGGCTTCACGGCTTCTCCTACTGGGACGCGCTGGTCATCCGCTGCGCCAGCCAAAGCGGGTGCAGTGTTCTACTCACTGAAGATTTACAGCACGGCCAAGTGATCGACGGAGTGAAGATCGTCAATCCCTTCCTGTAGAAGGCGCCCATTTCACTTCAGCCGCGCACCCCCACCCTCACTTCAACTTCCGCGCCGGCGCAAACTCCAGCAGCTCCACCGGCGCGCCATGGTCCAGGATCATCGCCACCATCACGCCTTCGCTCGGACTGTTCGGCGGCGTCAGAATCTCCTTCCCCACAAGCGCCGCCGCAAGATCGTCCACCTCAAAGGCCACATGCGGCACCGTCTTGATGATCTCCGGGTAAGGCGCATCCGTATCGAAGCGCATCCATTGAATGCCACAGGGGCTGGACTCAAATCCCGCCACGTGGATCTTGAGATGGAGCAAATGCACCTCGCCGGGACAAGCCGTCTGCGTCGGAATACCAATGTGGTGATAACGCCAGCCATCCGCAGCGATCGCCGATGGAGGCTCGTTGTCCCTCCGCAGCAGAACCTTCGCAGTCCCCGCACTCTTTCCTCTATCGTCGCTCAAGCGCTTCTCCTGTCCCTGGGTTCCTGGCTTGCCGGCTTGCCGCCTTCGCGCCCTGCTAACCAGAAACAGCGGCCCGATCGGCGCATATCGGATTCTGCCTGACCAGAAGCCTCAGAGACCTTAACCTTGCAGTGCGTCCAATTGCTTCAGAGACCCCAAACTCCCAGGCTGTTCAACATGCTTGCATATAAAAAGCAAAGGGGCTGGCCAAGGCCAGCCCCTCTTGTCATGCGCCGAAGCGCGGTTGGGTTTAGAAGCTCAGGCGGAAGCCGAACTCGCCGATCAGCGAGCGCGGAGTGATCGAACTCGACGGGTTCATCCAGCCCACCGGCTTCTGGTAGTTGCTGGCGCTGATGTTCTTGCCGAAGTCGTTGCCGTAGTTGGCGCGGTTGGTCAGGTCAAAGGCCTGGGCGATCAGCTGCAGGTTCAGGCCCTCCTTCTTCAGCTTGAAGTTCTTGGCCAGGCGCGCGTCCAGGTTAAACGTTGCATTGCCACGTTGAGAATCAAATTGCGCCGTGGTCAGTTTGCCCTCAAAGTAACCCTCGCGCAGTTGGGCGCTGGTCATCCCTGAAGTCAGGGCATAGGTGTAGTTCTTCTGGTCGCCCACCGGCACAAGCACGCCATAATTGGCCGAGCCGTTGCCGTAGCCGATGTAGTCGTGTGGCGAGGTGATGTCATACGGCCGAGCAGAGCCGTACTGAACGATCGGCGCGAAATCGATGCCGAACGGCAGCTTGACCAGGCCGCTGATGGTGATGTGGTGCCGCTCGTCGTTCGGGTTCGGGCCAAAGTCTTGCGGGTTCAGTTGCTTGAAGGGGTCCTTGGGGTAGCTGTGGTACGGGTTGACGGCATAGCCGTACGCCCTTGCAAACGTGTAGCTCGCATTCACGCTGAAGTGGTGCGACAGGCGCTGCTTGAAGGCAACGCTCAGCCCGTCGTAGCGCGAACGCCCGATCGAGCTCTCATCGCGCACCGAACCCAGCACAGGAACGCCGGCAGCCTGGAAGGCGGCGGTCAGTGGACGATAGCTCTGTGTGTAATCCGGAACGCCGCCGACTTCAAGCGGCAGCTTGGGGTTGATCAGGCGAGTCTTGTTCTCATGCAGGCCGAGAACGTGAACATAGTCGACTTCCACTGAAGCGGATTCGCTGAGAGCGTGCGCCCAACCGAGGTTGAACTCTTCGGTAACCGGGTTCTTGTAGTTGGGGTCGATGTAGAAGCCGGTCGAACCAGGCTCCAGAACCGCCGAGGGAGCCGGCAGGTTAGCCAGCACCTGGTTGATGTTCGTGGGGGTGTAGGTGAAGTCGTCAATCGTGGTCGTCGTGAAGCCCGGCAACACCTGGCCATCGCCGAGGTCGTACTCATAGGCCTGGTAGATGAACGGGTTGTGCTGCTGCTCCATGAAGATCGGAATGTTCTGGAAGATGTCCCCGTAGTAAAGGCCAAAGCCGCCGCGGACTACATCCTTGCCCTTGCCGAACAGATCGTAGGCAAAGCCGACGCGCGGGCTGAAGTTCAACGCATCGTCTGAAGCGATCTTGTTGACGAACGGCAGCAGGCTCGAGTCATAGGCCGAAGCTGCCTTCAGCTCAAGGTAGGTACGGCTGGTGCTGATGGTGTTGGCCTCAACCATGTTGAAGTCGCGGTCGTAGCGCACGCCCAGGTTCACGGTCAGGCGGCGGTTCACCTTCCAGTCGTCCTGGAGGTAAAGCCCCAACTGCTTGGTGCCGTTGGGCACGTTGGTGGCGGGGTCGCCAGTGGCAAAGATGATGTCGTTGACCAGCCCAGGCGTGCTGGCCAGCGCCGCGGCAACATCGGCCGGTGTGCTTCCCTCGTCCGAAGGATCGATATTGAAGTCCACCTCAATCGGTGTGTTGAACTTGAAGTATCCGCCCAACGCCTGTTCCCACAGGTAATCGACACCAATACCGAAGGTGTGCTTGCCCATCACCTTGCTCACGTCTTCGCGGAACTGCCACTTGCGCTGGAAGCTCTGCTGCGGAACGTTGCCGTTGGTGCCGATCGTCGCGCCGCCGGCGAAGTTCAGGTTGGGAAGCTGCGACGTTGCCAGAATCTTGTTATTCCAGTACTGGTAGCCAAGGGTCAGCTGATTCACCAGGGTCGGCGAGATCGTCGAATCCAGGGCAAAACTGGCCAGTTGCAGTTGGTTGGTCGTGGTGTTGCCGCTCGTCAGGTCGCCATTTCCGGAGGACTGGTCGTTCTGCGAGTTGTTGCCCTGCGATGTGTAGCTGAAGGACGCCCGGTTCATGGGGTTGAACTGGTAGTCCGCGCGGCCGTTGTAACGGGAGTCAAAGAACGGCGTCGGGATCACCGTAGCCGGAACCGCGCCGAGGTCGGTCAGAAGCGAGATCTCACTCACATAGCCGGAGCTATCGGTCAAAGACGTATGCTCGCGCTGCCGCTCATAGGCAAAGAAGCCAAAGAACTTGTCCTTGATCAGGGGACCGCCCACGCTGCCGCCAAACTGCTGGCGGGCATACGGTGAGTTGTTCAGGTCATAGCCGCCGGCGCCGTTGGCCGTCTTCTGGTCGGCGTTCAGAGCCTGGTCGCGGAAGAAGGAGAACAGAGAGCCGTGCAGGTTGTTGGTGCCGCTCTTGGTAATCAGGTTGATCACCGCGCCTTCCGAGCGGCCATTGGCCGCCGAGAAGCGCTGCGTGCTGATGTTGAACTCTTCCACGGCCTCCAGCGGAACCTGCATCACCGTGCCGCCTACCGTGTTGTCCTTGTTGTCCACGCCGTTCACGGTCACGTTCACGTTGCGCCCGCTGGCGCCGTTCACCGACAGAATCGCCGACCGGTTCTTGGTCGGATCGTACGAGTCTGCGGCCTTTACGCCCGGAACCAGATACGCCAGGTTGGCTGAGTCACGGCCCAGCATCGGCAGTTCGTTCACTTCCTGGGGAGAGATCTGTTGCGCCACTTCGGTCTTCGCCAGATCGATCTGAACTTCCGAAGCGTTCACTTCAACCACTTCGCTGGCCTGGCCCACCTTCAGGGTAGCGGCCACCGTGGCGGTCTGCCCGATCAGGAGCTCAAAGCTCTGCGCATACGTTGCGTAGCCGTCCTTGCTGATCTTGACGGAGTAGTTGCTGGGTGCAACCTGGTCGAAGCGGAAGGTGCCGCCTGCAGTGGTAACTGCCGTCCGCGTCGCTCCGGTTGCTTTGTTGGTGGCTGTCACATGGGCTCCCACCACCACGGCATCCGTCGAATCCGTCACGGTGCCCACGATGGTGGCGCTGGCGGTTGCCTGGCCCAGCGCAAAATTCGCGCCGAACACAACCAGCCCAAGTGCAAGGAACAAGGACATAAATTTACGGCTCATTCGTCTTCTCTCGCTTTCTCTGAGTTCTCTGACTCGCCGTTCCCGGCAGAGTGAGATGTTGAGGGTAGGAATGGAAACCACAATCAGGTGTACAGAATCCCTCTTCCCCTTGGGGGACGTCGTAGCAGGAAGAAGAATACGGTCGCCGGATACCCGGCTAAGGGCTCAAGCCAATTGCCAACATCGAACAACGATTACGAAATAATTGACCAGATTCATGCGGCTTGTCCCAGTTGTTGTTGGTCGCTTCGCATCGAGAGTGCGCTGGCTCTTGGTTGTCTCTTTTGGAACCGGCGCAAACCCCGATACAAGGGTTTCCTGAGGTATATGCACGTCACGTGCCAAAACGATAATCCATCGTAAGCTATTGATTTAATTTAAGAATGTGCAAAGTCGGAATGCGGGAATACTGAATTCAGTATTCCCGCTATGCCGTTTCATACCGCGCCTACCACACAGCACACCGGTCCGCATCGCTCCGCGTCATCGCAGACCCAGCCGGGCACGAAAACGCCGCCGCAAAAGGCGGGAAGTTCGAGATGGGTCCCAGCACCCGGTACTTCGCCACCGGGTGCGGATCGCCCTGCACCATCAGCTTCTGCGTCTCCGGCCGCGTAGCGTCGCCGCGGAACTGGC
>Ga0302320_10030114_pt1 | contig 10356 bp, 8 predicted proteins | sample Bog_T0_3_FD_202130 | JGI IMG/M metagenome (GOLD analysis project Ga0302320, IMG submission 202130) | Peat permafrost microbial communities from Stordalen Mire near Abisko, Sweden - Bog_T0_3 | ecosystem: Environmental > Terrestrial > Soil > Wetlands > Peat | place: Sweden: Abisko, Stordalen Mire... | reverse complement strand
GTTTTGCCGGCGAAAACTGAAATAGACTTCGCCGATGCTTGTGAACTTGACAGCGTTGCCCAGCAGATTAATGAGGATTTGGCGCAACTTGCCTTCGTCTCCGCGAACCCCGGCGGCCTCGCCATCGGTGACAAAGCGCAAGCCGATCCGTTTCTGCGCGCACAGCGGCTGGAAGGTGGCCGTCAAGCTGCGGCCCAAGGTCAGCAAATCGAAATCCGAGGGATGCAATTCCATCCGGCCCGCCTCGATTTTGGATAGATCGAGAATCTCGTTGATGAGACCCAGCAGATGCCGGCCACTGCCACTAATGCCAGCGATGGCGTCGCGCTGTTCGGGCGAGAGATCCTTGTCGTGCTGCATCAACTGGGTGTAGCCGAGGATGGCGTTGAGCGGCGTGCGAATTTCGTGGCTCATGCTGGCGAGGAAGTCGGATTTGGCTTGATTGGCCTCCTCGGCGGCGGCCTCGGCCTTCTTCCGGACGGCGACTTCTTCCTGCAACAGGGCATTGGCGGCAGCCGTTTCCCGGGCGCGCCGCCAGCCGCCATAAAGATGGCCGGCGATGAGAAAAGTGAAAGCGAGGCCGCCAATGAGAACAAAGCGCGATTGCTCGTGCGGTTGTGACGCCTCGAAGGCGGTGGTGGGAGTGTACTGAACGACCCAGCGGCGGCCGGCCATTAGCAAAACGGTTTCGGCGGCGTTGGCGGGGAATTGGCGGTCGGTGGCGGAAGCGGCATAGATCAGTTCGCCATCATGGGAGCCGTCAAACAGGCGGGCGCGGATACCGTGGCTCTCCAAATTGTGAAGGGCGGTGCCGGCGAGGTCCGCCACTTGAAACACCGCCACGGCAAAGCCCGCCAGCCGCTGGCGGCGTTCCTGAAGATTGGCGGGGGCGGGCCCGTGATAAATCGGCAGGAGCACAAGCAACCCTGGGCGATGATCCTTCTCTTGCGCGAGATGGACCGGCGCCGTGGCGGTGGGTCGGCCGGTGTCACGCGCATTCTCCAGCGAGGCGCAGCGTTCGGAGTCCGACGCCAAATCGTAACCCAAGGCGGCGGCATTCCCCGTCATGGGCTCGATATAATAAATGGGTACGTAGTCGGCCCGTCGCGACGCCGTGACAAACAGCGCGTTGGAATTCAGTTCGCGAAACCGAAAATCTGTCAGGCCGTCGCGCTGGGCGGCGGCTTCCAAATCTGATCGTTGAACGTCCGGCACCCACGGATTCCACGACAGGGCGCGCAGTTCCGGCTGACGGTCCAAGGCCTGTTGGACGAACTTATGAAACTCCTGGCGGTCAATTCCACCGTGCGCCTCGTAGAGAGACGCCACGGAATAAAGCACTTCCATCGAACGCAACCCGGTTTCTTGCAGGGTCTCGACCTCCTTGCGAACGGTTTCCGCCGCCCTTTCCTGCGCCATGTTTTGTTCTGATTCCCGGACGACGACGTAGGAAACGAGCGAGAGCACCGCCCCGGCGCAAAACACGGCCGGGATGACGCCGGGATGCCGCAAGCCGTCGCGGAGCAGTCCGGTGGCCCTGCGCAGAAAACGACAGGTCGAGCCATTGCGACCAATAGACAACATTTGGCGCTAGCGAGCACAAGCCGTGCCGATAGACGCGAAACCGTCACAAAGGTCGGTCCGGACACATTTAAATGCGTGTGGTTTACGGTGCGGTCGGCCCTCTCACGGACGAGAGAGAACCTGGTGATGAAATTGGGGGCTCGCAGGAGCTCGCCCCTCCCGATGTTTTTGCGTGTTAACTCGTCCGCCCTATGTACCACTATTCACCTTTTCCTATGTATTAGATTGCAGTTTGGCGGCGGCTTGCTGGCAGAGCTGGCGAAAACTGTTTTCCACGTTGGTCACCGGATTGCTCTTCCAGCGGAAGAGGCCCCAGGTTTGAACGAGGGCGCGCCGGCCCGGGGCGAAATCTGTCAATACTCCGGCGGCCAGTTCGTTTTTCATGACCCAGAGCGGAAGGATGCTGATGGCGCTGCCCGTCTTCACCAGTTCCTTGATGGCGTCGAAGCTGTCAATTTCCGCAATGGCGTTCAACTCCAGATCATCCGCGGCAAAATAGCGGTCAATCATCTGCCGGGTGGGATGGGCTTTGTCGGTGAGAATACACGGTTCCCGCGGGAGTTCGCCCGGAGTGATTTTGCCCTGGATGGCCCAGCGATGGCGGCAGGAGGTGAGAACGCGCAACGGACTTTCAAACAAGGGTGTAAACGATATTTCCGGTTTCGTTTTTTGCGGCTCGCCAATAACGATGTCCAGTTCGCCGTTGGCCAGACCCGCCACCATTTCCCAGGGGCGCACCACCCGCGCGGTGATGTGGAGACGCGGATGCTGGGTGCGGGCGTGATGGAGCACCAAAGGCAGGAGTTCGCGGGAGACGGCCGCGCCCGCGCCAACCCGGAGGCGTTGGCCGCCCCATTGTTTGAGTTGAGTGAGATGTTCCCGGGCCTTGTCAAATTCTCTCAGCCCTTGTTCGGCATGGTGTAAAAGAGCCTCGCCCATTTCCGTCAACACCACTCTTTTGCACATTCTGGTCAATAATCTACATCCTAATTCGCGCTCCAGTGTGCGCATGGCGTGACTAATGGCCGAATGAGTCAGGTAAAGTTCAGCGGCCGTTTCCTTATAACTGCCAGTTCGCGAGAGACTGACAAAGGCGCTTAACTGGTGGGAATCAAGGGGTGTTTGCCTGCGGTGAATTAAATTCATCTTATCATTGAAAAATCTTCAAATAAGTTCCGGTCGCCCGAAGCTGCGTTGGCATCGGCGTAGCTACAGACCTTGACAAGGCGATCTTCCATGCCATGCCGTAGCGTGGCAGCACGCGGCGGGCCAAGTCAGACGGCCCGGCGGAGAAACCGTGCGGGAACGCAGCCCCAAACCACTAACGAGACACGTACTAATGACATCTAAAAAACATGAACCCACGGGCAGGCTCCGCGCCCTTGCAGCGGTCGGCCTTATAATCTGCAGTTTCTGTAGCGCGCCACTCCACGCCCAGACCAACCAACCGAGCATGTCCAAATTGGAACAGGAGAACGCGGAACTGAAGAAGCGCCTGGATGCCTTGGAAGATTTGATGAAAAAGGAGGGCATTCAACCCAGCGGCGATGCGGCGCCGATGCCGGTCACCGCCATGAGCGGTGTCACCCTCAGCGGCTATGTGAGCGCCTCGTATTTCTATGACCTGGCCAATTCCAAGTCCAATTCCCCCGCCGGGTACTTGTGGAACACCAAGATGAATTCGTTCGCGCTGAATGAAATCAAGTTGACCTTGGCCAGCCCGGCGATTGACAAAGACAAATGGGACGCGGCCTATCGGGTCTCGATGATCTGGGGTCAGGATGCGCGTTATTTGGATCCTGGCTCAGGTGCGGCTCCTGGGGTGGCAGGGACGCCCGGCTTCAGCGCAATCCGCGAGGGCTACGTTGAGTTGAACGTTCCCATCGGCACCGGCCTGGATGTCCGGGCAGGCGAGTTGATTTCGCTGCTCAACTATGAATCCGGCGACGGGGGCGCTGCCAATGACAATTTTTCGCAAGGCTACCAGTGGTGGTACACCGGCAACGGACCGTCAACGGGGGTTCAAGTCGGATACAGTTTCAATGACGTGGTTTCGATGAAGCTGCGCTTGCAAAACGGTCTTTTCACCGGTCCGATTGACTCCGGCTCCAAGACGTTCCTCGGCGGACTTTACATCAATCCTGACAAGGCGACCACGCTGTCGTTTATTGGATTCGCCGGACGCCAAAACATACCGACGACCTGGTACGATGATGGCGTTTCGTTTATCGGCACGCGGAAACTGACCGACGTGGACAACCTTAATTTCGCCACGGAATTGGATTATTGGAGGTATTCCATCAGCGGCAACTTCCCGGCGGGAGGAGATCCTGGGAAGCATAGTGACTTCTGGTCGGTGGGTGGCTGGTTGACCGGCGACTTGACGACCAAAACGAGCTGGGCGCTCCGGGCTGATTTTCTGGATGACCCCAGCGGCTTCGCCACCGCGTATCAATCCCCGAATCCGCCGAGTCTGCTCTATAGCGGCCTTAACGGCGGCATTCCCAACAATGGAAGCGGTCAGGAGTTAATGAGTGTCACACTGACTCTCAACTGGAAGCCAACGCCCAATCTCAAGATCCAGCCGGAGGTGCGCTGGAACCATTCCACCGTCTCGACCGCCCTCGACGGAAAGAGCGATCAGGTCATCGCGGGCATGGGTGCCTCGTATGCTTTTTAGTGCCGTCTAACGTCAACCCCTAAACCCAAGAAAAAAGAGAATAGAAAGTCCTATGAAACTGAATCCCTATGTACTGAAGAGGCGCCTCGGCAAGTGGGTGGCGTGCGCCGCCGCCTTTGTCCTGGCAGTGCAGTCGGCCACGGCCGAAACCGTGAAGGTCGGAATCCTTCACTCCCTACGCGGAACGATGGCCATCAGCGAAACTTCCCTGCGCGATGTGCTGTTGTTCGCGTTTGATGAAATCAACAAAGCCGGCGGCATTAAAATAGGCGACAAGATGTACATGATCGAGCCGGTGATAGTGGACGGCGCCTCCAACTGGCCGTTGTTTGCCGAAAAGGCGAAACAACTCCTGGAGGAAGACAAGGTGGCCGTGGTCTTCGGCTGCTGGACTTCCGTCAGCCGCAAATCCGTGCTGCCCGTCTTCGAGAAGGACAACGGATTGTTGTTCTATCCGGTGCAATACGAAGGTGAGGAGCTCTCCAAGAATATCTTCTATACCGCGGAAGCGGTCAACCAGCAGGCCATTCCGGCGGTGGATTATATGCTGGCCCAGGGCAAGAAGAAATTCTACCTGATCGGCACCGATTACGTCTATCCGCAAACCACCAACTTGATCCTCTACAAATACCTGTTGCTGCATGGCATCAAGATTGAGGACATTGGCGGCGGCTTGCGCAAGGACGACAGCGGCAAAGTCATTTCCGCCGGCAAATACACGCCCTTCAGTCACACCGACTACCAGCAGATCGTGGCCGAGATCAAACAGTTTGCCGCCGGCGGCGACGCCTGCGTGATCAACACGATCAACGGCGATTCGAATGTGCCCTTCTTCAAGGAAGTGGCCGCGGCCGGCCTGACTCCGGCGGATTGCCCGGTGGTTTCTTTTAGTTTGGCCGAGGACGAACTGCGCGCGCTTCCGACCAAGGACCTGGTGGGCGAACTCGGTTGCTGGACTTATTTCATGTCCATCAATACCCCGGAAAACAAGGACTTCCTCGGGCGCTGGGATTCCTGGCTTAAGACGGAAGACCATCCTGGCGTGGTGAAGGAAAAGCGCGCCATGGACAGCCCCATGGTGCTCTCCTACGACGGCGTTTACCTCTGGAAAGAGGCTGCGGAGAAGGCCGGATCGTTTGATGTAGGCAAAGTGCGCGCGGAATTGGAATCCGGCACCATCAGCTTTAACGGACCCGGCGGCAAAAACACCATGGAGATGAATCATCACACCGTCAAGAACGTTTACATTGGAGAGACCCGTGCCAACGGCCAGTTTAAAATCCTGAAGACGTTTGATGGGGTCGCGGGCGAGCCGTTTCTGCTCAAGGACCTCGACGCCAAACTCGCCGCCGCGTCAAAATAAAAACGCAACCGGCTTGCGCTACCAAACCTGTACCGCGTTCACGGGGTGGAGCCGTCGGCTCCGCCCCTTTTCTTCAGAACCATGACCAAACCCGGAAGAATTCCACCCTGGCTCTGGCTGGCGCTGTTGTTTCTCAGCGGCATGGTCTATGCCGCTTTGGGTGCCCCCGATGAGGCGGTCATCCGCCAGCAAATGGCGCAGGCCATCTTGAGCGAGGGGACGAATCAGCAGAAATTGCTCGGCGATCTGGCGGATACCGGTTCGAAGGTGGTGCGGGATGTTTTAAGCGCCTGGTCTCACGACGCGGTTTTCATCTACGAGTCGAACAACGCCAAAACCCCGGTCTTGCTGGAGGACGCCCAGGACGCGGGCGGCAAAGCGCGCGCGATTCGTATTATTGACGGCCAGTTTGTCAAGGACGCCAAGGGAATGGAACTGCGCTTCGGCGCCAATGATTTGAATTCGGCCGACGTCGATATGCGCTTGCGCAAAGGAATCCAGCAGGCCTTGGATTCCCTCGCGTTGGCCGACGCCGACCCGGAGGCGCGCGAATCGGCGGTGTCCAAGCTGGGGAATTCGCAGAAATTACAATACATCCCGATTCTGCGGGCGCGGCGTGGCGTCGAGAGCAATGCCTCTGTCAAAAAAGCCATCGACTCGGCCGTGGCATTGCTGCAATTGAGCGACACGAATTCAGCAACGCAACTGGCCGGAGTGGCCGAGTTGGCGCGGCTCAAAGATATGGGTTCGCTGGATGCGCTAAAAAGACTGGCGGCCAAACCGGATTGCGCGCCGCCGGTGGCGAAGGCGGCGAACGATGCGGTGCGCGGACTGGAGGAACATATTGCGCGGGTAAATTTCTTTGGGACGATTTTTCACGGTATCAGCCTCGGATCGGTGCTGTTGGTGGTGGCGTTGGGGCTTTCCATTACGTTTGGCTTGATGGGAATCATCAACATGGCCCACGGCGAGATGATCGCGGTCGGCGCCTATACTTGTTACGTCGTGCAAAATCTGTTTGGGAGCGGGTTTGGCTTCAGCATCGTTTTCCCGATCAGTTTCGGTGGTTCGCAGCTCCACTTCGGCATGCACCTTCCGGGACTGAACGCGACGGGATGGGTTTACGAAGGCTATTTTCTGGTGGCGCTGCCTTTGAGCTTTGTCATGGCGGCGCTGGCGGGGCTGGTCATGGAACGGACCGTCATCCGCTTTCTTTACCGGCGTCCGCTGGAATCGTTGCTCGCGACCTGGGGAGTCTCGCTGGTGATGCAACAGCTTTTTCGCATGGTTTTCGGCGCCAACAACGTGCAGGTGAGTTCACCGGCCTGGTTGCAGGGGCATTTTTCCATCAACGATGTGTTGTTCGGCTACAACCGGGTGTTTGTGGTTGGGTTTGCCATCGTGATCGTGGCCGGGACCTGGCTACTGTTAACAAAAACACCGCTTGGGTTGCTCATCCGCGCCGTGATGCAAAACCGCAACATGGCGGCGTGCCTGGGTGTGCCGACGCAGCGGATCAACATGATGACTTTCGCCTTCGGCTCCGGCCTGGCGGGACTGGCGGGCGCGTTTCTCTCGCAGATCGGCAACGTCGGTCCGAGCCTCGGGCAGTCGTATATTGTTGACAGTTTTATGACGGTAGTTTTAGGCGGTGTTGGCAGCATTGTGGGGACAGTTTGTTCTGCGTTCGGCATCGGCACCGCCGACCAGGTGTTGCAGCAGACCACCGGTTCCCCGGTAACGGGAAAAATCGTGGTGTTGGTGGCGATCATCATGTTTTTGCAATGGAAGCCGGGCGGCCTGTTTGCCAGCCGCAGCCGGAGTTTGGACTAAATTTTCATGCGACCAGATACGAGCAAAGCCGAGAGATGGGGAGTGATCGGGGTGACGATCCTGCTGCTGGTGATCCTGCCAGTGTTCAATGCGTTTATCCCGGATGGCAGTTTCTTCCATTGCAGCAATTTCAGCATCAACCTCTACGGAAAGTATCTTTGCTACGCCATCCTGGCCATCAGCGTGGATTTGCTGTGGGGCTATACGGGCTTGTTGAGTCTCGGCCAGGCGCTGTTCTTCACCTTGGGCGGCTATATGATGGGAATGTACCTGATGCGGATGATCGGCGATTTGGGGCAGTATCACAAACCGATCCCGGATTTTCTGGTCTTTCTGGGATGGAGCACGCTGCCTTCGTTTTGGAAGCCGTTTTCCAGTTTTCCATTTGCGGTGGTGATGGCGTTTCTATTGCCGGGAGTGTTGGCCGTGATCTTCGGATTCCTGGCGTTTCGCTCCCGCATTCGCGGCGTTTATTTTTCCATCCTGACGCAGGCGCTTACATACGCGGCCTGTCTTTAGTTTTTCCGAAACAGCCTCTTGTTGGGAGGAAACAACGGGTTCACCGATTTCAAGTTCGTGCTCGGCTACGACTTGCGCGCGCCCGCCACCCAACGGGTGCTCTACATGATTACGGCAGCGACGTTGCTGCTGGTCTATCTGGTTTGCAAATGGCTGAGTCGAACTAAATTTGGGCTGGTGCAACAGGCCATCCGGGACAGCGAAAACCGGGTCTTGTTCAGCGGCTACGCCGCCGGTTATTACAAGCTTTTTGTCTTTGTGCTGTGCGCCGGAATCGCCGCGCTCGGCGGAATTCTCTACGTGCCGCAGGTGGGCATCATCAATCCCAGCGAGATGGCACCCGACAAATCGTTGGAGGCGGTCGTCTGGGTGGCGGTGGGGGGACGTGGAACCCTGATCGGTCCGATCCTGGGAGCAATTGGAATCAATGTGCTCAAGAGCTGGGCCACGCGGGCTTACCCGGACATGTGGCTGCTGATCCTTGGCGGTCTGTTTATCCTCATCACGGTTTTCATGCCGAAAGGATTGGTCGGCCTGCCGGAGCAATTGCGGACGCTGTGGAACCGTCGCCGCGCGAAAACTTCATGAGCATGGGAAAAAAACAGTTCGTGCTGCTGCTCGAAGGAGTCAACAAGACCTTCGACGGATTCAAGGCCATTTCCGAACTGAATTTCTACATGGATGAGGGGGAACTCCGGGTAATCATCGGCCCCAACGGCGCCGGAAAAAGCACGATGATGGATTTAATCACCGGTCGCACCCGCCCGGATTCCGGCAGAATCGAGTACGGCAAGGACACGGATTTGACCCGGTTGAACGAGTATCAAATCAACCGGCTTGGGATCGGAAGAAAATTTCAGACGCCGTCGGTCTATATTGACCATACGGTCTTTGAGAACGTGCTGCTTTCGCTGAAAGGACCGCGCAGCGTTTTCTCCTCGCTCTTTCACCGGACGACGGCCGCGCAACGGCAACGGATCGAGGAAGTGCTGACCGTCGTAGGTTTGACAGATCGTGGCTACGTCAAGGCCGGCACGTTGAGCCACGGCCAGAAACAGTGGCTGGAGATCGGAATGCTGATCGCGCAAGACCCGAAGCTGCTGCTGGTGGACGAACCGGCCGCCGGCATGTCGGACGAGGAAACCCATAAAACCGGGGAACTGCTGCTCAAGCTGGAGGGCAAGCACAGTATCGTCGTGATCGAGCACGACATGACCTTCGTGCGCCAGATCGCGCGAAAAGTAACCGTGTTGCATCAGGGCACCGTTTTGTGCGAGGGCACGGTGGACCAGGTGCAAAACAACGAGCGCGTGATCGAAGTTTATTTGGGACGAAAGAAGAAAGCCCACTAGACATGCTCGAATTAACCGACATTACCGCTTCAATCCAGGGATCGCGCATCCTGCGCGGCGTGAATTTGACGGTGCCGGAAAAGAGCCTCGTCTGTCTGATGGGACGAAACGGCGTGGGCAAGACCACCACGCTGAAGACGATTATGGGTCTGGTGAAAACGGACGGAGGCGCAGTGAAGCTGCAAGGTCAGGAACTGGCAGCGTTGCGAACGGAGGAGCGGGCGCGTCTGGGCGTGGCCTATGTGCCGCAAGGGCGCGACATTTTTCCGAATTTGACGGTGTGGGAAAACCTGAAGATCAGCTTGGTCATCCACAAAGCCAAGGCGAACGGGCAGGCGGATCGCGTGCTGCAACTTTTCCCCGTGCTCAAGGAAATGTTGCAGCGCAAAGGCGGCGTGCTCAGCGGCGGGCAGCAGCAGCAATTGGCCATCGCGCGCGCGTTGTTGACGGGCCCGAAGCTGCTGATTCTGGACGAACCGACGGAAGGCATCCAACCCAATATTATTGACCAAATCGGGGACACGCTTCTGAAAATCAAACAGGAGGGTCAAATCAGCATTTTACTGGTGGAACAATATCTGGATTTTTGCCTCGCGGTCGGAGACAGTTTTTACATCATGGACCGCGGGGCCGTGGTGGCCGAAGGCCCCATTGCGCATTTGAACGACGACATCGTCAAGAAACATTTAACCGTATGACCGCGGACACTGTTGCCACGGGAAATGCGCGGCTCGAGGTGGACGTTGTCTCCGGCCAGAGCGCGGTCACGTCGGCGCGGGCGTCGAATCCGTTGAAATTGCTCGTGCCTCGTTCGCGCGGGCCGAGCGTGTGGGCTTACTTGAGCAGTTTCGGCGGCGGGTTTGTGGCGGGGGACGAAACCAGCCTCGAGGTCCGTGTCGGACGCAACGCGAAGTGTTTCGTGACGACGCAGGCATTGACCAAGATTTACCGAAATCCGCGCCTGCGCCCGTGCAGCCACCGGCTCGAGGCCCTGCTCGAAGAAGGTTCATTGCTCGTCCTGGCGC
>Ga0302320_10030112_pt1 | contig 10356 bp, 10 predicted proteins | sample Bog_T0_3_FD_202130 | JGI IMG/M metagenome (GOLD analysis project Ga0302320, IMG submission 202130) | Peat permafrost microbial communities from Stordalen Mire near Abisko, Sweden - Bog_T0_3 | ecosystem: Environmental > Terrestrial > Soil > Wetlands > Peat | place: Sweden: Abisko, Stordalen Mire... | reverse complement strand
GTGCTATAACAATGCTAGGACCATCGGCCAGGCGATTCAGGGCATCCGGGATCAAAGCCATCCGGTAGATGAGCTTTTCGTGGTCGATGACGGCTCGACCGATGACTCCGCGACGATCGCTGAAGGCCTGGGGGTGCGGGTGATCCGCCTGGGGAAAAACCTTGGGCGCGGCGCTGCTCGCGCGCAGGCAATGGAGGAGGCGCGGCACGAGTTCGTGGTTTGTTGCGACGCCACGAACCGGCTGATTCCGGATTTCGTGAAACTCGCGCTTCATTGGTGCTCGAGCGAGAACGTCATCGGCGCATTCGGCCAGTGGCACGATCCGCATCCACAGAACGCGGTGGACCGTTGGCGCGCGCGGCACCTGTTCCGATCGGACGTTGCGCGCGAGATGCATTACCGGGGTTACCTCTGCACCTACGGGGCGTTGGTGCGAAAAAGTTCCGTGATGCGCGTCGGGAACTATAACCGCCAACTGCGGCACGGCGAAGACCTCGATCTGGGCCGCCGTCTTTTGGACATCGGCAACGTGGTGATGGACCCGGCGCTCCAGGTGGAACCGCTCGTGCATAATACCCTGCCTGAGGTTATGGAGCGCTTTGCCCGTTGGAATCGGGCCTCGCTCGACTCATATACGTTGAACACATTTCTTAGTAATCACATTCTGGCTTGGAGAATATTTATTCCAGAGGACCTGAAACGTCGCGATTGGCCTGCGGCCCTGATTAGCGCAACGCTACCCTATTTTTCCTTCGCGTATGCCGATAAAAAATCATTCACTTTTTTATCAAAATCGAAATGGGAAAAGGCTTCACCTTCCTCGTCTAAATCTTGAAACGACCAACCCTGCACGAAGGAGAAAGGAGCAACCAATTTGTCGAACCTAGTTTATGATCACGCCTTTAATTAACTCCAATTCACATCAGAGGCTGAAAATGGTATTCGCCACTTATTCCGCTTTGGGACGACACGAAATGGTATGGCATGATATGGGCTTTACCCTATCCTGCGACATTCGCCCATGACATCATTTCAAAGCCGACCGGAATGCCCGGAACATAGCGATACGGTTTTCATGCTCCTGTCCTCTGAAATGCTTGCGGATCTGCGATCCCATGCGACCTTCTTCCCTATCGCTGGGGGTTTTTATTTACTTCACGCTCCCGGGCAAAAAGATTCTGCCGCTGTAACGTTTGTTCCAAATGCATAAACGGGGCCCAGCACCATGCTTTTGTCCATCGTCATTCCCACTTACAAAAGACACGAAATATTGGGTCTTTGCTTGAAACAGCTGACTCCGGAAATCCAGAAACTTTCCGCGGATTCCTTTGAAGTGATTGTCTCGGATGACGGGTTTGGCGAAGAGTCTCAAACGTTGCTGAAGCGCGATTATCCGTGGGCCATTCACAATCGCGGTCCACAAAAGGGGCCGGCCGCGAATCGGAACAGCGGCGCGAGCATCGCCCGCGGCGAATGGCTGATTTTTTTGGATGACGATTGCCAACCGGAGCCCGGCTTTTTATCCGGGTACGTCGAGGCCATCCAAAAAAATCCGAACTACTCCATCTTCGAAGGCCGCACTCTGCCGGACCGTCCCCGAGCGACTTTGGCGGAAGAATCGCCGGTCAATGCTCATGGAGGGTATCTTTGGTCATGCAATTTCCTGATCAAACGAAAGCTCTTTTTCGAGGTAGGCGGTTTCTGTGAGCTCTATCCCTACGCCTGCATGGAGGATGTTGATTTTCGGGAACAACTCACGAAGAGAGATCTCAAGTTCCTCTTCGTGCCCGAGGCGTGTGTGATTCATCCCTGGCGTCCGATGACGCCAGACGACAAGTTTTTAACCTCGCGCCTGGTTTCTCATACGGTTTATTTTGATCGGCATCCGCAAACGAGACCTTCGCTCTTTGGGACCTGTAAGGGCATTGTCCGCATGTGGTTGTTTCTGATTATCTCGGATGGGCCCAAGCTGAAATATCATGGTTTCGGAAGATACTGCGCCAGGTTGTGGACCGTCACGAAGTGCGAGCTGATGAATTGGGCGGCTTTCAAACGAAGAAAGGCCGTTTCCTAGCGGCTGAGAAATCCCTGTCCCGGGCTATAAGATTGGCCGGCGAAGTGGGCCCAGCAGGATTTGAACCTGCAACCAAGGCATTATGAGTGCCCTGCTCTAACCATTGAGCTATAGGCCCGCTCTTTTTTTAAAGCTACCAACGAAACGAATTCGCGTCTAGAAATCTCCCGGTAACCCTGATCGCCGCGCCATGGACATGCTTCCACCGCCACCGCTTCCTCCCATCCCGCATCCGGGGCGGGATAACGACAAGTTGCTGGCCATCCTCTGCCACGTTTCCCTTTTTCTCGGCGTCGGCTTCATCCTGCCGTTGATAGTTTATCTGGTGAAGAGGGCCGACTCGCCCCTTATCGCGGCGCACGCCAAGGAAGTTTTGAATTTCCACATTTCGCTGATGATCTATGCCTTTTGCGCCTTACCGTTCGTCTTTTTCCTGATCGGCATACCGGTCATCATGGCACTCGCGCTGGTGTCGTTCATCTGCGCGATCATCGCGGCGATACGGGCATCCGAGGGCGGGTTCTATTTTTATCCACTGACGATCCGGTTTATTACTTGAGAATCGGCGGCTTGCCAGGGGGCAAAAATCACACCAGCAGCGCGGCCTTGTCGACCTTTGGGCGGGCGAGGAAAAAGTCGATCAGGGCGTCGCGGATCATGATGGCGTGAAGGACGCGGCGACTGGAGGAACGCGCGACAAGTTTCGCGACGGTGGGGTAGCGCAACCCGCCCGATTGCGAATCGTAGGAATTGAGGGCGATGCGATAGGTGGGCTTGGACGGTAGCGGCGATCCGTCGGCGGCGCGCAGATCCTCAACCTGGAAGGCATTCCCCTGCCCGGAGCCGACGGCGCGAACGCCCATGAGATGGCGGGGTTCACGGGCGGAATTGAAGTCGCGCGCGAGAGCGAGAAAATCGTCGCGATTGAGATCAAAGGTCACGATTTCGTTTTCGTAGGGAAGAATGGCCCACGCGTCGGCGACCGTTTTCGGGCCGGGCACGAGCGGATGCCTGTCATCGAAGAGGCCGTGGACGACGGCGTCGACTTCCACATTCTTTTTACGAAGTGCGGCGATCATGGCGCTGGCGATGAGGCGCTCGACATCGCTGGGCTGGGTTGGAGTCGAGATTACATCAAACGGCTCGGTCAGTTCGCCCATGGGCTGCGCCAGGACCACGTCGGCAGCGTCGAGATCAGTCCGGGCAATCGAGAGCACGAGCGGATCGAGGGCGATCTGGCGATCCATCTGTACGGTGCAGGCCTCGCGCGCGAGCAGCCGGTGCGAAACGCGGTCGAAGGTGAGATCGACTTTGCCGGCGTAGATGCCGTAGTGGTCGGCCTGAGTATAGAGGACATGATTGACGATTTCGCTGGAATGATTTTGGTGCGTGTGGCCGCCGAGGAAAGCGGTGAGCTGAGGAAATTCACGAGTGAGCGCGCCGACCCGGTTGGCGTAGTCGTCGCGGCGGGTGAGGCCCATGTGGCCGGCAAGCAGGATGGCGTCGGGCTGCTGGGCGCTGACTTCGCGTAGCAGCGGGCGAAGCGCCTCGACTGGGTCGAGCATTTCGAAACCGGACAGTTTTTCGGGTGGAAGCCAGGTGGAGAGCGCGGGCGTGGTGAGGCTGATAATGGCGATGCGGAAGCCGGCGACTTCCTTGATGAGCCAGGGTTGGAGTTTGCCGAGCGGTCCCGCCGACTCGTCGAGTTTCCCCACCGCTTTGCCGGCGAGCAGGGCATTACCGGAGAGCACGGGCATGGCGGAAAGCCCGACGCAGCCGGCGAAGGCATCGAGGCCCCAGTCGAATTCGTGATTGCCGATGACCCAGGCGTCGTAGGCGAGCGCGTTGAGGCAGCGGATCATGGCCGCGCCGCGCGTGCGCAGGCCGACTTCGGTGCCCTGGTAGACGTCGCCGATGTCGAGGAGGATTGAGTTGGGATTGGCGCGCTGCCATTGGCGGATTTGCGTCGCGCAACGGGCCAGTCCGCCGAGGTCGGGGTTGTCGTTGTAATCGACGGTGGGGAGGATGTGGCCGTGGAGGTCGGTGGTGTGGAGAATGGAGATCGTGACGGCATCGGTCTCGCCCGCCCAAAGCGAAGCGGGTAGTGTGGCGAGCAGGGTCCCCTGCCCGAGCAGGCGCAGGAACCGGCGCCGGCTGGGCGCAGGCACGTGGATATTCACGGAGTTAGGTTATGGGAATTGCGGATTGATTGGCCACAAAGAACACCGAGAAAGCAGAAGGGCTGAAATAAAAGATGATTCAGCCTTCTTTTTTTGAGTTCTTTGCGCTCCTTTGCGGCTATAAAGGAAGCCATGCCAAACGGTTCTGGGCCCGGTTCGGCGGGCAATGTCATCGCGGCGGTGTGCAGTTTCTTTATTCCCGGCCTCGGGCAACTGGTGCAGGGGCGTATTTTCAAGGCGCTGATCATGTTTGTGTTGGCGGGAATTCTTTGGTGGTTCTTCCTGGGCTGGATTATTCATATCTGGTCGGTGATCGACGCGGCGCTTTATCGCGGTTAAAACAGGATGATGGGAGACTTGAAGATTTGTTATTTGCCCACGCAGTGGCGGGGGCTCGATCCTGAACTTTTACGTGCGTCGGCGTGTGCCGTAATCGATGTGATCCGCGCGACTTCGACCATCGCGATGGCGCTGGCCAATGGCGCAGGGGTGCAACCGGTCGCGGATGTGGCGGATGCTTTCGCGCTGAAGGAGCGGCTTCCCGGAGCGATTCTGGCGGGCGAGCGGGGCGGGCAGCCGTTGCCGGGGTTCGACCTGGGCAATTCGCCGGAGGATTTCACGGCATCGAGGGTGCAGGGTCGGCGCGTCATCCTGACAACGACCAACGGCACACAGGCACTGGCGGCCTGCCGGGGTGCGCGGACGGTGCTGACGGCGTCCCTGCTGAATCTCGGTGCGGCGGCGACGCGGCTGCGGGAACTCGGGCCGCCGTGGATCGTGGTCTGCGCCGGATGCGACGGGGAGTTCGGCGTCGACGATGCCGTGGTGGCGGGCGGGATCGCGGAGGCGTTGGGGCAGGAGCATCCCATGGCAGCGCTTTTCCGTGCCACGCGGGGCGATCTGACGGAGACGTTGTTGGGCAGCGCGGCGGGGCAGGAATTGCGGAAGGTCGGGCTGGAGAAGGACATTCCTTTTTGCGCGCAAGTGGATCTGTTTTCGATTGTGCCGACGATGAGCGCGGATGGAGTGTTGCGGGGGTAGACGGTTAAAAAAAGAAGCGAATCAGGCGAATGGGATAAGGTTAGCAGGGCTCCGATCCGGCGGGGCACCCGGTCTGGCCTGCGGAGGTCAGTAAGGGTAAACGCCCCGCCGCGTGCGGTGCTAAACTTCGCCCTTTCCCCAATATCCCGCTGCTTGCGGTCGGTTTCTTTATTAATCATGTCCCGATTGTCGCACGGAAAAGAAAGGAGCGGTAGCCTTGCATCGGCTGCGTATGCTATATCGCTTAAAATTATAGGGTATGAAGCGTATTTAGTGTAATGGCGGGAAAATGGACTGAGGTTTCACGCGACGACGCAACGGTCGCAATGGGGAGGCAGGAGCTGGGCAACGGAGTTGCGGGGACAAGTGCGTTCCCAAGTGCAATTTGGGAACGAGGGAAAGGCACCGCCGCCCGGTGTGCGGCGGCTACCGGGTGGCGGCGACGGCGGGGGCCGCTGAACCGTCGGGCGCGACGGGCTGGCCATCGACGACGGTGGCGCCGCTGAGCTTGGCCGTTTCGTCGAACCACTTTTGATAATCGGCTTCGCTTTCGACCACGAGGGTGGCCTTCATGAGCGAATGGTTGTTGCCGCAGAGCTGGGCGCAGACGACTTCGTAGGTGCCGGTCTTGATCGGGACGAACCAGAGCGGGATGACAGAGCCGGGAATGGCATCCTGCGCGACGCGCATGTTGGGGATGCAAAAATCGTGGATGACGTCCTTGGAGGAGACGTCGACGATGCAGGGCCGGTTGACGGGGAGATGAAATTCGTTGATGGCGGTCAGGTCATCCTTGGCATCGGCGTCCGTGCGATCGAGGCCGAGCTGGTTGGACATGCTGACGAGATGGATGTCGCGATGGCCGAACTTGCCGTCCGCGCCGGTGTACTGGAAATTCCAGAGGAATTGCTGGCCGACGACGCGCAGGTGGACGACGTTGGGGCCGGTCGGCCAATCGTCGACGCGGTTGGCCCAGATGGGCGCGGCGAAGGCCATGAGGAGGACGATTTCGAGGACGAGGACGCCGCCTTCGAGCTTGGTGGGCAGGTGGCTGGTGGTGCCGACGTAGCTGGCCTTGGGATTTTTCCTGGCCTGAAAACGCCAGAGCGTGTAGGCGTAAAAGGAGCCCCAGCCGACGAAGAGGATGAGCATGAACCAGTGGAGCATTTCCAGCATGCTGTCGATGGCGTAGCCGTGGAGCGAGGCGTTCGGCGCGATGCCGAGCGATTCCATGAGGATGTTGGCGAAGATCGGGTGCATTAATTAGAGCGAGGTCCCAGGTTCAGGCTGGCCATGGTCCTCGGCCGTGAGTTCATTGTAATCGGGCAATGGATGCTTGGCCCGCCAGGCGAGATGCCAGCCGACAAAGAAGATCGTCGTGAGCATGGCAAACATGAGGACGACCATGGCGAAGATGCCGACCGAGGCGGCGTTGCCCATCTTGCTGCCGCTGGTGTCGCCGTAGCAGGCGGCGCAGGCGAGCGCGCTGTGATTGGAGAGCGCGATGAGTAGCAGCGTGAGCAGGGCGATGGCGCGGGATGTCTTCATGCAATTAGAGGATGAGGCGGCGGGTTTTCTTGAGGAAATGGATTTCGTAGCCGACCAGGGCGATGGCCGCGGCAATGCCGCCCACGCCGGCGAGGATGAAGCGAATGTCGCCCGACGTGCTGGAGTCGAAGAAGCAAAACCAGGCGAAAACCAGCGAGATGCTGATCCCGGCGAAGATGATGATTTGATGGACGGTTTTGAGTGACATGGCGGTCAGTGCTGCATCGACTTGGGGTCTGAATAATTATAGATCGGGTCGCCCATAAAGTTGCGGATTTGCGAGTCCCACAACGAGAGGAAGACCATCCCGGTGAGGAAGAACGCGGTGAAAAAGAGGGTGCGGAAGACGAAGGAGAAATTCTTGAAGAGGCGGGAAAGGAAGTAGGCGATGAGACTGGAGCGCAAGGCGGCGAGCAGCAGGGTCACCGGCAAGTTCCACGAGCCGAAATTGACGCTGAAGGCGATGACGGTGAGGAGGATGACCGGGAGGAAGAGTCCGCCAAAGAAGAAGAGGTTTTCCCGGAAATGTTCCCACGCGTGGGCAACCTCGGCGTCGTGGTCGTGCGGTTGATGCTCGGCGCGCACCTCGTCGCCATGGACATCCTGGATGATGATCGTCGGCTCCTGTTGGTCGGTGGGGCTGGAGGAATCCATGGGAGAAAGTAATTCAGGTCGGGGTTCGATGCAAAATCAGGTGAGGTAAAGAATGGGGAAGACGGTGATCCAGACGAGATCGACAAAGTGCCAGAAGATGCCGGTGACTTCGATGCGGTTGGAGAGATGCTCCGGGTTGCGCTTGTAGAGTCGCGCGCCGATGGTGAGGAAGTAGGTCATGACGATGACGCCGCCGATGATGTGCAGGGCGTGGAGGCCGGTGACGAGGAAGTAGATGGCGTAGTAGGTGCCATAGGCCGGGAGCAGGCGGCCGTGACGATCAACATCCTTGGCCTGAATGACGATGGGCGTGTCTTCCTCCGAAGCGGCGGTGTTCATGACCGGGCCGTTTTTGCCGCCGATGGCGAAGCCCGGATTTTTGTCGGGCAGGACGGAGAACGTGTCTCCCGTATCTCCCTGCGGCAAGTGACCGCGGATTTCGACGACGTGTTCGGCGGGGATCGCGCTGTAGTAACAATTTGCCTTGTCGAGATCGGCCTGGTATTTGGCGAACTCGGTGTCCTTGATCATGAAGCCCCAGTGCTCGTACTTGGAGTGGTACTCGACGCCCTTGATGCCGAGGAAGACGACGCCGCAGAGGATGGTGAGGCCGAGGGCGAGGCGGTAGGTGTTGAACTTGCGTTCCTTGAGCGCGACCCAGGCCCAGACCATGGTGATACTGGAGGTGAGCAGGAGGATGGTGTTGGTCAGGCCGAGCCAGACATTCTGGATGTGGTTGGGCCATGAGCCGTCGTCGGCGCCGAGGCGGACGAAGAGGTAGGCGGTGAAGATCGCGCCGAAGAGCATGACCTCGGAGGCGAGGAAGAGCCAGATGCCGAGCTTGCCGTTGTAGAGGCCGGTGTCGGGACGCGCGGTGAGAGTGTAGGGGATTTCCATGAAGGCGGAGAATTTTAGACAGGATTAACAAGATTTACGGGATTGGGAAAAGGCAGGGGGATGAGGGGAAGTTTTTGACGGAATTAACGGAATTTTTGCTAAATTTACGGAATTATTTTTTTGGGAAAAGGCAGGGGAAATTTTTGATGGGATTAATATGATTAATAGGAAGGGGCAGACGGGGAAAGTTTTGACGGAATTAACGGAATTTTTGCTAAATTTACGGAATTATTTTTTTAAATTTTTGGATGGGATTCGGAGGATTAGTAGGATTGTGACGGCAGTATATCCGATTATTCGGTAAGGGCGGTAGCGCTAGAAATCCTATATGGTCTAAATGGGTTAAAATCTTTTTTTCTCCTCTCAAAAAATTTACATCCGCGCAAAATCAGGTAAGCGGTGGGAAGCCGATGCTTCTTTCGTCAGCAGGAGCCGGACCGGAAATCTGGACCTTTTTGTCGGAGGTGGGCGGTTCGCCCTGGGGCGTGAAGTCGGTGGGATGGTCCGGCACGCTGTACTCGTAGGGCCCGCGATAGGCGACGACGGGGCCGATGAAGTTGCCGTGAGGCGGAGGCGACGGCGCGGACCACTCGAGCGTGGTGGCGTCCCACGGATTGTCGGAGACCCGGCGGCCATATTTCCAGCTGAAGGCGAAATTGATGATGAAGGGGATTTGCGCCAGGCCCATGAGCCAGGCCGCTTCGGAGATGAAGACGTTCCAGTGGAGGACGTTCTTGTTCAGCATCTCGTAGGTCGCGCCGCCGTCGTACATGCGGCGATGCATCCCCGCCATGCCCTGGAGGAACATGGGGAAGAAGACGCAGTTCATGAGGATCATGGTCGGCCAGAAATGGACCTTGTTCCAAAACTCGCTCATCATGCGGCCGGTGGCCTTGGGGTACCAGTAGTGGATGCCGGCGAAGAGGGCGAAGATGGTGCCGGGCGCGATGACGTAATGGAAATGGGCGATGATGTAGTAGGAATCGTGCAGGAAGGTGTCGGGCGCGTTGAAGGCGAGCGGAATGCCGGTGAGGCCGCCGATGCCGAAGAGCGGGAGGAAGGCGACGGCCCAGAGCATGGGCGAGGTGAAGCGGATCGCGCCGCCCCAGAGCGAGATGATGAGCGAACTGAGGATGAGGATGGTCGGCACCGAGATGATGATGGTGGTCAACTGGAAGAAGGAGCTGACTGCCGTGCCCATGCCGGTGAGGTACATGTGGTGCGCCCAGACGATCATGGAGAGAAAGCCGAGGACGAGGACGCCGTAGACCATTTGGTTGTAACCCCAGATCGGCTTGCGGGCGTTGTTGGCGACGACTTCGGCGATGATGCCGAGGCCGGGCAGGATGAGCACGTAAACTTCGGGATGGCCGAGGAACCAGAAGAGGTGCTGCCAGAGGAGCGGTGTGCCGCCGCCGGTGTAGTGGGAGGGCGCACCGCCGACGATGAGGCCGGAGGGGGAAAAGAAGCTTGAGCCGAAAAGGCGGTCGAACAATTGCATGAAGGCCGCGGCTTCGAGCGGAGGAAAGGCGAGCAGGAGGAGGAAGGCGGTGACGAACTGGGTCCAACAGAAGAAGGGCATGCGCATCCAGCCCATGCCCTTGGCGCGAAGCTGGACGATGGTGGTGATGAAATTGACGCTGCTCAGGAGCGAGGAGGTGATGTTGAAGGCCATCGCCAAAATCCAGATCGACTGGCCGGTGAGCCACAAGGGCCACAGGAAATGAAAGTTGTGGCCCCAGAAAACCGTGTTGACCGGTTGATCTGAGATCGTCGCCAGCGGTGGATAGGAGGTCCAACCCGACTTGGCCGCGCCGCCCGGGACGAAGAAGCTGGAGCACATGAGGATCGCGCTGATGAAGAAGAGGATGACGCTGCCCATGTTGAGGCGGGGGAAGGCCATGTCGACGGTGCCGATCTGGAGCGGCATGACGTAGTTGCCGAAGGCGGCGAAGGCGACGG
>Ga0302320_10030111_pt1 | contig 10356 bp, 6 predicted proteins | sample Bog_T0_3_FD_202130 | JGI IMG/M metagenome (GOLD analysis project Ga0302320, IMG submission 202130) | Peat permafrost microbial communities from Stordalen Mire near Abisko, Sweden - Bog_T0_3 | ecosystem: Environmental > Terrestrial > Soil > Wetlands > Peat | place: Sweden: Abisko, Stordalen Mire... | reverse complement strand
CTGGACCGACGGCACGCAATCCGCCGACTACCCCGGCTACGACACGGTGATCGCTGCCCTGTCGCGGGAGACCTTCGAGACCCAGGTGGAAAAATGCGCCGCCTGGATCGGCACGCCGGAGCGCATCCTGGACACCGTCGCCACCTATCGCGCGCAGATCGGCGCCTTCGAAATCGCGTCCTTGCAGGTGAATTTCAACGACATGCCGCTTGCGGCCGCCGAGGACTCGATGCGGCTGTTCGGCGAATGTGTGCTGCCGCGGCTACAGAAAATGGTGGCCTGAGATGCCCATACGCCGCCGCGACGTCCTCACCGCCGGCGCCCTGGCTGCGATGGCCCGCCCGGCTCGCGCGGCCGGTGGGGGTATGTCGCTGATCGTCGATCCCACCGATCCGGTCGCTTCCAGCGGTCCGGCGCAATGGGCGATCGGCGAATTGCGGACGGCGTTGCAGGCGTGCGGAATCGCCGTCACCCAGCATGCGTTGGTGGCCGATGCGCAGGGTCAGACGGTGGTGCTGGCCGGCGCGGGTTCGGGGTTCATCCAGCCGATGCTGCGCACCGCGGGCGTCGTGCCGCCCACCGCCCCCGAGGCGCTCGCGCTGGTCCCCGCCGACGGCATGCTGCTGGTGCTCGGTTCGGACCCGCGCGGCCTGGTCTATGCGGCGACCGACCTCGCGGACCATGTGCGCCTGGCCGAGGACCCGATGGCGGCGTTCCAGTTCAGCCACCCGGTCCTGGAACAACCCGCCAACCGGGTGCGCAGCATCGCGCGTTGTTTCGAAAGCGTGGCCGAGGACCCGGCCTGGTTCCACGACCGCGACCAATGGCGGGCATACCTGGCGATGCTGGCAGCGAACCGTTTCAACCGATTCAGCCTGACATTGGGGTTACAGTACAACTACCCGATGGAGGTCAGCGACGTCTATCTGTACTTCGCCTATCCTTTCCTGCTGTCCGTCCCCGGCTACAACGTCAAGGCGCGGGGCCTGACCGAGGCCGAGCGCGAACGCAACCTCGCCACAATGCAATTCATCGGCGCGGAAACCGCTCGGCTTGGTTTGGATTTCCAGCTTGGACTTTGGACGCACGGCTATAAGTTCGATAGCCCGCGGGTGAACTATCGGATCGAGGGGATCACGCCGGTCAATCACGCCCCCTATTGCCGCGACGCTCTGGCAGCCTTGTTGCAGGCAGTGCCGGCGATCAACGGGATCACCTTCCGCATCCATGGCGAGAGCGGCATCGCCGAAGGCAGCTACGATTTCTGGCAGACCGTGTTCCAGGCGTTTGCCACGGCCGGCCGGCCGGTCGAGATCGACATGCACGCCAAGGGCATGGACCAGAAGACGATCGACATCGCGCTGGCGACCGGCATGCCGGTGAAGGTTTCGCCCAAGTATCTGGCGGAGCATATCGGGCTGCCCTACCAGGTCGCGGCCATCCGCGACGTCGATATGCCACCGGCAGGCGGTGCAGCCGACGCGCATTTCGCCCTCAGCGGCGGGGCGCGGAAATTCACCCGTTACAGCTACGCTGATTTTTTGGCGGAGAAACGACAACACGGCGTGCTGTTCCGGGTCTGGCCGGGTACGCAACGGATATTGCTGTGGGGCGATCCGGTTTTCGCTGCCGGCTACGGGCGACAGGCGTCGTTCTGCGGCGCGGACGGCGTGGAATGGTGCGAGCCGCTATCCTTCAAAGGCCGCATGGGATCGGGCCGGCCGGGCGACCGGACGGGGTACGATGATGCGTCGTTGCGGCCCCGGTGGGATTGGGAGAAATTTGCGTTTCAGTACCGGCTATGGGGCCGGTTGGGCTATAATCCCGATGCCGATCCCGATATCTGGCAGCGCTGGCTGGTGCGGGCCTTCGGCCCGGCCGCGGCGGATGCCGAAACGGCGCTGTCGGCGGCAAGCCGGATCCTGCCGCTGGTCACCTTGGCGCACGGGCCGTCGGTGTCGAACAATTCCTACTGGCCCGAAATCTACACCAACATGTCGATCGTGCAGGGCGACGACCTGACCCGGCCCTATTACGACACGCCGAAGCCGCCGCGCTTTGCTTATGTGGAGACATTCGACAAGCAGTTCTTCGCGCGCATCCATGAATCCGCCGCCAGCCTGCTGGCCCGCCGTCCCGACGCGCGCTATTCGCCGGTGGAGGTGGCGGTGTGGCTGGACGGCCTGGCCGGCACAGCGGAGGTAGCCGGGAAACGACTATCCCCCTGGCTGCGGGGCAATGCCGAACTGCGCCGGCTGTCGGCCGATGTGGCAATCCAGGCGGCGCTGGGTCGTTTCTTTGCGCACAAGCTGCGCGCCGGCGTGCTGTGGTCGCTGCACGAGGCGACCAACGACCCCGTCGCAGCCGCCGAGGCGGTGAAAGCCTACCGCGCCGCGCGCGACGCCTGGGCTGCCGCGGCGCGGTCCGGCTCTGTTTATGAGGAAGACCTGTCCTACGGCCCGCAACCCTGGCTGCGCGGGCACTGGCGCGACCGGCTGCCGGCGATCGATGCCGATATCGCCGCGATGGAACGGCTGGCCGGCGACGTGAACGGCGCCGTCACCGGCGACGTGAACGGCGCCGTCACCGGCGACCCGGAAACGATCTGGGCGGCGATCGGGCAGGTGCTGGCGGCCCGGCCGCGCGCGGCCATGGCGGTGAACCACGAGCCACCGGCCCGGTTCAACCCCGGTGATACGCTGACGATCACCTTCACAACCCCAATCGAAATGACCGAGGCTCGGCTGCACTATCGCCATGTCGATCAGGCCGAGACCTGGCAAGCCCTGCCGATGGCGTTGCAGGCCAGTGGCTGGCAGGCAACGATTCCGGGCCCATACACGGCTTCCCCCTTTGCTTTGCAGTATTATTTTGAACTGCGCGACAACGGCGTTGCTTCCCTGTCCCCGGGCCTGGCGTCCGACCTGGCCAACCAGCCATATTATCTGCTGCGACAGGCCTGACGGCGGCTGGCGTACGGCCGAACCGCGGGTTTCGACGGTGGCCCACCGGCAAAGCCAGACCGGTTGGGACGACCGTTTTTTCACCACGGAATTAGCCGCCGGCCCAGCGCCGCACCGCGATGAGAGCAAATCTGCCCCCCAGAGGGCGCCCTGGTTCGCTTCCGCCTGCTATCTCCATGGTAGGCACAATGTTAGCCGGCGGCCAGGGCCGTACCGCCATGGCTGAAAATGGCCGCGACAAGCGCTGGCATGGCGGTGCGGGGCCCGTTGATGGTCGCCAGTATAACGGCGGGGGCCGTATGGTTCACGGACACGAATGAGCCGGCAGATGCCCGCGCGCACGAATTTGGTCTGGAAACGCCCGTGGCGCACGCCGTGGAACGCCGTGCCCGCTTCAGTGCTGGCGTGGTGGCGCGGCCGGAGGTTGTAGGGTCATGGCAGCTCACACGGGCCCCTGGCCGGTTCGTATTGCAGTGGACACGGAGTTACCCCGCGTCCAGTATCACTGAGTTAGCAAGGCGTTCCACGGCGTGAGCCCGTGGCTCTGGAGGCACCGCAACGCCCGGCCGAATTTGGTCGTGACAAGCCTTGGCGTGGCGGTGACGAGCCGTTGGCTCTATTTTCAGGGTACGAAGAACGAGACCACGGAGCCGACCCACCGCTGCGGGCCCGCCGTGATCACCGTGTGCTCGCCCTATCCTCCGTGCTGGAAAATCCGGCCGCCACCTGCGTTAATCTCGCTGGAATCAGCTGCGAACGCCACCTCGCGGCCCTGCAACCGGCCCCCAGATCCGAGACCGCCGGCACCGCATGACCAGCGGCCAGGACCCGGGCAACGCGACAGCCAACAAACCGCGCCTGAATTTCTGCCGGCCGCCAGCACCCGCCCGGCACGCGACGTGAACGGTTCAACCCTGCAAACCATAGCCACTGCCTAGGATCCCGGGGCGCAACCCAGCGGGCAGGCGTAGCCGTGCGCCGCCCCGGATCTGGCTGGGGAGGCGCCAAAGATGCCATATCATATCGAATTAGTTATGACATGGGCCGCCCAGCCCCGCCCACCCGGCGAACGACAGGCCGCCCCGCCGGCAGCGCCCGCATAGCACCTTTGCCAGGTCAGAAAATGCGGGCAACCCGCCGCCGTGAACGAATTGTTAACCAAAAACCCGGACAAAGGCGACCAGACAACCACGGACAACAGGATGACCCATCCAGCCGCGGCAGCAGACCAAGCAGGATCCCCCCCGGCGTTGCCACGCGGCCAGGCGCCCAGGCGCGTGCGCCGCCTGGACCTGAGGCAGGTGTTTTCGCGATCCCGCCAGCTTGCCCCGGAATGCCTCGCGATCCTCGGCTGCCTGGGATTGATCTGGGGTGTGGTCGGACTGACCATGCTCCAACTGCGGGCGAATGCGCTAAGTTCCGCGGCCGATGAGACGGCCACGCTGGCGCGTGCCTTCGGCGAAAGCAGCGAACGGATCAGCGCCGAACTGGATCAGAGCCTGCTCGCGATGCGCACAGCAGTGCAGGAGAAAGGGGGTGATTTCGATCTGATGGGGTGGGTCCGGGCGCAGTTTCCGCCTGACCACATGCGGGTCCAGGTTGCCTATAGCGATGTCGCGGGCTTCACCGTGCAGAGCACCTTGCCAATGCCAGCCGTACCGGTCAGCGTCGCCGACCGGGAGCATTTCCGCACACAGCTCATGTCCGATCGCGACGCGCTTTTCATCAGCAAGCCGGTGCGAGGCCGGGTGTCCGGGCAATGGACCGTCCAGTACACCCGCAAACTGCTGGGATCGGACGGCAGATTCGCCGGAATCGGCGTGATCTCCGCCGGCTGCGAGGATCTGTCGCGCTTTTACCAGACCCTGGACATCGGCAACGGCTTCATCATCCTGGCCGGGCTCGACGGCGTGGTGCGCGCCATCGGGCCCCTTAACCAGGATGTCATCGGCAAGGATCTGTCCGGTGAACCCGGCTTTGCCGCGGCGCTGACGCAGCAGGCCGGCATGTTCCGGGCCCGCTCGCCCTGGGATGACGTCGATCGGACCATCAGCTTCCGCCGGTTGCGTGGCTATCCGCTGATGGTCATGGTCGGCTTCGACGATAGGCGGATCTTTCGCCAGTACCACTCGATGCGCAACCGTTCATTCGCCATCGGTGCCGCCGCGAGCCTGATTACGATCGTGCTTGGCGGCTTCTGGATCCAGCAACGTGTGCGCTCCGCGACCTCGCGCCAGGCCTTGCTGCTGACCCTGGACAACATGAGCCAGGGGATCGCCATGGTGGACGCGGACGCCCATGTCCAGGTGATCAATCGCCGCGCGGTCGATCTGCTGGGACTGCCGCCGGACTCGGTGGACAGCCGCGGCCGGCCGGGTGCCGGCGCCGGCGGTCTGCTCGACCTGCTTACGCAAAGCGAAACCAACGGCGAGGGCACGCGGGAGCTGCTCCGGGAAGGCCGCATCATCGAAACCGTGCAGCATCCGCTGCTCGCGGGCGGCTGCATCCTGACCTTCACCGATGTGACCGACCGCCGGGTCGCGGAAGCGCGAATCCGCCATCTGGCCTTGCACGACCCGCTGACCGGGTTGGCCAACCGCGTCATGCTGCACGATCGGATCAACGAACGCATGCGGGTGCCAAACCTCGGACGCCTGGGACTTCTGTGTCTGGATCTGGATAACTTCAAGACCGTCAACGATACCCTGGGGCATGACACGGGCGACTGGCTGTTGAAGGAGGTCGGCCGCCGTCTGCTGGCTGTGGTCGGGCCGTCCAGCCTGTTGGCGCGGACCGGTGGCGATGAGTTCGCGATCTTGCATGAGCCTGCCGAAACCCTGGAGGGCACCGGGGCGCTGGCGGCCGCGGTCGTGGACAGTCTGGTCGAGCCCGTGAATATCGACGGCACCCAGTTCCGCCTCTCTGCCAGTATCGGCATCGCCGTCACGCCGGATGACGGGACGACGCCTGCCGACCTGGTGCGGCATGCCGACACCGCGCTGCATCAGGCCAAGGCTCGGGGCCCGGGCAGGGTGGTCCGGTTCGAGGCCGTGATGGATCAGGCCCTGCGTGACCGCAGCGAGCTGGAGAACGACCTGCGCAAGGCCCTGAACGACGGCCAGATCCAGGTCTGGTTCCAGCCACGGTTCGAAACCGACGATCTGACGGTCTCGGGATTCGAGGCACTGGCCCGCTGGCGCCACCCCGTGCGTGGCTTTGTCTCACCCGGCACCTTCATCCCGGTTGCGGAGCAATGTGGGCTGATCGCGCAGCTCGGGATGCAGGTGCTGGAGCAGTCCTGTGTCTTCGCCGCCAGTCTGCCGAGCGGGCGGATCGCGGTGAATTTGTCGCCGGTGCAGTTCCTGGCCGACGATCTGCCGGATATGATCGCGGCCACGATGCGCCGCCATGGCCTGCCGGCGAGCCGGCTGGAACTGGAGGTCACCGAGGGCGTGCTGATCAACGACGAAGCCCAGGCGCTGCGGACCTTGCGCGCCCTGCACAAGCACGGCCTGCATCTGGCGCTGGACGACTTCGGCACCGGCTACGCCAGCCTGAGCTATCTGCGGCGCTTCCCGTTCGACCGGATCAAGATCGACCAGTCCTTCGTGCAGGCGCAGGAGCATGACAGCACGACCCGAGCGATCGTCGAAACCGTCATGACCATGGCAAGCCGGCTCGATCTGGCGGTGACCGCCGAGGGAGTCGAAACCGACGCGCAACTGGCAATGCTGTTGCGCCAGGGGCGGCCGGAGGTGCAGGGCTACCTGCTGGGCAAGCCGATGCCGGCCGAGGACGCCGCGCGGTTCTATCACGCGCGCCGCCAACCCAAGCCGAAGCCTGCGCCGGCGACGCAGCGCTACGCCGTCGTGTGAGGCGAACGGGATCGCAAGCCCCATTCCAACCACCCCCAGGCGCGCGCTAGTCAGCGTCCATGGACTATCGCCCCCTGCTGCCGCTGCTGGTCGCGGCGGCCTTGTCCCGCCTGTCGGTTCGGATGTTCGCGCTGGCGATCGTCCTCCTCGCGCTGGACCGGTTCCAGTCGCCGGCGCTGGCCGGATGGCTGGGATTCGCCGCCCTGGCGCCCGGCCTCGCCGCCAGTCCCTTCGCCGGGGTCTTGCTGGACCGGATCGGCGCGTCGCGGGCCATTGCGCTCGACATGGCTGCCAGTGCGGCCACGGTCGCGATGATGGCGTTGATTGGACAGGGAACGCCTTCGGTCCTGTTGATGCTGACGGGGCTGTATTCGCTGACCAGCCCGCTCAGCGCTGCCGGGATCCGAACCCTGCTGCCGCGCCTGGTGCCGCCGCAGGTGTGGGACCGGGCCAATGCGCTCGACACCGCGATCCATGCGCTGACCGAGGTGGTCGGTCCGGCCGTTGCCGGCACCCTGTTCGCGGTGGCGGGCTCGGGACCGACCTTGCTGGTCATCGCGCTGCTGGCGATCCTGGCCGCGCTCAGCCTGCAACTGGCAAAGCCCGAACCGACCCTCGGGCCGCGCCGGCCGATCATGCGGGGGGCCATCGCGGGCGTGACCATCGTGCTGCGCCATCCGACCCTGCGCGGGCTGGTCGCCAGCTACGCGCTGTATCAGGCGAGCTGGGGGATCCTGCTCGTCGCCGTCCCGGTTCTGGTCGGCCAATCGATCCAAAGCGGTGCGGACAGCGCGACCGGTCTGATCTGGGCGCTGTCCGGGCTGGCCGGCGGGGCAGGGGCCCTGCTGGCGGGATACTGGCGTGCGCGCGGGCGGGAAAAGCGGTTGATCACCGCCGGCGCACTGCTCACGGCGCTGGCGATCTACCCGCTCGCCGCCGTGGCAGGCCTGTATGGCCTGACCGCTGGCGTGGCCGTGGTCGGGCTGCTGTCCGGTCCCATCGATGTGGGCGTGCTGACGTTGCGCCAACGCCGGACGGCGCCGGCCGAACTTGGCCGCGTCCTGGCGGTGTCGATGAGTCTGAATATGGCGGGATTGCCGCTGGGATCTGCGCTGGGCGGCTTGCTGCTGATCTGCAGCGGGCACGGCGCGCTGCTCGTGGCCGCAGTGGCGGCAGCGATGTCAGCGCTGGCGTGTCAGTGGCTGATTCCGGACCAATGACGTGCCACGATCAACCCTGGCGGCACTTCATCCGCGGGTTCTTCTTGTTGATCACGTACACGCGCCCGCGCCGGCGAACCACGCGGCAATTCTTGTCGCGGGTCTTGGCTGATCTCAGGCTGTTTCGAATTCTCATGACGCGTGCTCTACCGAGGGGAAAATACAGAAGGGCGGTGCATAGGGGCCGGACCCCGCCTCTGTCAAGGCGTGCCGCGGCTGATCCCAAGCCAGCGCACCAGCCGCAATTGATTCGATCGGAACAGTTTCAGCCTTTGCATCCACAGCTCCGCCTCCTCCACCAGCAGCGCGGTCTGCGACAGCGGCGGCCGGTCGGTCTCCATCGCCCGCACCAGACGGCGCCACCCCGACATCGCCAGTTGCACGTGGCGGGCAGAAATGTCCTCGGCGATGCGAACGTCAAAGCCGAGTCGGCCGAGGACACGGGTAATGGCGATTTCGGAGGGCACGGCGTCCGCCTGGCGACGCTCCAGCCGGGCCCAATGGAGGACGTCGTGATCCTTGGACGGCAACGGCGCGTCGGCCACCGTCTCCACGAGGGTAAACTGACCGCCGGGCTTCAGCGCCGTCACGATGGCGGCGAGGATCAGTTCCGGCTGTTGGTCACGCAACGGCTCGAGTGCCAGTCCGTGGTGGAAGTAGGCGGCGGTGAAATTCGGATCGGCCGGATCCCAGCTCTGAATTTGCGCCCGCCGGCCGAGTTTGGAGCGTGCCATCAGGTCGATGGCGGCCTTGGCGAGGTCGGGATCGGATTCGAAGCCACTGACCCAGGCACCGAGTTTGCCCGCGACTGTCCGCACCGGACCGCCGCCGCCAGCGCCGAGAAGCATCACGTTGGAGGCCGCCGACAGGCCCAGCGGCCTGGCCAGACGTAGCATTTCGGGCTCGCCGCCCGGGAATTGGAAGCCCTCCCCCCAGAGCAGGCTGACGATCCGAATGCGCTCCGGCGCCCAGAGACGCCGGGGGCCGGATACCAAGACCGGCGCGCTGGGTTCGGGCGGCGTATCGTGCGTCGCGAGGACGATCTCGGGCGGGGGGGAGTCTCCCGAGCGGCCGAACCAGTTACGCAACGACGGCATCATCATGGTGCCAACCTCCGGCTGTGAAGGTGCCTGCAAAAGGTTGATAAAGTGTTGACGAAGGCGCGGAAGTCCAGTGGAATCCGGTCAGGACGTCGCGAAGGGTCCCCGGAGCGGCCACCTTGGGCCTGTGACGGTGTGCGCGGTTCGCCGGGATATGCAACATATCGCCGGGCGCGGCCTCGATCGTGTGGTCGGTCATCGGCGGCAATTTGCCAGCTTGCGATGCGGCCGGCTCGGCCGCACAGGCCGGCTGTTTGCGCCGTGGGCAAGACACCATATACCGCACATGGTACCAGACCGCGAGCGCTACATGAGCCTGGAAACCTGCCGCAAAAGCGGACAGGTCGTGCGAACGCCGGTCTGGTTCGCGGCCGCACCGGCCGGTACGGGTGCAGCGGTGCTGTATGTTTACACGTTGGCCGATTCCGGCAAGGCGAAACGAATCCGCCGCTCCCGGGTCAGCCGGATCGCGCCCTGCAACGCCCGCGGTTCGGTGACCGGTCCCTGGCTCGATACCAGCGCTGTGATCGTCACCGGTGTGGAGGCGGACCGTGGCATGCGGCTGATCAACCGGAAATACTGGCCGTGGAAGCAGGTCCTGGACCTGTCGGTGCTGTTGTTTCACCGTCATGAGCGAGTCGTGATTGCAATCCGTTCGGCCTGAAATCGAAAGGCGCGCGGCTTTGCCGGACCCCGCGACGATTTTGATCCCGGCAATCCGTATCCACCGGTACGGGCCGCGTCACGACCCCCCCTGTCGCGGTCAGCTTCCGATCCAGCTCAGGTCCGTCTCGGCCTCCAGGTTCTGCAACCGCTCGAACAGGGCGGCTGCCGCCTCGCCATAACGGACGCGCGCGAGGGTGCAGAATTTGTCATGCAGTGCGGCGCGGGTCAGCGGGCGCGACGGCGTGCCATCGAATTCTTCAACCGTGCGCGTAAGGCTTCGGCCGTCCTTCAGCAGCACCGTCACGATGCTCGCACCGGCAACCCGGGTCGGCGGATCGGCTTGTGTGACCGTGACGCGGCCGCACATGGTTCGGATGGCGGCATCCCGCAGGGCGCTGTCTTCGAAGGAAACCGGATCGCGCGGGTCGCGGAACAAGGCCAGCGCGACGCAGAACGGAATGGAATATTGCGCCATCATGATATCGGCGGGATCGAGGATGTTGTTGATCGTCGCCATCCGCTCGTTGCCCTG
>Ga0302320_10030110_pt1 | contig 10356 bp, 9 predicted proteins | sample Bog_T0_3_FD_202130 | JGI IMG/M metagenome (GOLD analysis project Ga0302320, IMG submission 202130) | Peat permafrost microbial communities from Stordalen Mire near Abisko, Sweden - Bog_T0_3 | ecosystem: Environmental > Terrestrial > Soil > Wetlands > Peat | place: Sweden: Abisko, Stordalen Mire... | reverse complement strand
GCAGATTGCCGAACGATGCCAGGATTACTGAGACGGTTAGAGCGCTACGCATGAACTCCCTGGCACAAAGATAACACGCAAAGGGGAAAAGGCTGCGATTACCGGGGGAGATTGCGTACGGTCGGGCGGCGGATTGGGTAGCCACGAAGCCTTTTATTGGGATCGGATGGGTCATATTTGGGGCTCGGATGGGATCCGGATGGGGTCGGAATTTTGGGGAATTTGTTGATTCTGCTCGGGTTCATTGGGGTCGAACGGCATTTTTGCATTTCTTCTGGACCTGAGGCGGGTCAGGGCCTCTATGGCGCGGTATTGCTGGCGGTCATAACGGTGTTCGTAGCGGCTCATGAGGTCGAGGTGATGGCTGGCGCCGCTGATGGAACGGTGGGCGAGCATGGCTCGGACGGCGGGATCGTCGGCGGATTGAGAGGGGGGCTGGCTCTCAATTTCGTGGGTCAGGCAGGCGGATTCCATGGCCCAGGCTCGCTGCTGACGCCATTGGGCGGCGGCGATTTTGTTGACGAAGGCGATTTCGGTGGGGGTTTCCGGGCGGTATTCGGCGAAGAGGCCGTTGACCAGCGCGTTGAAGCGTTCGCGGGATTCGCCGGCGATGAGGAGGACGCTCGCGAGGATGCCGTGACGGGTGTTGTTGCGGGCGGAGTTGCGCTTGCCTTGCGGGGTTATGGCGCCTTTGGATTTTTTGGCGTTGGCACGGTTGGCGGCCAGTTGTTTTTCTGAGATCGGCATACTGCTCGCATTATGGAACGGGGATTTGGGGCTGGAGGGTTATGTTATTGGTTTTATTGGGCAAGATCTATGTCATTGAAAAAGATCTCTTCAGCTTGGCGGCGCAGAAACGGTCGGGCGCGGGCGAGGCTTCGGGCCGCAAGTTGAAGAGATCGTTGAGTGAACTAAACCGGCGGAAGGGCCGGTCCGGGGCTATGTATTTTGAATGCCGGGAAGGAAGGGATCGGGACGAGGAAAAGGGGAAGTCGGGGTCTTCCGGCCGTTTGCCGCGCTCTGAGAACAGACGGACAGCTCCGATCCAGGCGAAAAAGAAAGCGGCGCACGGCTCCGGAGCGGCGGGGAAATGCCTCTTGCCGATTTGTGGACACACTTCGGACGCAGGTGCCGGAAGCGGCGGCCATTTCGACATACGGCGATAAGCGCGGTGTGAACATCATGACGTATTCGGCGGCGATGCCGGCCAGCGAATCGGCTCCAGTACCGCGATCCGCACCATGGTGCCGGAGCCGCAGCGAGGACAGCGATGGACAGGCTCCGGTTCGGTGAGATGCTCGATCAGCCGACGGCAGTCCTCCTGTTGCGGTAACATTCCATTCACTCCTGCGGCCAGGATGGTGCGGCAGTATTCCAGCTTGTCTTTGCGGTGGCAGTTGGCCAGATAACCATAGTGGCGAATACGCTGGAAGCCGGCCGGCAGAGTGTGAATGAGAAAGCGCCTTTGGAACTCGTCGGCATCCACCGTCATGGTCTTCGATTTCTCGCGGTGTTCGCTGCGATAGTCTTTCCACTGAAACGTGACCCGGTCATCTTCGAGCGAGAGCAACCGGTGGTTGGAGATGGCGACGCGGTGGGTGTAGCGGCCGAGGTATTCCAGCGCCCGTTGGGGGCCGCCGAACGGTGGTTTGGCATAGACCACCCAGTCGCGGCTTTCGTGCGCGCGCAGCATCGCATCGAAAGCGAAGGCATCCCGAAGGGATTCGATGGAGCCGGGAAACCGAAGTTCGTGTTCATAAAAAGCGTCTTCCAGGTATTCGAGAAACAAACGCCGGAACAGTCGTGAGAGTACCTGCACGGGCAGAAAGAACCCCGGCAGGCAGGAGATCCAGCGTTCGTGATCCGGCGAAAGACCGCCGCCGGGAACCACACAGTGCAGATGGGGATGATGCAGCAGATTCTGACCCCAGGTGTGAAGGATAGCGAAGAAACCGATCTCGGCGCCCAGATGTTTCGGACCGCGCGCGATGGTTAGTAAAGTTTCCGCCGAGGCGCGGAACAGGATGCCGTAAACCGTTTCTTTGTTATAGAAGGCGATTTCCGCGATCTGTTCCGGCAGCGTAAAAACGACGTGAAAGTATTCGACAGGCAACAGTTCGGCCTTCCTCGCCTGGAGCCATCTGGCCCGTTCGGCGCCCTGGCACTTGGGACAGTGACGATTCCGGCAGGAGTTGTAGGCTTTACGGGTAAAATCGCAGCCGTCGCACTTTTCGACATGGCCACCAAGGGCCGCCGTGCGGCAGGTCTCGATGGCCCGCATGACGCGCAGTTGCTCATAGGGGAGCGGGTGGGCTGCCCGGTAAGCGGCGCCGTGTTGTCGAAAGATGTCGGCCACTTCCAGAGCGGGCCGTGGCATCCGGAATTATTTCCGGGGTTTCTTCTTTGACTGCACCTGTTTCGGCACACCCAAAAGTGCATCAAGGGGGCTCGGAGTACCGGCAATCACATGGCTGGAAACCATTGTGTAGCGCGCCGTCGTGTCGATCCGGCTGTGGCCGAGCAGCACCTGGATGACGCGCGTGTCGGTGCCGTTTTCGAGCAGATGGGTGGCGAACGAATGGCGGAGCGTGTGGGCGGTAACGCGTTTGGCGAGGCCGCATTGTTTTGAAGCGTCGCGGCATGCCGTGGATAATGCGCCCACGGAAATATGCTTCGCTTCGCGCCAGGAGGGAAACAGCCAGACCCGGGGCCGTCTGACACGCCAGTAGCACCGCAGCACGGCGAGCAGGCGGGGCGAAAGCATGACGTAACGATCTTTTTTGCCCTTGCCCTGTTCGACGCGGATCAGCATACGTTTGGAATCGATGTCGCTCACCTTGACGGCGGCAGCTTCGGCGATGCGCAGGCCCGCGCCGTAGCAGAGCATCAGCGCGGCGCGGTATTTCAGGCCGGTCACGCAGTTGAAGAAGCGTGCCACTTCTTCCGGGTCCAGTACGACGGGAAGCGTTTCGGCGATACGCACGCGCGGGAAGCACGCCTTGTCCCAGGGCATTTCCAGCGTGACCGTGTACAGAAACTGCGCCGAGGAAATGAAAGTATTCACACTTTGCGGCGATAACTTGCGCTCGTTCAGCAGATGAATCTCGTACTGCCGGATGGCCTCCAGATCGAGATTCTCCGGGCTCGTCCTATAGAACTTTGCGAACTCGGAGACGTAATGGATGTAACTTCGTTGTGTGGTGGGTGCGAGGCCACGCAGTTGCATGTCCTCGATAAACCGTTGTCGCAGCGGTGTCATATCGGGCTCCTTCAGGTTGGAATGTGGGTTACTTGCGATAACCCTCCTCCAGTCTGGAAGAAACCTCGCGCCCACCAATTCAGGAACTGCGCTAACCGTCCGCCACGATGCCCCTGTCGCAGCCGTTTACCGCGAGGCGGTTTAGTTCACCGGGAAAACTCTGCTACCCTGAAAACAGCTTTCCGTGCAGCCACTTCCGCCCGAGTTCCATCCCGAAGAGCCCGAAAAATTGCCGCGTCGCCTGATCTCGCGCGACGAGATGGGGTTTGCTGCCGCGAAAATGGCTGGTTTTCAGTACGCCGCCGTCGCCATCTTTCTTTTCCTGATCTCCGGCTTCTGGCAGCTGCAGATTCAGAGTCCCGAAGTGTATAGCGAACGCGCGGAACGAAACCGAGTGAAGGTCATTCCGGTGGGAGCGCCCCGCGGAAAAATTCTCGACCGCGACGGGCGCGTGATCGTGGACAATCAGCAGTCCTGGAGCGTCATTCTTTCGCGCGAAAACCTCAAAATGGATCATCTGCATGAGATCGCGGAAGGCCTGCACCTCGATTACGACGACCTGACCCGGACCGTGGCCCGCTATCTGAGGCGGTCGAAATACGAGCCGATCATCATTAAGGAGAACCTCACGCTGGGCGAACTGGCCTTTGTCGATTCGCATCGCGATGCCGGCACCTTTCCGGAAATGGAAGTGATTCAGCTGCCGCGCCGTGTCTATCCGGGCAATGGCATGCTGGCCCACGCGATCGGCTATACCGGCGAAATCAGCGAGGGCGAGCTCGACAATCCCGACTACGCGAAATATGACCAGGGCCAGATTATCGGCAAGACCGGCCTGGAAAAACAGTACAACGACATCCTGATGGGCGTGGATGGCGAGCGGCGCGCGGTGGTCGATAACCTGGGCCGCGAACGCGAAATGCTGAGCGAGATCAAGGCTACGCCCGGCAAGAATCTGCTGACCACGATCGACCTGGATCTGCAGGCGGTCGCGGAACTGGGGATGGAAGGCAAGCGGGGGGCTTTGGTAGCACTCGACCCGAACACCGGCGAAATTCTCGCCATGGTGTCGCGCCCCAGCTTCGATCCGAACAAATTCGCGGTACGCATCAAGTCGGCGGACTGGAAGGAGCTGACCAGCGATCCGGATAATCCGCTGCTGGCGCGCGCCACTCAGGCGCAGCTGGCTCCGGGCTCGACGTTTAAGCCGATCATGGCGCTGGCCGCGCTCGAGACGGGCAACATCACGGAAGATACGACGTACAACTGCCCCGGCGGCGCGACTTTCTACGGCCATTTCTACCACTGCGATCAGCATCACGGCACACTGAATCTGCATCGGGCGATTGCGCAATCCTGCGATACGTATTTCTACAACGTGGGCGTGAAGATGGGGATCGACGATATCGCGTATTACGGGCAGATGGTGGGATATGGGGCGAAGACGGGCGTGGATCTGCCGAACGAGGCTTCCGGGACGATGGGGTCGCCCGAATGGAAGCTGCGGACGCAGCGGGAGAAGTGGTACGGCGGCGATACGGTTTCGATTTCGATCGGCCAGGGGTATTTGACGGTCACGCCGATTCAAATGGCGCGCGCGATCGGTGGGCTCGCGATTGGCGGCGTGTGGCATACGCCGCATTTCCTGCTCTCGGCGAAGGACGATAAGCCGAAGGAGTGGACTCTGAATCCGGAGAACGTGCAGAAGGTGGTTTCCGGGATGTATGGCGTGGTGAATGAGGGCGGCACGGGCGCTGGCGCGAAGATTCCGGGTATGGATGTTTGCGGGAAGACGGGCACGGCGCAGACGGCGTCAGAAGATTATCTTAAGGCTCACAAGGATATTAAGGATACTTCCTGGTTCGTGGCTTTCGCGCCGTGCTCGAAGCCGGAGATTGTGGTTTCCGTGCTGTGGGAAGGCGGGGAGTGGGGCAAGAATTCGGCGCCGGTCGCGCGCGATGTGCTGAAGTCTTATTTCGATAAGAAGGCGCGCAATGCCGAGGTGGAGTTGGAGAAGCAGAATGCTCCGGCGGCTACACCTGCGATGTCGATGATGCTGAAGAGTCCTGGGCCGACGGCGGGCCGGATCGCGCCCTAACGAATATTCGTTTCCATGGGAGCCGGCTACCCGAAAATACACTGCTAATTGCTATAAGACCGTACCCTCAGCCACCTTCCTGTAACCCTCGAATAATCCAAATCGACGGCCTGGCTGCAGCCAATCCGTCGGCGTCGTATCTTCGTCAGACAAGAAGCGAACCGTCGCCGTCTGGTTCGACGCAGCATCGACAGCCCCCTCCAGTTCCAAGACGAGACTCCAGGCATCATTGCGCCATTCCTCTTCCGTTTGCGTATCAAACCTGGCGACGGTCGAATACCGGGGCCCGGCAGGTACCGATGATCGGCCGCCTTCGGCCAGTTTAAGCCAGTGGATACTTGCGCGTGCGCTAATTGGCCCACGACGTTCAGCGCCGACGTCCTTCGATTTGTCCTTCCAGACCCGGCGAAACGACGGTCCTGCGAAATCCGCCTCGATTCTCGCTTCAATTATCCGCCGCAATTCGCTGTCCAGCGCGGTCGCGGCAAGCCTCTCCACCAGCGTGTTGCGCGCGGTAATACCGTGCGTCGCCAGTGATCGCGTAAAAATAAGATCCTTCTCCCGACCCGCGACATATTTGGAGATAGCCAGGTCGTTAACCTCCAGGCACCAGCCCCGGGCGCCCTGCGTGCCCTTCCCGGCTACAAGAATCAGACGTTCCGTCCATCCGTTCGGAAGTATCGCCGTTCTGTCGTCGACTCCGTGTGCGTAGTATCCAAACGTTCTCTGAAATGGCGAGCCCTCCCCGATGGATCCATCGATGAGATCGCCTCTTTCCGGGTCGTGCATGGGAAATACATCTGCTTCCTGTGAAACCGCAGTTCTTCCGGAGCGTGCGGGAATTCCCCTAAGACTGACTGGCTGCCGATCACGACGATGTCTTCGACTCCGGCAATTGCCGCCGACGCGCGAATAACATGCTCCAGTTGCTCACGCGTCATGGCGTTCGATCGCCGACTGCGTGCCGTTTGCACCAAACTGCGCGTAAATGGCCCATCGCTCGGCGGGTTCGAGGATACCGGCAAAAGGAGACGATTGCCGCAAGGCAGTCATCCGCTCGCCTGGTTCCTCAATCAGAGTCAGGACGTCTTCAAGCGGCCGGTCGAGAATCCCTTGCCATTCGTCCAGATAAGGTGCGGAACGACCTCCCAGAAGCTGCCAGCGAGTCAGATTGTCACGCGCAATGGCCAGTAACTCGGGCCGTTCCCGGAGCTTTTGCGCGATGGCGCGATGCAGCGCAACGCTACGTTCGTCAATTCGCCGATGGCCGCTCACAAAGCCCACCTCCTGATCATACTCTCCGCAAAAAGGAATTCGGCCGCCCGCCCCCGCCCGCATCGTATGATCGAAGCAGGTCTACGCTTGATTCGCATCGCTAATGGACAGGGCTTCTGGGGGGATTCGCCCGACGCCCCCGTCGAGCAGGTTCGCCGCGGCCCCATCGACTATCTCACCCTCGATTATCTGGCCGAGGTCACCATGTCGATCCTGCAAAAGCAGCGCTCCCGCGATCCCGAAGCCGGTTTTGCGCGGGACTTTGTCGACGTCATCGATCGCATCCTGCCGGATCTCGCCACCAAGAATATCCGTGTGATCGCCAACGCCGGCGGACTCAATTGCGACTCCTGCCGCCGGGCCATCCGCGCGCTGGGCTGGCGCAGCGGCGTCGACCTGGCCGTCGCCACAGTTTCCGGCGACGATGTCACCGAGCGCATCGACGAATTTCTCGGCAAAGGCGTCGAATTCCGCAACATGGATACCGGCGAGCCGCTTTCCACAATCCGCGACCGCGTGCGCAGCGCCAGCGTTTACTTCGGCGCGTTTCCGATTGCAGAGGCGCTGGCGGGCGGTGCCCAAATCGTGATCACCGGACGCTGCGCCGATGCCGCCCTGGTGCTCGGCCCCATGATTCACGAGTTTGGCTGGCAGCCCGAGGAATGGGATAAGCTCGCATCCGGAATCGTAGCCGGCCACGCCATCGAATGCGGCGCGCAGGGCAGCGGCGGCAATTGCCAGGATGATTGGGAAACTATCCCGGGGCTCGAAGATATTGGCTATCCCATCGCGGAAGCGGAGCCCGACGGTTCTTTCGTCATCACCAAACATGCCGGCACCGGCGGCCGCGTGACGGTCGCTTCAGTGACCGAGCAGCTAGTCTACGAAATTGGCGATCCGCGCGCCTACCTGACGCCCGATTGCGGCGCCGATTTCACGTCGTTCCGGCTGGAACAAGCGGGACCGGACCGCGTCCGCTGTACCGGCGTTCGCGGCACTCCCGCAACTCCGACTTACAAGGTTTCCATCAGCTACGCCGCCGGCTTCCGGGCGATCGGGTCCGTGGCGTATGCGTGGCCCGACGCTTATAAAAAAGCTCGGGCAGGCGCCCGAATTCTGCGCGAAAGGCTGGCGCGCCTGGGCCTCGAATTCGACGCGATTCACAGCGAACTACTGGGCGCCAACGCGTGCCACGGGATTGCGGCGTCGGAGCCATCGCCCGAACTGGCCGCGCAGTTGCCGGAAGTGGTAATGCGTTTCGGAGTGCGTTCGCAGAACCGCGCCGCTGTGGAACGTTTCACTAAAGAGATCGCGCCGCTGGTATTGAGCGGGCCGCCATCGGTCACTGGGTTGGGAGCGGGGCGGCCCAAAGTGGAAGAAGTGATGGCCTACTGGCCGGCCCTGATCCCGAAGGCTGACGTGCATCCGGTGGTGAGCTTATGAAGATCCGTCTGGTCGATATTGCGCATGCGCGCTCCGGCGATAAGGGCGATACCAGTAACATCGGCCTGATTGCGCACCGGCCGGAGTATTATGGTGTGCTGGTCGAAAAGGTGACGGTCGAGCGCGTCAAAGAACATTTTGCTGGCATTTGCAAAGGCAGGGTCGAACGTTTTGAACTGCCTAATCTCGGCGCCCTCAACTTCCTTCTGCATGAAGCTCTGGATGGCGGCGGCACGTTGTCGCTGCGCGCGGACCCCCAGGGCAAGACTCTGAGCACCGCTCTGCTGCGCATGGAAATTGAAGCGGAACTCCCTTTATGACGAAATCTCTATGACGAAGCCCAGGTTCATGCGCACCGTGTTTTCTCTGTTGCTGGCCGTTTCTCCCGCATTCGCGCAGTTCCACTGGATCCGGCTCACCAGCGCGCATTTTGAAATGTACTCGACTTCAGACGAAAAGAAGTCGCGCGATGCCATCCTGCATTTCGAACGGGTCCGGGAGTTTTTCACGCAGGTTTCGCCGGCGAAAACAGTAAATGAATTTCCCACGCGAATCGTGGCCTTCAAAGACCCGGACGCCTTCCGCGTCTACGCGCCCAACAAGGTAGCGGCGGCATACTTCGCCGCCGGGGCGGTGCGCGACTCGATTGTGATGGAAGACCCGTCGCCCGCGACTTATCAGGTGATGATTCACGAGTATGTGCACCTTGTTATCCGGCACAGCGGGCTGCGTCTTCCGCTGTGGCTGAACGAAGGATGGGCTCAGGTCTTCCAGACCCTGAAACCCGTAAAGGACGGAGTCGCGGTGGGCGATCTGCTGCCCGATCATATCAAGACTCTCGCCAGCGGGCGCTGGTTAAGTCTGGCCGAACTGGACGCCGTCGATACCCGGTCACCCAACTATAACGAAGCGTCCAAAGCGGGTATGTTTTATGCCGAGAGCTGGGCACTGGCGCATATGCTCTATCTCTCGCCCGATTACAAGAATGGTTTCGGCACTTTTCTGGCCGTGCTGAACAAGGGCCGTACGCTCACTGAAGCGCTGCAAATCGCCTTTCACAAAACGCAGACTCAGGTGTATGCGGACCTGCAAAACTACCTGTCGCGCAAGAATTTGTACGGGACGGTATTTCTCACGCCGTACGAGAAATCCACCGAGGCGCCCGTGGTGAGCGAGGTTCCGGCTTACGAGAGCAATCTGATGCTCGCCGACCTGCACGCCTCCGCGCATCATGTGGTGGAAGCCGGCAAACTCTATCAGCAACTCGAAAACCAGGAGCCGCAGCGGCTCGATGCCTTCGCGGGGGCCGGATATCTGGATGTCCAGATGGGAGACAAAGACGCGGCCCGAAAGGATTTCGGTAAAGCTTTTGCTCTGGGCAGCAACGATCCGCAACTTTGCCTGCAACTGGCGACACTCGACCGTGCGGCGAAACAACCGCCGGCTCAGGTGGTGCAGGAACTGGAACGCGCGATCAAACTGCGTCCCGATTTCTCCGACGCGATCTTCGATCTGGCCGTCGTTAAAGTGGATATGCGCGATTTCGAGGCGGCCACCGATCTGTTCGGCCGCGTGGGAACCGTGGCGCCGGAGCGGATGGCGCTTTTCCGTTCCGCTCTTGGATACGCCAATCTGCAAAGGGGTAATCTCACCATGGCCCGCACCGACGCGGAGGCGTCCCTGCGGGCGGCCAAAAATTCGCAGGAAACGCAGGCGGCCCAACGACTGCTGGCCCTGATCGACGCGCGCTCGAAAGGGCCCGCGGCGGTTCTGTCCGGTGAAAGAGTGGTTCGCAGGGAAGGGACAGCTATTGGGCTCCGGTGCGTGACTCCCGGATCCGGTGCGCTTTCCAAAATGGGGATCGCGATCGACGGCAAACAAATGTTATTCGATTTGCCGGATGCCGCGGCGGTGGAAGTCGTGCATGCGCCGGGGACGCCGGATCTGCTGAAGTGCGGCCAGTTGCAGCCCTTCAAGCTGATCGTGGAATACGCGCCGGCCTCGGTCGCGAACCAGGAATCGGCCGGGATCGTCCGGAGAATCGAATATTAGCGTTGTTTCCCCGAAATAACCAGACATTCTCTGCAAGCACGGTACACGCGACTTCAGTCGCGTTTCTACGGGCGGAGACCGGTAGCGTGGATCTGGAATGAAATAATGAGCAGCCGCGGACTTCTTGCGCGTGTGCGGTATGTTGAATGTATTGCACACCTGATCTCGACCACGGTTCGTCTTGAAAAAGAGGATGTTCAGGCGCTGAAACGCGCCCGCGCGGACGGAC
>Ga0302320_10030108_pt1 | contig 10356 bp, 6 predicted proteins | sample Bog_T0_3_FD_202130 | JGI IMG/M metagenome (GOLD analysis project Ga0302320, IMG submission 202130) | Peat permafrost microbial communities from Stordalen Mire near Abisko, Sweden - Bog_T0_3 | ecosystem: Environmental > Terrestrial > Soil > Wetlands > Peat | place: Sweden: Abisko, Stordalen Mire... | reverse complement strand
TGATGCTGCGCGCTATGTGCACTGGGGGGCTACAAGCCAGGACGTCATCGATACAGGTTTCGTCTTGCAGATGCGCGAGGCGCTTGCGCTTGTCGAAGACCAACTGCAGGACCTGAATGCGGAACTTGCAGCACTCGCCGAACGCCACGCCGCTACCGTGATGCCCGGCCGTACCTGGCTTCAGCATGCTGTTCCCATCACTTTTGGATGGAAGGCAGCCGGATGGCTCGACGCGGTGTTGCGCCATCAGGCGCGCTTGCAAGAGATTCGCTCGCGCGCCTTGACGTTGCAACTGGGCGGCGCCGCGGGAACACTGGCGTCGCTCGGTGCAGATGGTCCGGCAGTCAGCCGAAAGCTTGCGGAGACCCTGGACTTGGCCCATCCGGAGATCAGTTGGCACAGTTCGCGCGATCGTATCGGTGAAGTTGCTGCGCTGCTTGGCCTGATCACGGCTACGCTCGGCAAGATTGCCCGCGACATTTCATTGTTGATGCAGACCGAAGTCGGCGAAGCGTTTGAGTCCGCAGGCGAAGGCAAAGGCGGCTCGTCGACAATGCCGCAGAAGCGCAATCCAGTAGGTTGCGCTACTGTACTCTCGGCAGCCGTCCGCGTACCGGGCTTGGTGGCTACCGTCCTCTCCTCAGCTGTGCAGGAACACGAACGCGGATTAGGCAATTGGCAGGCCGAGTGGGAGACGTTGCCAGAGATTTTCAACCTCTGCTCAGGTTCATTGGCCAAAATGATCGACGTGCTTGCCGGGCTTGAGGTGGATGTGCCGCGCATGGCGTCAAATCTGGAGCAGAGCAACGGGCTGATTTTTGCGGAAGCGGTTTCCATGAAGCTGGCCACTCAGTTGGGAAGAGCAGCCGCACACGCTTTGGTGGAACGCGCCTGCCGGCTTGCAATCGAAAGCAAGAGGCATCTTCGCGATGTGTTGATGGAGGATGCTGAATTGAAGGGCCTGCTTTCAAAGGCAGAGATTGCTGCGCTCTTCGAATCAGCCGGATATCTTGGCATGACTCGGCAGTCAATCGATCAAGTGCTAGCCCGAGCGGCTTCGATGGGGGCTGAATCGCGTTCTTCCACGATCGAAGTTGCTGGTGCGCGCATTCATTTCAAGTTGTCAGGTCCGGCAAGCAAGCCAGTACTTGTGTTCTCGAATTCACTTGGTGCTGACCTGTCGATGTGGAATGCGCAGGCGGAAGAATTCTCAAAGCATTTTCGTATCCTGCGCTACGATACACGCGGCCACGGCCAGTCTTCCACAACGGCAGGCCCCTACACCATTGAGCTTCTTGGCGGCGATGTGGTCTCGATGCTCAATGAGCTGGGCATTGAAAGTTGCAGCTTCTGTGGGCTTTCCATGGGCGGAATGATCGGCCAATGGCTGGCCTTGAATGCGACATCGAGGGTGCAAAGAATTGTCCTCAGCAACACGGCGGCGAAGATCGGCTCAACCGAGCCGTGGAACGCGCGCATTGCGGCGGTTCAGAATAACGGATTCAACTCTATTCTGCCCGGAGTCCTCGATCGCTGGTTTACGCCCGCGTTTCATCGGAGCCGTCCGGACTTGATTGCGAAAACACGGGCGATGCTGGAGAGAACTGATCCGGAGGGCTACATTGCCTGTTGCGCGGCGCTGCGCGATGCGGATTTCCGGAAGGATATTTCGGAAATAACAGTTCCAACGCTGGTGATTGCTGGCACGCATGACCAGGCGACGCCGACTGCAGATACCAGGATTCTTGCGGAAGCAATCAGTGGCGCACAGTTTGTCGAGTTGGATGCGTCGCATCTTTCCAACATTGAAGCGGAAAAGGCCTTCAATGGCGCTGTGCTCGAGTTCCTGATGAGTTAAAGGAAGTCCCATGGAGGCGAAAGCCGGAATGAATGACGAAGAGCGCAAGAGCCAGGGTATGAAGGTGCGCAGAAGTGTGCTCGGAGACGAGTACGTCGACCGCGCTCAGGCAAGTCAAAATGAATTCAACCGCGATTTCCAGGACTTGATTACACGCTATGCCTGGGGCGAGATCTGGTCTCGGCCCGTGCTGCCCCGGCACACGCGCAGTCTGCTGACGCTGGCCATGATGGTCGCGCTGAATCGAGAAGATGAGTTCAAGATGCATGTGCGCGCGGCCTTCAACAACGGGGTCACACGCGCTGAAATCGAAGAGGTTCTGTTGCAATCGGGAATCTATTGTGGTTTGCCGGCGGCTAACAGCGCGTTTCATTGGGCGCAGGAGATTCTTGATTCGATTGACAATGCGACGGAGCCAAAGCCGTAAGGATTGAGTATTGAAATGCGAACCCAGGTCGCCATCGTCGGTGCAGGTCCAGCAGGTTTGATGCTTGCGCATCTGCTGCATCGCGCGGGCGTCGAATCGGTCGTCATCGAGACCCGCAGCCGCGAGTACGTGGAGAGCCGTGTCCGCGCTGGTGTGCTGGAGCGCGGAACTGTCGAACTGCTGCGCGAGGTTGGGCTGGGCGGCCGTATGGAGCGGGAGGGCATGCGGCACAGCGGCATCGAACTTGGCTTCAATGGAAGACGGCACCGGATCGATATGAAGGCCCTCACTGGGGAAGGCATCACCGTCTACGCACAGCACGAAGTGGTAAAGGACCTTATAGATGCGCGCATCCGAGCCGGCGGCGAAATCGTATTTGAGGCAACCCATGTCAGCATCCATGGATTTAACGGAGACTCGCCCAGTGTTCGCTTCGCCCAGGGTGGCGTTGCGCAGGAATTGAACTGTGACTTCATTGCCGGTTGCGATGGTTTTCACGGTGTGTGCCGGCCCTCGGTTCCAGTGGGTGTATTGACGACCTACGAGCGGACCTACCCGTTTGCTTGGCTGGGTATTCTGGCTGACGCTGCTCCCTCGCGGGATGAACTTGTCTACATGAATCACAAGCGCGGCTTCGCGCTCTTCAGTATGAGGTCGCCGACGGTAACAAGGCTCTACCTGCAATGCGATCCCGAGGAAAACATCAACAACTGGACCGACGATCGGATTTGGAATGAGCTGTTTGTTCGCTTCGAAAGCGAGGGTGGCTGGCAGCCCGAGAGAGGACGCATCACGCAAAAAGCCATCACCCCGATGCGCAGCTTTGTCACCGAACCGATGCAGTACGGCAGGTTGTTCCTGGCTGGAGATGCAGCGCACATTGTGCCGCCCACAGGTGCCAAGGGAATGAATCTCGCAGTTGCCGATGTGCGTATTCTCGCCATGGCCCTGATTGAAAATCTCAAAACTGGCTCGAAAATGCTTCTTGATCGCTACTCGGAGATATGCCTCCGGCGAATATGGAAGGCCCAGCATTTTTCGTGGTGGATGACATCGATGCTGCACAAGTTTCCTGATGCAAATCCCTTTGATGAGCGAAGGCAATTGGCGGAACTCGACTATGTGACCAGCTCGCAGACCGCAGCGCGATCTCTAGCCGAAAACTATGTTGGGCTTCCAATGGAGCTAACCGGCTGAAAAGCAATCACAGAGATGCAACGTTGGAATTACGAAATCGACGAACTGAATCTTGAACGGAACAGGAATTGGAGAGACTATGCAGACCGTTAATCTTCTAATTGGCGGACAGTCCGTTCCGGCACGGAACGGAGCAACCTTCGATCGGATCGATCCATACACGGGTGCCGTGGCAACTCGCGCGGCCGCCGCAACAATCGAAGATGCAGATGCCGCGGTCGCCGCTGCCCATGAGGCCTTTCCCGGCTGGAGCACGCTCTCGGCAACCGAGCGCCGCAAGCGCCTGCTGCGGGCCGCGGACATCCTCGATTCGCTGACCGGGGAGTTCATTGCCGCTGGTGTGCCTGAAACCGGCGCAACGCCGGGCTGGTACGGATTCAACGTTGCCTTGGCAGCGAGCATGTTGCGCGAAGCCGCCAGCATGACCACTCAAATTGCCGGTGAAGTAATTCCATCGGAAATACCTGGCAGCCTCGCGATGGCGGTGAGGCGGCCCTGCGGTGTTGTGTTGGGGATTGCGCCGTGGAATGCCCCTGTCATTCTCGGCATGAGGGCGATTGCCATGCCGCTGGCATGTGGCAACACGGTCGTGCTCAAGGGCTCTGAGCTCTGCCCGGCTGTTCACTCCCTTATCGGCTCTGCAATGCAACAGGCAGGACTCGGTGATGGTGTGGTTAACGTGATTCTGAATGCTCCGGCCGATGCTCCCGTTATTGTGGAACGGCTGATTGCCAATCCCGCTGTACGGCGCGTTAACTTCACCGGTTCAACGCCGGTGGGCCGCATTGTCGCGCAGGCCGCGGCTCGCTACCTCAAGCCCGCGCTTCTCGAACTCGGCGGCAAGGCCCCACTTCTGGTGCTTGACGACGCTGACCTGGATGCAGCGGCTGCGGGTGCAAACTTCGGCGCATTCATCAACCTCGGACAAATCTGCATGTCAACCGATCGCATTGTTGTGGATGATCGCGTTGCAGACAAGTTTGTTAAAAAGCTTGTTGATCGAGCAGCTCCCTTGCGTGCGGGTGATCCTCACGACAAGAATGTCGCGCTGGGCGCGATGGTTACGGCAGAAGCTGCCGCACGTGTAGGCACCCTGGTGAAAGATGCGCTGGACAAAGGCGCGAAGTTGATGCTTGGAGGCGGAGTCGAGGGCGCAGTAATGCAACCGACAATCCTTGATCATGTAACGCCAGCCATGCGCATCTATTCCGAGGAATCGTTCGGCCCGGTCGTTGCCGTGCTTCGCGCATCAGGAGAAGCAGACGCAATCCGCATTGCGAACGACACGCCCTTCGGTCTGTCTTCGTCCGTCTTCACTGCAGATGCGGCGCGAGGCGTGCGTGTCGCATCACAAATTGAATCCGGCATGTGCCACGTCAACGGACCAACGGTGCATGATGAGGCGAACATGCCCTTCGGCGGCGTTAAGGATAGCGGCTATGGCCGATTTGGCGGCCGCGCTGCCATTGCAGAATTTACCGACCTCCGATGGATTACGGTGCAAACCGAGCCCAGACACTATCCGTTCTAGCCATTCGCAGAAAATGCGTTTGCCACTTCCCTGCAACTACAACTTGTTTCCAAGGAAAGGAATTCAATGTCAACAGCTTCCCTTTATCGCGCCGACCATGTCGGCAGCTTCCTGAGGCCTGCCGACCTGCTTGCCGCGCGCACTAGCGGTGCCGCGCCAGAGCTGCTGAACGACCTCGAGAATAAGCATATCCAGCGCGTACTCAATATGCAGAAGGATCTGGGTCTGAATGTATTTACCGACGGAGAATTCCGGCGCAGCAATTTCATGAGCGATTTCACCGATGCTGTGGACGGGTTCGACCTGGGTGACGCTGTCTCGCGCGCCTGGGATGAGACCGACGCAAAGGAAGTTAAGAAGCCCAAAACAGTGAGCAGCATAACCGGAATCGTGAACGCGCCGCTTAAACAGAGGCAGCCATTGACCGGCCGGGAGCTGCCGTTTCTCAAAGCGCATTCTCCTGGGCCAATCAAGATGACAATGCCCAGCGCTACGCAGTTTCCCGCAATCTCATTCAAGTACGGAGTGACGGATGCAATCTACCGCGATCCTTACGCGCTATTGGAAGAGATCACAAAGATCATGACGGAGGACTTGAAATCGCTGGCCGGGAGCGGCGTTTCGTATCTCCAGATTGACGCCCCGCGCTATAGCTACTTTCTCGATCCCAAGTGGTGCGAGTGGATGAAGACAGAGTTGCGCGTTGATCCGGACGAAATGCTTACGGCGTCCTTGCGTGCGGACAACGCTTGCTTTGCCGCCGCAACCTATCCTGGCGTTACGCGGGCAATTCATCTCTGCCGCGGAAACAACCGCAGCCACTGGTATGCCCAGGGAGGCTACGATGCAGTTGCTGAGAGGCTCTTCAACGAATTGGCCGTCGACCGTTTTCTGCTGGAATATGACGACGAGCGCTCTGGCAGTTTTGATCCGCTGCGCTTTGTTCCAAAAGACAAGATCGTCGTTCTCGGACTTGTAAGCAGCAAGCGTGCCGAGCTCGAAAACAAGCAGGATTTACTGCGACGGATTGAGGCGGCAGCCAAAATAATTCCACTCGAGCAATTGGCGCTTAGCCCTCAGTGCGGATTTGCGTCCACGATGGAGGGCAACGCTCTGACCGAAGCGGACCAATGGGCTAAATTAAAGTTGGTGGTTGAGACCGCCCGGGAGGTTTGGGGTTGAGCAAGATGACCAGGGCGCCCGCGAGGATACAACCTGATGTACTTAACTGTGGAAGACGACCGCAATGAAAAACAACGCCTCGAACCATCCCTCAACCCGCTCGGCAATCGACCGGCTTCTCCGCCCGCGCTCTGTGGCGCTTGTGGGAGCGTCCCCTACGCCATCTTCATTAGGCGCGTCGGTTCTCACTAATCTTCAAGGCGCTGGTTTTGCGGGAGAACTTTACCTTATTAACCCGAAGCGCACGGAGATCAATGGGCGGCCTTGTCTGCCTGATATTGACTCTTTGCCTTCCGGCGTTGACTGTGCGGTGTTGGCAATTCCACGTGCGGGAGTTCTTGAAGCAGTGGCCGCCTGCGGAAGGCGCGGGGTGGGCGGCGTCATCATCTTTTCCGCCGGCTTTGCCGAGAGCAGCACTGAAGGGCGCGCCGAGCAGGAGAAACTTGCCGAGATCGCTCACGCTCACGGAATGATTATCGAAGGCCCCAATTGTCTTGGGATGGTCAACTTCATTGATGGAGTTCCGCTGACCTTCGTGTTTACGCCCACTAAACCGCCGACGGACAAGCGGTGCATAGCGGTTGCTTCGCAGAGCGGCGCTATGGCGGCGGTGGTAGGGGTAGGGCTGAGGCATCGCGAGATCGGCGTTTCGTTTTCTATCTCGACCGGCAACGAGGCGGTCAGCACGGTTGAGGATTTTGTCGAATATCTTGTCGATGACGATCACACCAGTGTGATCCTGATGATGGTTGAGCAGTTCCGCCGTCCAATGAAGTTTCTGGAGTTGGCTGCGCGTGCTCGGACACTCGGCAAGTACATTGTCCTGTTGCATCCGGGTAGAAGCAGCGCGGCGCGTGCCTCGGCAGAAACTCATACCGGCGCGATGGCGGGTGACTATGACGTGATGCGCACCAAGGTGGCAAATGCGGGCGTCGTTGTCGCCGACACGCTGGAAGAGTTGCTTGACGTTTCGGAGATATTGCTTCGCTGTCCATCCCTGCCTGCGCGGGGTGCCGCTGTCCTGACGGAGTCTGGCGCATTCAAGGCGCTCTCGTTGGATTTCTGCGAAATGCTTGATCTCCCGCTCCCCGCATTGAGCGATGCGACGGCCGCAGCCCTTCGGCTGGCGATGCCCGACTTTATTCCTGCGACCAATCCGCTCGATATAACGGCTCACGCGCTGGTTGACCCAGACCTCTATCGCAGGACGCTGCCTCTGATTCTCGCCGACGAAAACTATTCCAGCCTTGTGTTAGGAATCATCCTGACGGACGAGGCGACCAGCCGACTGAAGTTTCCCCCGATTCTCGATGCGATCAGAGCGCTCCAGCCATCCAAGGCAGTTATCTTCGCCGGACTCGATGAGGGTGCACTGGTTCCTCCGTCGTACGTCAGCGAATTGCGAGCTCTCGGAGTGCCGTTTTTCCCTTCGCCTGAGCGCGCATTCCGGGCATTGGCATGCGTAACTGCCTTCGCAGTTCAGCAGGGCCGGCCCCGTTCACATGAGAGCAGCCTTGCGACCATTCCCGAATTGATGGCTGGGATCATGCCGGAGTACAAGAGCAAGCAGGTCCTCAGGGCGCTCCGTATTCCAATTCCGCAAGGCGCACTCGCGCGAAACGTCGAAGAGGCCCGATCGATTGCCGGCAAGATTGGATTCCCGGTCGCCCTGAAAGCTCAATCCGCAAAACTGTCACACAAGAGCGATGCCGGTGGCGTTGTGCTCAACCTCGCCACTCCGGAAGAATTGGCAGCCGGGTTTCAGCGGATGCAAGCTGATATCAATCGTGCGAGGCCAGGCCTGGTTCTCGATGGCGTATTGGTTGAAGAGATGGGTGCGCGCGGAGCGGAGCTGATTGTGGGAGCGAGGAACGACCCCGATTGGGGTCCCGTGCTTCTGATAGGTTCGGGCGGCGTTCATGCCGAGGTGCTGAAAGATGTACGGCTCATTCCACCAGATCTCTCCGTCGAAGCCATCGCGGATGAAATCTACAAGTTGAAAATGGGCGCCCTTTTGAGAGGCTTCCGCGGATCTGCCGCGCTCGACGTCCGTGCGGTTGCTGATATCCTCCATCGCCTCGGAGCATTTGTGCTGGCAGCCACACAGGTCAAAGAGGTGGATATCAATCCAGTGATTGTCTATCCGGAAGGACAAGGAGCAGTCGCGCTCGACGCGCTTGTCGTCACTCGATCCTAGGGCCTGGCTTGGCCATTTAGCGCAAGGCCAAACTCAGATTGCCTGCTGCCTCAAGGAGGTGCGGCAGGAAGCGCTTTTCAATCTCATCGAGTGGCATGCGCTGCGCCTGCGCGCCGATATTCATTGCGGCTACAACTTCATCTCCGATTGACTTGACGGGAACAGCGACGGAGCGCAGACCATCCTCCAACTCCTGATCGACCATAGCGAATCCGTTGCGCCGCACTTCACTCAGCACCTTGCGCAATTTGGCAACCGACACAATTGTGCGCGATGTATGGCGTTGCAACACGACGTTTGCCAGGTACCTGTCAAGCCGATCGGCCGGCAGATGCGCCAGCAAGACACGCCCCATTGAGGTACAGTAGGCCGGAAGACGGCTTCCAATTGCCAGGTCGACGGTCATGATTCGAGAGACATGCGCGCGTGCGACGTAGAGCAGTTCGTCCTCCTCGAGCGTTGCAACGGAGCACGACTCGTGCAAGACGCCGCTCAGATTCTCCAGGATCGGCTGGGCCGCACTCGAAAGCCTGCTTGAAGACGTATAAGCATGACTGAGCGTCAAGACCCTGGGGGAAAGCGAAAAAAACTTCAAGTCTTCCACGTGCACAAAGCCAAGCTGGCTCAGCGTGTGCAGACAGCGCCGTACTGCCGCTCGAGAGAGACCCGTCTTTGAGCTGACCTGGGAGACAGTCATGCGCGGAGAAGACCGGGTAAACGCCTGCATAACGCTCAGGCCCCGCGCAAGTGAAGTCATAAAGTCCGGGTCGTGGGGCAACGCGCTCGACATCGACCCGGCTGGCGGGGAAACATTCGTTTCGGCTCCTGGCCTATTGCCGGCGCCTTCCGTCTGCTTTGTAACAGCCTTAACTGCTCTGCGTGTTTTTGACTCGACAGGCATGTTGATTCGATGCTCCTGAATTCATTGACCGGTTTGTGCGATAAGCGTACCAAACTTTCATCTTGACAATCGACTGGCGGCCTTCTTACTGTAGCCTAGTATAGTGCGCTATACGGACAGAAAAGCGATTATCGCACAAATCATTTCTTCATCACCTTGGGCCGGGAGCCTCAGTCGGACTCTGCGTTGGACCGCTTCCGCGAAGCTCGCCAATTGCCCGCTAAGGAAAGAAGCAAAATTTCCAAATGAACGAAGCTTTCATCTGCGACGCACTGAGAACGCCGTTTGGACGCTACGGGGGCGCGCTTGCAGCGGTGCGAGCGGACGACTTGGCCTCGGCAGCTATTGCTGCGCTGGTTAGCAGATCGCCAGGGGTTGATTGGGGAGCTTTGGACGATGTGATCCTTGGGTGCGCCAATCAAGCCGGCGAGGACAACCGGAACGTTGCGCGCATGGCGCTGCTGCTGGCCGGTCTGCCGATTCAAGTGCCAGGCACAACCGTGAATCGCCTCTGCGGATCGAGCATGGACGCCATTGCAACCGCCGCGAGGGCAATTCGCAGCGGCGAGTGCGAACTGATAATTGCCGGCGGTGTTGAGAGCATGTCGCGCGCGCCATTTGTGATGGGCAAGGCTGATGCGGCATTCGCGAGGACACCCAAACTTGAAGACACAACCATGGGCTGGCGATTCGTCAATCCACTCATGAAGGCTGCATACGGCGTAGACACGATGCCGGAGACGGCTGAGAATGTCGCTGCCGAGTACAACATCAATCGTGAAGACCAGGATGCCTTTGCGTGGCGCAGCCAGCAGCGGACCGCAGCAGCCGCGCGCGATGGCTTCTTCCTTAAGGAAATTGTCCCTGTCACAATCCCGAAGGCAAAGGGCTCGGCGGCTCAGATCACCGTCGATGAACATCCTCGCGCTGACACAACACTCGAGGCACTTGCCAAGTTGAAGCCAATCGTTCGTCAGGACGGCACGGTGACGGCCGGGAATGCATCCGGCATCAACGATGGAGCGACAGCCCTGATCGTTGCCTCGGCAGAAGCTGCCAAGCG
>Ga0302320_10030107_pt1 | contig 10356 bp, 5 predicted proteins | sample Bog_T0_3_FD_202130 | JGI IMG/M metagenome (GOLD analysis project Ga0302320, IMG submission 202130) | Peat permafrost microbial communities from Stordalen Mire near Abisko, Sweden - Bog_T0_3 | ecosystem: Environmental > Terrestrial > Soil > Wetlands > Peat | place: Sweden: Abisko, Stordalen Mire... | reverse complement strand
GCCGATCTGACCCAAGTGGCTCTGCGCCACCTCTATGGGCAGGTTGCCTCGGTCTCCAGCGACAATACCGCCATCACCATCAACCGGGCCTTCCCCACGCTGCCTATCGCAAGCCCGGAGACGGCCAGCGTCAACGCCAACGACAGCCTCTCCATCCTGGCCGATGCGACCAACGGCACGCTCTACTACGATCTGGACAACACCACCGCGCCGGCGACCATCGATAACTTCTCGTCGGTCGCCTCCACGCTGCCCGGCCTCTTCACGCGCATCGTGGCGCGCTATCAGAGCGATGGAACGCTGGTGGCCGCCCGCGTCTACACCGCCTCGACCTTCGACAAGATCTGGAAGAACCCTGAGGGCCACGTGCTGCACGTTAACACCACCACCAATGTGATGCACGTAAGCACCGAGGACGGCGGAGCGACGGCGGTCAAGATTGACTCCGGCACGCTCTTCTACTCCAAGGCGAGCAACACGGTGATCGGCACCGGCGCCACGTTCTTCGATGGCTTGACGCCCGGCGGATTGCCCAACCTGGCGCGCGGCTTCAAGGTGAATGTGGTGCTGAATCCCACCTCGACCACCACGCCGCAGGCGGCGCAATCGGTAGAGATCGACGTGGCGCGCTACGACGGCTCGCTCACCTCATCGAGCGCGGGAATCGACCTCATGCGCAACTTCCCGAATACCGACGGGCGCGGCGGCAAGGACAACTACAAGGGCACGATCCCCTTTGCCACCGGCCCCACCATCGACCAGCAGGGCAATGCGGACCCCAATGGCTTCTACTGGTGGAATCTCGGCTTCCCGACGCTGGAGGACACCACGTCAACCGCGGCGTCCGACTTTGTCAGCGACACCGGCGGCGTGGTGAACTTCTGCCAGGGCGCGGCCTTGCAGCCGGTTGGCTTGAGCAGAGCGACCTGGGACGATCCTGCCGCCAATGATAGCTGGGCCGCGGAGTGGGCCGTCCTGCTTCCCGTCCAATCGCTGCTGGGAACCGACACCACTGCCTTGTCGTTTGCATCCAGCGCAAACGGAACCACGGGCAGCTTTACCTACACCGTGCCGTTGCCCTGCCCCGCGCCGGGCGCGCAGCCGGTCACGGTCAACCTCAACGCGACCAGCGGCAGCGCAACGCTGGTTTACCAGGTGGACAGCACGAACGGAATTGACACCATCACCCCGGTGGACATCAGCACTAGCACTGGCCAGACGACACTATCAGCTGCACTGGTGCCCAACAAGACGCGAGTCAAGGTCTTTGGCGTGCCGGAGAGCGGCGGCGCGATTCAGGCGTACGTGCTCTTCTATTACACTGGAACCGCCTCGACCAAGTAACAATCAATCTGCAACAAGCAAGAGCCGCCGTTCGTAAGAGCGGCGGCTCTTGCGTTCACGATAGATTCACACGTTGCCGTTAGCCTTGAGCCTGAGTAGCTAGACGAAGGAATTGAGGATCACGAGCATGGCGACGACCGACGCCCCACTGAATAACTTCCGCATCCGGCAGATGAGTCGTGAAGACATCCCGGCGATTATCGCGCTGCAACTGCGCGCCTTTCCGGGATTGCCGCCCTGGCGTCCCGATCAGTTGGAGCGCCATCTGGCGGTCTTTCCCGAGGGACAGCTGGTGGTCGTCGGCCCGGATGAGCGCATCCTCGGTTCGGCCAGTTCGCTGATTATCGACTGGGACGATTACGCCGAGTCGGCCAATTGGTCGTCGATCACCGGCGATGGCTCCTTCGACACCCACAATCCGCTGGGCAAGACCCTCTACGGAGCCGACATGGGCGTGGACCCGGAGGCGCGCAAACAGGGCATCGGTTCGCTGCTGTACGAGGCGCGCAAGGAGCTGATCCGCGAGCGCGGCCTGAAGCGGCTGCTCACCGGCGGGCGCATCTCCGGCTACACAGCGGTGGCTGATCAGATGACGGCCAAGGAGTACGTCGCCGATGTGGTGGACGGCAAGCGCCGCGATCCGGCGCTGAGCTTCCAGTTGGAGAACGGGCTGGTGGTTCTGGATGTCGTTCCCGGCTATATGCACGACCTGGAATCGCACGGCTTTGCTACGGTTCTGGAGTGGCTGAACCCGGAGTACACTTCGTCGGTGTCCTTGCAGGCCAGCTTGCAGCACGCGGCCCTGGAGCAGGCCGCCGCCGAGGCCATGCGCGGCACTCCCCGCCCGCGCCGAGTGCGCATCGCGGCGGTGCAATATCTGCTGCGGCCCATCGCCAGCTTCGACGATTTTGTGCGCCAAGTCGAGTTCTTTGTGCACAGCGCCAAGGATTACAAAGCTCACTTCGTGCTCTTTCCGGAGTTCTTCACCATGCAGTTGCTCAGCTACATCAACGAGCCGGCTCCGGCAATGGCGGTGCGGCGGCTGGCGCGCATGGCGCCGCAGTACGAGGACCTGTTCATCCGCCTCGCCAAGGAAACCGGCATCTACATCATCGGAGGGACCCATCCCGTCTTCCAGCGGGGCAAGGTCTTCAACGCCGCCCACCTCTTCACGCCCAACGGCCAGGTCTTCCGGCAGAAGAAGGTCCATCTGACGCCCACCGAGAGCGGCCCTTACCAGCTCAGCCGCGGCCATGGCCTCTATCTCTACCACACCGACTTCGGCAACATCGCGATTCTGATTTGCTATGACGTGGAGTTTCCTGAAGTGGCGCGCGTGATGGCCGAGGCCGGCGCGGAGATTCTCTTTGTTCCCTCCTGCACCGATGGGCGCGAGGGCTTTTGCCGCGTCCGCTATTGCGCCCAGGCGCGGGCCATTGAGAACCAGGTCTACGTGGCCATGACCGGCACGGTGGGCAATCTGCCGCTGGTTCCTTACATGGCCACCAACTACGGCCAGGCCGCCATCCTCACGCCCTCGGATTACTTCTTTGCCCGCGACGGAATCGCCGCCGAGGGCACCATCAATCAGGAGCAGTTGGTGGTGGCCGATGTCGATCTCGATCTGCTCGACGAGCAGCGTGTCAACGGCAGCGTGATTCCGTTGCAGGATTTGATTAAGGACGCATACGACAGCGTCGTGCATTACTCGGATTACAAAGGGCAGAAGCCAACGCAGTCCGGTGCGGACGGCGATGCCGCCGATGGCCGAAGCCTGAAGATGGACGATTACGCGGAGGCGGATCTGCTCGAAGTCGCGGCGGTGTGATGCCAGTTTAGAGATTTTTAGCTTCTGCTATAAACTTCCGTGCCCCATCCATTCCGCGTTTTCTGCGGAATGGGTGGGAATCGAGATCTAACAGGCGCGCTCAGCAGGCGCAGGGGAGCAGTTCAGTGATGCCGCGCGTTCGCAGATAATCGGCGTCCTTGGCGCGGCTCTCCAGCACAATAGCTGGCGTTACTCCTCGTTTGATGAGGTTCATGTACTGCTGTGCATACTTCCAATCCGGAGGCCACGGTTGCGCGGAAAGCCCTTGATTGGGAATGACAAGCGCAGTCTTCCGGGGAGCTATTGCAACTGGTGAACGCCTAAACTCCGCCGCGAGTTCCGCAAACTTCTTTCCACTGGGCTTGGGTCTGTTCTGCAGATCCAGCAACCCCATATTCTTTTCGCCACGACTTAAGTCCTTGATGGACGGATCGATGTCGTGGGAGCACCACCACGTGATTCCCCATGCCTTGCCGGTGGCCATGACGTTGCGAATGATAGCTTCCATGAATTCAGCTGGGGCGTAACTCGTCTCTTCCACCCACACGCGGCGGCTGAGGTCGGTGTGATAGGCGTAAGCCAGTTCAACCTCGTATTCGGCAAGATGCACCAGCGCGGAGTCCGACCGCTCAAGCCCCCCGGTGTTGTCTGAAAGGTAAGAGTGCACAACCGACGCATGGCCGGTCGCCGCAACCTGTTCTCGGCTGAAAGCGAAGTCGTTCCACAAAGGTGCGTGACTAATCCCATTCACATGAAACTTGTTCGGAGCAATCTCCTCGGCATAACGAAGCATCTCTCTTGCCCAGGCGTCGGCGTCATGCATTGAAGCGGGATTGCAGCCCGGGATTTGCATAAGAACATCAAGTTCATTGCCTATGTCAAAGCCGAGAAAGCGCCGGTGCATGCCGACTGTTTCCGCAATCCTGCGAAACAAGAGCTTCTCGCCTTCGATGGTTTCGGGGTTGGTAAACATATTTCCGGGCTTTCGATTCCCGAATGGATAAGCCAGAGGCGCAACCCATGCCGGCAAAAACTCCAGCCCGCTCATCCATCCATTCAGCACGGTGACTTCGACATCCAGGCCGGCGGCGTCGGCGGCGTCCAGCAGCGAATGCAGATTAGCCAAAGCGCGCTCGCTGACGCTGCTGATGCTGGGCTGGAAGAGGGGCCAAAGGCACTGGATGCGGATGTGATCGAGACCCAGATCGGCAACTCCCCTCAGGTCGTCGAGAATCGCCTGCTGATCCCAGTCGAGCCAGCAATACCACCAGCGCTTGCGCGGCACATAGTTCACGCCGAAGCGAGGGCCGCCAGGTTTATTCGATGAATCGGCAGTTGCGCCGATCAGCGGTGAGCGGGATGCAAGTACCGCCGCCGAACCCAACACAGATCTCTTGACAAAATCACGACGCGATATCACTGCTTAGCTCCTCTTCTCCGTTCGCTTTCATGGCAAAATGCTTGCTATTTCAATTTGAAGAAATACCCTTGAACCGTCTTCACCGAATCCGAAAAACAATTTGAACAATCAAGCGATTTTTAGCCGCCAGATTGGATTAGTTCAGAGATGCCGCGTGCTCTGAGGGTTTCGGCGTCCTTGGCGCGGCTCTCCAGCACTATGGCCGGCGACACTCCGCGGCTGACGAGGTTCATGTAAGGCGTAGCGTACTTCCAATCCGGCGGCCATGCTTTCGTGCTGAGTCCACGGTCGGGAATCACCAGGGCCGTCTTGCGCAAGGGAGCCTCAGGCCGCGAACGGCGAAACTCCGCGGCGAGTTCGGCGAACTTGCGGCCCATGGGCTTGGGCTTGTTCTCTCGATCGAGCAGCCCCAGCCCGTATTCGAGGGTGTCAAAGCCCTTGATGGCCGGATCGATGTCGTGAGAGCACCACCAGGTGACGCCCCACGCCTTGCCGGTGGAGATGATGTTGCGCACGGAGTGTTCCATGAACTCCGGCATATAACTTTCCGGCATCCACTGTTTCGCCATGCCGGTTTCCTCCACCCAGACGCGCCGCTGAAGGTCGGTTTGATAGGCGCAGGCCAGCTCAATCTCGAACTCGGCCAGATGCAGCGACCCGGTCTCGTTGTATTTGTAGCGATCCAGCACGCCGTCGAAGAAGATGTAGGAGTGAACCACCGAGGCGTGGCCGGTGGTGGCAATCTGCTCGCGGCTGAAACCAAAGTCGTTGAACCAGTGCGAATGATCGACGCCGTTGACGTGGAATTTATTGGGCGCAATCTCATCGCAGTAGCGCAGCATCTCAGTCGCCCAGGCGTCGGCCTCCGCCGTGGAAACCGGGTTGCTGCCGGGGGTTTGCAGAACGCCGAGTTCATTGCCTACGTCGAAGCCGAGAAAGCGCCGATGGCCGCCGACGGTTTCGGCAATGCGCTTGAAGAGCAGCTTTTCGGCCTCGATGACCGTGGGAGAGGTAAAGATATTCCCGACCTTGATATCCCAGGGATTGGCCAGCGGCGCAACCCATGCCGGCATGAAAGAGAGTCCGCTCATCCATCCATTCAGCACGGTGACTTCGACATCCAGGCCGGCCAAGTCGGCGGCGTCCAGCAGCGCATGAAGGTTGGCCAGAGCGCGCTCGCTGACGTTGCTGATGCCGGGCTGGAAGTACGGCCAAAGGCACTGGATGCGGATGTGGTCGAGGCCCAGATCGGCAACTCCCCTCAGGTCGTCGAGAATCGCCTGCTGGTCCCAGTCGAGCCAGCAGTACCACCAGCGCTTGCGCGGCACGTAATTCACGCCGAAGCGCGTGGGCGGGGCCGCGGCTGGCTGAGCGAACATGGTCGAGCGCGCCGCGGTTGCGGCGGCCGAAGCCAAAAGGGAGGTCTTGACAAAATTGCGGCGTGAGATCATCTGCTGAATCCTCGAAGGTTCTATAGCAAAACCAGAGTAACTGTATTCAAGGGCAATGCCGCAAAGTGGCTTCTTCCTCAAGAAAAAGCCACCTCGCTTACACCAACGGTATGATAACTCTGGTTTTGCTCTTAAGCAGAATACTACCACTGCGCCCAGTCGCCCATGCCGAGCACCCAGGCGGCCAGCAGGAGATTGCTGACGGCGTGGGCGGCGACGGCGTCGCCAATGCGTCCGCGCCAGCGCAGCGCGGCGGCAAAGGCCAATCCAGCCAGGGTGCCGAGGAGCAGATGCCGCCAATCCAGCAGGTTTTTCATGTGCTCCATGCCGAAGACCGCGGAGGACAAACCAATGGAAAGCAGCGTAAGGCTGGAAAACGGGACGCTGACAAAATCCCGGCTCATCAACCGGCGCGCCAGATAGCCGCGAAAGGCCAGCTCTTCGGCGATGGGCACGGTGAAGACCGCGGCGGCCACGCGGATCGCAATCCAGGCCCAGCGGGCGAAGGGCGAGAGCGCCGCCAGATCCGCGCCCAGTGTGCTGGCTGCGCGCGTATGAGCCGGTCCAAAAAGAGCAAACGCGGAGGGCGCGATCCACATCAGAAAGACGGCTGCGCCAGCGAACGGGCCGAACCAGCCAAAGCGCCAGTTGAGCTTTTTCAGCTCCGGCAAAAAGCAAAAAAGGACGATGGCCGCGGCAAAAAAACGCAATGGGTAGAGCCATTCAAAGCGACCGGAAGCCGCCTTGGAGATAAATGTCGCGGCCAGAATGGCGAGAAAGGGAAGCAGATAGGCGCGGATTGCCGGAGATTCTCCACGCTGAACATTCAGTTCCTCGTGTACGTCTTTCCCTGTCTCCAGTCCAACTTTCAGTGGATCGGCAGCCGGGCCTGGAGGAGCACCAGGGATCCTATGCACCCAGGGAATTCTTTGAGAAGCAAAGGAAAAGCCGAGTCCTACCAGTGTGAAAGCTATCCAGCCCGCCTGAATGTGGAAGCCGGTCACAACCTCAAGGGAACCGCCAGCATTACTGATAAGGATGAGAGCGCAAAGCCGGACGATGTTCAGAATCCAAATGCATCCCAACGCGCAGGGGACAAGCAAAAGCGCCTGTGGGAAGCGATACTCTTTTCTAAAATACCAAAGCCAGATAGAAGTGAAGACCAGGACGAGTCCAAGCCCTTCTATCCCGGAACACCCTCCCACAATCATGATCGAATACTGCGGAGTCCCGATGGTGAAGGAGACGGGATCGACGATCAAATTTGGAAGAAAAATGCCGAGAACCGCCTTCACCGCATGGAGAGTGGCTCTTTGCATGAAGCCGCTTTGAACGGTGCTCGTCACTCTCCACAGGAATTTGATCGGGGAGCCGATATACCATCCCGCCACGCCGGCAAGGAGGGCATAAAGCCACAACCGGCCGGTGGCGCGAATCGCTCCAAACCAGCTTCGAAGCGGAACGCAAGCCAACGCCAGCAGGACAGTTCCCAGCATATAGACAGCGCTCTTGGCGTAGCTGAAGGGATCGAAGGGCGGCCACACTAGCCCCTTCTGTGTTGCCAAAGTGATGGAAAGGACTGCGGCGACGCAGAGAAGATGGGCGCCAAACAAAATGCGGCCGAAGGGAATTTCATCTTGCAGGGCTTTCAACCTGGAATAGCCGAAAGCCAGGTAGACCACATATGCACCGATGGGAATCTGACCGTACACATCGGTATTCATCCCATAGAGTTTCAGATGTCCGGGAATCGGGCCCCTGCCCGCATAACAGAACAGGTACTCAAGCGCCACCATAGCGCCCAATAATATAAGCCGCCCAAGAAGATGGCGCGGCAAGAGCAAAGAAAACTTCGACTGGGAACGTTCGTTCCCAGTCGAGACACACTTAGGGTCGAAATTCATTCTGTATGCTTGTTTCGACTACTTCTGGCGCCGAGCGCGCATGACCGCGAGCGATCCAGCAAGCAGGGTGATGGCGCTGATCGCCAAGCCGGGATCAATCTCGGGGGCACGCGAGCCGCCGAATACCATGCCGTGAGCAGAAGCGCAAGTACCGAGCGCTAGACCCAGCACCACGAGTGCGTATTTCAGATAATTCTTATTCATATTCAAGTCCTTTCTTGTGGCTGTGCATAGAATATGGAACCGGCGAAGATCAGGGAAATCGAACTGAGCGGGACAACCAATTCCCGTTTGTCTTCTGCGATTCAAACCCTATGTTTGCTGGTTGATGTCTTGAACCCATCCTTGAGGCAACACGTTCACGCCCCAAAGATGCTGCCTATTCAATGGTCCGAGAGGGGAACGCCGGACTAAACTCAACCCCCACAAAACAACCTCAGGGGCATAAACAGAATCTTAACACGAGTGTGGGCCGCTAATGCAAGAAAAAAAATGAATTCAAAGTAATCGGAATGCGGTTACTTTAATGGGTTTACCAGCATTCCGGCATTTTTTCAATCGCCAACCGCCGGCCGCGGCTCAACCCTCTTCGTGACGATGACGAGCTTGGCCGGAGTCAGTTCCGCTCCGTCCCAGCCCTCCTTCACCGCCTCGATATGAATCTCGCCCGCCCTCTTGCCGGCCTGAACAATTACCTGCGCCAGCCCGTTGAAGAGCGAGCGGCGCGGCTCCTTGTCGCTCTGCTGGCAGTTGGGATCGCCGTTGCCGACGCCGATCAGCGCGCCATCGCCGGAGACTTTGAAGCCGATGAAGTTCGACGCTGTGGGAATCGGGCGGCCCTGCTTGTCCAGAACTTCGACCGTCAAAATCGCCAGATCCTCGCCGTCCGCGTTGATCTCGGCGCGGTCGGCGGTCAGCCGAATCGCTGCCGCCGGCCCGGTGGTCTCGCGCCTCTCGGTGAGAACCACCTTGCCGTCCTTCGTCCCGCGCGCCTCAATGAAGCCCGGCTCATACTTCGCCTTCCACTCGACGTGCCCTAGATGCGGCACCTTCTGGCTGCCCAAACTCTTTCCGTTGAGGAACAGCTCGACTTCATCCAGATTCGAGTAGACCCAAACGGGGATCTCATCGCCATCCCTGCCCTCGAAGTTCCAGTGCGGGAAGAGATGCAGCGACGGCTCCTTGCCCCACCAGGCTTTGTAGTAGAAGAAGGTGTCCTTGGGAAAACCGCACATATCCACGATGCCGAACTGCGAGTTGATCGAGGGCCAGCCGTAGGGCGTCGGCTCGCCGCGATAGTCGAAGCCCGTCCAGGCAAAGCCGCCCGCCTCCCACTCGCGCGTCCCGTAGAACTTCCACCACTGCTCGGCCGTCTCGCCCCAGGGAACCACGCCGTCATAGGCATTGATGGTGTTGCGCAGCGGGTCGGTCGAGTAGTCGCCGCGCGTGGAGATGGCGCTCGATGTCTCAGAGCCGTATAGCGGACGCTTGGGATGTTCCTTGTGGTAACTGTCCGGGCGATCCAGGCCGTAGTTGAAGCCGATAATGTCGAAGGCGTCGGAGACTCCCTTTTCGTTGTCGCCGTTGACCGCCGCCGAGACCACGCGCGTGGGGTCCAGCTCGTGGCAGCGATGCACCATGGTTCCTGCAATCCTAGCCCCCTCTTCGGCCATCGCCTCCTGCAAAATCCACTCCTCGTTGCCGACCGACCACAGGATCACCGACGGCGAATTGCGGTAGCGCTTGACCATCGCATCCAACTGCGCCATGCCTTCGGGGTTGGAGCTCATCTGGCGCGTCTCGCACATCATCATCAGACCCATGCGGTCGCAGCCCTCCACCCACTCCGGCGTGGGAGCATTGTGCGAGGTGCGCACAGCATTGCCGCCCATCTCCTTGAGCACGCCCAGGCGGAAGGCCTGCAAGCGGTCAGGCACCGCCGCGCCCACGCCCGCGTGATCCTGATGGTTGCAGGTGCCTTGAATCTTGATCGACTTGCCGTTGAGAAAGAGTCCCTTGTCGGCGTCGAAGAGCACCGTGCGCACGCCAAAGCTCACCCTCTCAGCGTCGCGCGGCTTGCCGCCCGCCTCAACAGTTACAATCGCCGAGTAGAGATTCGGCTCGTCCGGCGACCAGAGCGCCGGGTTGGCCAGCTTGGCCGTCGCGCTGAAGGCCGCCGATCCGTCCACTGCAATCTGCTGCGCGGCGGCTTCGGCCGTCGCCACGGTCTTGCCTGCGGCGTCAAGAATCTGCCAGCTCACCTTGGCGCTCTCCGCCTGCTGGCCGTCATTCGCCACCACCGTCGCCAGATTCAACAGCGCCGAGCTTCCGCTCACCGTCGTCCGCACCGTGCTCTCCCATTGGCCCAGGTGCAGCGCGTCGCTCTTGTTCAGCCAAACGTGGCGATAG
>Ga0302320_10030105_pt1 | contig 10357 bp, 5 predicted proteins | sample Bog_T0_3_FD_202130 | JGI IMG/M metagenome (GOLD analysis project Ga0302320, IMG submission 202130) | Peat permafrost microbial communities from Stordalen Mire near Abisko, Sweden - Bog_T0_3 | ecosystem: Environmental > Terrestrial > Soil > Wetlands > Peat | place: Sweden: Abisko, Stordalen Mire... | reverse complement strand
AAAGGAGAAGTGATATCTGGGACTCTTGCTTACAGAAATCGTAGAAGAGGCTGTAACCGTCGTTCAGGGTGGACTGGTTCGCGGTGGTCTCCGTTGCCCGTAAAAAACCTTGGCCTGCCACCAGGAAAAGCATCCCCGCCAGTAGAAAAGACCGTCGTCGGCTAAATAAATCAAAGGACACGCTGCCACACTATCAGGAAGTTGGTGCCGACAAATATGGGGTCAATACCCCATGCGATCGCTGCAGTGGCTAATTGCTTTTAAGACGTGCAGACCAGTGCCCAAACCGTGGGCGCGACAATTAGTCTTCTACCTTGAAGTGGGCTGATATCTTGTTTCGGGCATGAAGAAATAAAGAATGGCGAGAGCAATTGAGGCGATTCCTGCTAAAAAGCGAAATCCTGAGTTGTACCCGAAATGGTGGACTACTGCTCCGGCGATGACCTGACTTAGTGAAGCTCCAATGCCGACAGCCGTCGTGATCGCGCCGAGCGTAAGATTGAAGCGACCGGTTCCCCTCGTCAGATCCGCAATGACCAGCACGGACACGACGCCGAAAAGCCCGGCGCCGACACCATCCAAAACCTGGATCGCGACCAGGCGCACAGGGTCATTGGTCAAAGTGTAGAGAAAACCGCGAATGGGCAACACGGCAAAGGCGATTAACAAAAGCGGCTTCCTCCCCCAGTTTCCGGCTTTTCGGCCCGCCCACGCAGCGAGCAGCGAAATGACAAGTTGAGTCGTGACGACGCAGGCCGACATGAACATCATGGAAGTTCGGCCTTTTCCCTTGGACAGCATCTCGCCCAATAGAGGAAGCATCGCCGCGTTGGCGAAATGAAACAGGACGGCACAGACGAGAAAAATAGCGAGCGGACGGTCTTTCAGCAGCTCTCGAAATCGGGCAGGCTTCCCGTCATCCGCCTCATCTTTCGAACCTCGCGCGAGTTGATAATCGATCTCGTCCTGCTTGATCAGCGAAAGAGACGCCAAGGTGGGGATTGCCAGCAAGATAACGAAGAGAAAAATCCCGCGATTGGAAATGTAGTAACCTATGAGGCCCATGCATACCGCCGCGAAGACATTACCGGCGGAGTTAAAACCCTGGTTCCTTCCCTGACGTTTATCAAATAAACTGTGGCCGACGAGGCCCATGGAAATGGCGCAGATGGTCGGAAGGAAAATGCTCGAGGTTCCGCCAATCAAGACTTGGGCTGTCAATACTGGCCAAAAAGACGGAAAGAGAGCAATGAGGGCCGTGCCGACGGCTAAAAGGCAGGCCCCAACCGCAATGAGCGTTCGCTTTGCCTCCAAACGATCAGCCAAACCTCCAGCAGGTGTTTGGGTAACAATTCCGGCGATGCTTCCCACCGTGAGAGCCGTTCCAACGAGTTGTTCGTTCCAATGGTAGCTTGCGAGAAAAATGGCAAGAAACGGTCCAACTCCGGTTTGAACATCGGCGAGGAAGAAATTGAGGCAGTCGAGGCCGAGGAGAGATTGTGCGGAGGCTTTACCTGCTCTTGACGAAGTCACGCGGCTCAAATTTAGCACATTTTTAAACCTTGGGATCACCCCTGTAGAGCCAGTGCGAGGCGAAAAAAGCATCTTTATTCACTAAATTAGGGACAGTTAATTCCGATGAAGTTGATATCGCAAGCATCACTGTCTTGCCAAAAACAACTACCAAAGATCCATGAGCAGCTCCTCCAACGCATGTTCCACCTCCAGCCCAAACCCGTTGTGCAATCATCGGAATGACGTCAGCACCGCGCAGATGCTGTCGAACCATGGTGTGGCAACGAGTTCAGCCAAGCCCAGCGCAGCGAATTTGACGTTCCTCACTGCGGCAGGTTTAATTAAGAGATTGGTGATCCCATCCCCCCACCCTAAGTGGGCTTGAAAAGGGGGTGGCACGGTCCGGCTTCCCGAAAGCCGGGTCCCTCATAGTAGGGCTCCCGCGAGAGAGAGCTAGCGCTCCAGCTCGGACTGGTTATAACAGGTTATTCTCCACATTTCGGCAACTTTGGGAAATCCGGAGGTTTAATACCGCATAACCCGATGAAATCCCTTCTTGTCTCCGCTATAACCGTCATAGCCATCTCCACGTCCACCGCGTTCGCCGCTCCTCTCACCCCTCAAGAGGCAAAGGCCAATCTGGATAAGATTCCCGCTACGGATCCCGCGGTGACAAATCCTCCGCAGCTTGTCGATGCGATGAAAGGGGTTCATCCCCGGCTTCTTTTCACGACAGAGGAGATCGCGGCTTTGAAACAACAAATTTCCAGTGACCCGCTGTTACAGAAGGCGTATGAAGGGACGGTTGCATGGGCCAAAATCGCGCCTGTTCCGACTGGACCGAAACCGCCGATCGTGACGGATGATACGTCGGCGTTGGTCAAGAGCTACTCCCAGGCTCCTGCCATGGCTTACGCCTACGCGCTCGACAAGGATCCTGCGATGAAAAAGAAAATCGTGGATACTTTGACGGAAATGCTCAATCAACCCTACTGGGCCGATACCAAAGAGCTTGATTCCAGCATGGGCGGGGCTTGCAACATGATGATGACCGCCTTGCTCTACGATACGGTTTATAACGACCTCGACCCGGCCTTTCGCACTCAGATGGCTGCGAAGATTTTGCTGCAGGCGCGGCGCATGTATTACTTGGGGCACAAGGAATTGAGCATTATTCCGTATAGATACTGGACGGTTGATCCCCAACCGAATCATCGCTGGTATCGCGACATGGGACTTATTGCCTGTGTGCTGTCGGTCGCCGACGAGAAGGATTTGGACACAGGTTATCTTCTTCAATCGATCAAGGATGAGATGGATTTTGTCATCAAGTGGTATCCCCCCGATGGCGATTGTCATGAGGGAGCCGGGTATCAAAGCTTTGGCTATACGGCCATCGCCACCGCCTGCGAGATGATGGACCGAAATCTCGGCACAGATTATCTGAGGAAATCGGGTCTGAAGAATGCATGGCAGCAGCAAATCTATTACTGGGTGCCGGGCAGATTGAGTGACATCAGTTGGGGTGATGACCAGAACAGTGTGGGCACGTCTTATGGCCATAATGATGCCTCCTTTTTCCTCGCGCCCCGCTTGAGCCGGGACAAGGAAGCCCAGGCGATGCTTCTCATGCGCCTGGCAAAAACGAATATTCCTGACAAAAAAGGGAATCCTCCCATTCTTCCGTGGACGATGCTGACTTTCTATGACCCAACGGTGGGGCAGGGAGATTACAAGGCGATGCAGCCTTATCGACTTTTTCCAGACATAGGTGCCGCCTCAATGCGCGATTCATGGGAGGATGATGCAGTCGTCTTTACCTTCAAGTGTGGCCCGACAGGCGGTTACAAACTCAATGAGTATCGCATGGCGACCATGGTTGATGGCAAACCGCATGGCGTCAACATCGCTCACGATGATCCCGACGCGAATGAGTTCGCCTTGGCCGTTGGCAACGGCTTCGCCTTCCATCCCGGCGTATATTCTACTTCAAGGAGGACCAGCGAGCACAGCACGCTAACCGTTGACGACATAGGCCAGGTCGGTGAGTTTCCTTTCTGGACGCCACCCTTGGACGGGGTCGATTGGCAGCAGTTTTCCTACCTGACCGGCTGGAAATCAGATGATAAAGGGCACGTCATCATCGAGGGGGAGGCGGCAGGCGCTTACCGGGGAAAGTTGGAAAAACAAGATAAGCTTCCCGATCCGGTTTTAAAAACCTACCGACGCACCGCCATCTGGATGCCGAAAGAATATATCCTCATTCTCGACAACATCGTGGCCGATGGCGCGCACAAGATCACTTGGCACGCGAACGCGCCGAAATCGCAGATTGCGGGCGGAACTGGCACCGTCACGACCGAGACCGGGACGCCGGTCGCCTTCCAAATCGTGAGCAACAAGGATTTTCAAAGTTCGAGCACTCCCCTGAACCTGGTTGGCCGTTGGGGGACGGTGCCGGTCCAGCAGCTTCAGCTCAACGCCAATACCGATGCGATTAAACTCGCCACCGTAATTGATCCCTGGAAGACGAACCCGGAAGTGAAGTTGGCCGAGAGCAACGGAGTCGCGACGGTGACGGTCCACACCGCTAAGTTTGACGATACGTGGACATGGAGCGTGGCGACCGGGCCGACAACCCCTTCCGTTATTGAAGGCAAACGGGCGGGTGCGCCCCTGGTTTCGTTGACCGAAGCTGACAAGGCTCCAAAGGAGTAACGCGAGGAGTCATTTCCTCAGACTGGCGTCTGAGCTAATGACTGTTTGTTTGGCATGGCCGAGTCTGGGCTTCGTCTCGTTGTATTTGCAACTTTATGGGCTTTGGTGGTTTAATTCCGGACAATCCCATGAAATACATTCCAGTATCCATATCCATCCTTTTTGCTCTGCTCCAGGCTTCGATCTACGCCGCAATGCCAGTACCCCCTCCGCAGCCGGCGGAGAGGCTGCAGCAGGAAATGGCGCAGGTTCCTCCGACCGATCCTCCGACGACAGGTGCGCCGTCCCTGCTTGATGCGGTCAAGGGCGTTCATCCGCGTCTTTTGTTTTCCCAAAGTGATATCGATACCCTTAAGGGTAAGATCGGCTCGGACCCCATTCTGCAAAAAGCCTTTGAAGGGACAAAGCAGTGGGCCACGATGACGTCGGCATTGACCGGGCCTCGGCCAGAAGTCGTCGCGGGTGATGACCGCGGCGGCCCTTATTACTTGTTCCATGCTCCGGCGCTGGCCTACACCTATGCCCTCGAAAAGGATCCGGCAGTCAAACAGAAGATTATCGATACCCTGACCACGATGCTCAACACCGAGCATTGGGCCGATGCCAATAACGAGGTTGATGCCAGCATGGGTGCCGGCCAGAACTTGTTCATGGTCGCTTTGCTGTACGATACGGTCTACAACGACTTGGATCCGGATCTCCGTTCCAAGCTGGCGCAAAAAATCTTCACGATGGCGCGTCGGATGTATTACCTCGGTCATAAGGCCCTCGAATTGCCTTTCCCAGGCAAGGGTTTCTGGCAGCAGGATCCGCAGCCGAATCATCGCTGGTACCGGGACATGGGCTTGGCCGCAGGGGTGCTGGCCGTGGCTGACGAGAAGGACATTGACGCGAGTTATCTTATGCAAAGCCTTAAGGAGGAAATGGATTTCGTGGGAAAATGGTACCCTTCCGACGGCGATTGCCATGAAGGCGCGGGGTATCAGCAGTACGGCATCATGCCCATCTCCTCGGCCTTTACGATGATGGACCGCAACCTCGGCACGACTTACCTGAAGGACACTGGTATCCGCTATGCGTGGGAGCAGCAACTTTACTTCTGGGTGCCGGGCCGCATGAGCGACATCAGTTGGGGAGACGACCAAAACTCTCCGAGCGGGGGCTTTGGTCCAGACGATGCCGTATTCTTCCTTGGGCCGAAACTCAGTCAGGATCCCCAGGCGCAAGCGGCGGTTATGCTGAAGTTGAACAAGGCCATGGCGAAGGCGCCCAGCGATAAGCCGCTTCTATTGAATTGGACCACGCTCGCCTTTTACGACCCCTCGCTCACGCCGGGCGACTACAAGACGATACCGCTCTACAAGCTTCTGCCCGACATCGGCGCGGCATCGATGCGCGATTCGTGGGACGACGACGCGGTGGTTTTCACCTTTAAGTGTGGGCCTTACGGCGGCTACCAGCTCAACCAGTATCGCAACACTACCGTTGAGAACGGCCAGCCTCATGGTGTGAACATCGCGCATGATGATCCTGACGCGAATGAATTCGATCTCGCGGTCGGTGACGGTTTTGCCTTCCATCCGGGCAACTATACCAATGCCGATATGGGGCCCGGAAAGGTCACCAGGGACCACAGCACCATCCTCGTTGATGATAAAGGGCAGGCTGGCGAAGGTAGCGGGTACACGCAACCCGTCGGCAATGCGGACATGACTCAATTCTCCTATCTGACCGGGTGGAAAACGGACGACAAGGGCCATGTCATTATCGAGGGAGAAGCCGGCCCGGCTTATCGCGGACAGAACGCCGCGGAACTCAAGAAATCAGGGAATAAACTCGCGGACCCGGTCTTGAAAACCTACCGCCGCACCGCAGTCTGGATGCCGAAGGAATACATTCTGATTCTGGATAACATCGTGTCGGCTGCCGGCACACATGCGATCGCCTGGCATGGCACCGCCCCCGTGTCACAGATCGCCGACGGGAAAGGGACCGCGACAACCGAGAAAGGCACAGCAGTTCCGTTCCAGATCGTTTCGGACAAGCCCCTGCAGTACGCCACTGTTCCGATCACGTTATTGGGTCGCTGGGGCAATAACCCGGTCCAGCAAATCCAGGTCACCGCCAATGCCGACGCGATCAAATTCGCAACGGTTCTTGATCCGTGGAAGACCGGTGCCACCGTGAAGCTCACCTCGAACGCCGGGTCTTCCACTGTGGAGGTTACCGGTTCCGGCTACGACGACATTTGGACATGGCAGGAAGCCAAGGATCTAACAACGCCGTCGAACATCGATGGCAAGCGAAGCGGCGCATCCCTCATTTCGCTTACGGACGCCGACATAGCGCCAAAGAAGTAATCGCAATTTGCAGCCGAAGGTTCCAATCCTTCGCGCCGCGCTATTTTGGGAACAAAGCCGTTAATTGTTCGCGCGCCTTGGCCACGATCGAGTCCCCGGTGGCTAGGTCGCTTTTCACCCGCTCGGTCGGGCTCAGATAACCGGTTTCTTTCGCGGTGCCGCGCATTGTTTCATAACTTCCTTCCTCGAAACCGAGGGAAGTGGCGACATAGCCGAGGAAGCTCCGATTATAGGTCATGACGAGAAGAGAATTGGACGGCTTGTCGCGGCGAAGGTCCGCATCAAACTCGATGAAGATCTCGCCCGGAATGACACAAATCGCGTGGGACCCAAGGCGCAACGTTTCGATCTGGAGATCCTGTTCGCGCTCCGTGCCGGGTTCCCGGTGGGACGTATAACTCATCTGGTTGACGGGCGCGTAGCTCAACTCGCCGAGAGCGTCGCTGAGAATTCCGGCGAAGGCCTCGCCGAAGGCATTCGATTTTTCCTGGTACCACGCGATCCGTGATTCCTCGTCATTCTTGGGAATCGGGTGCGCGGAGCCAAGCGCGATGTTGCCGCAGCAGCCCAGCGCGTACATCAGGGTGAGGTTGGGGTATCGCTTTTTCATCGCGCGGCGCGCGGCCCCGGCGGCTTCGTCGGCGAAATAGGGGACTTCATAGAAATGGACGTGGGAGGGATAGCTGCTGAGCATGGCGAATGGCTCGGTCCGGCCCGGTTCGCGGAAGGCAAGGACGTCGATCCACTTCGCATCTTCGCTCGATTTGCCAGCACATTTCTGGCCGGGAGGGATCAACGCGCCGTTGTCCCAAGCCGTGATGCAGGTGCCGTTGCCGAGCTTGGCGCGGCGATTGAGGCCCAGCTTGATCGGAACGGGAATGCGGGCCGCGGCCACTTCCACTTCGCGCACATCCTGTAGTGCCTGAGCGAGAGCCTTGCTGAAACCTTCGTAGATAATTTCCAAGGCCTCGGCGCAACCGTCGGACGTAAGATTGTCCTTCCCGGGGGCAATAACCGCAACAGCCGTGGCGCTGTGAATGTGGTCGGCGCAAAGAATGAGATGTGCGTGCGGCAGCCGCTCCCTGGTTCGATTCCCAATGTTGGTCGCAACCGGTTCGGTAATGAAAAGCTGATCCACCACGCAGATGACCGCGGTCTCGTCCTTCTCCTGCAAAACGAATACCTCGAGGGCGAGATCTTCCAGCACTCCGCGAGTGGGTATCCGGCGCCCCATTCCGCTCATGGTGAGCTTGTCCCACGACTTCGGCGAAATGACGGCAGTTCCGGCTCCGAGTTTCATGATGCGCCTTTCTCTCCCAATTGGGTTGCGGCCAGGGCGCACAGCACGCGGATTTCTTTCTCCTTGTCCGCCATGCCCTCAAAAAACTTCTGTGCGGCGGCGCCATGATTACGCGCGAGCGACTCGACGGCACATTGCCGGACGTAGAGGTCGGAATCTTCCAGGGCAAGTTTGCCGGCTTCAATCAGCGACGGCGACAAAATGACTGCGAGCGCATCGATAGCGCTGCCGCGATCGAATGCCGCCGGCGCGTGGCGCGCGATCTCCGAGAGGGTGGCCGAATCCTTTTGGACCTCGGCAGCGACCAGGCGATCAAAGTCGGTCCCTTGTTTTTTGGCGTTTTCCACGATCTTTTGCGCGGAGGTTTTGTCCGGTCGGCGAAGATGAAGCGATCGATAAGCCTGGCCGCGCACGAACCGGCTGTAGTGGCCGAAGTAAAATTCAAGGCGCTCATCCGCAGCCGGATCGTCAACCAGGCCAAGCGCCTCACACAGCATGCAGAGCGCGCCAGGTTCCGAGTATTCGCCGCCGTCGTATCTCTTCTGTTTTTCAGAGGAGCAAAGTTTTTCCAGGGTCAGGTAGCCTGCCAGTTCCGGAGGCAGCTTCTGCAACCGAAGCAGGGCTGGCGCAAACCAACGGATGAAGACGACGTGTCCGGCCTTCGCCAACTCGAGCAGGTATGGCACCCCGGCGTCATCACCCATCTGAAGAAGCGTCACAGCGGCGGCGGCCCGCACGCCCTTGTATCCGGTCCAGTACCAATCGTCGGAGACATTCGGATCGTCGACCAGCTTTTGCAGGTGCGGAATCGCCTCGGTGACCGACATGCGTGAGAGCGCATAAAACGCGGTGACCTTGCTGTAGAAGCGGTGAAAACGAGCATGCTCGATCAGCTCCGGAATCAACGCGCGCACGTGGAAATCGCCGATCAACCGCGCGGCCTCCGCGTTCACGAGCGGATCAATGTGCTTCAGACCGCTTTTAAGAATTTCGGACGCATTTTTCATGACGAAAGGACTTCAGTATTGGTCTATCAGCCGAATGCGCCGCGTCAATCAAGCACCGTGTTGAAGCGACAATGCCTTCATTGAGGCAGGGCAGACGCGCCTGACGCTTGATTTTGCAAAAATAAGGTTGTTTCGCGACATTTGAAAGCCGGGGATGGCGTGCGATTTTAAAAAATAAGCGAATCAGGCGAATCAGGCGTATGGGATACGGATAATGGGTCAGGTTGCGGGGGGGATAGGGATGTTCCGTTATGATGTGGTATGAATGGGTATGGAGAGGAAGCTTTTGACGGAACTTCTGCGGAGGGCAGTAACGGAATGGGGAAGGACTGAGGGTTTCGCACAGAGAACTGCAGTGGGGACTGAAGAAGGGGAGGCAGAGGGAAATTTAGATAATGATTCATATGATTGGAGGATTGGGGAAGGTAGAGGGGAGTGAAGGAATTACGGAAGGACGGAAGGACGGAAGGGGAAGGTTTCGCGGGGAGGCCTCGGCGTGCCGGGAGGAGGAAGGCAGAGCCGCGTCGGGGAACCGGGATGGGGGGAAGCACGGAGTCAGGTTGATTCATATTCGCGATTCTAACTCATCTGGAAAAAAAGCGGTAACGCTGGAGGGCTTAGAGGGCTTCGAGGACTTAAAAAAATAGGCTAGAGAAGCCCTGTAGTAAAAGGGATGGTTTGCGGGGTGCTTTCGGGTGGCTTTCTCCTTGTTCGCAACCGGGCCGGAGGGCCGAAAGGATATTAGCAGGTGGCGACAGCCACCGGATTCCAGTCGCTCCAACCGTCCGCCCCGGACGGGGCGGTGGAGGATATCACCTCTCAGGTTTTGGTAATTCCACCGCCCTTCCAGGGCGGATTCCTCTTTGGCGACTTACCGGTGGTTTCACCACCGGCTAATTTCCTTGTGGCCCTCCGGGCCACCCTAAGACTTCCCGCGTGCCTCGCTTGCCCACGCGAACGTACGATGGGCAAAATGGATTTTCAGATGGTAGCGTTGAAAAGGTAATTCCATAGAAGTGCCGCCTGCTCGCCCTGAGCGATGGAATTGGTGGAAACCATACAGCCGCATCGACCTTCTGGCCTTCCAAATTTTTGACGAGCGCCTCGAAGGCGGCGACATGGCGGCGTTTCTTGCCGAAGACCTCAAAGAATTCGTTCCAGAAGGTTTGCGCCTCGGCCCTCTCCGCGCATTTTGCCGGAAGCGGGCGGGTCGTCCATTCCCGGGAAAACGCGATGGCGCGTGACTTTATCTCATTCCACGAAAGCGGCATTGCTTAGCATGGGGATGTTTCGTGTCCAAAGTCCAGCGGTCTGCGTCCGATTATGCTCCGCGTTCACTTATGAGCGCCTGGTAAACCATCCGCTTATAGATGTCCATGATGCCGGTCGGAACCTCGGTTTTGACCTGGATCATGATCATCGTGATCATTTCTTCCTCGGGATTCATCCAGACCTGG
>Ga0302320_10030104_pt1 | contig 10357 bp, 7 predicted proteins | sample Bog_T0_3_FD_202130 | JGI IMG/M metagenome (GOLD analysis project Ga0302320, IMG submission 202130) | Peat permafrost microbial communities from Stordalen Mire near Abisko, Sweden - Bog_T0_3 | ecosystem: Environmental > Terrestrial > Soil > Wetlands > Peat | place: Sweden: Abisko, Stordalen Mire... | reverse complement strand
CGTGCAGGTAGTGTGTGGGCGCCGTGTCACAGCGTCAAGAGAACTCGTCCCGTATAGCAGACTCATTAAGGATACTCACGCTTCGATCCCGTCCGCTTCTCAGAAGTTCGCCTCGGCGCGCGCGTAGTAGAAGCCTCCGGAGAGGCCGAACGGCGCGTACATGCCGTACTGGTTGTCGCCGTAGGCGTCGATGATTCCGTGCTTGTCCGGATAGACATCGAACAGGTTGTTCGCGCCGACCGCCAGTGTGAAGTGTTCACTCAGGTCGTAGCCGAGCTCGAGATCCGTGATCCATTTGGCGCCGAACTCGCGGTCGCCGACCGGGCTGGTGCCCGACTCGACGTAGCTACCGTACCGCGTGACGCGGAGGTGACTGTGGAACCGCGAGACCTTCCAGTCGGCGTTCAGGATCAGCTTGTCCCTCGGCACCGACACGACGAGACTCCGCTGGCATTGATAGCCGCACAGCGTGACGCTGAGACCGCCGAGGGCGGGCGGATTGGCGATCACGTGATCGACGTGCGTGGCGTTGTAGCTGAAGGCTGCGCTTGGTCGGAAGGTGCCGAAATTCTCCGTCGCGAGGACGTACTCGGCCACGGCGTCGACGCCCGTCGTCGTGGTATTGACGGCATTGGTGAAAAACTGCGCACTGTCGACCCCGACGATTCCGTGAGCCGCCAGGAGGTTCGCGATCGCCGCGCCGCCGTTGTTCGAAGTGCCGAGAAAGTCGGTCTTCACGATGCGGTCGTCGATGTACATCTGGTACGCGTCGACCGTCGCCCGGAACACGTTCGACGGTTCGAACGAGACACCGGCGGTATAGTTGAATGATTTCTCGGGCTTGAGGGGGGTGGCGCCCAGCGCGATCGCCGCGGGGCTGTTGACGGGCAAGAATTTCGACGTCGTCAGGACCTCCTGGGTGCCGACGACGACCCCCGTATGCTGGGTGGTCGAGAATTGCGTCTGGGCGAGGGAAGGCGCGCGGAAGCCGTTGTTGATGCCGCCCCGCAAGGCCAGGCCCGGAAGAATCTCGACCCGCGTCGTCACTTTCCCCGACAGCGTGTTTCCCGCGCTGTCGGTGTAATGTTCGGCCCGGCCCGCCGCTCCCAGTCCCCAGATCCTGGTGATCTTGGTCCAGAGGTCGACGTAGCCCGCCACGTTTTGGCGACTGAGCGAGCCCGCATCGGCCGGCGACGTCCCCGCGAACGAGACCAGCCCCGGCGGCGGCGCTTGACCTCCGAAGGCTTTGTTGAAGGGAGCGGTTCCGGTGGGGATGACATAACCGCCGTTCTGGTAGCTGTTCGGCTCGCCGGCGATCTCTTGAAACTGCTCCCAGCGCTGCTCGAGACCCAGCGAGACGCGGAGCGGATCCGCGAGACCGACGTCGACCGGCTTGCTCACGTCGAGATTGTTGACCCACAGATTCTGGATTTGCTTGCCCATATAAAACGAGGTCGGGCTCGTGGGACCGAGCGAAGGGTTCAGCGTGTTCTCCGCGCCCAGCTTGACGTCGTCGTGGCCGAGGCTGGTGCTGAGATCCCAGTCCCAGGTCCCGAGGGTGGTCTTCACGCCGAGAGTCGGTTGCCAGTCCCACTCCCAGATGCGCCGGTAGGCTTGAAAGCCGTTCGGGTAAATCTGCGGCAGCGAGTTGAGGTTATTTGCGGGGAATGCCCCGCGCGCATCCTTGATGTCGCGGTAGCTGAGCGTCGAGAAGCTGTAGAGGACGACGTTGTCGACCGGGATCTCGGTGTTGTACGAACCATTGACGATGATGTCTCGATCGGATCGCCCATAGCCACCGGCGTAGATGTAGTTCTTGACGGCGGCTTCGCGCGGATCCGGAACGCCGGGCGCGATCGGGGGGTAGTAGTAGACAGGGGCGCCGCTCGCCGTGGTGGACGGTTCGGGCACCCCGGACGACTTGGCGGCACCATGGTATTTCGCTTCGAGGGCGAAGCGCGCAAAGCCGTCGCGCCCGATCGGCACACCGTAGCTGAGCGTCTCCTGGATGAGCGGGGCGCCCTTTTCGTACGTGCTGCCGGCCGTCTGCGTCAGCGTGAGGCCCTCGGACTCGCGGTCGAGAATCAAGTTGATGACGCCCGAGATGGCGTCGGATCCGTACTGGGCTGCCGCGCCGTCGCGCAGCACTTCGATTCGCCCGACCGCCGGAGTCGCAATGAGGTCGAGGTCGACCGGGGTGCTGCCCCCCGAGACCAGAGCGAGATTGTTGATGAGCGCCGTCGTGTGACGTCTTTTGCCGTTCACGAGAACGAGCACGTAGTCACCCGAAACTCCTCGAATCGAATAGGGTCGGACGCTGGCCGATGTCCCTCCGCCGGCGAGTGCCGGCATGTCGAGCGAGGGGACGATGTTGCCGAGAATCTCTTTGAGCCCGGTCCGGCCGGTGTTCTTGAGTTCCTCGGATCCGATGACGTCGATCGGGACGGGACTACTGGCCACCGAACCGGGGCGAGAGCCCCGGACACCCGTGACCACGACGGCTCCCAGTTGCTGGGAAGCGTCCGCCTTGCTGGGTGTCACCGCGCTCGGTGCCGACGCGCCACCGTTCGAGGGTGGCCCCGGCGTTGCCGCGGGTCCGGCGCCCGGCGCAACCGATTCCGCCGGGAGCAGGACCGGTACCGGCGAAGCATCGACGACCGCTTCGGGCGCTCCGTCGGCGCCGCCCCCCGCTCCAGCGTCCACCTCGGGATTCCCCTCGGGGGCCGACGTCGTCGTGCCGGCCTCTCCGCTCCCGGCGTCGCCCACCGCCACTGCCGCACCGACGGAAGCCGCGACGTCGGCTCTCGCCGAAAGCGCGCCCGAGCCAACGAGGCAAGAGACCCCGAGCGTCAAGAGGGAGCGCAGGGATCTGAATTCGAATCCGGGACTCATTTGGAAATGACACTCCTTGCGAAAACACGATCACGCCCGGGTTCGAGCTTCGCCCGCGTCGGCGAGCTCTCGAACGATCCCGCGCGCATCCTCAGATCACGAAAAACCGGTGCGTGCCGTCGCGTGCGAGCTGGTCGACGAGACCGAGCTCCCACTGGATGTACGCTTGCATCGCGTCGGCCCCGTGGTCGGTTCCCTCGTACGGGCGTCGGTAACGGCCCGTCGCGGGGCGTGGCGAGATGGCTGGTCCGGGTCCGACTTCGGTCGGGCCATCGGATGCCCCGTCCAGCACGTAGACGTCCCAGCCCATCTGCGCGAGCCATGATGCCGTCATGTCTGCTCGAGCACCCCGATCGTCGGCGACGACGATTCGTGCGCCCCGGACCGGCGCATGGGCGTCGATCTCCTGAACGAGCTGGCCGCCGGGCGCGCCGAGAAACCCGCGCGCGTGTCCCGCTGCGTATTCCTCGGGAGTGCGAACGTCGAACCGATATAAGGATCGATCGTCGGCGGCTTCGAGGGAGGCAAGTTCTCCCGGGGTGACCCGAGCGACGCCGGCCCGGTACGAAACGGCGCGCGCGCAATGGCGCGCCTCGCTCGCGATCTCGTCCGGCACGTCGGCGGGGCATCGCGTTTGCCCCGTCGCGAGCCTGTGGCCTGCGAGCTTCCATCCGATCGTCCCGTTGCGAAGCGCCATGACGGGATTGGGTACCCCCGCGTTGATGAGCGATTGCGCGCCGATGATGCTGCGCGTGCGCCCCGCACAATTCACGACGAGTGTCGTGGTCGGGCTGGGGGCAATCGCGCGCGCGCGCAGAACGAGCTCGGCCCCCGGCACACTGATGCCGGTGGGAATGCTCATCGTGTTGTATTCGTCGAACCGGCGGGCATCGAGGATGGCGATATCGGCCTGTTCGTCGATCAGCGCCCGCAGTTCGTCGGCCGAGAGCGAAGGTGTGTGACGACGTGACGCGACGAGCTCGCCGAACGCCTTGCTGTACGAGTTCACGTCCTCGAAGAGTTCGAAGCCCTCGTCCCGCCACCGGCCGATCCCGCCCGACAGACCGTAGACCCGGGGATAGCCGAGGCTGCGGAGTCGATCGCGCGCCTCATCGACACGGCGATCGTCGTCGTACACGACGATCAGGGTGTCGCGTCGCGGCACCCGGATGCCGATCTCGGCGTCGATCCGCTCGACGGGAAGCTGGGCGGCGAACAGGGGGTGTCCGCGCGCGAAATCGCTCTCTTCTCGAAGGTCGAGCAGCGCAATCTCGCGCCGAGCGAGGAGTGCTGCGCGAACGTCGCGCGCCGAAATCGTGGGACTCATGCGTTCGGGGAACGGTCCCAGAGGTTGGGGAGCCGCCGGTTGGCGTAGCCGGATACGAACCGCTTGGGCTGGCCGGTCGCATCGTACGTGGCGCGCTCCACGGCGCCGATGTTGGCCCCGTACACGTGAATGCTGATCGAGACGCGGTCGTCGTACGCATTGGAAACACGGTGGATGTCGCCGATCCGGGGTGAGACGGCGGACACGCGGCCCGGCCCCAGCCACTCGCGGGCCGCCGCCGCCAGCAGATCTCCGCGCGCAGTGGTGGAGAAGGCCTGGCTAAACTCGGCCCCGCGAAGCACTCCCACGAGGCCCCAGACGCGGTGATCATGAACCGGTGTCGACTGGCCCGGTCCCCACACGAAGCTCACGACCGAGAACCGCTCGCGCGAATCGCAATGAAGCAAGTATTGCTGGTAGCGCGACGGATCCGGGGCGGCGTACTCGTCCGGCAGCCAGTCGTCGTGAGAGATCAACGCGCCCAGGAGCCCTCGCCCAGCGTCGAGGATCGCCGCTTCGTCGCGCTCGGATTCGAGGATGCCAGCGAGGCCAACCACGAACTCACGAAGGCGCGCGGGGTTCTCCCTCGGGTCTCGAACTGGCGAGGTCACGCCCATTTGCGCCACCGTGAGCACCCTCCGTGCCAGGCGCAGGGGAGCCGCGACGAGTCGAGCGGAGTCGAGCGCGTCCGTCGACGGTTCGTCGGCGGGTCGCCGCGTTGCTGCCCTTGCAGCTACCGCTGTTGGCGCTGCAACAAGCACAAGCTCGGCGATGCGCGCCAGGCAACACTGCAACCGGGCCGGGGGCGCTGCTCGGTCGGCCTCCTTCTTGCTGATGCGGCACCGCCCGTTAGCGTTTTCTCGTCGCCGATGCCCGTCAATCTGCCCACCAACCTCCTTCGCAGCTTCGTGGCCATCGTCGACACGGGATCCATGCTGAATGCGACGGAGCACGTCTTCGTGACGCAATCGGCGCTCAGCCTCCAGATCAAGCGACTCGAGGAGCTGGTGCAGCGCCCGCTCTTCACTCGTGAGGGCAGGCGGCTGGCTCTGACGGCCGCCGGAGGTGTCCTGCTCGATTACTCGCGGCGAGTCCTGCGGCTCCACGACGAGGCCATCGCCGCGGTCGCAGCGGGCCATTTCGTCGGCCCGGTGCGTATCGGCATGGTTCAGGACTTCGCCGACACGCTGCTCGCCGGTGTCCTCGCCCGCTTTGCCGAGCTCCATCCGGATGCTCAGGTGTCGGCGCGCGTGGCCGGGACCGTCGAGCTTCTCGCGATGCTCGACAAGCAGCTTCTCGACCTCGTCGTCGGCTTCTCGTCCCCTGACGATCCGCACGCCGTACGCACGGCGCCGATGGCCTGGTTTGGCGAGGACCGGCTCGTCGCCAAGCCCGTCCTGTCGCTGGCGATCCTGGAGAAGCCGTGCCGGTTCCGCGAGGCGGCTATCGCGGGATTGGAGTCCGTGGGGCGTCCTTATCGAATCGCGGTCGAAACGCCGAATTTATCGACTCTGCGCGCGGCGGTGCAAGCGGGTCTGGGCGTGACGTGCCGGACGCACGTGTTTCTGAACGACCTGTCGACGGTGCCCGGAGGGCTGCCTCCCTTGCCGAAAGTGTCGTGCATCGTTGCGACGGGGGCGCACGCGGGCGAATCCACTCTGCGTCTTGCGGAGCTTGCGGCAGAGGTCTTGCGCGAGCCGCTCGAGGCAGGGACGGGAGCCCCTTGAAGGCGCTGTTGCACGCCTCCTGCAGTCGAAACGAGAAGCTGGAACGAGAAACCGATGTCTCTTGCGCGGGAACCGGGAGACCAGAAGAGAGAATGATGTCCGATTTTCGCTTGAAGCCTCAGAGACGATGCGCGCCGATCGGCTGCACCGATCGATTGCGGCCGTCGTGCACACGGGGCGACGCGGTCGCTCGCTGGTTCCGGGCGTTCGGCACCGTCCTCGTCGCGATCGGCATTCACGGGTGCGACAGCAGCAAATGCTTGCCCGGCACGACGTGTGTGGACCCGCCCGTCTATTCCGAGACGCCTGACACCGGCGCGGCGACCCCTCCGTCGGACGGAGGTGGGTCGACCGACGGACCGTCGCCAGACGGCACCGAGACCAGCGCCGACGCGGGGGACTCCGGGCTCGATGGCTCGTTGGGTCCCGAGACTGGACCGGAGGCGGACGGCGAATCGGATGCGAACGCGGGACCGGATGCGACTGTGGACGCCGGAGCGGATGCGAACGCGGGACCGGATGCGACTGTGGACGCCGGAGCGGATGCGGACGCCGAATCGGCCACAGACATCGGACCGGCTGCGGACGCCGAATCGAATACCGGATCGGACGGGGCCACCGGACCGGACGCGGACGGATCGGACGCAGCGGTTGCGGACGTGACCACAGCGGAATGACGCGTGCTGTCGGCGCGGGGTTCGCACCCTCGAACCGATGGCCTTGCGGCTGCATCGCCATGTGCGCTGCGCTCGCGACGGTCGCGACCGCGAGCGCATCGAGTGCGCAGTTGTCCGATGCGTCCCCGCCCGGCGAGGTCGGCGCGTCGGCCCCTGCCGCGAACGGGGAGCCGCCGGGATCCAGCACCGGGGATGCGGGTGCCGCCCCCGCGCGGCCACCCTCCCCGCAGCAAGGGCCCGTCATTGTCGTGACGGGTCACAAGCTCGAAGAGGATCTCACGACGGAGCTCGTCAAGTACGGCACTCGGGTCGAGACGATTGCGGCAGAGTCGATTCGAAACGCGGGGCAGCCCGATGTCGCGAAGAGCCTCGAAACGCTGGCACCGGGTCTGTATCTCAGCCCGAAGAACGGACCCTTCGATTACGTCGACGTTTCCTATCAAGGGTCACGGACCCAGGACATCTTGTGGCTACTCGATGGCGTGCGCCTCAACAATCGCCTCTATGGCGGCACGACACCACTCGATACATTTCCAGCGTCGATCGTGGAGCGAATCGAGATTCTCGACGGGCCGGAGGCCCTGTTCTTCGGGACCCAGGCCGTTGCGGGCGCCATCGACATCGTGACCCGCCCGTTCTCCGAACGGCCGGAGGGTGCCCTGGCGCTCGGCGGCGACTCGACCGGCGGTCGCCACCTCGACGCCTACTTCCGGACGAGCATCGCCCGTCACCGGTTCGTCGTGTATGGCTCGGCGGATCAATCAAACGGTTTCCAGTCCTTCCGCGATCAAGACTACCAGCCGAGCGCGACGTCGCGGCGGCGGGGTTACGAAGTCCTGACGCTAGGCGCGAAATACGCGTACGACTTCACCCCCGACCTTCGGTTCGCCGCCCTCTACCAGCTCACCGGCGCCCGGCTGGACTTCGCCAAACCCTTCCTGGTCGCGAGCGCCTACAACGCGCGCGACGAGCACGTCGCCACGGCAAAGCTGGACTACGAGCCGAGCGAAGAGGTCCGGTTGTTCGCCAAGGCCTATCTGCATCTCTGGAGTTCCCACTATACCGAATTCGACAACGTCGTCGGCAGTCCTGGCAGCGCCAGCGTCGTCGACAACGACGACTTCTGGGGGTATCGGGATTACGGCGCCAACCTCGTGGTCAAGCTCGCGCCGTCGCGCTGGCTCGATGCGTTCGTGGGGTACGACCTGCAGAGCTATGCCGGCAACGACGCCGTTCTGGTCATCACGCGAAAGACCGAGTCCGTGAATGCCGTGTTCGCGCAGCTCCGCACTCCCGATCGACCTGCCATGCCCAAGTTGGCCGTTGGCATTCGCTACAACGTACCGACCGTGGGGCCTGCTGCGGCGGTCTGGGACGGGACGGGCCGCTACGACTTCGGGGACGCCGTCACCCTTCGCGGTACGGTCGGAACGGCCTTCCGACTGCCGACGGCCGAAGAACTCTTTGCCAACGACCCCGACGACGAGCGGGGCGATCCGAACCTCAGGCCCGAACGTAGCTTCAACATCAACCTGTCGGTGGGTGGGCGTGGCGCGTTCGTCGGGCTTCCCGGTCTCTCGTGGGAAGCCATCGGGTTCTACCGCCAGGTGACGGATCTCATCTCGGCTTCCGGCTTCGATGCCGCGACGGACCAGTCGCTCTTCGAGAACACGCCGGGCACAGTACGTGTTCGGGGCACCACCCTCCTGGTGGAGGGCCCGATCGCGCAGGCCTGGTCGGGTAGCGCCAGCTACACGTACGCGTCCTCCGACCAGGCGGGGGGACCTCAGATCGACAAGGTGCCACGCCAGCAGGCCAAGGGTTGGGTCGACTGGCACCCTCCGACGTGGCCGATTGGCGGGGCCGTTTTCGTCCATTACGTGGGCGACGTCTTCCAGTCGTTCGGCGCCGGCGATCGCGAAAGGATCCCCAGGCACGCCGTACTGGACCTCTCGGCGCGGGTCTTTCTGGACGCGGATCGGCGCCACCGGATCGATGTCGGCCTGTCGAACGTGACCGGCGCCGTGTACGCGACGTCTCTCGGTAAAGGCGTGCGAGACGCGGACGGCAGCGAGTACACCTACTGGAACCTCGGCACTCCGCGCACGCTCTCGCTCCGCTACGGGTACCGGTTCTGACCGGAGCCAACGCGATGCGCGCGGTGCTGGTGGCTCATCGGTATCTCGGGATCGCGACCGGCGCGCTCATGATCATGTGGTGCCTCTCGGGCATCGTGATGATCTACGTTCCGTATCCGCGGCTGGCCGAGCGAGAGCGTCTGGACGCTTTGCCGCCGATATCGTGGAGTGGGTGCTGCCAGGGAGTCGACGCGGCGCTCCGCACCGGAGGGTTCGACGATCTCCGCATCGAAATGCTCGCAGGCCACGTCGTGCTGCGCGAAAGCGAGCCCCGTCCGGTCGACATCCAGAGCGGCACCGTGGTCCAGGACGTCACCGTGGCACAGGCCGGCCAGGTCGCAGAGGGCTTCGCCCGCCCTACCGAGCCCGTCGCGCACGCGCCAGCCCCTCGGTTGCTGGCCGTCGTGAACGACGATACGTGGACCGTGTCCGGCATCCGCGCAGCCGAGCGACCCCTCTATCGATTTGCCCTCGACGATCGCGCGGGAACCGAGGTCTACGTATCGAGCGTCAGCGGCAGGGCGGTTCAGACCACCACCGTACGGCAGCGGTTCTGGAATCGGTTCGGGGCGATTCCGCACTGGCTCTATTTCGTGCGCCTGCGCCGCAATGTGCGCTTGTGGAGCGCCGTCGTCATCTCCGCGGCACTCGCCGGTTGCTTCTTGACGGTGACCGGCCTGGTCGTTGGCATCCAGCAGCTCGGAGCGGCCCGCCGGATCGCCCCCGCCCGCCGCGGGCTCTCCAGCGTGCATCACTTCGCAGGGATCGTCTTCGGGCTTTTCGCGTTCACCTGGGTCGCGAGCGGCCTCTTGTCGATGAATCCCTGGGGCCTGTTCGAAGGAGGCGATGACGCGGCCGATCGGTTGCACCTGCGCGGCCCACGGATGCCCCCCGGGCGGATCGCGGCAAGCATCGAAGCGATCGCCCAACCCGCCGCCGCGTGGAAGCTCGAGGAAGGAAACGCCTGGATACGGGGTGCACGGTCGGTCGCGGCGGCTCCTCTGGGCGGCCAGGCGTTCTTCGTCCTCCAGACTTCGACGGGGGAACGGCTCCGGGTCGACGCGAGTGGTCGGACCGCGCCTTTGACGCAAGCCGAGATCCTGGGAGCTGCGACGGACCTGGCGGCCGGCGCCCGTGTCGCGAGCGTCGAGACGATGACGACCGAAGACGCGTATTTCATTGCGCACCCCGGTGAACGAGCGCCATTGCCGGTCATTCGAATCATCCTGGGTGACAAAAATGCCACTCGCTTTTACCTGGATCCTCTCTCCGCGGAGATGGAAGCGAAAGTCGATCGTGGCGCCCGGTCTTATCGCTGGCTGTACCAGGCGTTTCATCGGCTCGATGCATGGGCCGCGCTCCGGGTGCGTCCGACGTGGGACGCCGTCGTGATCTCGCTCGTTCTCGGCGTTCTGATCGTATCCGCCACCGGGATGTACCTCGGGCTGTTGCGAATCTCGAGCCGATGAGATGACCGCGGCGGTTGGCGGTCGTGTTCGAACACTGTAGACTCGCCGTCCGTCCTCGCAGACTACGTCTTTTGCAGGAACCGGGAGGAGGAGCACGACACATGGCGAATAGCACGACGCTCGGCGC
>Ga0302320_10030102_pt1 | contig 10357 bp, 10 predicted proteins | sample Bog_T0_3_FD_202130 | JGI IMG/M metagenome (GOLD analysis project Ga0302320, IMG submission 202130) | Peat permafrost microbial communities from Stordalen Mire near Abisko, Sweden - Bog_T0_3 | ecosystem: Environmental > Terrestrial > Soil > Wetlands > Peat | place: Sweden: Abisko, Stordalen Mire... | reverse complement strand
ATAATGCTTGGCCCCGATTTCGACCGCGCCCCGCGCTACAAGCGCCTTGGTGTTGCGCCGGGCCAGTGACAGCTCGCCGAGGCGCTGAATTCCCACCAGCGCCAGAATGATCCAGGCGAGGACCGTGCCGTTCATCGCCCATCCAGCATCAGGAAGGTGGCGGTGAAGCCAGGTCCCAACGCCGTGAGCAATGTCTGCTGGCCCATCAATTTCATGCGTTCGGCGACGAACAAGGCCGTCACCGCCGACATATTGCCGAAATCCTTGAGCACGCCGCGGCTCTCCTTGAGGTCGCCGCGCTGCATGTCCATCGAGTCCTCCAGCGCGTCCAGAACCTTGGCGCCGCCGGGATGGCAGGCAAAACCGTCAATCTCGGAAAGCGCTATGTTGTGACGGGCGAGAAAGCCGTCCAGCAGTTTGCGGAAATCGGTGGCCACCAGGGTGGGAATGCTTTGGGCGAAGCGCGCTTTCAATCCGTCTTCCGCCATGTCCCAGCCCATCACATCCAGGGAATTGGGCCAGGTATATTCGCCCGCCGCGCCCACTTCGGGGCCCTCGCCCTCGGTGGAAAGGATCGCGCCCGCGGCGCCGTCGCCGAACAAAGCCGTCGCCACAATATTGCTTTTGGAAATGTCGTTCTTGCGGAATGTAAGGGCACAGAGCTCGACCGCCAGAAACAGAACCTTGCTGCCGGGTTCGGCGCGCGCAATCTGGGCGGCGCGGGAAAGCCCGATCACGCCGCCGGCGCAGCCCAGGCCAAAGATTGGCAGGCGCTGCACATCGCGGCGCAGATTCATACGCTCGATCACCAGCGCATCCAGGCTGGGGGTGGCGACGCCGGTGGTGGAGACCAGCACCACGGCGTCAATCTCGTCCTTGCCGAGACCGGTTTCGGCCAGAAGCTTGAGCGCCACGTCTTCCAGGAGATCGACGGCGCTGGAAACATACAGATCGGTGCGGTCCATCCAGCCGTGATCGCCCAGATACCAGTCAATCGGCACACAGGAGTAACGCCGCTCGATGCCGGTGTTCTGGAAGATGGTGATCAGGCGTGAAATATCGCGCACTTCCGCGAACAACTGGCGCGCATATTGCGCCGCGTCCGTCTGGGCGATGACAAAAGGCGGCACGGCCGATTTTATGCCGAGGAGCCGGGATCGCATGGAACCTCGCGATTGTTGTTTATTGTGTACGGTGTCGGACATACCGAACCACAGCCACTAAGCATGCTTCGCGATAGCGTGCCAGCCCCGTGAATTGTTCCAGACGATAGCATTCGTGTGGCTGCCGCGTCTGAGCAATATCGCACAATGTTCCGGAGCGAAAAGCGCGCGCAACTTCCCGGCGTGCAAACAGCAACGGCCCGGATGCCAGCGCCCGCAAAGGTCCAAAATGTGGTGATATTACGGCGTTGGATGCTGTTGCGAAGCCGGGGCGGCTCGTGCAAATCTGCACCTGTTCAGGGGCCAAACACAAAAGCGGAATTCCACAATGCGTTATCGTGTCTTCGCGGTTGCCACGCTATTGGTGTGCGCCGTTTCCACCTTCGCCCATGCCCAGGATGCCGGAGATGCCGTGGCAGGCAAGGCAGTCTTTGCGCGCTGCGCCATCTGCCACAAAGTCGCCAAGGATGCGGGCAACGGCCTTGGTCCCAATCTGTTCGGGGTGGTGGGGCGCAAATCGGCGACGCTGGCGGGCTTTGAGTATTCCGGCCCCCTGAAAGCCTCGGGCATCACCTGGACCGACGAAAAGCTGTCGCAATGGGTGGCGGGTCCCGCCAAAATGGTTCCCGGCACCAAAATGGCGTTCCCCGGCATCACCAGCAAAGCTGATATCCGCAACGTCGTCGCTTATCTGGACAGTTTGAAATAGCCTTGTGGCAGAATGACGCAGATAGACTTCTGCTGCGCCGCAGCAGAAGCGAAGCCGAGACGCGTGTCGGCGCCTGCCGCTTTCGTTGACAGGCGGCGATAGCCACGCCTAGTTTTTGCGCCGCACAACAAAGGGATGGCCACATTCGCCGGCCTGCCGGTGATGAGAGGCCCCTCAATTGGGATCCGATAACGCCATGAAGGTTCTGGTGCCCGTGAAGCGGGTGATTGACTACAACGTCAAGGTTCGGGTGAAGGCGGATCAGACCGGCGTTGACCTGGCCAACGTCAAAATGTCGATGAACCCCTTTGACGAAATCGCCGTCGAGGAAGCCGTCCGGCTGAAGGAAAAAGGCAAAGCCAGCGAAATTATCGCCGTCTCCATCGGCCCGGCGCAAGCGGCCGAAACCATTCGCACCGCCCTGGCGATGGGCGCCGACCGCGGCATTTTGGTCAAGACCGAGGGCGAGGTCGAACCGCTGGCGGTGGCCAAGATTCTCAGAGCCATCTGCGAGGCGGAAAAACCCATGCTGGTGATCGCCGGCAAGCAGGCGATTGACGATGATGCGAGCCAGACCGGCCAGATGCTGGCGGCGCTGCTGGGCTGGGGCCAGGGCACCTTCGCCCATAGCCTGGAGCTTGCGGACGGCACCGCCAGGATCGCCCGTGAAATTGACGGCGGTCTTCAGACGGTGGCGGTGAAATTGCCGGCGGTCATGACCACCGATCTGCGTCTGAACGAACCGCGCTATGCCTCGTTGCCCAATATCATGAAGGCCAAGAAAAAGCCCATCGAAGAAAAGACGCCCGCCGATTATGGCGTGGACGTCACGCCGCGGCTGAAGGTTTTGAAAGTCACCGAACCTGCCAAGCGCGGCCGCGGCATCAAGGTGGGGAGCGTGGTGGAGTTGCTGGACAAGCTCAAAGCGGCGGGAGCGATCTGATGGCGACTCTTGTCATCGCCGAACATGACAACAAGACACTGAATGACGCCACCGCCAAGACGGTCACGGCGGCGTTACTGATCGGCGGGCCGGTGCATGTGCTGGTGGCAGGTGAAGGCTGCAAGCCCGTTGCGGACTTGGCCGCGAAAATCGCCGGCGTGGAGAAAGTGCTGCTGGCCGACAATGCACTGTATGCAAAGATGATCGCCGAAGCGATGGCGGCGCTGATCCTGTCGGTGGCGGAGAGTTATGATTCCATCCTTGCCCCCGCCACCACCAGCGGAAAAAACTATCTGCCGCGCGTCGCGGCCATGCTGGACGTGCCGCAAATTTCGGAAATATTGAACGTCGTCAGTCCCGATATTTTCGAACGGCCGATCTATGCCGGCAATGCCATCCAGACGGTCCAGGCGGCGGCGGGCAAGAAAATCATCACGGTGCGGGCCACCGCCTTTGCCAAGGCGGGCGCTGGCGGCAGCGCCGCGATTGAAACACTGGCCGCCGCTGCTGACCCGGATTTGAGCAAATTTGACAGCGAAGCGCTGTCCAGGTCGGAACGGCCGGAGCTGACCTCGGCCAGGATCGTGATTTCGGGCGGCCGCGGCCTGGGCTCGGCGGAGAATTTCAAGCTGATCGACAAGATCGCCGACCGCCTGCACGCCGCAGTGGGGGCATCGCGGGCGGCGGTGGATGCAGGCTATGTGCCCAACGACTATCAGGTGGGCCAGACCGGCAAGGTTGTGGCGCCGGAGCTTTATCTGGCCATCGGCATTTCCGGCGCCATCCAGCATCTGGCGGGCATGAAGGATTCCAAGGTGATCGCCGCGATCAACAAGGATGAAGAGGCACCGATTTTCCAGGTCGCCGATTACGGTCTGGTGGCCGACCTGTTTCAGGCGCTGCCGGAGATGGACCAGGAACTGGCAAAGCGCGGCTATTGAGACACCAGAATCAGCAAAGGGTAAGTCATGGCACTTGAACGTATTGGCATTATCGGGGCGGGACAAATGGGGACCGGCATTGCCCATGTGCTGGCGCTGGCCGGATACGATGTCGTCCTCGATGATGTGAACAAGGATGCGCTGGGCAAGGCGCTCGACCGCATCGAAAAGAACATGCAGCGCCAGGCCGCCAAGGGCGCCATCGCCGAGGACGCTATTGCGCTGGCGCTGGCCCGCATCCGCACCACCCAGTCGCTCGACGATCTGAAGGACCGCGAACTGGTGATTGAGGCGGCGACCGAAGACGAAGCGGTCAAGAAGAAAATCTTCCAAGAGCTGTCGCCGCGCCTGAACGACAAGGCGATTATCGCCACCAACACGTCTTCCATTTCGGTCACCCGCCTGGCCGCGTCCAGCGACCGGCCGGAGCGTTTCATCGGCCTGCATTTCATGAATCCGGTGCCGCTGATGCAGCTTGTGGAAGTGATCCGCGGCATTGCCACCGACGACACCACCTTCCAGGCGGCGCTGGAAATCGTCCGCCGCGTCGGCAAGACGGCCGCCTATGCCGAGGATTTTCCCGCTTTCATCGTCAACCGCATCATCATGCCGATGATCAATGAGGCGGTTTACACGCTGTATGAAGGCGTCGGCAATGTCGATGCGATCGATACTGCGATGCGGCTGGGCGCCAATCATCCGATGGGGCCCTTGCAGTTGGCGGATTTCATCGGCCTCGACACCTGTTTGGCGGTGATGCAGGTGCTGTATGAAGGCCTGGCGGATTCCAAATACCGGCCCTGCCCGCTGATGGTGAAATATGTCGAGGCGGGTTGGCTGGGCAAAAAGACCGGCCGTGGTTTTTATGACTACCGCGGCGAGCATCCGGTCCCGACGCGCTAACTCAAACTTTTGAAGTAAGCGATGCTATCGGGAGAATCCCAGGTCGCCGGGCCTTCGGCGCGGCCAACCACATTGCCCTTGGGGTCGATCAAAACCGTGGTCGGCAGTCCGAAGGCGCCGAAGCTGCGCATCAGGGTGATGTCGGTGTCCCGGAGTGAACCCAGCATGGCGGCGTTATGGGTCTTGAGGAAACCGGCGGCATCCACCGGACCCCGGTCCATGTTCACCGCCAGCACCGTCAGACCGGGAACAGCAGCTTTCAGGCGGGTCAGCGCCGGCAGCTCGGCGACACAGGGCGCGCACCAGGTCGCCCACATGTTCAAAAGCACATAATGGCCCTTGTAGGAGGCCAGACTATACTTTCCTGCGGCATCGCTGAAAGCCACGGCAGGCTCGGCTTTGGCGGGTTTGGCGGCGACCATCGGCTTTGGCATGGCAGGGGCCGCGTGGACAGGCAGCGCCCCGATCCCATATAGAACCCCCACAGTCAGGACGGTCAGAACGCCAAGGCTGGATTTTTGGAATTTGCGGTTCATGCTCTGGTTTTCCGGGCGGTCAAGATGAGTTCAAACAAGATGTGGGGCGGGCGGTTTGAATCCGGACCCGCGGCGATCATGGGGGAGATTACCCCCTCCATTGATTTCGACAAGCGGCTGGCGGGCGAAGACCTGGCGGGATCAAAGGCGCATGCCCGCATGCTGGCCAGCGAAGGCATTATTTCGAAAGATGACGGGCAGGCCATATTGAAAGGCCTGGACCAGATTGAAAAAGAGATCGCGGACGGGGTTTTCCGCTTCAGCCGCGAACTGGAAGACATTCACCTGAACATCGAGTCGCGGCTGGCCGAGATCGTCGGCCCTGCCGCGGGCAAGCTGCACACCGCGCGTTCGCGCAACGACCAGGTGGTGACGGATTTACGCCTCTGGGTCCGCGCCGCCTGCGAGAGCGCCGATCACGGCCTCTTGGCGCTGCAGCGGGCGCTGCTGGCGCAGGCGGAAAAACATAGCGGCACCATCATGCCGGGCTTTACCCATATGCAGCCGGCCCAGCCTGTCACCTTTGGCCATCACATGATGGCCTATGTCGAGATGTTCGGCCGCGACCGCGGCCGCTTCGAGGATGCTAAGAAGCGGCTGAATGAATCGCCGCTGGGCGCCGCCGCCCTGGCGGGGACAAGCTTTCCGATTGACCGCGACACCACGGCCATGACGCTGGGCTTTGCCCGGCCGATGCGGAATTCGATGGACGCGATCTCGGCGCGGGATTTCGCGCTGGAGTATCTGGCGGCGGCAACCATCCTGGCCACCAACCTGTCGCGGCTGGCCGGCGAGCTGGTGCAATGGTCCACCCCCGCTTTCGGATTCGTAAAATTGTCGGACGCCTTTACCACCGGCTCGTCGATCATGCCGCAGAAACGTAATCCCGATGCCGCCGAACTGATCCGGGGCAAGACCGGCCGGGTGCTGGGCGACTTCGTGGCGCTGGCGACGGTGGTCAAGGGGCTGGTGCTGGCCTATGGCACCGATTTGCAGGAAGACAAGGAACGGGTGTTCGACGCCGCCGACACGGTGGAATTGTCGCTGGCGGCGATGGCGGCGATGATCGCCGACTTGACCGCCGATCCGGTAAAAATGCGCCAGGCCGCCGAGCCGGGCTATCCCACGGCCACCGACCTGGCCGACTGGCTGGTGCGGGTGCTGAAGAAACCCTTCCGCGAGGCGCATCATATCGCGGGCAGCATCGTCAAGCTGGCGGAAGGCAAGGGCGTGACCCTGGAGAAACTGCCCCTTGCCGATATGCAGAGCGTTGAGCCCGGCATCACCCAGGATGTGCTGGCGGTGCTGTCGCTTGATTCCTCCGTCCATTCGCGCATGAGCCTGGGCGGCACCGCGCCGGCGCGGGTCAAGGAACAGATTGCCTTCTGGAAGGGACATCTGAAATGAAAACCGGAATCCTTCTGCTGGTCCTGGCGCTGGGCCTGACTGTTGCCGCCTGCGGCGTGAAGAGCGATCTTGCCCGTCCCGACGGTACGACGACGCCCAAGGACACGCCCGATCCGTCCAAGCCGCCTTATCCGATCGGCCGATAGGCGATGAATTATTTTTCCTATCATGACGGCATTCTCAGCGCCGAAGGGGTTTCGCTGGCGGCGTTGGCGCGCGATGTCGGCACGCCTTTTTATTGCTATTCCAGCGCCACCCTGGCGCGGCACTACAAGGTCTTTGCCGGGGCGCTGCCGCCGGATTCGCTGGTGGCCTTTTCCGTCAAGGCCAATGGCAATCTCGGCGTGCTGAAAACGCTGGCGAAGCTGGGCGCCGGCGCCGATGTGGTATCGGGCGGGGAATTGAAAAAAGCACGCGCCGCCGGCATCAAAGCGGACAAGATTGTTTTCTCCGGCGTCGGCAAGACCAAGGCCGAGATGCGGCTGGCCTTAAGCGAAGGCATTTATCAATTCAATGTCGAGAGCGAGCCGGAGCTGGAGGCGCTGAACAGTGTCGCGCTGGAAATGGGCAAGCGCGCGCCGGTGACGCTGCGCATCAATCCGGACGTCGACGCCAAGACCCATGCCAAGGTCACCACCGGCACGGCGGAAACAAAATTCGGCATTCCCTTTGCCCATGCCCGTGCGGTTTATAAAAAAGCCGCCATGCTCAAAGGTATCGAGATCGTGGGCGTGGATGTGCATATCGGCAGCCAGATCACCGACCTGGAACCCTTTGCCGCTGCCTTCGCTGTGGTGGCGGGTTTGGTGAAAGAATTGCGCGCCGACGGCCACGCCATAACCCGCCTCGATCTGGGCGGCGGGCTGGGCGTGCCTTATGAACAGAATAACGCGCCGCCGCCCGATCCCGCCGCCTATGGCCGGGTGGTGGCGAAGGCGACGGAAGGTCTTAGCTGCCGCCTGATTTTCGAACCGGGCCGGCTGATCGCCGCCAATGCCGGGGTGCTGGTGTCGGAAGTGATTTACATCAAGCAGGGCGACGCCAAGACCTTTGCGATTATTGACGCCGGGATGAACGACCTGATCCGGCCAGCGCTTTATGATTCCCATCATGAGATTGTGCCGGTCCGGGAACCCAAGGTGGGCGCACCGCGCATAAACTATGATGTGGTGGGGCCGGTGTGCGAAACCTCGGACCTTTTCGCGGCAAACCGGGCGCTCCCGGAACTCAAAGCCGGCGATCTGGTGGCGATCCTCAGCGCCGGCGCCTATGGCGCGGTGATGGCCTCGGCCTACAATGCCCGCCCTGCCGCACCAGAGGTCTTGGTCGCGGGCGATGACTGGGGCATTGTAAGGGCGAGACAGACCCATGACGACCTTATCGCCCAGGACAGTATCCCCGATTGGCTCCGCGACGGATCGTGAGGCCCGGCTTGCGCGCCTGATTGCGATGGCGCGGGCCAGCCTGGCCGCCGAACAGGTGTTGCCCGTCTTGTGGCCGGCGCTGGGCTTTGCCGGGCTTTATATCGGCGCCGCATTGTTCGGCCTTTACAGCTTCATTCCCTGGACGCTGCAGGCGCTGCTCTTGGCCGCCACCATCACCGCCATCGGCTTGTCGCTTGATGCGGGCTTCGCCGGATTCTCCTGGCCGAACTGGAAAGACGGGGCGCGGCGGCTGGAAGAACGCAGCGATCTGAAACACCGGCCTATCTCGGAAGGCAAAGACCGGCTGATCGGAGAGGATCCTTTCGCCCTGGCCTTGTGGCGGCTGCATCAGGCACGAAGCCTGGCGTTTGACAAATTGCGCGTCGGCTTTCCGGCGCCCGATCTTGGCGGCCGCGATCCCCGCTATCTGCGCTATGGCGTGCTGCTGCTGGCGGCGTCGTTGGTAATGGCAGGCACGCAGTGGCGGACGCGGTTGCTGCGCGCCTTCGACAGCGGCGCCGGCCTGGCCGTCACCCTGGATGCCTGGGTGGACCCGCCGGCCTATACCGGCCTGCCGCCACTTTATCTGGCGCCGGGCGACACCAGCCTGATCGCCGTGCCGGCCGGCTCGATCCTCAATCTGCGCGCCCATAATGCGGCGCATGCGCCGGGCCTGTCGCTGGGCGGGGCGCTGGGTCTGAGCACGCCGCCGCGCTTTGCCGGCGAGAATGGCGAATATGCCGACACGGCGCGCATCGTCGCCGACGCGCGGGCGCGGGTGCGCTCCGGCGGCCATGTCATCGGCGACTGGCGCATCCATGCCATTGCCGATCAACTGCCGGTGATCAGTTTCGACGGCGTGCCCAGCGCCACCGAACATCAGGCGATGAAAATCTCGTTCCGCGCCAGCGACGATTATGGCGTGGTGGGCGCCATGCTGGTGCTGACGCCGCACGGCCGCACCGGGCCGCCTCTGGCGGTGGACCTGCCGTTGCCGGCGGGAAAAAGCGTGGTGCAGACCAATTATGCCGACCTCACCGCCCATCCCTATGCCGGGCTGATGGTGGACGGGCATCTGGAAGCGCGCGACGCCGCCGGCCAGGTCGGAATTAGCCGCACCATCACTTTTCTTCTGCCGGCGCGGGTCTTCACCGATCCCCTCGCCCGCGCGCTGATTGAACAGCGCCAGAATCTGGCCACTAGCGACGCAGCGGGCCGCAAGCTGGTGGCGACCGCGCTGGATGCCTTCGCCATCGCTCCGGAGCATTTCTATGCCGACAAGCCGGGCCTTTATATGGGGCTGCGCGCCGCCTATTGGGGCACGCGTGATGCCCGTTCGGCGGCGGATATCGCCCATGTCGAGGACCTGCTGTGGCAGATGGCGATCAGCCTGGAGCAGAACGGATTGCTCGATGCCGCCGCCGAATTGCGCCGCTTGCAGCAGGCCATAACCCAGGCCCTGGCACAGCACGCGCCGCAGGATGTGATCGACCAGCTTCTGAGCAAATACGCCCAGGCGATGCAGAAGTATGAGCAGGCGCTGGCGAACAATCCCGGCCAGAAGCAACAGCAGATGCAGGGCGAGAATTCCACGACCATCACCCAGAAGGACATTGACGATCTTTTGAAGGAAATTCAGCGCCTGTCGCAGGCGGGACAGCGCGACCAGGCGGCGCAGATGATGGCGCTGCTGCAGAACATGATGGAAAACCTGCACATGTCGCAGGGCGGCCAAGGCGGCCAGGGCGGGCAAAACCAGCAGGGCAAGGCGCTCAATGACGCCATCCAGAAATTCAGCGACATGATGGGCAAGGAGCGCGGGTTGCTGGACAAGACCATGCGGCAGAAGAATGGCAGCGGCGATCCCAAGGATGGCGGGACGCAGGGACTGGCGGGGCAGCAAAAGTCGCTGCGCGACCAGCTGGGCGCCACGCTGCAGGGCCTTGATCCCAAGGCCCGCGACAAGATGGGCGCTGCCGGTTCGGCGATGGACCGGGCGCAGCAGGCGCTGGGCCAGAAAAATCTGGACAATGCCGGCAACGAGGAAAAGAACGTGCTGAATGCTTTGCGCCAGGGCGCCGAGGCGCTGGCGAAGGAAGCCCAGGGCCAGAATGGCAACCAGCAGAAGAGCGATGCCGATCCCTTGGGCCGCAACCGGATCGGCACCGGCGAGAGCACCAAGATTCCCGCCCTCAGCGATTTGGCGCGGGCGCGCGAGATTTTGCAGGAACTGCGCAAGCGGGCGGGAGAACGCGGCCGTCCGCAGCAGGAACTGGATTATTATGATCGGCTGTTGAAGGAGTTCTGAAGAGCGAGCGCGTACTCCGCTGC